>Ga0255054_10000021_pt1 | contig 63170 bp, 62 predicted proteins | sample JV7_2_23_MG_FD_188634 | JGI IMG/M metagenome (GOLD analysis project Ga0255054, IMG submission 188634) | Seawater microbial communities from Jervis Inlet, British Columbia, Canada - JV7_2_23 | ecosystem: Environmental > Aquatic > Marine > Inlet | place: Canada: British Columbia | collected... | reverse complement strand
CTTGTTTTGCTCACCGATGTGGATGGGGTTTTGGATGCCGGTGGTGAACTGATCAGTTCAATTGACGCCGGGCAGATTAAAAAGATGATTGATGATCAGCACATTTCCGGCGGTATGATTCCCAAGATCGAATATGGCCTCAATGCGCTGGAAAACGGAGTGGAGAAAGTTCAGATCATCAATGGCACCAAACGGCATGCAATTCTGCTGGAATTGTTTACCGACAGTGGAATTGGAACGGAGGTGACGGCATGACCGCCGAGCTAATGAAACGCGCCGATCAAGTGATAGCGGCCACCTATCAGAGATTTCCGGTTGCTTTTGAGAAAGGACGCGGCTGTAAACTCTGGGACACCGAAGGGCGATGTTACACGGACTTTGTGGCCGGTATTGCGGTTTGCAATTTGGGGCATGCCCACCCGCGGATTAGCGAAGTCGTTTCGCGACAGGCCGAAACGCTGCTGCATGTATCCAATCTGTACTATACGCTGCCACAGGTCTATCTGGCTGCCTGGTTGGTGGAAAATAGTTTTGCCGATCGTGTTTTTTTTGGCAACAGCGGGGCCGAAGCCAATGAGGCGGCCATTAAACTGGCGAGAAGATACTTTAAAGACCGCGGAGAAGAAAACCGTTTTCGAATCGTCACTATGGAGCGCTCATTTCACGGGCGCACACTGGCAACCCTTTCAGCGACCGGTCAGAAAAAAGTTAGAAAAGGGTTTGATCCGGTTCTGGATGGTTTTGATTTTGTGCCCTTTAACGATGCAAAGGCCCTGCAGGCTCAAATCGGGCCCGCCACCTGTGCTGTCATGCTGGAGCCCATTCAAGGCGAAGGCGGCGTGCGCTGCCCGGATGAGAAATACCTGCAAACAGTCAGAAAAATCTGTGACGAAACCGGAACGCTTTTGATTTTTGATGAAATTCAAACCGGCATGGGCCGTACCGGACAGCTTTTCGCCTATAAACACTTCGGGATCGAACCGGATATCATGACCCTGGCCAAAGCCCTGGCCAATGGGTTGCCGATCGGTGCGATGTTGGCCAGAGAAACGATTGCGGCCGCCTTTGGACCCGGCTCGCATGCTTCCACCTTTGGCGGAACACCGATTGTTACGGCGGCGGCCCTGGAAGTTTGTAAAATTCTGGTGGAAGACCGGGTTATTGAAAATGGCAAAGCCGCCGGATCGTATTTCAAAGAAAAATTGATCGAGTTAAAAGACCGGTATGACATCATTGAAGATGTGCGCGGGCTGGGCCTGCTGCTCGCCATGAAGCTTAAAATCGACGGTGCGCCGATCGTGAAGCAATGTATGCAAAACGGCTTTTTAATCAATTGTATCCAGGATCGTATTTTAAGATTTATTCCGCCCTTGATCATTTCCGAAGAAGAAATTGATCAGCTGATTGAGTACCTAGACAAGGTATTTACTGAAGCCGTATCTTCCTGAAATTTGCATGAAAATAGATGAGACTCGGAGGTGTATTCATGGCCAAACATCTGCTGACGCTGGCCGATCTTGCCAAAGAAGAATTTGAGGTTTTTTTTAAGCGGGCGATTGAGCTTAAAGAAAAACACAAGAAAGGCATTGCCGAACCATTGCTGGCCGGCAAAAGTCTTGGGCTTTTATTTGATAAACCCTCGACGCGCACCCGGGTCGCATTTGAGACAGCCATGATACAGCTGGGTGGCTCACCGCTTTTTATCAGTTCCAAAGATACGCAGATGTCGAGGGCTGAACCCATAAAAGATACCGCCAGGGTCCTTTCCCGCTATCTGGATGCACTGGCCATCCGGACTTTCTCTCAGGAGGTGATTCAGGAATTTGCGGAATCTGCCGGCATCCCGGTGATAAACGCTTTAACGGATGCCTATCACCCGTGTCAGGTGTTAAGTGATTTGTTGACGGTCATTGAGCACAAAGGGTCGTATCAAGATCTAAAAATTGCATGGGTGGGAGATGGCAACAATATGGCCCAATCCTGGATCAATGCGGCAGGTGCCCTGGGCTTTGAGCTTCACCTGGCATGCCCTGAAGGCTATTTCCCTGATGCGCAGATTTTAAGCGGCGCCGCCCAAAAATCCAGTGCCAGGATTACGCTTAATTCGGATCCCATCGCAGCGGTTAAAAATGCGGATGTGGTCAATACGGATGTCTGGGCCAGTATGGGACAGGAGACCGAACAAAAGGCCCGGCAGAAAATCTTTGCTGACTTTCAGGTGAATGCAGCGCTTTTGGAAAATGCTGCTAAAGATGTCATTGTCCTGCATTGCTTACCGGCCCATCGAGAAGAAGAAATTACCGAAGCGGTTCTGGAAGGCCCCCATTCCGTTGTTTGGGATCAATCCGAAAATAAGCTTCATATGCACAAGGCCATACTTGATATACTGATAATTGGAGGTTCTTATTTTGACTGCTAAGATCAACAAAGTGGTGCTGGCGTATTCCGGTGGGCTGGATACATCGGTTATTTTAAAGTGGCTTATTGAAACCTATCAATGCGAGGTTGTTGCCTTTTCAGCCAACATCGGTCAGGAAGATGACCTGGACCAGGTCAGGGATAATGCTTATAAAACCGGGGCTACAAAGACCTATATCGAGGATCTAACGGAGACCTTTGTTAATGATTACGTGTTTGCGGCATTCCGCGCCAATGCGATCTACGAGGGTCAGTATCTACTTGGAACTTCTCTGGCCAGACCGCTGATCGCAAAGCGTCAGATCGAAATTGCCCACAGTGAAAAGGCCGATGCCGTCAGTCACGGTGCCACCGGTAAAGGCAATGACCAGGTTCGTTTTGAACTGGGTTATCTTTCTCATGATCCCGGCATCAAAATAATTGCACCCTGGCGGGAATGGAATTTAAATTCGCGCAGCGCCTTAATGGATTTTGCCGGCAAGCATGGTATCGAGGTTCAAGCCACCCATGACAAACCCTACAGTACGGATTCCAATCTTTTGCATATCAGTTATGAAGGCGGCATACTTGAAGATCCATGGGCAGAAGCACCCGAAGACATTTTTACGCTGACCGTTTCACCCAAACAGGCACCGGATAAATCCGAAATCATCGAGCTGACCTTTCAAAATGGCAATCCGGTCACGCTAAACGGAAACGAACTGACGCCGGCGAAGATGCTGAAGGCGTTAAACGCCCATGGCGGAAAGCACGGTATCGGAAGAGTGGATATGGTTGAGAATCGATTTGTGGGGATGAAATCCCGTGGTGTTTATGAAACCCCCGGCGGGTCAATTTTACGCGCCGGCCACATGGCGATGGAATCCATTACCATGGATCGCGAAGTCTTGCACCTGCGGGATTCGCTGATACCCAAATACGCGCAGCTGGTGTACAATGGTTTCTGGTTTTCTCCGGAGATGAAATTGTTGCAGAATATGATTGACATGACCCAGCAGAATGTATCCGGAACCGTGCGCCTCGAATTGTATAAAGGCAACTGCCGTATTCTTGGCCGTAAATCAGATCGTTCTCTGTATCGGGAAGACTTTGCCACCTTTGAAGATGACCAGGTTTACAACCAAAAAGATGCCGAAGGCTTTATCCACTTAAACGCTTTAAGATTAAGGATTCAAAAATTGATCGAAACCAATAACTAACCCGGACAAGCATAGCCGGTCGTAGCGTAGTGTAGATCCCGCTCGCGGGGTTGGAGCGAAGCGTAAATCCCGATTTATCGGGGAACCCAAAATGATTAATCACGAAAACACGAAATTTTAAAAGCACGAAATCTTTTTTTGCTTTCGTGTTTTCTTCCTTTCGTGCTTTCGTGATAAAAAAGTTTTTTCATAAAATGCAAAGAATTCACAACGAAAACTCTAATACCCAATAAGATATCGCTATGTCACAAAAACTCTGGTCCGGCCGGTTTAAAGAAAAAACTGCGAAAATTGTCGAGACATTTACCTCCTCAATCGATGTCGACCGGCGGCTGTATGCCTATGATATTCAGGGCAGCATTGCACACTGCCGGACCCTGGCAAAGGCGGCCATTATACCCGCAGAAGAGGCCGAGGAATTAATTGCGGGCCTTGAGAAAATAAAGCAGGAAATCGACGAAGGAACGTTGCCGTACAGCGACGCACTGGAAGATATTCATACCCATATTGAATCCCGGCTGGCTGAGGTTGCAGGCAAAGTTGCGCACAAGCTGCATACCGCCCGGAGCCGCAACGATCAGGTGGCACTGGATGTGCGCCTGTATCTGAGGGATACCGTCCTTTCCATCAGCCAGCATCTGTCTGAATTGCAAAATGTTCTGGTTGGCCTTGCCAAGCGCCATATTGAAACCGTGCTACCGGGCTACACCCATCTGCAGCGCGCCCAGCCGATCCTGCTGGCGCATCATCTGATGGCTTATTATGAAATGTTTTCACGGGATGCCGCGCGTATGCAGGATTGCCTGGTGCGTATCAACGTCATGCCGCTGGGCAGCGCAGCCCTTGCCGGCACGCCGCATCCCATTGACAGAAAATACACGGCCGAACTGCTCGGGTTTGAGAAAGTTTCGGCCAACAGTGTCGATTCCGTATCCGACCGGGATTTTATTATTGAGTTTTTATCCGCCGCCGGTATTTGCATGATGCATTTAAGCCGGTTGTCGGAAGAACTGATTATCTGGTCTTCAGCCGAGTTTGGCTTTATTGAACTGCCGGATGCATTTGCCACCGGCAGCAGTATCATGCCGCAGAAAAAAAATCCCGACGTTGCCGAGCTGGTCAGAGGCAAAAGCGGTCGCGTATTCGGCAACCTGATGGCCATGCTAACGTTAATGAAGTCCTTGCCGCTGTCGTATAACCGCGATATGCAGGAGGACAAAACACTGCTGTTTGATTCTGCTGATATCCTGACGGCGTGTGTTGAAATTTATATTCAATTGCTTCCGAACATCAAAATCAACAAAACCATAATGAAAAAAGCAGCCGGCAGCGGATATCTCAATGCCACCGATATGGCTGATTATCTGGTAACCAAAGGCATGCCGTTCAGGGAGGCCCACCATTGTGTCGGTCAGGTTGTTCGTTATGCATTAGGTCTTAAGAAAGAAATTCATAAACTTTCGATAAAGGAATTGCAGCAGCACGCACCTCAGATCGAAGACGACATTTTCGACTACTTAGGGACACAGCAGGTGATTGATCGGCGCACCTCAATGGGCGGCACGGCAACAAAAGTAGTTAAAACAGCGATTAAGGCTGCGGAGCAGAAACTGAAGAAGAACGCTGGTCGGAAAACAAAATGAGCATTCATGCAAATCGGTTCTTATTCCCATAACAAACGCATAGCGGTTTTTTTATTGGTGCTCACCGGATCGAGTTTTCTTTGGATCGGGTGCGGCAGAAAAGGCCCACCGCTTCCGCCGCGGCGGCCGTTGCCGCCGGTGGTCAAAGATCTCGAATACAGCATTCATAACAATAGGGTTGAGCTGAGCTGGACCGTTCCAAGCGCAGAGGGTCGCAGCGCAGCGCCCCCGACAGCCGTTAAGGTGTTTCGCTCGCGATTGTCAGCCGAAGAAGCCAGCTGTGAAAATTGTCCAATCCGTTATTCCGTGTCCGGTGATATGCCGATTCATAAGAAACGATCTGAAAAATCCAAACCGACAAGGATGAGTTATACAGAGTTTGTCGAGCCGGGGTATCGCTATATTTACAAAGTGATCGTCTATGATGAATATGGAATCGGCGGCAAGGACTCAAATGTCGTTAAATTCGATCATTATTCGGATTGAGTAAAAGCATGCATCATTTCACCTATCGAGAAGATCAACTATACTGCGAAGATGTTGCGGTGCAAAAAATTGCAGCCCAGATCGGCACACCGTTTTATCTATACAGCCATGCCACGCTGACACGCCATTTTAAAGCGTTCAGCGAAGCCTTTGAGGGCATGCAGAAGTTAATTTGCTTCTCTGCTAAAGCAAACACCAATCTGGCCATTCTGAGATTATTTGCCACCGCTGGGTGTGGTCTGGACATTGTATCCGGTGGTGAGCTTTTTAGAGGTATTCAGGCCGGTTTTACACCGGACCGTATTGTTTACTCCGGTGTGGGCAAACGGGTTGATGAAATTGATTATGCCCTCAAATCCGGTATCCTGATGTTCAATCTGGAATCCCTCGATGAGTTGAAACTGATCAACCAGCGGGCCGGTCAATTAAATCAGCGGGCCCGCATTGCCATCCGGGTCAATCCGGATGTCGATCCCAAAACCCATCCGTATATTTCTACCGGTCTTAAGAAAAATAAATTCGGAATTGATACCGCCGCCGCTCTCGAAGGGTACCGGCTGGCCGGCAGTCTGGAGCATATTGAAGTCATCGGCATCGATTGCCATATCGGCTCTCAGATAACCGAAGCCGGGCCTTTTGAAGATGCCTTAAAAAGCATAAAGACTTTGATCAAGCAGTTAAAATCCGAACTGGGGATTCAGATCCAATATATTGATATGGGCGGAGGTCTTGGTATTACTTATGCGGATGAAACACCGCCGTCTTTAAAAGAATATGCGAAAGCCTTTTTGGAAAACCTTGAAGGCATGGATTTAACGCTCATTCTGGAGCCGGGCAGAGTCCTGGTGGGAAATGCCGGCATACTGGTAACCCGCGTGCTTTATAAAAAAGCGGGCAAAGACAAAAATTTTATTATTGTGGATGCCGGAATGAACGATCTGCTGCGCCCGACCCTCTACAATGCTTTTCATGCGGTTGAGCCTGTTGTACGCTCCCAGGCGCCTTTAACAGTGGCAGATGTCGTGGGCCCCATATGTGAAAGCGGTGATTTCCTGGCGGTCGACCGCAACCTGACCGCAGTGAACGCTGATGATCTTCTGGCGGTAATGAGTACGGGTGCATATGGGTTTGTTATGTCTTCCAACTACTGTTCGCGCCCCCGGGTTGCGGAAGTGATGGTGAAAAATAATCAATATCACGTTGTGAAGAAAAGAGAAACCTACCAGGATCTGGTGAAAGGCGAAAGCATACCCTCATATATGGAGTAAATACTGAGAAAAAATGAACCCGATACCCTTTTATAAAATGAGCGGGGCCGGCAATGATTTTATTATTATCGATAACCGCAATCAGATTGTTGCCGATAAGGATTTGAGCGGATTCATTGTCAGCGTCTGCCGCCGAAAAATGTCTGCCGGAGCCGACGGCTTGATTTTAATTGAAGCTTCCGACAAATATGATTTTCGCTGGCGGTTTTTTAATTCCGACGGCAGCAAAGCTGAAATGTGTGGAAACGGTGCCCGATGTGCGGCCCGTTTTGCCCATGTAATCGGTATTGCGGGAACCACTTTATCCTTTGAAACCGAAGCCGGAGTGGTCAGCGCCCAGATTCATGAGGACCGCGTTAAGGTAAAGATGCCGGATCCTTTAGACCTTAAACTGGCTTACCCGTTGAAACTGTCGAATCGTTCACTGGAAATCAGCAGTATCAATACCGGCGTTCCCCACGTCGTCGTAATGGTGGAGCAAGTTGCTGATGTGGATGTGGTAACCCTGGGCCGTGAAATTCGCCTTCATCAAACATTTGCACCGGCCGGAAGCAATGCCAATTTCGTCCAGCGCGGTCAAGGCAATGCAGTTGAGATCCGCACTTACGAAAGGGGAGTTGAAGACGAAACCCTGGCTTGCGGAACCGGCGCCATTGCCAGCGCGATTATTGCAGCCAGCCGCTTTAAAATGAATTCACCGGTAGATGTCAAAACCCGCAGCGGGGAATATCTGACGATCCATTTTACCGCCAAAGACGGCCAATTTAACGATATTTATATGGAAGGCGATTCCCGTATTATTTATAGCGGTGAACTCCAGCCGGACGCCTGGAAATAAGGGCTGGGAAAGCGAACTATCTGATTTTAAAGCGACGCTTTCAAATGTCAGACTTGCATATTGCTTACATCTCGGCCGGTTCCAACATGGGAGACCGGCTGCAGAATTGCCGTAAGGGGATCGAGTCGCTCACAGAATCCGGCAACTCCCGAATCCTTGCGCAATCCCGCATTTATACGACCGCACCGGTGGATTATGAAGATCAGGACTGGTTTATCAATATGATGGTCAAACTTGAGACCACACATGATCCGTTTCAACTTCTGGATCATATCGAACATATCCAGCGGGCCGCCGGGCGCTTGCATGACCCGATTCGGTTTGGTCCCCGGATTCTGGATCTGGATATTATTTTGTACGATGATCGCATTATCGACTCTGAGAGTCTGGTGGTGCCGCATCCCCGCATGCATAAAAGGAGCTTTGTGTTAAAGCCGATCTGTGATATAGATCCGGCAATCATCCATCCGGTATTGAAACAAGACATGCAATTTTTGCTGAAGCGTCTGGGGGAAGACAAGCAAAAGGTGTTGGAGTATAAATGATCAAAATTTTAATACTTCTCGGGGTAGGGTATTTGTTATACCGTGCCATGAAATCATGGATGTTTCCGGATGCCCGTTCCCAAAAAAACGTCTCCGCCAAGGAGGCCGGCCAGATCGACGATGTCATGATTAAAGATCCATATTGTGAGACCTATTTCCCGCGGCGCGATGCCGTCCATTTGAATTTAAGCGGCAACGATCTGTATTTTTGCAGCAAAGAATGTCGCGATCAATATATAGCCCGTCAATCCAAAGAAAATTAATGCCAAACCATTAAACTTATGCAAAAATTCCAAAATGTATTCAGCGGTCCCAACCAGCTGACCCTATTTCGCATTGCAGCGGTGCCGGTCATTATTGTTCTGTTGCTGTTTCCCAACAGAATTTGTACACTTATTGCGGGGCTTTTGTTCAGTGCCGCTGCAATTACCGATTATCTGGACGGCTTTTTGGCACGCAAAAGAGGCCTGGTGACCACGCTAGGAAAGATAATGGACCCGGTTGCCGACAAGCTGCTGGTTTCATCGGCCTTTATCATGCTGACCTCTCTGGGGTGGGTGCCGGCCTGGATGGCATGTATCATTATCGGCCGCGAACTTGCCGTTAACGGCTTACGCAATATCATCGCCGAAAAGGGCGGAGACCTGTCGGCATCCAATCTGGGGAAATACAAAACCGGCTTTCAAATTGCAGCCATTATTCCCTTAATGTTCCACTATCCGTTTTTTGGCCTCAATGTACAGGTCATCGGCAATTTGTTTTTGTGGGGGGCGCTGGTGTTCACCATCTGGTCGGGGGCGGATTATTTCATCCGGTCTAGAAGTCTTCTGCAGGAATGATTTTTTGTTGACAAAATGCTGTTTACTGGCTAAAAGTTAAAGTTTACATGAGCGGGAATAACTCAGCGGTAGAGTGCGACCTTGCCAAGGTCGAAGTCGCGGGTTCAAATCCCGTTTCCCGCTCCATTTTTTTGGCGGCATAGCCAAGTGGTAAGGCAGCGGTCTGCAAAACCGCAATTCGTCAGTTCGACTCTGACTGCCGCCTCCATATAAATAAAAAAAGTTTGCAACATCGTGCTGCAAACTTTTTTTTTTAGGCTTGATCCTGAATCAACATAGTGGCGGGGTCCAGCATCAAATCGGGTTGATCCCCCTGGGAGCCGAGACCTTTAAAAGCTTTTATTTGAATTTGTTTTCCAACCGGAACCAGCTGAATGGCGACTTCGAATAAATCGGCGACCTGAATCAGTTGCGCAGGGGTGCCGCCGGGACCGGATTCCTCGTGACGGTGGGTTCGAACGGTAAACCACACATGCATCCCCTGGCGGCTGGCAAGGTTCTTTAAATCCGCCAGGTCCTGATTGACCGCATCGTCGAACGGGAGACCGTCAATAATTATGGCATGCGGCTTAAAAATGTTCTGCTCGATCAGGTCGGTGAGTCGTTCTTCAAGTTTCGGGACGCTGAAGCCTTCCACCCGAAACGTCATAATGAACCGATGGGGCAGAACCGTATCCCACAGCTGAGCGCTTTGATGGATCGCATATTGTGTTGCAATCCGGTTAAAAACCTCCTTATACCACAGGCTTACTTTTTTTACGGGATCATTGAGGCTGATGTGCAGCACATTTTTTTCTCTAAGCATGCTGTTTAAAGCCAGCTGTACCAAAAAGGCGGTTTTACCCACGCCGGCGCGGGCCATCACCGCCCCGAATTCGCCCCCTTTAAGAATATCATCGCTTTGATAACCCATCCGCCGCAACGGATTTTTTAATACGAGCTCATTTTTCAGCATGCTGATATTCCTTTCTTTGATATAAATAATATTTTCGGTTAGCAGCTCCGCATTGGTTTTGTTCAGCTCAGGGTTAAGCAACATTCTTTTTTTTCTCCGCCGCTTTTTTCATCAACTCGTCAGCGATGGATTGCGGTAGCTGTTTGTAGGTCAGAAATTCCATCGTAAATTGCGCCCGTCCTTTGGTCACCGACCTCAAGTTGGTGGAATAACCGAACATCTCCGATAACGGCACCTGGGCTTCGATCACGCTGAAAGGTCCCTCGTCCTGCGAGCCCACGATCATTCCTCTTCGCTGGTTTAAGGTCGACATGACCGCACCCTGAAAATCGGTCGGTGTTTCCACAACCACCTTCATGATGGGCTCTTGAATAACCGGCTTGGCTTTGGCGTAGCCCTGACGGAAAGCGCTGCGGGCCGCGGCCTGAAACGCCATATCGGATGAATCCACGGAATGAGAGGCGCCATCATTGATGACCACCCGAATTCCGGTGACTAGAAACTCCATTTTGGGGCCCTTCTGCATGGAATTTTTAAAGCCCTTTTCACAGGCGGCGATAAATTGGGTCGGGATCGCCCCGCGCACAATTTGATTTTCGAATACAAAATCTTCATCCTGGACCGGCTCCAAATAGCCGGCAACCCGTGCGAATTGACCGGCACCACCGGTTTGCTTTTTGTGAATATAGTCGAACTCCGCTTTCTGGGTAATGGTTTCCCGATAGGCGACGCGAGGCGGGCTGGTGGTTACTTCGGCCTGATATTCGCGCCGCATGCGTTCAATATAGACTTCCAGATGGAGTTCACCCATCCCCGAAATAATTGTATCACCGGTTTCCTCGTTCACATAGGCTTTAAAAGTCGGGTCTTCTTTGGTAAATCGCCGCAGGGCTTTGGATACATTGACCTCTGATTTATTGTCTTTGGGGAAAATAGCCAGGGATATCACCGGTTCCGGCACATACATGGACGTCATGGTTAAACTGATTCCAGGGGCGACGAAGCTGTCTCCCGAAGCGCAGTCAACACCGAACAATGCGCCGATGTAGCCGGCAGGAATGGACTCGATATCTTCCATCTGATCCGCATGCATGCGGATCACGCGGCCGACCTTGACTTTTTTCCCAGTGCGGACGTTTATGATCGTATCTCCTTTGGCCAGAGCCCCCTGATAGACACGGATGTAAGTTAACTGACCGTAGGGCCCGTCTTCCAGCTTAAACGCCAGGGCAACCAGGGGCTTGTCGATTTCATTGGAAAGCACGACCGGCTGCTCTTCATTATTCATGTCCAGGGCCTGATTATCGACGTTGAGCGGGCAGGGGAGCAGCCGGGTTACCGCATCTAAAAGCGGCTGGATGCCTTTATTTTTATATGCCGATCCGATGAAAACCGGTGTTAGCCGGCGTTCGACAACCCCCTGACGGATGCCGGCGATAATCATTTCTGCGGTGACCTTCTTTTCTTCCAGTATGGCTTCAGTTAACTCATTTGAAAACATGGAGGCTTGATCGATAAGCATCTCGCGGTGATCCTGAGCGGCCTGCCGCAAATCCGACGGAATTTCCTCCTGACGGACCTGCTCGCCTTTATCGCCGTCAAAATAGATCGCTTTCATGGAGACGAGGTCAACCACACCTTCAAAATCTGCTTCCAGTCCGATGGGCAATTGCATCGTTACGGTATTATGCTCCAGTTTTTCTTTAAGCTGCCGAACCACCCGGTCCGGGTTGGCACCACTGCGGTCGCATTTGTTGACAAACGCGATGCCGGGGACTTTGTAGCGCTTCATCTGTTGATCGACGGTAATGGACTGGGATTGAACCCCGGCAACGGCGCAAAGGACCAGTATGGCGCCATCTAAGACCCTCAGGGAACGTTCGACCTCGATCGTAAAGTCGACGTGGCCCGGAGTGTCGATAATGTTAATTTCATGGCCCTGCCATTCGCAATAGGTGGCTGCCGAAGCAATGGTAATGCCCCGTTCCTTTTCAAGTTCCATGGAATCCATGGTGGCACCAACACCGTCTTTACCTTTCACGTCGTGCATGGTGTGAATGCGCTGGGTGTAGTAGAGAATGCGCTCGGTCAGGGTTGTTTTCCCCGAATCGATATGGGCACTGATACCAATATTTCTGACGTTACGGATGTCTTTTTTCATTTCGCTTCCCTTAGCATTTTGATTAAAAACCCCCATCTGCTATGGTGCGCCATGGGGGTGGTTCAGCATTGAAATGTAAAACGGCAGTATTTAATGATCAATTTGGTTTTTGTCAAGCTATTTTTTCATCTGCGACCCTTTTTAAATCGTTTGGTCACCGGGCGTTTCCTCAAGAGTACATAAGTAGCGCCTGCGCCCCCGTCACACCAGCGCGCACTGGTAAATGCCATAACCCACTTACGCCAGGGGCCGGTGGTGAGCCATTTAATCACCTTTGTTTTTAAAATCGGCTTTGCCGGTGAAGAAAGGCCGCGTCCGTGAACGATTAAAACCATTCTTTTACCGGTGGAGATGCTTTCTTTTAGAAAGTTTTCAAAGGTTTCCCGGGCACTTTCAACGGTCAGACCGTGAAGATCGATGTGCCCCTGGATTGAGAATTCGCCGTTGTGAAGCCGTTTGGTGACTTCGCGGTTCACATTGTAGCCGATTCCTTCGACATATTCGGGGGTGTCGGCGACCACAAACCCTTTGCCGGTTTTAATCAGTTCTTCCAGATGAAGCAATGTTTCCGATTCATCCGTTTTAACGGGCTCCGCAACATCTGATTTTTGGAAATTTTGTTTGGCACAAATGTTTTGAGATATTCTTTCGACATCCGCCATGGCCGCTTCAAAGAGCGCCCGGTCGGTTTCCGGATCCGTTTCGGGGGCAGCTGATTCTGTTAGCAAAACGCCGTCGTCCTTTTTAAGTGGAACGGACTTGGCTTCCAAAAGGATTTTAAGGCCTGCAAACGGGCGAAACGGGCCTTTAGGCTTGGAGGGTTTCATGATGCCAGGTTAATGTTGCCTCTCTCTTTTTGTAATCGAAGTCCCTGTTTCATAGTATAAGGCCTTTTTAATTAGAAAACAAATCATTGTTGATTTATCACGGATTCGTATTATTATTGGTATTCTAACTACTTAGGAATAATCTGATAAAATTTAAAAACGGAACATTCAGCGAGGTATTGGAATGGATTTGAAGCGATTGTGTCCGAATAAGGTCGTCAGCGCAGAAGAGGCGGTTTCTAAAATTAAAAACGGCAGTCGTGTCTTTATCGGCACCGGATGCGGCGAACCCCAGCATCTGATCAAGGCCATGGTTAATGATTCAACTATTCAGGATATTTTGGTCTATCAAATGCTGTCGTCGACTTTTTCCAGGTACATTGACGATGAATCCTTTCGGCGAAGATTTTCTCTTAAACTGTTTTTTATCAGCGCCAGTATGCGCAAGGCCGCATTTGAAGGAAAAATTGATTATATTCCGGTCTATCTGTCCCAGATTCCCAGGCTTTTTGCCAGCCAGCGTATCGGACTGGATGTGGCACTGGTTCAGGTCAGCCCGCCCGATAAATTCGGCTATTGCAGTTTGGGTGTTTCTGTCGATATCACCCGGTCGGGACTGGAAAATGCCCGGCTGGTAATTGCCCAGGTCAATCCGCTGATGCCCCGCACCTGGGGCGACAGCTTCGTACACGTCGACGAAATCGACTGGCTGGTGCCCTTCGAAGAGCCTCTGGTGGAGATAGTACCTGCCGAAAAAGATAATGAGATCGCCCGACGGATCGGGCATTTTGTCTCCCAGCTGGTGGATGACGGGGCGACACTTCAAATGGGATTCGGCCATCTGCCTTATGCCATTATGCAGTATTTGGACACGAAAAAGGACCTGGGTCTTCACACCCAGCTCATTACCGATGGTCTGCTGCCATTATTTGAGAAAAATGTGATTACCAACAAGAAAAAAACACTGCTGCCGGGCAGAGTGGTTGCGTCTCTATGTATGGGTTCAAAAAAATTGTATGATTATGTCGATAACAACCCCGCCTTTTATTTCCGTTCTTCTGAATATGTAAATGACCCCACCGTCATTGCGCGTAACGATCATCTGGTCTCTATCAGTTCAGCCCTTGAGGTGGATTTGACCGGCCAGATCTGTTCGGATTCCATGGGTTATCTGTTTTACAGCGGCATCGGGGATCAGGTTGACTTCTTAAGAGGAAGCTCCATGTCTGAAGGCGGGTTTTCGATAGTCGCTTTACCGTCGACAGCCCAAAACGGTGTGGTCTCACGCATTGTATCGCATTTGAGTGAAGGCGCCGGGGTGGCCACCACCCGCGGGGATGTCAACTTTGTCATTACCGAATACGGCATCGCCGAGCTTCAGGGCAAAAGCATTTACCAGCGGGTCATGGAGCTGGCGCAAATCGCCCATCCGAAATTTCGCGAGCAGCTCATCAATGTGGCCAAAAAGCGCCATTATATATTTGCCGATCAGTTACCGCCGTCCACCGAAGATCTGCTTTTTCTGGAAGGATATAAGAGTACTTTTAAGTTGAAAAACGGAAAAACGGCGGAGTTTCGCCCGCTTTTGCCCTCGGATGAAATTGGCTACCGAAATTTCTTTTATTCACTTCAGGAAAAAACGATTTATATGCGGTTTTTCTATCGCATGCGCTCCTTCTCGCATGAGGTCGTTCAAAAACACTGGGCCAGCGTGGATTACCGTACTAATATGTCCATTATCGGCCTGGTTCAAAAAGGAGGCCATAAAGAGATTATTGCCATTGGGACCTATGCCTATGACCGCGAACAGGTGGCTGAAATCGCCTTTGTTGTTCGTGAAGATTACCAGGGTATGGGAATTGCCTCCTATCTGCTTGCAGTGCTTGAACAAATCGCCAAAGAAAATAATTATACGTGGTTTCTGGCTTCGGTATTGCGGGAGAACAGCGCCATGATCCAGGTTTTTAAAAAGCGCTACCCAAATTTGAAGATATCCGCCCAATCCGGCAGTGAAGTTTTTATTGAAATGGATTTGTTTGATTCAAAAGAAGTCCATGAACCCGGCCTGGATTAATAATTTCTTAAGCATAGAAGTCAAAGATTTAGCTTGCTAAAATCGTGTTTTTCTTGTAATTTAAGAAACATAAGACTAGTATTAAATAAATTTAGACTTTTATCGTCTTAAAAGGGATATCTGTTTAATAATATTAAAGTTTTTTCAAAAAAATACCGAATTTAAGGTTGATAGAGATACCGGAAGCGCTGAAATCCCTTAAGATTATTAAAAATCGGTTATCATTGACTAGCGAATCAATCAAACCGCACATCACAAGACTCAGGAGGGGCAATTGTCTTACACGCTTGGTCAAAAACAGCTCGATAGAATAGAGGATATTTTAAATCAAGATCTTATCGAAAATGGGGTCCGCTGTGTTTTTCTGATTGATATGGCCGGCAACATCATCACCAACCTAGATAATGGGGAAAAACAGCATGATATTTATTCGCTGGCGGCCCTGGCGGCCGGCAATTTCGGCGCTGTCAGCGCAATGGCCAAAATCATCGGCGAAAATGAGTTTTCGTTGCTGTTCCATAAAGGCAAAAAAGAAAATATCCATTTTAATAAAATTACGACTGAATTTTTGCTGATTACCATTTTCGGCAATGATATTTCCCTGGGGTTTTTAAGACTGAAAGTTGCCGATTCGGTTGAGCAACTGAAAACCATATTGGAACCGCTCCTGTCACTTTAAAACCGGCAGTCATTCAGTATTCTCGTTGATGGTTGTTTGTTTTTTTTTTGAGTTAAGATATCGCATGGCATTTGTTAATCTGAAAAATAAAGAAATCCAGGTCAAAATTGTCTATTACGGTCCCGGTCGAGGCGGCAAAACAACGAACCTGGAATACATATACAAAAAATTCCGGAAGCGTATCAACACCGAGATGGTCACCGTTAAAACACATGGAGATCGCACGCTTTTCTTTGATTTTTTGCCTTTTGATATTGGTGTGATCAATGGATATAACGTTAAAATTCAGCTCTACACCGTGCCCGGGCAGGTTAAATACAATGCCACCCGGAGGTTGGTCCTCAGAGGGGTGGATGGCATTGTTTTTGTTGCCGATGCCATGGCAGTCCGCCGTGAAAAAAATATTTTGGCCTTAAAAAACTTACAGGAAAATCTTGCCAATTATAAAAAGAGTATTTTTAAGATTCCTTGTGTCATCCAGTATAACAAGGTCGACCTTTCGGAGCAGGGAATTCCGCTGCTTGCGACCCATCTTCTTGAAAAAGATCTCAACAGCCAGTTAAAACGACCGTCATATACGGCCAGCGCTTTGAAGGGAACCAATGTCGTAACGACCTTGAAAAAAATTATCTCGATGACGGTAGCGTCCATAAAAAGGGACTTGAAATAGGAGGGAATAATTTGGTCGATAAATCCAAAGACAACAATTTGGACTCTGAGATTGCGAAACGCCTTGATGATCTCTTTGGAGAAGGTGATACTCTTTCTGATAATGAAACTCTTATCGAGGCCAAAGACGCGGTCGCGGAAGAAAATAAATCGCAAGAAAAACAATCGTCAGCTGCAGATGAGGAAATTTTTGATTTAGAAGAAGTAGCTGCAGAGGAGACGGATGGCGAAAGCGTCCCGGATGATTATCCCCTTGCAGAGTTGAAGCATCTGGTTCTTTCAATCGACTGGGAAATTACCGAAGAAGTATTGGTCGACTTTCTCTCCCAAATAGACAGTCTGAAAGCGACCTATAAAAACGAAAAAATCATTTTTACGTTTCTTCAACTTTTGGGTTCCCTCGGTGTCTATATTAAAACCAATCGCGGGAATGCCCACCCCAAAACATTTAAAATCCTGAACTCGGTTTTCTCTCGTCTGGAAGAGGTGGTTCTATCAGAAGATATGGCTGAACCGGAGAAGAAAAAACTGCTTGGCACTGAAATGAACAAATATAAGCAGCTCCGGAATCAGGTCTCAAAGAAAAAGGCCGCCAAAGTGGGTCGGAAAGAAGTTATATCCGCACCCAAAAAAGCCGTGCCCATGACCAGAGCGCCCAGAAAGAAAGAAGCCGCGCGGCCTGACAACAAAGTTTCTGAGGAAGTCGCTAAGAAAAGCCTGTCGTCGACCCCCGGCGCACCTAAATCCCATGGCGATCTGGCCGATGCGGTTGAAGAACTTAAAAAATTTATTCATTCCGAGTTAAATACCCTAAAACAGGAATTACGGATACTCCAAAAATCAAAGTAAAAATCCCTCTAGACCTTAGACCCTCTTTGTCCGGAATGGTTAGGAATCACAAATTTATTAGACCTAAAATGATCGTTTCAAATTTTAAAAATGGGGGAATTTTTTTACTTAAGGAATTCTACCCGTCGAGAGCCTCAGGGTCGAACGATCGTTTTTGATTTTTAAAATTTGAAACCCCTCAGGGGATTGCCGATCTTACCGCATCTCCCCGCAAGCGGGATCTTCGAACGGCGTTCAGATACCGCCCCGCATAGTCAACTATAACGGGGCGACATCTTCCTTGTAGCTCCCCGCTGAGACGGGATCTTACGAGCGGCAACCTCGACAATCGCTCAATTTAGGTAGAAAGAAACCGACACAGCCTTTTAGCGGGGACCTATAGTGGTTGTCAAAAAAACGTTGCGGTATTCAAACGGTTTTTTCTACAACCACTTATACCCCAATACCGTAATTCGGAACATTATAATGGAAAGCGGTATAAATTGAAAATGGCACCGGTGAGGTAGAAACATGGATTTTTCGTCGAGCGAATTATCCTCTATGGTTTTTAAGCGTGTCGTGCGCCAAAATATTGGAGAATTCCCGCTTGATCATCAAATGCTTTCCGTTTTTATGGAGTTGGACGGTAAAGCGACGCTGGGTGCGGTCGCTAAAAAAACCGATTTGAACATGAGTTCCATGCGTGGAATCATTACCAAATTAATGCAAAATGGGCTGGTCGAAAAAGTTGAGCAAGAAATTATCATGCTGGACAAAGATTTTTTCGAATATCTAATGGCCCATCTATCGCTTGCCGTCGGTCCCATTGCCCAGGTGCTGATTGAAGATGAAGTTGAAAATCTGGGTTATGAACTATCTCGATTTCCCGGCCATCGTGTAGCCGAATTGATAGACAATTTGGCCCAAGAGATACGACGCCAAGAAAAAAAGAATGTTTTTCTTAAAATGATGGCCACGAAGATACGTGAAAAACGATACTTACCGGCTTAATTCAGAACTTAATATAGAGGAGTTCAGCCATGATTATCATCTGTGAGGAATGCGGGAAAAAATACCGGATAGACCCTTCGAAAATAAAAGGCGCTGCCGCGCGGTTTAAATGTCGTGTATGCACGCACATGATCATGGTTTCAAAACCGCAAGCTGCATCTTCGGCGGATTCCCAGGTCGATTTGTCCGCCACCGATACCGCCATTGCGTCAGCGGATACGGAGGCGCCCGCAGCCGGGCCCGAAATTAAGCTGGACAGCTCCGCCGCCGAACGCATTTCGGTGAAGTCGGCTCGCAAGTCCGGCCTCATGAATTTGCGCACCAAAATGCTTTTGCTGTTCTTTTTCGTTCCGTTGATCCTCATGATCGGTGCCAGCCTGTTGTATTTATGGCAACTCGACAAAATGTCTGCCTTACTGACCAATGAAAGTACGAAAATCGTAAATCAGATGGCGGAAGACAAGATCGCGGATCTTTCGACAGCCGTTGCCATTCAATGCCGGCTATATCTGCTGGCTAACCCTGAGCTTAATAAAGAAGACTTTATGAATGATATGGGGTTTAAGACCCTGGCTGTCCAGAAAGTCGGCTTAACGGGCTATACGGCGCTTTATGAGATGCCCGATCCGGACCATATCTGGCGCACATGGGCCCATGTGAATCCCAAGATCATCGGTATTGATATGTCAACACTGAAAAAACCGTTGGGAAGGAATTTTGCGGGTTTTTGGAAAATATACACCGGCGTAAAAGGCGGAAAACGGTCACAGGGGTATTATACCTGGCAGGATAAAGATGGAAAATTTCGCGAAAAATTTATGGTCTGCACACCGGTTGCCGGAACACCATTTGTGGTTGCAGCCACGACTTATCTGGATGAATTCACCGGGCCGGTAAAACTGATGGAAACCCGGGCCAGTCTTCTTACTGAAAAAACACGGCTGATTAGCTGGGCCATACTCGGTGGGACGATATTGTTAATCGGTGTTATTGTTTTATTTTACGGCCATCGCCTCACCGGAAAAATTAAATCGCTAACCGATGTTGCCGAACGGATCAGCATCGGAGATCTTGGGATCGAAATTGAAACCCAATCCAGAGATGAAATCGGAGAACTGGCCGAGGCGATTTCAAGAATGCAGGATAGTATCCGCCTGTCAATTGAACGCTTACGTCGACGAAGATAGTCAACTCTCTTTCGACCTGAACGCAAAAGAAACAGACTAAGAGGCAAAAATGGTTGTTATTCCCAGACAACAGCCTGTTCTTGAAAACTTAAATATCTATTATTTAGACGTCAGGAAATTGCTTGAGCATTTTCAGGGCGAGATCGGCTCGGGCGGCATCTATTTTAAATCCCATGCAGCCGAAGGCGTTATTTTTTTCGACCAAGACCAACTGGTGAGTGGTTTTTTCCAGGATAGAGAAATTTCAATTTCAGGCAATGATGCTGTTGAGCGTCTTTTGACCGCCGGCGACGAATATAATTTCAGCGTGAATATTTATCAAATCGGCCCTGAAGAAGTTTACTATTGGGCCAGTATTCCAACAGCGGAAAAAATTTTTAAAGATCTCAGTACCGAATTTACGGACCTTGAGGGCCTGATTAAAAAGATGGGCGCTGAAAAACTGACCGGTTATATTGATATCACCATCGGCAATGGTAAGGAAAACGGTCTTATTTTTCTGATAAACGGGAAAATCATGGGCGGGTCTTATTCCTGGAGCAACGGAACTCCGAGCCCATCAAAAAAGGATCAAGACTTGCTTATCCGGAAAACCAAGGAACTGGGCGGCACCTTTAATGTTTGTCGGATTCCATTGAAGAACGCCCAAACCGACAATGAACCGGTTGCTGAAACGGTTAACCACTCGGAAGCAGCAATTGTGATGATGGAGGCATTGCTGAGTATATTCGAGAAGGTGGTACGCAAAAAAAAGAAAAAGAAAGCTGACTTTCAGAAGCTGCTAAAACAAAAATTTGTTGAAAATGCAGACCGCTTTGCCTTTCTCGATCCGTTTGCCGGTGAATTTGAATACGCCGAACAAAAAATTACGTTTTCAGGCCGGGTCAGTGATCGGGAGCTGGTTGACGGGGTCGTTGCGGTGGTAAAGGAGATGGCCCGGGACTTGGGACTGCTGCCCGCCCTGATTGAAAACCTGGATTTATGGTTGGATGAATACGCTGATGAATTGGCAATGTATGATGTAAGTTTCTAAATTCCAAAATCCAAAAAACAAGGCCTGGATCCATGGCTGGTGAGAACTTGATAAATGCCGGAGATTATTCGGCCCGAAGGTATGCGGAATTCTTTGATAGTCTTCCAGCGCCTATCTTTCGCACGACCATTGAAGGCAAAATCGTTTATTGCAATTACGCCTTTGCAGATTTATTTGGGTTTGACTCCGCTTTGGATCTGATCGACTATCCGGTGATTGAATTTTACCGGAACAAGAAAGATCGTGGTAATCTTATTCATACCGTTATGCAAACCGGCCGTATTACCGATCTTCCCGTTGCCCTCAGGAAAAAAGATGGTACACCGATATGGTGCGCCATAACGGCGAAAGCGGTCCTGGATGATGACGGTATCGCCATTAATGTGGATGGCGTTCTGAAGGAAATTACCTCAGACATTGAGCTTGACACCGAAGTGCCCAAGATAGAGGGATCGGTTGAGAATCTAAGCCAGATTATCATTATTTTCGATCTTCGCGGAGAACTGATTAATATTAATCCGGCTGCCGAAGACCTGTTCGGCGCACCCAAAGAAAAGCTGCTGGGTAAATCGCTATCCGAGTTTCTGGCTCCCGGCGATCGTGACCTGTTTCTTATTTTTCTTGCCGATATTTTTAAAATCGGTCGCAATGAAGCCATTTTATCGATTCTGGACGGAAACTCAAAAATGCACCATCTCAAATGTCAGGCATTTTTGATAAAAAGCAACGGGCGGGCAAATCACATCAAGTGCATTGCCAGAGACGTCACTCGAATTGTAACCCAGCAAAAAGAACAGGCCGGGAATGAAAAATTTCAGGGTGTTCTGGAGATGGCCGGCGGAGTCGCTCATAGACTGAATCAGCCGCTGACGATCATCAATAACCTGATCAATGAAATTTTATCCGGATTACAGAAGGATAACCGGTTTTATCCCAAAATCGTCAAAGTTCACAATCAGATCAAGAAAATGAATGATATTACCGATAAATTAGGTAGGATTAGAAAGTATGAATCGATGGATTATGTAGCCGGAATTAAAATCGTCGATATCGAAAAAGCCTCCTGGTCGCGTGAAAGCGAGGATGACCGATGATTAAAAATGTCCTTTTGGTAGATGACGATACTGAAATGCTGCATGCCCTCAAAGAAGGTTTTAAGAAATATCAGGAGTCGTTTGCGGTATCATTGGCCGAAGACGGCCTGCAGGCCCTGAAGAGTCTCAAGCAAAATATTATTTCGTTGGTGGTCACTGATTTAAAAATGCCCAATATGGACGGATTTGAACTGCTGGCTCATATTATGGAGCATTATCCGGATATACCGGTCATTATTATTACCGGTTATAGTACACCTGAAATGGAGCAGCTGGCGCGTGAGGGCGGGGCGGTTGGATATATTGCCAAACCCTTTTTAATCGAGAATCTTGCCCGCCAAATTTTGACAACCCTGAGAAAGGAATCAGAAGGCGGCACGCTCCATAATATTTCATCCGGAATGTTTTTGCAGCTAATCGAGATGGAACAGAAAACCTGCACGATTCGGCTGGAGGAAAAATCGGGAGGGGAAAAGGGCATTCTGTTTTTTCATGATGGTGAATTGCTGGATGCCAGAGTAAACAACATGCAGGGCGAATCAGCGGCCCATGAAATTTTTTCCTGGGATGCGGTGAACCTGTCCATACAAAATGGCTGTGCCTTAAAAGAAAACAAAATACAAAGTGATTTGCAGCCGCTCATTCTGGAGGCCATGCGGCGCAAAGACGAGGATGAGCCGGAAGAAGTACCTGAAAGCGTCATGGAGCAAATCGAGCCCGGCGGGGAAGAGCCTGCTGATCGCCTAAAGCGGCTCAAGCAGAGAATCGAAGAAGAAATTGGCCCGCAATGTGGTCTGGAAGATTTATATCAGGATGAATTTTGGGACAGCCGCGTCGCCCAGTTATCAAAAGCCGGCGAGTTTTTCCATCTGGGTAATTTCACGCTCGGATACATCGATAAAGGCGACACGAACGATTACATTCTCATACCGGGTCAAAAGACCACCGTAATTACGGTTGATCCCAAGTGTCCCAGGGATAAAATTCTTCGAGTTATCAGCAAATAAATAGAGCCATCAAATCGAATGGAGCATATGCGAGAGCTATTTAATGATCTATTGCGTACTGACGGTGTAACCGGGATTATGCTCTTCTCATTTAAAGGGGATTTTATTTTCAAAGAATTCACATCTCCTGTTAATGAGGAGCCTGAACACCAGGATTGGCGCTTTTTTATCGAATCCCTGGAAGGTATGCGGGAAACCGATCTGGTCTTTGAAAAAGGGCGTATCTATATCCGTAAAACCGAGATCGGATATCTGGTCATTTTAATGGCGCTTTTTGTACCGATTGCGATGATCCGATTAAACTGCGACATACTTTTACCATCGCTGAAGCAATCAAAACCCGCTAAAAAATTTCGAAGGTTTTTAAAAAAAAAAGGCGGCTGAATACAATCGTGATGACTGTTTTTGAACTCAGCCCCGTAATCACGATATTTCAAATGAAAGGGATATGAAAATAGATGAAAACTGATATCGAATCCAAAATTAATGAAGCCGAAGTTTGCCGTTCAATGGGCTTATTAGCAGATTCACTGAGTATTTACGAAAAGATTCTTGGCAGCGTAACACCCCAGGATACCCTGACCAACGAAAGAATTGAGAAGCGCATTCGGCTGCTCAGACAAGAAATTGACAGTGAAGAGGAAACCGCTCCCAAAGGGGTCTCGCAAAAAGATATTAGCATGCTGCGTGAACGCTTGTCCAACCAGGGAGATGTCCCCGCCATTCTCGATAGTGCTTCGGCCTTCAAAGAGATGGGACTGCATGGGGAAGCCATTCCTGAATATGCCAAATTGTTTAAAGAAGATTATCCGGTCAATAAAGTCGTTCCTGAGATGATCGAAAGTCTGCTAAAACTGCACTCCCCCCCCAAGGCGTCTGAAGATTTCAAAAGTCTGATAGATGCGCAGAAGCTGGAGAAAAAAGATGTTGCCAATATCATGTTTATTTTCGGTCAGGAAATGGAGAAACGCGACCATCGCGAGGTGGCCCTTGATATTTACAAACGAGTCCACGGGTTGAACCCCGGCGATGCCGACATCAAAAAACGAATGGATTCTGTTGCGGCCACATTTACCACCGGTTCGAAATATGACTACCTCTTACGGGAAAAAATGGTGACCACCGACCAGTTGCAGCAGGCATTTGCACTTGCGAAAAAGATGAATAAAAGTGTGGAATTTGTTCTAATTGAACATAATAAAATCAACAAAGCGGCTATCGGCAAATCCTTCTCCCTTTTTTATGACACCTCGTTTCGTCAATACGATCCCGCCTTTACAGCTCCGGTCGAACTGCTCTCCAATCTGAAAAAAACATTTTTACTGAATGAATACTGGGTTCCGATGAGCTGGGATAAGGAAGGCGTCGAAATTTTAGTCGATGATCCACGGGATCTGAATAAAACCGATAATATCAGGGCCTTGATGAAAACCAGGCGGATTAATTTTACAGTGGCCATCCGTGAGGACATCGAACAATATATCAAACAATTTTTTGACGGTGGATCGCCAATGGCTGAATCAACAACGGTTGATCAAGCCCTCGATGATTTTGATTTAATTCCGGATGTCTCCTTTGAAGAGGAGGAGGAGGAAGAGATAGAAGATGACGACTACGACGAGGCCTCCGGTAAAATCGTAAAACTTGTTGATCAGGTGATCATCGCTGCTTACCGAAAAAATTCGTCGGATATTCATATCGAACCTTCGTCGATTTCCAAATCAACGACGATTCGCTTCCGGTTGGACGGCGTCTGCCAGGAGTACCTGAAGGTCCCCAATTCTATGGTTCGTGGTATTATTTCGAGAGTCAAAATCATGTCTAACCTGGATATCGCCGAGCGGCGACTGCCCCAGGACGGAAAGATCAAATTCAAACGCAAAGGCGTCCCCACTTTTGAGCTGCGGGTGGCAACGCTGCCGACTCAGGGGGGATTCGAAGATGTGGTACTTAGAATTCTGGCCTCGGCTGGTGCGATGGAACTCAACGAGATGGGCATGACCGATCGAAACGTCGAAGTGATGAAACGCATCATCGCCAAACCCTATGGACTCGTTTTAGCGGTGGGTCCCACCGGTTCGGGTAAAACCACATCCCTGCATGCCATTCTCAGTTACATTAATAAACCGGGCATTAAAATATGGACGGCTGAGGACCCGATTGAAATCACCCAGAGCGGGCTGCGCCAGGTGGAGGTGAAACCCAAAATCGGACTGGATTTTGCGCGGGTGATGCGGGCCTTCCTGCGAGCGGACCCGGATGTCATCATGATCGGTGAAATGCGGGATGAGGAGACCGCCTCTATCGGTATTGAAGCTTCTTTGACCGGGCATCTGGTATTTTCCACCCTGCACACCAACAGTGCACCGGAAACCATCACCCGGCTGCTGGATATGGGCTTGAACCCACTTAATTTTTCCGATGCCTTTCTCGGTGTGCTGGCCCAACGGCTGACCCGGTGCTTATGCAAAGACTGCATGGAAGAATACCCTGTGACCAAAGATGAATATGAAATGATATACGTGGATTACGGTGAAAAATATTGGGCGCAAACCGGCATCGAATATAGCCCGGATCTGACCCTGAACAAAACTGTCGGGTGCGAGTCCTGCTCCAATACCGGCTACCGCGGCCGGATGGGTATCCACGAACTCATGGAAGGGACTCCCAAAATCAAATTGATGATCAAAAAGCAGGCCAATACGGAAATGATTTTTGCCCAGGCGATGAAAGAAGGCATGGCAACTCTGAGGCAGGATGGTATCATGAAAGTCTTTAAGGGACTCACCGACATGGTTGAAGTGCGGCGGGTCTGCATCAACTGATTTGGTATACAGGTGTCAGGTTTCAGGTGTCAGCGGTTCAAGACTCTTGGTTAAACCTTGTCAAATTGAATATCGAATACCCGCCCGCCTCGCCTGAGCAGCTCGCGATGGCGGGCAGGTCGAACAAGGCCTCCGGCTCGTAGATCCTACGCCTCGGAGAGAATGTAGAAATAAGAAGTTTTAACTGGTTTGACAATACTTCGACATTCATTATTCCTTGTTCGGTGTTCTGCGGTTCGAAAAGCAACTAAGTTGTTGTATCCGGCTTAACAGATGGAAATTGGTTCCAGGGAATGGCAAAGCTTCATCATTGACGGTGCTCGAATGCAGGGCATTGAAATAGATGAGGGCGTCAGCGCCCTATTTTCCATCCACGCTTGCGAGTTGATCAATTGGAACCGCAAAATTAATCTTACCGCCATTACAAATCCACGGGACATCGCCATAAAGCATTTTTTGGATTCTCTGGCGCCTGCCGGATTTATTCCCGACAGAGCCCGGCTGCTCGATATCGGCTCCGGCGGCGGTTTTCCCGGCATACCCCTCAAGATTCTAAAGCCGTCCATCTCGGTCCTCCTGATCGACGGGGTTCGCAAAAAAGTCAATTTCCTAAAACATGTGCTGAGGAGCCTCAATCTTGAAAATATTGAAGCCCTTCAAATCCGCGCTGAAAACCTCCTGAAAAATCCTGAGTGTGCGAATTCCTTTGATGTCATTATCAGCCGGGCCCTGTCTGATCTGGAGCCGTTTGTGAAAAACGCCCTGCCGTTGCTGGCAAAGCAAGGAATGATCATTGCGATGAAAGGGGCAGTGGCTCAAAAAGAATTGGATGCGGTGCGCGCAGATGCTCCGGGGGATCGGTATGCTATCGAAGTCGAAAATTACAGACTGCCTTCAATTAATACGCTGCGATCGATTGTCATTATAAAGCATCTTCACTAATTAGCTTTGAATTTTCATATGAATTGTTATGTAATGAGTGGCTATGTTCCGTGTTTTTAAGTCGTCTAGTTCAATTACTTTAAAGCGGATACCCCCGTCCATGTTTTTTCCAATTGCAAATTCTAATTTGAACGTAAATCCTTCCATTTTAAAATTTGGGGGAGTATTGTAGGCTTTTCTCAATGAGGACTTAACTTTTTTTATGGGTTCAACCAAGCCAAGGGACATTTCTGGAGAAAAGCCAGACGCCCCGGTCGGCTGAAATGAAAAACTTAGATTATGATATGATTTTGAGATTAATACTTCATTGTCAAAATCGTTGTCATATCCAACAATTTTTACAGCTAATGCGCCCTTTTCCGTCTCGGTTGAAACAACAGTTAGAGCCACATCAACAGTTTCTATTTTGAAATTAGGACTTCCTAGTTCAGAAATATTGGCTGTTTTGATTTCATTTTTAATCGCAGTTATTATTTCATCGATTTCAAACTCGGTTGCGTGAGCTACGCCGATAACTGATAAGTTAATTGTTAGCAGAAAAAATATAGAAAAATAAATTATTTTTATAACGTTTTGTTTAATCATTTATAAGTTCAACACTTGGTTTTTCTTCGTCTATCTGCAATCCCACTTCGCCTGTACTTCAGGTTTGCAAAAATCATGCAAAATTAACAGGTTAGAGAGATTTTTAGAACATAGCAATGATTACAAACAATTAGCTGAAATGCACAAAAAATAAGTAAACTAAATTGTGAAAAATAGTATCTAAAATTTATATAAAAAACTTCATAATTCTGATTGAATTAATCTGGGACAGCATTTTTGGTAGATCAGAACGGATTGATTTTAGTAAATCGAAAAGCCTAGAAATAACTGCTGCCATCCCAGCAATGGGTGCACAGCTCCTCTTTTGGCAAACCGATTGCTGCAACCAGATCCTCCAGTTTCTGGTACTGTAAGGAAGTCAGTTTTAATCGCTGTCTGATATTATCCACCATCGCATGGTTTTTTTCCGATCCTGCCGTCGCATATTCGGTTAAAAGTTTATCATCAGTGCCTTCAAGTTCCGCGATGGCTTTGCGGCCGGCAAGATCAAGCGTTGAACGTGAGGTCGAAAAATTTAAGAAATCGCAGGGATAAATGAGGGTAGGGCAGGCGGGCCGCATGTGGACCTCTTTGGCGCCGTATTCGTATAAAATTTGAATGGTGTCCTGCAGCTGGGTGCCGCGCACGATCGAGTCTTCGCAAAAAAGGATTCTTTTGCCCTCGATCAGTTCCTTCACCGGAATGAGTTTCATTTTAGCTACAAGATCCCTTATGCTCTGGTTCTGGGGCATAAAGCTTCGGGGCCAGGTCGGCGTGTACTTAACAAAGGGCCTGACATAGGGGATTTTTTTCTCGTTTGCATATCCGACGGCGTGCCCGATACCGGAATCGGGAATACCGGCGACAAAGTCGATATCGACACTGTCATTTTGGGCCAGGGCCTTTCCGCATTTGTTGCGGGTGGCTTCCACATTGATTCCTTCGTAGCTGGTGGCCGGGTACCCGTAATAGACCCACAAAAATGCACATACCTGTAGCCGGTCCTGCGGTGGTTTTTTTTGTTCGTATCCGTCGGCCGTTATTAAAATAATTTCTCCCGGGCCGAGGTATTTTTCAATTTCATAACCCAAATTGGGAAAGGCACAGGATTCCGAGGCGGCTGCAAAGGCCCCATCCTTTTTGCCGAGAACAATCGGTGTGCGGCCCAGTTTATCCCGCGCCGCATAAATGCCGTTTTCAGTCAGCAGGAGCATCGAGCAGGAGCCTCTGATTGCCTCCTGGGCATATTGAATGCCCGCTTCGAAGGATTCCTTTTCACAGATTAACATGGCCACCAATTCGGTCGGGCTCGTTTCGCCGCCGCTCATTTCTGAAAAGTGCCGTTTGCTTTTGAGCGCTTTGGCGGCAAGTTCTTCGATATTGTTGATTTTGCTGACCGTTACGATTGCAAAAGCCCCTAAATGGGAACCGATAATCAGTGGCTGCGAGTCATGATCGCTGATGATGCCGATACCTTTGTGGCCATGCAGTTTTGGAAGGTCTGGTTCGAACTTGGATCTGAAATAATCATTTTCGATGTTGTGAATTGATCTAGCGAAATCCTTTGCGTTTTGTACTGCGAGACCCCCTCGCTTGGTTCCAAGATGGGAATGATAGTCGGTTCCAAAAAATAGATCATTTACGCAGTCTTCTTTTGCCACACAGCCAAACAGCCCTCCCATGGGAATTCCTCCTTTAAGATGGTCTCAGTCTTTTAATTCAATGATGCGGGTACTCAAAACGTCCCTTTTCAGCTGAAGCAGGGCCACCGAGGCCGGGTTGCCGAATTTGGGATAGGACGCACTTCCCGGATTTAGAAAGGTAATCCCATTCTTTTCATATTTATCCGGACGGTGGGTATGACCGCTGATAATTGCCTTAAAACCGGTATTAGCTGGTTCTGCATCCAGTCGGTTTGCGATATGAAGTACATACAAAATAATTTGGCCAATTTCAATAATCTCTGATCGCGGCAGCTTGTTTGCCCAGCGCCCAAAATCCATGTTTCCCCGGATCGCCACGACCGGGGCGATTTTTGATAGTTTATCCAAAACCTTTTCATCACCGATATCACCGGCATGAATGATCAGATCCACACCTTTAAATGCTTTCGGCACCCCGGAGGGTATGCGCCCGTGGGTATCGGAAATTACCCCGATCAAAAAATTATTTTTAAATTCATACTTTTTTGCCATATCGGTTAGTTAACTACATTATGCTCATCTAAAGTCTTAAATTTGCTTTTGCGCAAAGCATTGGGGTAACCAAAAAAATAAATCCTTTTTTCTATAATAGCTTTGTGCCATTCGGGACGCCTCGCTCCGGCATTGCCAGCACCACCTCTCCATTTCCAAGCACAAAGCCGGTGACTAGGAATTCCGACATAAACGTTCCGATTTTTCAAAATCCTGCCAGGATATGGGTTGCATCCGTAAAAACCTTTCTGAGCATAATTGTGCAGTAGGTCCTAAACAACGATTAAAAAAAATACGCGTTCACAGACCCGGGCATCAACCTGAGAAGATTGATTCTTACGGGATCAATAAACCAGATGTCAAGGGTATTGTTTATTTAGAAGTGGTTTCAAAACCTCAGATCAGGTTCAAGGGCAAGGCGCAGGCCGATCGAGAGAGCGCAGCATACATGGGGGTATGTGAGCATTTATTGGAGGTCTGCAACGCAGCCATTGGGCCTTAGATGAGGTTTTGAAACCACTTCTAGTGATGCAGTGTATCCAGGAAGCGGTGTCTGGAAAGCGGTATAAAATCTAAGAATCTTCAGAGAACTGAACCCCACGGCGCCTCCGTTTAATTTCGCCGCGCTTTTTTTTAGCTGATAATCGACGTTCCCTGGCCGCCGGAGATGGCCTGGTTTTGCGCCTGGGTTTTGGTTTGATGGTTGCTTGGCGGATCAGTTCAATCAGACGGTCAATGGCATCTTTGCGGTTTTTGTCCTGACTTCTGAAACGCCGGGCCTTGATAATCAGGATGCCATCTTCAGTCATCTTTTTGCCGGCTATCCGAATCAGGCGATCTCGAATTTCGGCAGACAGGCAGGCCGATTGATGCACATTGAATCGCAGCTGAACCGCAGTGGCCACTTTATTCACATTTTGGCCGCCCGGTCCGGATGAACGCATAAAGTCCAGCTGGATGTCGTTTTCGTCGATGAATAATGTTTCTGTAATTTGGATCATCACTGTCCTGTAACGATTGAATATTTTCGATTGACGATTGAATATTTATGGAATTGCGTCTATTTTCTTTTCTTTGCATTCTGCATTTCTGCAGGAGGTAAGAATGCCGGTTAATTCTTCTCTTTACATTTTCACAAACCTAAGAATTGAAGGTTTAAATGAAACCCTGATCATAAAACGATAGAATGCCTCCAATATTCAATCGTCAATCGACAATCGTCAATCCAACCGGTTCGTCCGGATTAGGTGTTTCGCTTATATTATCGTAATTATTATCATAAAACAATCCTTCAAGTTTCACGTGAAAACACATTTTATAGTGTTTCCTTTGCTATATCAGCACAATAACTTGATTTTTCTCATCTAAATTTTTAAGTTTATTTTTGCATTTGAACGCGATACTTTTAGCGGTGGACATGCCGGGAAAGATGCATATATTTGATTCGATTACACATGCAGACGGGCACCCTATTTGAGCTCGGTTCATATCAACACCCGGTGACTTCATTCTTTGCAATTAAAGACGACCTTGTCCATGCTGGTGCGGAATGGGTCGATCAGGAGGTTGTTGTCGATGGGAATTTGATTACCAGCCGCAAACCGGATGATCTGCCGGCATTTATACCGCTTTCCATAATAATGTTCCGAATTAAGGAATAGGGGCATAAGTGGTTGTAGAAAAAAACGCTTGAATAACGGAACGTTTTTTTGACAACCACTATATGCGGGCCGTAATCGCTGCAATGAAATAGAAGAATTTTGTGCTGTTTTGTTGCATATTTGAAAATGCTTGTGTTAAGAGAAACAGCAACAAACCATCCTTGGCAAATACTGCCGATAGAATTAAATTTGCAGTAAAAAACATTGGCGGGCGTTATTTTTTCGGTAAATGGAGGAGATCGCTATGAAAATTTTGGTAGGGTATGATGGTACGAACTCGGCGAAGGAGGCGTTAAATTTGGCAAAATCCCACGCAAAGACATTCGGTGCATCGGTTGAAGTGGTTACTTCAATGCAGAAAGGGACCGAGTCTGCAAGAAAGGATATTGAGCAGGCGGAGCGGGGATTGGCGTATGCCAAGTCTTTGTTTGAGGAAGATGGCATTGCCTGCAATACGCATTTGTTAATCCGCGGCTTGACAGCCGGAGAGGACCTGGTTAAATTTGCGGATGAGAACCAGATTGACCAAATCGTTGTGGGTGTCAAACGCAGATCAAAAGTCGGGAAATTGCTGATGGGATCCAGCGCGCAATATGTAATCTTGCAGGCGCAATGTCCGGTCGTTTCGGTCAAGTAGGAGGAGTGTGACGAAAGTGGCATGGCATTTTAATTTTAGGTGCCAAATATGCTATTTTTCAGAAAACTTCAAAACTGCTCTAAGGCAAATAAAAAAAGACTCGGCAAATTTTTAACTTCCCGGGTTTTTTTTATGCGACACTTTTTCTGACATAACTTTCGAGTTTGGCGACTCCCAGAGAACACGAAAGCGTCAGGATTAAATACATGGCAGTGATGGTGATCCAGATTTCAAAAGTAAAATAGGTTGTCGACATCAACTCCATCCCCTGAAATGTCAATTCCTGAATCGAAATAACCGAGACGATGGCAGAATCTTTAATGGTTGAAATGAATTGTCCTGCCAAAGGCGGTAGAATCCGTTGAACGGCCTGGGGCAGGATGATCAATCGCATTCGTTGCCATCTTGATAAGCCCAGCGAATCAGCAGCCTCCCATTGGCCCTTTTCAATGGACTGTATCCCCGCCCGGATAATTTCGGTGATATAGGCGCCTTCAAATATGGAAAGGGTGATCAGGGCCGAAATGAAGGCGGTAAACAGGGGTGGCGCTGCAAATAGAAAAGTCAGCAGAGCCTGGGTTTTATCATCTGCGGTTCGGATAAATGCTTCCGCACCCAGGGCCGGCAGGATCTGGTCGCTGACGAAAAAGTAGAAAATAAAAATCAAAACCAATGGCGGCAGGTTGCGGGTCAATTCAACATAGGTTCCTCCCACCAGGCGCTTAAAAAGGCTCCGACTGACGCGGAACATCCCCATCACGATTCCGATAAGCGTGGCAAAAAGGGTGGCCCAGATGCTTAACCGGATGGTGGTGAAGAATCCCTGCAAAAGGATATTCGGCACCCAGTTTTTAATCTCCGCGTCGTAGCGTAGGAAATATTGAGGGATTGCCCCCCAATTCCACTTGTAGCTGAAACCGATGTGTATTTTATAAACCGTATAAATCACGGCGGAAAGCAGCAAAAGGGATAGGATCAGGTCGATGGTGGTAAATTTTGATTTTTGATTAAACAAGCCAAATCCAAATTTTAGGTTGCAGGTTTTCCACCGGAGGCGGTTCAGGTTTCAGGACCTAAATAAAATGAGGCAAAAGCGAATTCAATTTATCATTAACACCGGCCTCCCGATCGGCGACTATTTGAGCATCCCCTCCCAGCCCCTGGTTTCAAACCAGTAATACTTTCGTTCCGCAAGCCAGCCTTTGGCCTCTGTCACACGGACCCAATTATTGAAATAATTGAGGGTGTCGAAATCACCTTTTCTGAGGGCAAAGCCGATGGGTTCTTTGGTGAAGGTTCCTTTTACGGGCAAAAACAGCTTGTCGGGGTACTTGATCGCCTGAAATGCAGGCAGCGGCGCGGATGCCACGGCCGCATGCGCTCTGCCGTTAAGCACCTCCTGGATAACCTGGGCTTCATCATCAAAAAATTTCTTTTTAGCTTTGGGCATAAATTTATTGGCCGCATCGGCAGCCGTTGAACCCAGCCTGGCGGCGATGGTCACATCGGGCCGATTGAAATCTTCCAAGCGCTTGAAGCCGGCGGCGGTTTTTTTATTGGCGACAATTGATTGGCCGGCATAGTCATAGGGGATGGTGAAGTTGACCTTTAAATTGCGATCCGGCCGGACACTCATTCCGCCGATAATCACGTCGAACTTGCCGGTCAGCAGCGCCGGAAGAATCCCGGCCCATTTGGTCGGGACGAATTCTATTTTTACCCCCATATCATTTGCCAGCTGACGGGCGACATCGATTTCAAAGCCGATGAGTTTGCCGGTCTTATCTTTCATGGCCCAGGGGACAAATGTGGACATACCCACCCGCAGAGTTCCGCGTTTTATGACCTGCTCGATGGTGCTTTCCTGGACAAGCTGCTGCTGAAGTGTTCCGGCAATAGCCTGATTCCCAAAAACTCCGATAACGGCCAGTATTAACCCGATTGCCACCGACATATTTAATTTTTGCATGCGTTACCTCCTTATTCCGTCGTGATTAAACCTATATTGAGCGTTTCAAATTCCTTGTATCTGCGGCAATCCTCCAGAGGCGGATCTTCGACCTCGACAATCGCTCAATATAGGTAAAAATTAGTTCAAATTGTTTTCGAAATGTTTTCAAGTCATTAACCATTAACCGTTGTTTCAAAATTCGACCTTTAAGCGCTTTTCCATATAAAAGACAGCGGTCGATAAGACCAGGGTAATCGTTAAATAGATCGCGGCAACCGTAAACCAGATTTCAAAGACCAGGAAGGTTTCAGCGATGATGATCTGCCCGCGCATCGTTAAATCGTAAATGGCAATGGTGCTGACTAGAGCGGAATCTTTGATGAGAGAGATGGCCTGGCTGGTCAAGGGCGGCAAAATACGCCGCAGCGCCTGGGGCAGAATGATCAGGCGATAGGTTTGATAGGTGTTGAGACCAATGCTGAATGCGGCTTCCCATTGCTCCCGGTGAATGGAAACGATCCCGGCCCGAAATATCTCGGATGCATAGGCCCCTTCAAAGAGGCTCAAGGTCAGCACGGCCGATGCAAACCCGCTGATATTAAATACCGGAGATAATACGAAATAAATTAAAAAAAGCTGAACCAGCAGGGGGGTGTTACGTATAATTTCAAGATACCCCCTGGCAATTGCTCTGGCCAAAATTGAGCGCGAAAGCCGCATCAGGGCGGAAGTTAATCCGAATATAAAAGCCAGTACCAGACTGATTGCGGTGATGCGAATGGTAATCAATAACCCCTGGATCAACGGGCCCGGCACCGGCTGGCTGTCGGCCGAGGCAATAATATATTGCGGCACCCGATACCATTGCCAGTTATAACCCAGTTGCCGGGTTCCGTTTATCATGAACCAGGTAACTGCGGCCACGACAACCAGATATTTAAATATATCTATCAGCACCGGCCGCTTGAGGACGGATAGAACAGAGTGGCGATTTGGTTGTTGCGGGTTATTCATTGCCATGCACACAAATTTATACCGCTTTCCATTATAATGTTCCGAATAACGGAATAGGGGTGTAAGCGCTTGTACGGTTGTAGAAAAAAACGTTTGAATACCGCACGTTTTTTTGACAATCACTAAATACCGCTATAAGTCGCCGGGTTGAGCGGCTTGTCGGATGCAGCTCAAAGATGCGCTTTTTCAGTTTGTCAGGCTTTGTATCGGAGCGGGGATGAGACCGCCGCGTCGAACAAATGGATTCGGGTTATGGCCGTTGTTTACCGGGAGAATCGTAGACTGTCCCAACAGTCCTCCAAAATAGGCGCTGTCGCCGGCTTTTTTACCGGGTACCGGTATTAAGCGGGTAGCGGTTGTTTTATTGTTGATGACACCGATCGACATTTCGTCGGCAATAATGGCGGCAATGGTTTCTGCGGTGGTATCCCCCGGCAGGGCAATCATATCCAATCCCACCGAGCATACGGCAGTGATGGCCTCCAATTTTTCCAGCCCGATATGGCCCTTGCGAACGGCTTCGGATATATTCAGATCTTCGCTGACCGGGATAAACGCACCGCTTAAGCCGCCCACTCTGGAACTGGCAAATGCGCCGCCTTTTTTAACGGCATCATTGATCAGTGCCAGGGCGGCAGTTGTACCGGGCACACCAATGCTCAAAAGCCCCAGACTCTGAAATATTTCTCCGACACTATCGCCCACATTGGGCGTCGGCGCCAGCGATAGGTCGACAACACCAAAGCGAATATTGAGGTGATCGGCAACCTCCCGGCCGATGAGTTCTCCAACCCGGGTGACCTTGTAGGCGGTCTTCTTGATCAGATCTGAGATTTGTCCCAGATCGAGCCCGGGGTCGGCTTCAAGGGCTCGATCCACGGCATTCCTTACGACTCCCGGCCCGCTGACCCCCACATTGATCACAGCCTCGCCTTCACCGATACCTAAATAGGCACCGGCCATAAAAGGGATGTCCTGCGGAATATTAGCAAACACGCAAAGCTTTGCACAGGCAATTCCATCGTTTTTGGCGGTAAGATGGGCAGCCTGTTTGATGGCTTTGCCCATTAATAAAACCGCATCCATATTGATGCCGGCCTTAGTCGAGGCCACATTCACCGAAGCGCACACTCGATCCGTCTCAGCCAGGGCGTGCGGAATCGCCTCCATCAGGGCCATATCACCACGGGCGGTTCCTTTTTGGACCAGCGCCGTAAAGCCGCCGATAAAATCGACATCAACCTCTGCGGCAACCTCGTCCAAAACCCGAGCGACATCTACCAATTGTGTCGATGACATGGCCGCACCCACCGCGGCAATAGGGCTGACCGCTATTCTTTTATTGACCACCGGGATGCCGAATTTTTCACCGATATGATTGCAGGCGCTAACCAGATTGCCGGCAAAATGCGAGATTCGGGTATGGATCCTTTTTTTAAGTTTTCCCAGATCATGGCTGGCGCAATCCAGCAAATTGACACCCAGCGTTACGGTCCGCACATCCAGATGTTCATTTTTAAGCATTTCAAGGGTTGACAGGATCTCTCGTTGGGTCAGCATTTTTGCCTCTCTATTCAGATACCAGATGTTAAATTCGGTGTATGGCTTCAAAAATATTGCGATGCTGAATATCAATGTCCAGCTTCAATTCATTTGCCCGTTTTTTTAATTCGCGATTCAGGGCTTGCTGATCGATCCGGGGCGGGACGTCAACCTCGTAAATCATAATATTATCACCGGGATTATCCCCGCCTTTAAAAACAGCCTGCAGGTTGGTGATGTTGCCCTCGAATCGAGCAATAACTTCGCTGATACCGGCCACCAGTCCTTTGCGGTCAGGCCCCTTGGTTGTAATGATGTAGGCTTCACCTTGCGACGGTAAAACGGGATCTGCAGCGGGTTCAAGCATTGTGATATGGACCTCAAGACCCAGGGGTGCCATTTCTGCATTTAAATTTTTGTGCAGAGATTCCACAGGAAGATCTCCGGGCATGGAGACGATGAAAATGCCGGCAAATACAAATTGAAGTGTTGTCTGACTGACGTTTTCAATATTGCAATTCTGTTCGAAAAGCACCTTGGACACCGCGGCAACGATACCGGGTCTGTCCTGTCCAACTATAGAGAGTATCGCTTTGCTCATGAAATTAGCTCCCAGGGCTAAATGACGTATGGCTGTCCGGTTGAATTAGATGAAAAGTATTCCATTCTTTTAGTTCACGCTGCCACTGAGTCCATACAACAATGGGCGCCAGACATCAAGGGCATGCGTATGGGCATCCTGATCGTTATTGATAGCTTTGGTGCCGACATGAAATGGACATATTCAGTCCTTTATGGGCCGAACGTCAGACTGACTATACCGGCATCGATCCGTTACGGTGCCCCTAACTGAGACAAACTTCTAACATTTTAAAAAGAAAAAGGGTGTCGATCATCACGAGTGCATTTTGTAATCTGCGACGATCCTTGAGATTTGATTCGTAATGTATTGTCCAAGAATTTCCGCTTTTTCAGTGGTTATGCTGTTAATGCCTTCGGCCAATCTCTCCACCTTTTCTTCACTGATATCCGTCATTTTGTTGACTAAGAAGCTGTCTACTTCGCCATCATCGAGGAGGAAACCGCATGCGCCGACTGCTCCGACATATTCGTCGTTTGAAAAAATGGGCACAACAAGCTTTAGCATTCCGGCATCGCATTCTTCAATAACGGGCTGTTTTGATCGCATGGCTAAAGTGGCGATGTTCATATGTGCGGTCGCGCAGATAAAACTTTGTCCTTTATCGGTCGCTTTAACTTCAGGGCATAATCGATTTGCCCAATTCTTAAATTCAGATATTCTGTAGCCCTTTGTGTTAAAAACATTCACATCCAATCCGGATTTTTGATGAATATCCTTTTCAAGCTCAATCCATCTATCCAGCGGCGCCAGATCAGTCAATTTCATTCGTTATCTCCATTTTAGTTTTCTTTTTCTGTGAAACGAGTCCGGGTTTCATATTTTGAAAAATCCCGGGCATGCTTCCTAGTCAGGAAAGCAGTCTTTATATCAAAACCGGTGGTTTTTGCAAGATTGTTCGTCAGAAAGATTGTTGAACCGCATGAAACCCGTCACGGGTGATAAAGGCCAAAGAAATTGGATCGACGATCTCATGATTGACTTTACTATCTCTTACTTTTCTATTCTTCTTTTATTGCTTGACAAAATTTCAACTTACCGATAATATTTTTGTTATTATTATATCTACAGTTAAAATTTTAAGGAGGAAGGATATTATGGCTATTTTAAAACGGGATTTGCAAGCAGTTAAAAAAGACATTAAAGCACTTGAGAGGAAAATGGAGAAATTGTTAAAGGCCTTTGGAAAACCTCAGAAAGCTAAAGCGGCCAAAAAGCCAAAAAGGAAAACCGTAAAAGCCAAGGCCAGGCGTGCCGTTGCCGTTAAAAAAGCCGTTTCCAGGAAAAAAGCAGTGAAAACGACCTCAACAGAACAAATTCTGAAAATTGTCAGAAGATCTCGCAAAGGTGTAGATGTGCCCACCTTGAAAACAAAAACCGGATTTGAAGACAAAAAGGTTAGAAATATTATTTTCAGAGCTTCCAAAGAAGGCAAAATCAAAAAGGTCGGCAGAGGAATTTACGTCGGCGCATAATCAAAATCTGTTTTACTTTAAAAGCGGGTTGTCGGAAGAAGCAGTTTAAAGGATCGCTTTCCTTGAACTGCTTCTTCTATTTTACCATTCTACGATTTAACTAACACAGAGCCCTTTGGCTTTGTGTGACAGCTCATGGCGGAAAACGACGGCTCATGGTCCCAGGAGGACCAGTCTTCGCTCTGACGAGCTACGCCTCGGCAGGCGATTCATGGCGGAAAACGACCCCTCTTCGCCTATCGAGCTTCGCCGCGGCACGCAGCTCATGGGGGTGCTTAAAAACGGGCATCAGGCGTTTTCCGGATCCAGCTAGCCGCCCCCAAACATCTTGACCTTTCTTGAAATTTTCTGATATTTTGATTTTGAATTTTTAATACGCTCAAATTGTGAAATCAATTTCCAAATATCTGGTAAAAATCTTCCTAAAGTTTTTTAATAGCTATCAGTATTTTGGATCTAACTGCTTGTAATTTAATCAATCTCGTAGAACTCATTTAAATGTTAAAGCTTGCATGATTTTTGCAAATTATTTTTAGATTCTTGAAGCTAATTTGTATTTTTATAACTCAAATGGTTAAATTTTAGCTCAGTTGGAAATATAATTTTACACAGAAATAATCGTCGGATCGATTAATAATTGAAAAAGGAGAATTTTAAATGTCACAAAAACGAGAACGTAAAAATTCAAGAGGAATTAAGATTTGGATCAGTTGGCTATTTTTATTGGCTTTATTTTGTTTTTTCAGCGTACCCGCAGCTCAGTCCCAAGATGATTTGGACGGTATATTTCTGAAAGCCTGGATAAAAGGCAACGGGAAACAAATCAACATCAACAATGGACAATTAAAGGTGGCTAAACTGAAAAAAAAGGACTACGAATTCAACGTCAAGTTAAAACGCTTCGATTGTGACGAAGATGAAGGTTCCGGCTTCACCAAGAATGACTGCGATGGAAATTGCTATGACATAATAATTTTAGAGCCGGATTTGGACTTTTGTGATGAGGAAGAAATTGGTGAATTATATACATGCGGAGAAGATGAAAAAACGGGTTCAGCCATTATTTATAAGGATGATGATGAAGATCCTGATGGTTTTGTGGCTGCTTTTGCTTTCATTACAAAGCAAGTGTTCAAGAAGGATGGTACGCTGATAAAACTTGAATCGAAAGCGGGTAGTGGGTACATTGATGATAAAGGTACATTAATTGAGCCAGATTCCGTTTATAAGAATGTATTGCTAAAAGCGACGGAGATAAGAGAAGCAGATCTTGATTGTACGCCAAATCCACCACCACCAGAATAAATAAAACCTTGTTTAAATCGGGGGCAGAGCAAAAAATGGCTCTGCCCCTTTTTTTAATTCTTTAATTTGGTATTTACTAACGACCCCGGCCGGTTTTGCGCGGGGATGTTCAATGAAAAAAAGCATCTCGATTCAGTGCTTCGAGATGCCTTTAAAATTCCGGCTTCGGCCCGGAAGCGTTGTTTTGCCTAGAAGTCATCTCAAAATTAGGATTTTGGTTCCATATCAAGGCGGCCGCGAAATTCAAGCCGGAGGAATACGTTGGTATTTCGAGGACTTGAAGTGAGCGCCCAACGCAGAGATGGGGACAAAAGACTTTTTTGAGACGACTTCTAAAACATCTCCCTGATATAATAAAAAAGAACAACGGCGGTGAAGGCCAGTTTCAGCCCGATGCCAAGTACATTTCCAATCAGTATGCCCCATCCCGCAATGAGGGCTTTTCGGCTCGATTTTCCGGACGCCAGTTCCCCCACCAGGGCACCGATAAAAGCGCCCACGATCATGCCCCAGGGCGGAATGAAAAATATGCCGATAATCATACCGATTGCCGATCCCCACAGGCCGCGCCTCGAGGCACCATATTTTTTAGCCCCCAACGCAGGGGCAACATAATCCAACACGATAAGCAATGCGGTCAGTACGCCCATGACAACCAAAAAAGTCTGGCTGAAGATCTGCCAATTTTTTATCCAGGAAAGAAGCATAAGGGCGCAGAAACTGAGAATCGGCCCGGGAATAATGGGTAAGATGCACCCGACCATGCCGGCAATGGCTAAAATTAATCCAATGATGATGAGGACAACGTTCAAATGCTTCGCCTTAATTCTTCGCTTTACATTTTCACAAACCTAAGAATTGAAGGTTTAAATGAAAACCTGATAATAAAACGATAGAATGCCTCCAATATTCAATAGTCAATCGACAATCCAAACGATCTTCAATTTTCAATTCCCCGATAAACCGGGATTTCCGCTTGGTTCCAACCCCGCGAGCGGGATCTACGCTACGCTACGACCGGCTATGCTCGTCCGGGTATCGATCCAGCCAGTAACACTTACAGAATCGAATTGTCAAGTTGCCAAAAACGAATGGTTATAAAACAAAACGCTTTTAATTCTTTTTGATCGGAATGCGATTTGTAAGAATTATATAATTAAAATATAATATATTTATTATTTATTTTTTTCTTGATTTATATTTTAATTTAATATAAGTTTTATTGCATGGCAAGTAAGAAAACATTTTCGACCCGCATTGACCAGGACAAACTCAAAGCGCTCAAGCATCTTGCAGTTGATCTGGACAAATCTTTGGGTGTTTTACTGGAAGAAGCGATTAGCGATCTTTTAAAGAAGCATAAAAGAAAGAAGAAATAAGACCATTAAATGACGCTGCGAAGCGTTGAAATTCCGATACCTGAAAAAATATCTTCAAACCACACGGAAAGGAGCGGTCCAAAACCTAAGGGGGAATCTGAGAACAGGCCCACGAACATTATCTTAAATTATTACCTAAGGAGATATTGAAATGGCCGCATCCAAAAGAAATCAGTGTTTAAAAGGCGAGAAAGAAATTGTTCAGCGGATCAAATTGAAGGAATCTCTTACGGTAAAATGTGTGTGTCCTAAATGTGGCAGCGACCATCGCATGAAGATGATCTGGACGGGAAGGGGCAAGCCCAAAAAATTTTGCCCGCCTTGTAAAATTTTTGTTTCATCCCTCGAGCATGTCGATTTTTGTCCGATGCCGGCCAACGTTGAAAGCCGAATCGACTAATACGGTGAATTCCGGATTCAAAAGACAAATTATTTCGGCTCTGATTTTCGGCCCCGGTTGGGCTATCCCCGGGGATGAAATTTTTTATGCAATTTTTTAAGATGATCGCGGGTGACGTGCGTATAAATCTGGGTCGTAGAGATATCCACATGACCCAACATGACCTGCACCGCCCTCAGGTCGGCACCGCCTTCCAGCAGGTGACTGGCAAACGAATGCCTTAAGCTGTGCGGTGTAATTTTTTTGTTAAGTCCTGCCTGCATCGCATAGCGTCGCTGCAACTTCCAAAATCCCTGGCGTGTCATCGGTTTGCCGGCACGGGAAATAAAAAGGTACGGGCTGGTGGTTTGCTTTAAACGCAGGGGTCTGACGTTTTTTAAATAGGTATTGATTTTTTTTCTGGCATGTACGCCGATCGGTACAATTCTTTCTCTGGAACCTTTACCGAAGATGCGAACAAATCCGGCTTCCAGATTGATATCCTGTAATTTTAAATTGATAAGTTCAGAGACTCTCAAGCCGGCCGCATAAAGGAGTTCCAGCATGGCTGCGTCCCTGATGCCGTTGGGTTTGTCCGTATCCGGTGCCTTGAGTAAAAGTTCAATTTCTTCGGTGGATAAAACGTGGGGTAATTTTAAACCGGACTTCGGAAGATCAATCAGGCGGGCGGGATCATTCCGCAGGATTTTTTCCTGAACCAGAAATCGATAGAACCCTCTAATGGCGGCCAGATGCCGCGCCCTTGAACGTGCCGCCAGGCCGGTTTTTCTGAGATGAATTAAATGCTTCAGAATCAGAGGAGTATCTTCTTCGGAAAAAGCAGTCGCTTTATTTTTATCCAGGAAATTGCGGTATCGGATGATATCCCGGCTGTAAGCTTCAAGCGTTTTTTGCGCTAATCCTTTTTCGACCAGTAAATAGTTCAAAAATTGGTCGACCAGGGCATCCGGAGTAGGTGGTTTGGGTTTCGCCATAACTGACTTATCTCATGCTTCATCATGTTTTTCAATGACGGCTGGACTTATAAATTTTTAGAAAGCGCGAGAATGTTTTTGTTAATGGCAAATTTTAAATCGGGCTGGATAAATTCATGGTGCTTTTCAATGAAAGGAACATACACCAGCACAACGCTTTTGGCCGAGATGGTAATCGCATGCAGGATGTCAGACAACCGGGTTTTGGGTTTAAGGAAACTGGCAATGTTGACTTTTAAGCTCTCAATGGCTTCCGTTACCGGCAGGGTTATCGGATGATGGCGATGTTCGGGCAGTTCCTGGTCCAGTTCATTATGAAGCTGTGAAAGGGTCATGCTTTTTGAAAGCTGTAAAAATATTTTAGGACGAACTTTAAATGCCGGCACCCAGAACCGAAAACCGATATCCTCCCAACCGGGCTGAATGACTTTCGGGATATTGGCAACCTGGATCAAATCGGCATAATTATCGAGATTTAACCCGGAAATTTCAGGACGAATGCACCAGAAAGGCAGATATATCGCATCACTGTCATCGGTCGCAAGTTTGCCGAATTTAATTTTTTTTAGCTTTTTACCGACCGGATACCAGGCAGATGCACAATTTTTGCACAGCAAAACCAGCGAATCCCTTTCTCCATCCAGATCCCAGCCGCAGTGGGGGCACAGAGTTGAAATAAAATGAATGCGCCAGTCCGGGCTTTCAGCGGGCAGTTGATCAATGTCAAAATTTTGCACCGGTGCCGCTGCAATCGGACGGTCGAGCACGGCGTCATAAAGGCGGTTTTGCATGTAAAAGGGAGCATAGATCAGGCTGAGGGTTTCACCAATATGGGCATGATGCAGGACGGGTTTGGGCAAAGATCTCCCAAAACGGTCTTCAAAGTTTTGTTTGACATCTTCGAAGGACTGGGTGGGTTTAAGAAAACGGCCTGCGGTATCGGGTTTTACAAATTTGAGTTTCAAGGCCTGGCTGCGCAGGCCCAGGCTGACCGGAAACAGGTTCGATAAGACGGCCTGGTGGCTCACATCGACAAATTTATGGGCTAAACCGTTGCCTGCACAGGAAAACAGCATACCCTTGAAGCGCCAGTAGGGAAAAAACCACAATTCTTTTGATTGCGGGGCCTTGCTGTGAAGCATATAACGAAACACATCTGTTGCCACCAGATAAGACTTCACCCTGCAGAATTCACAGGCAAAGAGGCGGTCCGTCTCTTCCATAATTGCGGGTGCGCCGCATTGCGGACACTGATGTTCAATCAGGAAATTAATGCGCTCCTCCGATCAGCCTAATTTTTCGCCGCATTCATTACAAAAAACCGCTTCGGATAAATTCTCATTTCCGCAAGTTGGGCAGCATTTTGTTGCGGGTTTTTCCTCAGCCGGATGGCCGCAGCGCGAACAAAATTTGGCTGTCGGGGTGAGGTTTTTCGAGCAGCGCGAACATTGCTCAAAAAACAAAATCTGATGGCCGCAATCGGGGCAAAACTTTGAACGGGCTGGAATGGAATTGCGGCATTCAGGGCATTTTGCTTCCGGCTGATCCTGATCAGGCCGGGGCTGGGCGCCGGCAAAATATTGAGCAAACATTGCCGGCATCATTAACCCGAGTCCTGTTCCCATCCCCATACCGGAGCCACCCTCGGATTCAGAGGCTTTTTCCATGGCCATTGCCGCTTTCATCTGCATGAGTTTATTCATATCATCAAACACACCCATTCGGCTGCGATCATCGATCGCCTGTTGCACCTCCGGCGGCGGAGTGATTGAATTAATGTAAAGATGGGTCATGCGGATGCCAAAATGACTGAAATCCTCCGTTAGCCGCTGCGAGAGTCCCTGGGACAATTCCTCATACTTTGACGGCAGATTAAGAATCGAATCAATTGATTCTCCCATGTGATCGTTAAAACGCGAGACGATAACGCGGTTCAGATATTCTTCTATTTCAGCGGTGGTAAAAATACCCTGAGTGCCGACTAAACTGTTGACAAACAGGACCGGCTGGACCACTTGCAGATTAAACACGCCAAATGCTCTCAGCCGAATCAAATCCAGCTCGGAATCTTTAAAGGCCACCGGATCCCGTGTGCCCCATTTTAAATTGATGAACACTTTTAAATTGATAAAATACATTTCAGCGCGGAGGGGGCTTGTGCCGCCCCAGGGTAAACTGGCGATTTTTGTTAAAATGGGGATATTTGCAGTTTTCAGCGTATGTCTTCCCGCTCCAAACGCACCGACCGCTTTTCCCTTATAGAAAAAAACACCGGCCTGGCTTTCTCTGACCGTCAGTTGAGCGCCATATTTAATGTCTCCGGAACCTTCTTCCGGAAGGCGGTGGACCAGCTCCTTACCGGTTTCGTCAAACCATTCTAAGTTTTCTAAAAAAACCAAATTGTTTGGGCCCATAATGATTTCTCCTTTTATGATCGCTGCAAATTCGTCCGGAAAATAGCATGAACAAAAAAAATCCTGTATGATTTAGAATGCTTGTAAAAAATTCAATTGTTTAGAGATATAGAATGCGTATCGGCCATTTAGCGCTTAAACTTAAGACGGCCGAATCCGTGCGAAAGACCTGCTGTGGGTTAAACCCAACCGGGTTTTATGGAATGCAAAAATGGGCATCCGGGGGATCCAGGTATGATCCATTTGTTTGATATCACTATATTTTTTATTTGACTTAGCGGATTCTTTATCGGATACTACCAAGTTGGGTTTGCCAGATATCCTGATGATGGTTGGGTTTCAAACCGGAAACATCCTTACCCCGTAAACCCCGGCGATAAAGGGGAGGTCATGCAGAAAAAAGACGAAAGAAGGGTGTTTGAACGTTATGACAATGATGCGCCGATTGTCTATGCTTATCATGATACCGATAAATTTTTTCACGCGGTGATGTGTAACCATTCAAATGAAGGCATGGGCTTTAAAACATCGGAAGCGGTCGACCCGGGTTCCGACATCTACATCATGATGGAAAATTATTCACCGGATACGGTTGCTGCGGACGTTTATGAAGGCTATTTTGCCGAGGTTAGATGGTGCCAGCAACTGCCTGCTCGCGAGGTTCCCGGTTACCAGGTTGGTGTAAAATATTATAAGACCGTTATCGATTAGTTTAGCGCCTTTATTTGCGAAACCCTTTGCCAAAATACCATATACCATTGTGGTCACTTCCGATTCTTGCCTGCACTTGATGTCAAGACCTGCCTGATGAAGATTTAATCTTGAAGCGATCCCCTGTTGAAGAAAGCAAAATGAGAACGCTTGACGTTGAAACCAGAGAATTTGAATATCAGGGAAAGCGCTTCTTAGAGATGCTTTGATTTGTAACTTCTTGATCTCAAAATGCTCTCTACTTCATATATCAAAGAAAAAACTTGTGATTTCCAATAAGTCCTGTTATTTAATAGCATCTAAACTTGATAAAGAGAAAGCCTAACGCTCAAAAGGCAGAACTTGAGGCCTACCTTAATTTAGCTTCAGTTGACTCCTTGTTGACTCCAACCTAAAAAGCTCCCAAGCAAATTGCTCCGGAGCTTTGGAAATTGGTACGCCTGGCAGGATTCGAACCTGCGGCCTACGGATTAGAAGTCCGTTGCTCTATCCAGCTGAGCTACAGGCGCATATCGAACATTTTTTGATATCATATGTCTGCTTTCATGTCCACAGAAATGCAGGCACTGATTTATTCTTGTTTGATTTAAAAGCATGCTCCTGGTGGATTTCCGAAATTTTGGACAATTCTGATGAAAAAAAAGCCGGTTAAACGTAAAACGAGCGTTAAAAAGAAAACCACGGTTAAAGCCAAAAAGACAGTCAAAAAAGGCAAGACCCTTAAAACAACTGCGGGTAAAAAAGGCCCTAAACCTAAAGTGAGCCGGCCAAAAAGGTCTGCAGGCAAGATCCATGATAAAGCACTTGTAAAATTTGATCCCCTGCAACGTTACCTGACCGAAATCAGCAGGTACACATTGCTGACCCGGGAAGAAGAGCGGGAACTGGGTATCAGGGTCCAGGAACAGGGCGACAAGGATGCAGCTTATCATCTGGTGACCTCCAACTTAAGACTGGTGGTAAAAATCGCCCTGGAATTCCAACGGGTGTGGATGCAGAATTTACTGGATCTGATTCAGGAAGGCAATATCGGGTTGATGCAGGCGGTTAGAAAATTTGATCCGTACAAAAATGTCAAATTTTCGTACTATGCTTCTTTCTGGATAAAAGCTTACATCCTTAAATTCATCATGGACAACTGGCGTCTGGTGAAGATCGGTACCACCCAGGGACAGCGTAAGCTGTTTTTTAAATTAAAAAAGGAAAAGCAAAAGTTGATCGATGATGGCTTTGATCCCAAGCCTAAATTGCTTTCCGAACGTCTGGGAGTTTCTGAGCGCGAAATCATTGACATGGACCAGCGGTTAGATGGATGGGATGTTTCTTTGGATGCGCCGCTCAAGGAGGACTCGGACACCGAAAGAATCGAATTTTTAAGCACCGACACTGAATCCATTGAAGACCAGGTATCCAAGAAGGAAATCGAGGTTCTTCTCCATAATAAAATTGCCGATTTTCGCAAGAAAATGACTCCCCGGGAACTCGAGATATTCGATCTGCGTATTTTTTCGGACAATCCGGTGACCTTACAGGAGATCGGCGACCGCTACGGAATATCAAGAGAGCGGGTTCGACAGGTCGAAAAAAATATTATTAAGAAAATGAGGGAATTTTTTAAGCGGGAAATTCCTGACTTTGCCTCTTACACGGAATCCAGCACGGCTGATTAAAGCGCTGCCCCATCTGGAAACGTTAGCTATGATAAAGAGTCGTATGAATGTATTACGAATAGCGGTGACCCTATTTTTAGTGGTCGTTTTTTTTATTGGCGGATGTGCGACAACCTCCAATCAAAAAACGCCGTCCCCCTTTGGCCGTTCCATAATTGAGCGACCCGAAAACCGGTATTATTACTTTACCGAGGCCGAGATCCAGATAAAGAAAGGCAATTTGGCAAAAGCCATCGAACTGCTTAAAAAAGCCATCGAAATGGATCCGGACTCTATATATCTTAAGCGCGAACTGGCCACTGTGTATTTACGGAACAAAGACGATGAAAACGCCATCAATGTGCTTGAGGGGATCATTAAAGAGCACCCCACCGATGTCAGGTCACTCATTATATACGGGGGCATCAAACAGGTGCACAAAGATACCCCGGCAGCCATAGATGCCTATGAGAAGGTTATTGCCGAAGATCCGAAACAGAAAAAGGTATACGCACTTCTGGGCGGATTATATATAGAAGCCGGGAAATTAGACCAGGCCAAACGTGTTTTTGATCAAATGATTGAAAATTTTCCGGGCACCTATGTCGGACACTTCTATTTAGGGAAAATTTATGCCAAACAGGGCAAGCTGAAAGAAGCTGAAAAAGAATTCAAGCGAACATTGCAACTTGAACCCGAGCTTTTGGAACCGCGATATGAGCTTCTCGAACTTTACAAGGATCAAAAGAATACCCAGGAAGCGCTTAAAATTTACAAGGATATCTTAAAGCGCAATCCGAGCAACATACGGGCAGCCATGGAGCTTGGCTATTACTATTATTCGCATGGCAAAGTGGCTCAGGCCGAAGAAATTTTTAAAAAATTGGGCCAGCGCAGCGTCGCAGAATTTGAAGTCATTATTAAAATCATTCAACTCTACCTTGATAAGAAAAAATACGATGAAGGCCTTGTGATCCTCCAGGGAATGCTGAAAGCCGTCCCCGACAGCCCGGAGATACACCATGTCGCCGGTATCGCTTTTTATGGAAAAAAAGATAATCCTTCTGCATTGAAGCATTTCATGAAAGTCACTCCGGAGTCCCGATTCTACGAAGATGCGGTCATTCACGCGTCCTATATATTGTCCGATAATAAGCAAAACGAAGAAGCCATCAAGATTCTGAGCGACGCCATTAACAATGAACCCCAAAACGCGGAATTTAAGTATTACCTGGGAACCTTCTATGAAGATTCGGAGCAATTGGATAAAGCCGCGAAATTAATTAAAGCGGCCATTGAATTAGACCCGGACAATCCGCGGTATTATTTTCGACTGGGTGTTGTCTACGACAAGTGGAACAAAAAAGAAGATTCCATGGCGACCATGCGCAAAGTCATCAAGCTGGACCCTAAGCATGCCAACGCATTGAATTATCTCGGATATACATATGCCGACCTGGGTACGAATCTGGATGAGGCCGAAAAGCTGATCAAAGAGGCGCTAAAATACAAACCCAACGACGGCTATATTACCGACAGTCTGGGTTGGGTGTATTATAAAAAAGGTGAGTTTGAAAAGGCCTTGCAATATCTGCAAAAAGCAGTGCAAATGGTTCCGGATGACCCCATTATGCTGGAGCATCTGGGTGATGCCTATCTTAAATTAAATGACAAAACCAATGCGCTTCAATATTATGAGAAGTCATTAAAGAATAAAGATAAAGATAAAGAAGAACTTGAAAAAAAGATTCGCGCTATCTCCCCTGATGGTTCCTAACCGGTATGAAATGGTATCGGATCACTATTCCCATAATCGCTGTCCTTTTTATCTCAAGCTGCGCTGTTTTCAGGCCTGCCAGAGAATTGGAAATCTCCCCTGCCGATAAGGTCAACAAGGTCCGCGACCTGCTTTCTGTTCTTAAAACCCAAAATGATTCCCTTAAAAACTTCAAAGGAATCGGCAATATCCAGATCAGGCAAAATGGCCGTCTCCAGCTTGATCACCGGGTGGCCTGGATAGGAGAAAAACCGGTGAAGCTCAGCATTGCGGTGCTGATTTCCGGCTACCCGGCGGTCAAATTAGCGACCGACGGCGAATGGCTTTACTACCTGGAGGTTCATGGCCAGGAAACGACATTTCGAAAAATTCCGGCGAGTGATCCGAGCTTAAAAAAACTCATTTCGATTCCCATACCTTCCAGCGACCTCATTACGCTTTTAGCAGGGCGAATTCCGATGCCCAAGTTCGATTCGGCGGCCTTAATCGAAGAAAAGGCGAGCCCTGGTTATGTTTTGGTTCTGAAAGAGCAATGGTGGGGCGTTCGGCAAAAAATATATTATGACCAAAGCATATCCGAAGTCCGCCAGGTTGAAGTATTTCATCGATCCGGCTCATTGAAATATCGTGCTGAAATTGAAAGTAAGCAATGGATAAACGGATTTCAGGTGCCGTTACGATTAAGGCTGTTAACCCATGATGGGGCGGATTGTCTGCTGAATATCGATCGATACTGGGTCAACGTTGATCTGCCGCCCTCGGTGTTTGTGTTGACACCACCAAACTAGTATCGTGTCCCAGAAATAATTTACAATATTTTCGTGGATGCAAATAGTCGTTGCTCAAATGCCGTTAAATAACGAGGACGAGGACGAGGACGACGACGAGTACGAAGCGGAGGAACGTTGCATAACACTCGTCCTCGTGCTCGTCCTCGATAATGGTATTTTTGCGATAGCTTCTATTCAGATTTAAAGCTGGACAGGGGAAAAATTAGCGATGATTGCTGAGATCATAATTTAGGGTTTTAATGAGTTTTATTTGTTTTAGTTATCTTTTTCAGTCAGACAATCATCGAGGGAGTTTATAGCAAAATTTAATCACCGTCAGGATTATAGGCATTCTGGGAAAAGATGGAGGCCAAAGCCCCTTTGAACGTAGCCTTAAAGAAAAGCACATCCCCGTAATCACTTTCCACAATTTCATTGTTATTCGGTTCCGTCCATTGCCAATTGAATGCTTCAGAGACTGCGTCGAGATTGCTTACCGCCCCTTCAAGCTCCGGAACGACGATATTATTCAGAAAGCTCAGGAGGTCAATAGCATCAGGAAAATTGTCGGGTAACGGATCGACAAAGAAGGTGGCGTCAAAATTTGAACTTCTCGTATCTTCGGCGGGAAAGCTGAATGCATCTAGTATGTCAACTAAGGTATTTAGACAATTGTCTGGAATATCGTCGGAATAGCTATCGAGCCCGAGGACTGCCACCCTTGTCAGTGCATAGAAAAACCGGGCTGTATCAGCGTCGTTGGAAGTGGAATTTCCGGCCTCCTCTTCTGCATCCTCGAAGTATGCCTTCGCCCTCAGTACCCATCCAGCTTTTAGTGCATCAAGACCTTCGGTGACAAGCTGGTTTAATGTAAGTTCTGAAGTGTCGGGTTGATTCAGACAATCCGGGAAATCCGTATTCTCTAATCCTGCGCTTACATGGGGGTTGTCTGTCGGGTTGAGCTCCGGGATAGCTCTTCCACTCTGGTCGGCATCGTTGATGTCGAGGTACCCGAGGCTGACATTGGTATCAGAAGTTAACGAAAAGACGTTGGTGTCGGGATTCCCATCTCCATCACTATCAAAATACATAGGAAAAATTTCACCTTTTACGGACAGGTAAATTCTGATGTTACGAAACAACGGAAGGTCGGTGAAGGCGAAGGCGTGCAATTCATTCATGAGATCCCCATAGCCGGCCCCTTCAGAGATTCTTCCTGAAGTATCTTCACACGTTGCGGATTCATCGTCAACCACTGTTATTACGGTTGCCCTGCTGGTGATTCCATTAATTTCGCCGGTGTGATTGGAAACTGCCAAATCAATCTTGGGAAAATTAAGATCCAATTCTTCAACTTTCCAGATTGGATCCAAAGGGTTAACGGGTGGGGATTCCGACCCGGGCACAAACCCGGCCGCCATGTTTCCGGTAGCCTGTCTGCGAAACAGCAGACCTCTGAATTTTTGGTCGCTTAACGAATCGGTATTCGGATCCTCAGATATGGCAGCCGCAGTCTCAGTGAGCAGCTTTAGGGACACCTCGGGGCTCTGGTGATCCGAAATTTGGTAGCTGTTGCCGCCACCAGAGTTTTCACTATCACCAGTTTCGCCGATGCCGCAACCGATTGTTAGATGGGAAAATACCCATAAGATTACCATAAAAACAAAAAAATTCCGGGTGCGTTCCATAGCACTCAATCCTTTCGTTCATTTGTATTTTAAAATAGCGCTGTCGGAGATCATGCTGGCCTCAAAAGAATTGCAAATATTACGCAATACGTGTCACGAAATTGTCGATTGTCGCCACAGAGACTGTTAGCAAAAGAAGATAGAATTAAGAGGAGATCGGTAGCGGGAGGTGTCTGTCAAAATTTCGTGTCAAAACGAGCATCTTCTTCGGGCCGACGGGTCCGTAAACTGGGTCGTACCATGTCTAGAGCAAAGATGATGCCAAGAATGTCGGTATAGATATTTAATAATAATTACGAAGTGTTATTAATAAATATTGAACCGTCTTCAGCGGCAGTAAGATCGCATTTGATTGGAATTTTGACAGACTGTCAAGTTCTTGTCATTGGATTACAGCTTCGTTGCTTGACTTCGATTGGTTTTTATCCAGGCAGGTCATCGTTATTCTTGGAAGCCGGTCATCTGAGCAGAAAAAAGGGGCGTTTGTTCCAACGCCCCTTTCTTTGTCGTTTGTGTAACTATTTGCTCGAAACGGTCAGCGTATATTTTCCGCTGTTTGCGCCAGCGGAAAAAACATCGACTACCAGGCTGGTTCCGAGGGCTTCCGGGGGTAAGCTTAAAAATTGGATCTGAGCCAGAGTAGCCGTGTATTTGATTGTATCAGGCACATAAACTGTATCAGTGAACGCATTGCGAAGCCGAACTTCGGGTAGTTTGAGACCCTTCTTGCCGCCTTTGACCGCTACGACAATGTTTTTGGCCGGATACTGCAGGTTGAAAAAGTATTCACTTGGATTGCCCCCCAATGATGGATCACTGTAGGCAGTGCGAAGATTGCCCTTGAACGTCATTTTGCCCTTGCCATAGACATACCAGAAAAACCAGACGGCATTATCGTTACGAACACCAACATATGCATCGGTGGTGAAAATGCCGCGATCGGTAAATGCGGCGTAGGCTTTCCGAAATGTTTTTAGCAGCTTTTTGTTGCTCATTGCCTCGCCGAAAGGCCTGTTATCGGACAGCATATTTAAAAACGCCACAGCCCAATCAAAGAAATCGACATAGTTCGGGTCATGTCCGCCCGTATTTATCAGATAAAAGGCGTTGGTTTTCCAGATATATTGATCGGCCTTGTCTTTTAAAAGGGCCCGCAAATTCCAGAGGAACTGGCCCCAGATCTCTCCGGTCCAGTGCTCTTCAGGCGCATTCCAGGCCGGCAAGTCCACATCATCCGGATATAGGCGCTGCCCGGTATATTGACCCGAGAGATCCCGCAGAAAACCCTGCATGCCCCCCGGATCAAACACCTCTCCGATCTGCGGATTTTTGCGCTGAACACAGGAAAAATAATCGGCATCGCCCTCTCCCATGCACCGGGGATAGCGATGCGGGGGACCGAATAACAGCGGCGATCCGGTCCAGTGCTCAATGGCGTGGGTAAACTCGTGATAGATGATGCCGGCATCATGGGTGAAATCGCGGCTGCCAGGCCAGCATTCGTTTTCGTCATAAAATAACCATCCCGGTCCACCCCAGCCCGGCAGGGCGGAAGTGTAATAGGCATTGCAATCCCCGGTGCGGTTGACAACGGCAGCCGGCACATACCCGTCGTTAAAATAGGGAATGATCCAATTGTTCTTTTTGGCCTGGATTACTTTTTTGTTCCACCATGCATGGGTTTTATTCAGGTGGTAGTAGGTCGTCACCTCATCGAAGGCATCCGGGTTGGTTAGGGGATCAAAGTAAAATTGATGATTGGGAGCATAGGCCTCGCCCTCGAATATGGTTGCACCATCCGTCTGTCCAACGAAAGCAGCCATTCCGATCGGATATCCATATTCCCACAACGTTTCAGTTTCGGTGAAAAGGTTTTTAAGTTTCGTATTACTGGCCTTCCAATTAAGGGCGGCTTTATTGGTTTTGAAAACCGCTCCTTTGCCGCTCTTCAGCGATATTATGGCATCATATTGTTGTAAAACTGCCCCGTTTTGCGCATCAATATAAGTCACCCACAGGCCCAGTGGATTATCCGTGGGGACGGTGATTTTCCAGGCATACCAGTGTTGGCCCTGAAACGGCGTTAGGACCAGCTCGGAAGTCGGATCATCAAAAAATGCCGCTTCACCCAATCTTTCCTGGAGCTCGGTCACTGCAGTTTCGATGGCATCTTCTTCAGAAATCACGGCCTGGTTGGCCGGTGTCGCAATCGGAATCGACCCGTTTTGCAACATGGTCACCGATCCATCCGGCGTCATATGCACCAGGACATGGGCACCTTCCACTGCAGCACCTTGAAAGGTCTGCTGAAGCCGCACATGAACCCTGCCGGTGCTTTTTCCCACATTAAGGACTTTGACATCGTCCGCGTTTGAAAGTCCCAGTTCTGCTCTTAAATCGTTTATAAACGCTTTAGCCGCCTTCTCAGGACCACCCGGATATACGGCTGTGCCTGGCCCGCGCAGGACGCTAATGCGTCCGGTGGTAAAGGACCGAGTTGCCGACCATCCGGGTCCTAACTTCTGGGTTATTGCCTCTGGTTGTCCACTTTGCCCGCCGGCTGATTCTGCTTTGAACCTGATTATGCCCGTTTCACCTCCAATTCCCACCGCAATTTCTTGTTCGGCAATAACAGGTAGCGTCCAGAGAAACGCAAGGAGAACCAAAGCCCCCACTTTGGACCATCTTCCCTTGATAAACATAGCGTCCTCCTTTCTTGATGGTTTTTGCTTTGTTTTTCCCCCGATAAATTTCGGTTATTATTTGACCGGCCGCTTAGGGCCTTCCAATCCCGTCTTCGCTGACAAACATCGATTTAAGCAGTGCCGGAATTATAGCTTGAACAATATCAGTTTATGAACGAGCAGTCGGATAGATCAGAAATTATGAGTGAACGGTCGGATAGATCAGAAACTTTCTTTTAACAACATTGCCCCCCTTACTGTCTTTACACGATATGAATTTAATGCACAATAGGAAAAATGTCGTATTTATACCTATAACTGATGGGATCTTCGTTTAAAAAACTGTATGAATCTGCTAATGATGATTTTAAAGATGTTTTTATCTGTGGCTATGAGTTGGCGATGCGTTCAGATGAAATCATCCGAAGGGCATCTGGCCACAAGTCACTTGAAGCCTACCTCGAATATGTTAAACTGGGGCCGCAATCGGTTATGTATTTAGTTGAAAGCACGACAAAAACGCGACAAAATCGTGCTGAAGCCGCTTAAATAGAGAGTTTAATATGATTGCTGAGATCATGGCAACCGGCGAAGAGATTCGATCGGGGGCGCTCATAGACAGCAATTCGGCTTATATCGCTGCGAAGCTGGAGGAAAATGGCGTTGCGGTAACCCGGCATACCTGTGTGGGCGACGATCTTGATCTCCTCATTGCCGCATTTAAAGAAATTGGCAGCCGCGCAGATATCGCAGTGGTCACCGGCGGGCTGGGGCCGACATCCGATGATCTTACCGCAGAGGCCGCTGCCAAGGCGGGCGGAGTAACACTCGATCTGAATCCATCTGCGCTGCAATGTGTTGAAAATTTTTTTAAAGCGCGCAATAGGGCGATGAACGCTGCCAGCCGGAAACAGGCCTTGCTGCCAGCCGGCGCGGAATGCCTGCGGAACCCGATTGGGACCGCCCCCGGATTTCGTCTGCAAATCGGCGAATGCCTTTTTTTCTTCCTTCCGGGCGTACCGGGTGAAATGCGCCGGATGCTATCGGATATCGTCCTGCCGCAATTAATCGGGCTCATGGGGGATCAACGCCGATTTTACCGCGTCAGAACCCTTTCGACTTTTGGGTTAACCGAATCCCAGACCTTTGAGCGGCTTGCCGGTCTGGAAGAAGCCTTTCCGCAAATGTCTCTGGGGCTGCGGGTCAGATTTCCCGAAATCCAGGTGAAGCTCTATGCCAATGGCACCAGTGATCAGCAATTGAATGACGATTTGGAGGCGGCCGTTCGATGGGTCATTGAAAAGATGGGCAATAAAGTGTTCTCGCAACAGGGCGACCCCATGGAAAAAACTGTTGGGCATCTTCTCAGAGAAAAACAGGCCACTCTGGCGCTGGCTGAAAGCTGCACCGGAGGTTTGATTGCCAACATGCTGACCAATGTATCCGGTAGCTCGGATTATTTTGTCTTTTCCGGCATCACCTATTCGAATCAGGCCAAGATCAATATCTTAAAGGTGCCAAAAGAAACCATAGATACGCACGGTGCCGTGCATGAGAAGACCGCCGTCGAAATGGCCCGGGGTGCCCGGAACGTAGCCGGTGCCACGTATGGATTAGCCACCAGCGGCATTGCCGGGCCCACGGGAGGCACAGCAGAAAAGCCCGTTGGCACGGTTTGTATCGGATTGGCGACCCCACATGGCACTGCCGGTCATCGGTTTCATTTTTGGTTCGGCCGTCGGACAATGAATAAACAGATGTTTGCGGTGGCCGCCTTGGAGGTGCTGCGCCGCGAGCTGCTGGGTATTGATCCACCGCGGTTCTAGTGTCGTATCCCGGAAGTTTTTTACAAAACACGGATTGTTTTTATCAATCTGGTTTTTTAAATTAAAAGCACCAAATCTCGACATTAATTCGTCTAATTTTAGGTGTCAGGTGTCGGGTTTCAGGTGTCAGGTCTTTGCCGCGGGCAGCGGCTGTCAGATTACAGAAAACAGTCTGCCCTTTGTCTTTTGTCATCTGTTTTCTGTGCTCTGTTCTCTGCATCTTCATGGCACCTGACACCTGAACACTGAAACCATAAACTATATAAATTCCAAAGGTAAGATGGAGTTCTGGTTTGCAAACGGTCATTTACTTACTTGGGGGCCTCATCGGCCTGTATTTGCTTTTTACCCTGATTTGCACATACTTCGTTCAACAGTTGCCGCGCAAACCGGTCACAGATCCTTTGGATTGGGGCCGGGTTATCGATACGAAAATCCCGGCCATCGATGGCGGGTTTTTAGAGATCTGGCGGATTGAGCCGCAAGGACGTTCAAAGGGCCTGGTTGTTTTCGCACACGGATGGGGGCGCAATCGGGATCGCATGGTTTCAAGAGCCCGGATTTTTGCCCGCTGGGGCTTTACAACCATTATACACAGTGCACGGGATCATGGGGGCTCCAGCCGGCGCCGGTTTATGAATGCGGTTAAATTTGCGGAAGACATCGAAGCGGTATTGAAATGGCTGGATCAGCCCGTTATTCTTTACGGGCATTCGGTCGGCTCAGCCGGCGCCATCATTACCGCCAGCCGTAATCCTGATAAAATCCGGATTCTTTTTTTGGAGGCCGGTTATGCGTATACCCGAGAAGCCCTGTTAAGTCTTTACCGGTGGGTTAATCCCTTTTTTGGCATCTGTTTTGGCCCCATGATCCTATTCTGGTTGAATTTGTTTTATGGCAACAAACTGGATACGGTCAGTCCGGCACGCCTGGCTCCGGGCATCAAAATACCGGTGATGCTGATTCACGGGGAAAAAGATCGAAGATTTCCGCTGGAGTTTGCTCTGAAATTAAAACGTAGCTTTGCGCCGGGGCAGGTCGAGCTTTACGTGGCTGAAGGCGTCGGCCACAGCGATTGCAGCCGGACGCCGGGCTATGCAGACGCGGTTAAATCTTTTCTGGATCGTCATCTAAAATAGATTCAGTGCCTTGAGCAAGGGCTTGGGATCCACCAGGTGGCGCGAAAACCATCCTTTGTATTCGCTTTTGCCGATTCCCAGAGCTAAGGAGATGATCTCGGAAAAGTGCAGGATGGGAACTTTTTCTTTGAGAGAGCAGCGAACCTCCAGGTTCATATGGCACATGGCGCAAGCGGTTACGATACAATCTGCGTGGGCGTCTATCGCACCCTGGATGATTTCATTGACCATGGGTTCGACAACTTCCGGGCGGGCAACCGTTAGAAAGGTTCCACAACAGCGGGAAGAAAAAGACCATTTTCCGGGGCTTGCGCCCAGGTTGGATAAAATCTTTTCCATCAGACCGAAATAATTTTTTTCATGACGCATGATTGGCGGTCGGGCCAGCATGCAGCCGTAATAGGGCACAAATTTAAGACCTTCCAGTCTGCGAATCCCATCTCCGGAATATTTCAACAGATCAATTTGGTCCAGAAATTCAAAGAAATGTATGATTTGCAGTTTGGGGTCAAATGGTTTGTGCCACATCTTTTCATAATGCCGGCGGGCGGCTTCGTCTTCTTCCAGATGCAGATAAGCACTGCGCAACCGCAAAAGGCAGCTGGGGCACGCCACCAGCAGCGGTCTGTCCAAAGACGCCAATGAAAGATTACGGCCGGCAAGGTCAAAGGCCAGCCTGGTATCGACACTGTGGGCCGAGGAGCTGCCGCAGCAATTCCAGTCTTCGAGCTCAATTAAATTATATCCCAGATGCTGGAAGAGGTAGATCAATGAAGCATTGTTTTCCTGGGAGGTTGTTTTGAGGGAACAGCCCGGATAGTAAGACAGATCGATGAGGTTCTTTTTTTCCATAGGGTTTCTATGCAGTTGATTTTTGATCAAAAATTCTTCTGATTTCAGAGATGTTTTTGCTTTTGGATGGCAGGAGTTCGAGTTTGCGTTTGGCAAACATCTTCATCCCCACGGCCAAGTCACTGAACCAGTCGTGTCTTTTCAGCTTATAACGCATCATAACTTCCAGTTTATGGGTACGGCCGTGACGCTGGATGGATTGCAGGACCGCCTGGTGAAAATTGAGAATATTCGGTTCTGCGACCACCACCCCTTCTGCCATTGCCATCTGGCGCAGGGCATCATTGACGGCCGGAATATCAATGCAGTTGGGGCATTGAATCGAACAGGTATTGCAGCCAACGCAGATCCAGATCCCGGAGCTTTCCAGGGCTTCTTTCCGCAGACCCAGCTGCACCATACGAATTACACGGTTGGGCGGATAATCCATGGCCCGCACAAAGGGGCATCCGCCGGCACATGTCTGACAGTGCCAGCACGTGTTTATATCCTCGCCCGAACGGCGGATGACTTCGGCAACAAACCCTGAATCAGTTTGATTTAAATTCATAATTTCTGCCGGTTTGGCATTTGGTTTAAGATTCATAATTCACCTTTGATGTATTGACGGATCGGTAGACAGGCGAAGAGGTTAAATGGCTTGAATAGGGGCTTTTTATATGGATTTGCAGAGAAAACTCGAGTCGTTTTTTTTACGATGACGCAGCAACTAAATTTTTTCGCAGCTCCCGGATTCCAGTTTCCATTTTTAAAATTAAGCGCGTACCGATTCTACGAGAATGAATAAGCGTTTATACCCGATCATTTTAGTATGGAATAGATACTACAATGTGTTAATGGCTGTCAAGGGGTTCTGACATAATGAGCATCGAAAATATATCTATTCATGCGGGATGGCGGATAGACGGCAGCGTCAATGATGTTTAACACAAATAAATCCAGATAAATATGGAATAAATTAAAAGCAATGCTTTAGCTTAAATCAGGCTTCAGGAAGGCTTGGAACCAAAGCAATGCCTCACCCAGAAATGCCTGCTGATCAACCGGATTGCTCATGCGATGGTCACTGTGCAGAAATACAACCAGTTTTTTGGGTTCAACGACGCGTTCGTATATTTCTTCTGCATGGGGCAGGGGAACGGTTTCATCGGCATCACCGTGAAAAATGAGTATATTCCGGAGGCCTGCAAGCTGGTTGGAAATATCAAAGGGTTTCTTTTTAAAAGGAGTAGCAGAACCTCCGGTCGGGTCGGCGTGTTTCTGAACGAGATCGGCGCTGCGAATCGGAGCGGCCCATGAAATGACGCTATTCGCTTGAATCATTCGGGCAGCGGCCAGGCAGACGGCACCGCCCATACTGCTGCCAAAAAGCCCCATTTGATCGCCCAGATCGTCTCTGGCCTTGAGCATATTTGCTGCGGCGTTCAAGTCTGTACAGCGCGCATCCAGCGATGTAACCGCCTCAAACGGTGCTTTACTTTCACCGCAACCCCGGTGATCAAAGCGAAAATAGGCAATATTGAGTTGGTTGCAGTGCTGTGCCAGTTCAATTTGCTTGGGCGAATTTTTATCGCTAAATAATCCGTGGCAACCAATGACGAACGGGGGGCTGTTAAGGGGCGGCATATGAAGATAGCCTTTTAGCAAAAATTCATCCGATGAAAATATAATCTCTTCAATAACGGAATTTTTCTTCGAATTGACCATGACGTTAATTTGGTGTATGTTCAAAACTATAGCGTTATAGTTTTGAATAATTAATATTATTTAGTGTATATTAAATAGGTTATATTAATATATTAATAATATACTTGAATAATTAAAAACGTAATTTTAACCTACAGATTACAAATTAGCACGCCAATGAAAATGAAAAAAGGCCAGTCAATCGAAGCTGAAATCAGCGACATTGCCTTTGGCGGAAGAGGTCTGGTTCGTATAAACGGCATGGCTGTTTTTGTGGACCAGGCGGTACCCGGTGATCAAGTGTTGATTCGCATCAGTCGCAAGAAAAAGAACTATGCTGAAGCGAGGGTCATGGAATTGCTGAAAGCCTCACCCAATCGCATCAATCCACCCTGTGTATACAGTGGTTTTTGCGGCGGCTGCAAGTGGCAATTTTTGGAATACGCGGTTCAATTAAAATACAAACGTCAGCATGTTCAAGAGTCCCTCCGGCATATCGGACAGATCAAGGATGCCCGGGTTCACCCCACCATACCGTCACCGCAGATATTCGGCTACCGCAACAAAATGGAGTTCTCCTGCACCGACCGAAGATGGCTGACTCCTGATGAGATGCAACAACCTGAAATAGATAAAGGCTTTGGCATCGGACTGCATGTGCCGGGAACTTTTTTTAAGGTATTTGATACCAAAAGATGTCTGCTGCAGCCCGATTTGGGCAATCATCTGCTAGATGCGGTTCGCCAATTTATCATATCGTCCGGATTGCCGGCCTATGGTCTGCACAGCCATGAAGGGTTCTGGCGGTTTTTAATGTTGCGGCATTCGGTCGCTTTTGACCGCTGGATGGTAAATATCGTAACCGCAGCGGATGATCGGGAAGTTCTGCGGCCGCTTGCAAATGCTTTAATGGAAACCTACCCAAGTGTCATTGCGGTTGTTAATAACATCACCTCCCGCAAAGCGGGTGTGACTACCGGAGAAACTGAGATTACCATAGCCGGTGATTCAACCATTATTGAAAAAATTGGATCTTATGAGTTTGAAATATCGGCCAACTCCTTTTTTCAGACCAATACCCCGGGCGCTGCTAAATTATATGACACGGTTAAACAATATGCTGAATTGAGCGGTTCGGAAACCGTGCTGGATCTGTACTCGGGTACGGGCACCATACCGATTCTGCTTTGCGATGCTGCCAAAGAAGTTATCGGTCTCGAGATGGCCCCCAGCGCGGTTGCCGATGCCGAGATGAATTGTCGCCATAATCAGATTGAAAATTGCCGGTTTCTCCCGGGCGATATCCGTGAAACGCTGCCAACGATCTCCCAACGGCCGGACGTTCTTGTTATCGACCCGCCAAGAGCCGGGATGCACCCGGATGTGGCTAAACAGGTGTTGGCGCTGTTGCCCGAACGAATCGTATATGTATCCTGCAATCCCGCGACCCTGGCCCGTGATCTCGTTCTGCTTAAAGAAGCTTATCAGATACAGGAAGTCCAGCCGGTTGATATGTTTCCGCATACGCATCACATCGAGTCGGTAGCCAGGCTGGTCAAAACGATCACCTGAAACCTGAAACCTTATTAGCTGAGGTGACTATGAAAGTCGTTTTTCACGAAAATTTCTACAGGATTTACACTTCCGATCCGGCTGCGTCTGCGGGACGCATGGAGTCCATCGTGGAGGTCATCGAATCCAAGGTTGAATTTGTTAGCGCGCAACCGGCCACAGAAAAGGACATTGCGGAGGCCCACACCAAGACCCACATTGATTCCGTCCGTCAAAGCGGCTTATACGAAATTGCGGGTTTAGCCGCAGGCGGGGCCGTTCAGGCGGCGACCATCGGGCTTACTGAGCCGGCCTTTGGATTGATTCGGCCGCCAGGGCACCACGCCTCAGCCGATTCATCATGGGGATTTTGTTTTTTCAACAATATGGCCGTGGCCTTGCAGGTCTTGAAAAAGAATGGTCAAATAAAAACGGCCTATGTGCTGGACATTGACCTTCATTACGGAGATGGGACGGTGAACATTCTTGAATCTAAAAATTATGTCACGGTTCATAATGTGGAGGCCTCAGATCGTCAGGCGTATCTGGAGGAAATCGAAGAGGAACTGGATGGCTGTCAGGTGGATCTAATCGGGATTTCGGCCGGTTTTGACAATCACCGGGACGATTGGGGAGGGCTGCTTCTGACCGAAGACTATTTTAAAATTGGGAAACTCGTGAAAGCGGCAACCACCAGATCCGGAGGTGGCTGCTTTGGGATCCTGGAAGGCGGCTATAATCATCAGATATTAGGTCAAAACGTGATGGCGATGATTGAAGGCTTAAGTGGCAATTAATTTCAATATTCCATCAACTTCTGGGCAAGGCGGTGGAGTTCCGGATTGGCAAGGGCAGACACCTTCTTCCTAACGGTTCTGGAATAATACTCTTTTTCAGTTTTATTTAACACTTCCCCTTTTAATTTCTTTTGGAACAATTCCTTTTGCTTTGGCGAAAATAATTGGGACAATGCATATTCAAGCGACAGCTCCTCATGCTTTTCCTTTAGTCGCCTTGTTTTTTCAGCATCCTGTTCGAAATAATTATTAAACGCCTGTTTTAGCCTGGAAGGATCAAGCCGCCTGTTGCCGACGGAAACCTTATTATCCTGGGACAGGGATTTTCTCAATTTTTTCAGACGGGCAAGATCTTGCTGTGAAAATGTCTTTTTTAACCGATTCGACCAGGCAAATGATAGATGGTAATGTTGAAACAATGCCAGCGACAATAACAGCAAGGTGCGAAAATCCTGTTGCTCCTTTTTTGTTAAAAATTGCTGTACTTGATTATAATCAAAATTATAGTCCCGGGCAGCGTTGGCCAACAAAACAGGAAACCCCTCCCACAGCCGGGTATCTTTGCTTTTAACGACTTCCGCAAGGGTCTTGTTAGCATCAACATCCGCCCTTGTTTCCATAAGCTGAAAACCAAGCCGATTTAAGTTGTCTAATAACTTTTGATCAACCATGGAGCCTCTCTTTTTTAAGGAGATTTAAAAAATGCTCTATGTATGCCATGATACGTTTTCCCGCAAACAGGTCGAATATAAATAGCTCCCCCTTTTTTTGCCAACCTGATCCTGTTATCTGTCGATAACCCAGGTCCTTTAAGGTCCTGATTAGATACCCGTACTCCGGCTCGACGGGAACCAGAAAATCAACATCCTTGGTCGATGCTTTAATATTCATCAAAGTCAATGCGGTCCCGCCACAGGCAATAAGATGGATCTTGCGTCTAAAGAATCCATTCCATTGTCCCAGCACATCTAATAAGGTCTGTTTATCCAGCCGGTAGTCCATAGATTGTATTTATATATACATATAATTGTACAAAATTGGTCAAATATTTGTATAAGAAAATACAGCATTTATTCATAACTGTCAAGAGACAATAACACAGGCGATTTCATCCGGACACCGAAATCGCTTTTATTATCTGGCATATGTACCTCCTGGTTCACAAATTTGGATCAGGAGTACATCGTACCGGTTCAATGAGTGCTTAACCAGCGCCGCTGTCAGCTATCAAATTTTAATACAGGGGGTGGCCGGCTTCCTCCGGAATCAGTGGCCGGAATCAATCGGAATCGGTGGCCGGCTTCGTCCGGAATCGGTGGCCAGAATTGAGCGGAATATAC
>Ga0255054_10000020_pt1 | contig 64803 bp, 114 predicted proteins | sample JV7_2_23_MG_FD_188634 | JGI IMG/M metagenome (GOLD analysis project Ga0255054, IMG submission 188634) | Seawater microbial communities from Jervis Inlet, British Columbia, Canada - JV7_2_23 | ecosystem: Environmental > Aquatic > Marine > Inlet | place: Canada: British Columbia | collected... | reverse complement strand
TTATCTCCGCTGATTTTCAAAGTTTCATTTTATCAAATGAGTTTAGTAAATAATAGTTATTTGTTCTAGCTTGGAATTAATTAAGCTGTTCTATGGTTAAATTCTGTATCTGCAACCTGTGTTCTGGTTTCAGATATTCTTAACAAAATATCCCTCACTTGAACTGTGGGATCTTCTTTAAACTTGGGGCTGTTAAGATAGCGAACAAGATCTTTTAAACCTTCTTGATAATCTTCAAGCATTGCGGCTTGCTGCTTTACTTTTTCATGTAACCGCATTTTATATTCTCCCAATTAAATCGACATAAGCAATTTGCTTCATTTTTATATTTTTAGCGCCAAATTCCTGAGCGAAAAAATGGGTATCACCTCCACCCCTGCGAGACTCTTGAACAAAAATATATTTAACACCATTTAATGTGAATGTTTCGCCATAGTTAAAAGTTTTCATAATTGTCTCGCTTAAGATTAGGTTTATTTAGCTAGTAGCTACTTATCATTTTTTCATTTGATAAGTAGCAAAGAATAAAAAAGGTTTATTGAAGCCCTACTAATTTTTCAAATGAAGTTCGGAAGCTTTTCTCTGCTTTAAGAAAGTCTTGGAAGAATTTTGAGCCTTTAATTTTTTGAGCCATTATTTTTATCTCGCTTAAGATATTTAGTTAAGAGCCATTCCCTTAACTTGTGCCTATATTATCATTTGATAAAATGAAGTCAACCTTTTTTTATTGTAATTCTTTTATTTATATAATCCCTTATTGATAACTTACATACCCAACCAAGTCGGCTTAGATTATAAGTATCAAGCCTTGCGCTGACCCTATTACCTATTTTTTCTGGCATAAGGTCAGGACTCAAGCCAATAAGATTCGCCAGCTTAATAATGGATAATCTTTCATCTGATCCAATACAGAAATTATCGCCCTGCCCTTTTTCCGCAACTAAAATTAATCCTTCAACAATATCAAGCACATGCGTAAAATTTCGCTCTTGTAAACCTGGCAATGTCACCGGAACAGACGTTGCCCCATCATCGAAAAGTGTTAAAAACTTCTCAACAACTGTCGCATATTTACCCCGACCTATCTCGTTTGGGCCGTAGACATTATAAAAATATGTGATTGCGTAATTAATCCCTGCCCACTTTGAATACTGCCCTACTATCTCAGTGCATTTTGTTTTAATAAACGCATATGGTGATTCAATATCACCATTACAGTATTTGGCAAACTTAGTGCTAGATCCCGCATAGATTAATTTAGCTGAACAGTTTTTAGTGAATTTCAATACTTGATATAGATTACTTAAATTCTTTTCAAAAACTAAATCTATATCGGTAAAACTCGACTCGACCCTTGCGTATTCTCCTAGATGAAATATCGTATCAAACTTTGGTGAAAGCAGACCTATATCGCAGCAATCATAATTAATATATTCAACACCATCTATATGATTTGCTACCAACCCTGTCGAGTAATTATCAAGTGATGTGACCTTGTAATTATTCTCAACAAGTATTTTGCATAAGTTGCTACCAATAAACCCTGCGCCACCAGTTACCAAGACATTCAACATTTAGACACCTTTTTAAACTTTTCATCTAGTATTACTGGCGCGGCATATTTCCAAGATGTTTTATGGTGCAAGCGTCTATTTACAGACCCCATTTCAACGACTGTCGTACATGATGGTTCATACATTACGGTATAGAATGATTTAACGTATGTTCCCATTTCCAGATACATTTCCGTTAACCCACCTTCGTTTGATTGTGTTGGTCTTTGCCAGAGCCTAAAAGGTAAAAAAGTACAAAAGAGATTGCCTGTTTTGCTAAGTGATATAAACGTATTAACATCATCGTTCATCATGCCGACAAATTTAAAAGGTCTTGCTGTAGAAATAAAAAAACTGTTCATGGCTTTTCTTAAGAATTTACCCTCTACGGCTTTTCTGACTCCATTACCTTTTTTGCCACCAATAAAATCGCCTCCCTGACTAAAAGCAACTGAGCTTGCGCCCGAATCTTCAAGAAATTTTAAGGTGTGTTTAAAAATATCGTCTAACTTTTTAGTGCGGGTATTTTTTGTGACGTAATTACCTTTCCCATCGGTCACATATCCAAAATCGCTGTAATCATCATCTAACTGTAAAAAGTATTTAAGCCCCATTTCTTTGGCAATAATAAAGTTTATATTTCTAGCAAAGACAACAGAATTTGTTTTGCCAAAGTTATTACCTGAATCCGTCATTTTTACAGCATCTTGTTTATTAAAAATGATCACTTCGTCTTTATATTTTTTCAAGTAATTATCTTTTTCTGGATCTTCATCATCAACAAGTAAATATACGGCCCCCGTATACCCTCCACGCTTTAAAGTCTTATATGTATAAACCTTTTCAGACCTTCTATTGGTTAATATAAAAACAGCGAAACCATCATTCATCAGCTTCGCCATTTTCACGCTGGTATAGCTCTGTGACCGCATCATTTAATCGAACATAACCATCTGCAATAGCTCTATCGAAATCAATTATAACAAGTGCGCTACTCTCCATTAGTTCTTGAATATCCGCATTTGATTGAGCATAAAATTCTGCAATCTGTTCATAATTAAATTTAGTATGTCGGTATGCGGCAGCGATCAAGAAATCCCTTACACCATCTGGCAAGTCTGAACCTTTTATTTCACTAAGTAGCTGATCTGTTTTTTCTGTATTATAGACTTTTATAATATCTGGCTTTTCGCCTGTAGGTTCATATAACGGGGCATCTATTTTTTTGGTATACGAACTATCATCGTCACCACGTTCAAATAAATCATTTAAAAATTTATCATCGAAACCCAGTTCACCAATGTCCTCGCCAGCTTCTTGTATAAATTCTAACTCTGATTTTAAAATACCAAGATCCCAACCAGCATTAAGAGCAAATTGATTATCCGCTATAACTAATTTGGCCTTTTTAGCCTTAGTGAGCCCTTTTATTTCTATAGCGGGTAATTCTTCAAAACCTAGATCTAATGCTGCCAGAACTCGACCATGCCCCGCAATTATCGAACCGTCTGGCTCAATAAGAACAGGGTTCGTAAATCCAAACTCTTTTATACTTCCCCTGATTTGTGCTATCTGCCATTGTTCATGCGTTCTTGCATTAGTCACATACGGGATCAAAGAATTAATATCTACAATTTTATAGGTATGGAATTCTGGATTTTTCATTAACGTTCCATTATTGTTATCAGCGTATCTCTACCGCCAAGCAATTCATGTAACTTATTAACGGTTTTTCTACTATTCAAAATAGCGAATTCTCCACTTAAAATGCCGTCCATTGAACCCAAAGCAATACACCCATGCAATTCACTAGCCCTGTTCGCTGGATGGATTAGAATGTGCGTTCTAGCTCCATAATTTAAACCCACAACACCAGAGATACGAGATTGTAAATAATAGCATCTGCCAAACTTCGGGCTTTTGTGGCTTTTCAAAACATATTCACCATATGGGATGCAAGAGATATGCGCCTTATTGCCGAGCCACGGACGCTCAAGAGTAAAACAAAAGAATTCTGGATCTTTCCCCACATGACAAATAAATAACTTACCGACTGTGTGTGTTTTCAAACATACTGATTGTAAAACTAAACTGAAATCATTCATTTTTTGATCCCCGATAATATTGCAGATACAAAATAAAACGCGATGATATAGTTGAAAGGTTCTGTTACCGTTTCTTTCATAAACTCTTTTATTGCCATTGCTGCGGCAAACTGGTTCAAACCAATCATAAGCAACCAACAAACAACTAAAAGCGCCCATATACCAGCAACAACAAAAGCGATCATTCTTCTAGCGGGGGATTGCTGTTGTGTAACTTTCAAAACTTCAATAAATTTATCTATTCGCTCTTTGCCGTTTAAATCGTCTAACCCCCCAACCTTTCGAATTGCGTCATTTGCTGTATTGGCAAAACCTGACGATCCAAAAAAAGATCCTAACGATGTTAGTAAACCCATATTAAATACTCAATTGATAACCCATTATTAGTTTAGTTCAATTTATTACAGGCATAAAAAAAGCCCTTAAAAAGGGCTGGTGGAGTTAGTAAAAATTTGACCTGTTATTTTTTGTTTTCATCTATTTTTCCAGCAACGATTAATGCGGCATGTTTTAAGCCTAAGTTATAAGCCCGACCAGCTACGATTGCCGCCAATGCCCTTTCTGGCCCCTTAGAATATACCTCGTATATTTCCTCTAATGTTTCGGGCGCATTAAACATCTGCTGAACATGATTCCTTATTTCATCAGGCATTTTGTTTAATGTCTTTTGAAGCTCTAAAGCTTGATCACAATTACATGGCTCGTTATTTTTCATTTCCTAATGCTCCCAATCGGTTTTGATACACTGACTTAAAAGCTGCTTAATAATATATTTCTTAAAATCAAATAATGACTCTGTATCTTTTTGGTTTAACGTTAAATACATTTTCATTATACCCTGCTTATCTCCTGTGCTTGAATTTCTACGATCAGAAAAATAGTTATGAAGATCTGATAACCATTCTAGTTTAGCGTTTTCTTTTTCAAGATATAAACCTAAGCTTTTAAAACTATCTTGCTGCTCAATTATATTGATTTGAAAATCTTCATCTTGAACCCTATCCATTAAGTTTTGGCAATGGCTTCCTACCGCTTTGCTGATAGATGCAATGTTATCGTTTAATATATCTATTATATGCACTGTAACTCTCCAATTATTCACAACTAAAACCTAAGTTTTTCATCTGATCTTTTGTATAAAGTGTTATAGGGTATTCAACATGCTTTAGATCTTCAATTCTAAAGTTTCCATTTACCCTGTCGATTTTAAAAAACTTCTTACTGACTTCTGTTACCTCCACCGATTCCCAACAAGAGTTGAATGGATCTTCTTCACTATAATAATTAAAACTTCCAAATAATTTATCGCCAACTTTAAGCATAATTTTTACCTCGCTTATCTTTAATACTTGTCATATGACAGGGGGCTTGTCATATGACAGAACCCTTATCATATATGATGAACCTTTTACTTATAAATCTTGCATATCTGCAACATACAGTTTAGGAAAGTTTGTATTATTTTTAGTGATCGGTATATCTGAATGTATAGCCACTGTCGTTTGAAGAAATACTCTATCATCGGGGTGGAATCCTGACGGACTGAATAACCTTTCGCTGGTGGCTATATATCTTGTTTCCACTTTCATCAATCGGCTTTTCATTGTTTTCATGTACCAGCCAAGTGTTTCAGTATCGCTTGATAATTTACTTACTTCTGCAAGGGTGCTGAATTTTTCCCTGATTTTATCAGCTTCTTCGGAATCCTTATCTACACCCTTAAACACTTCTAAAATATCATAACTATTAAATTCTTTTTTAGCCTGTTCTGATTCTTCAATGGTATATGGTGAATTCTCAATTTCAATTTCAAGGGCAATAATTTTTATTATTAAATCTGCTCTATCGACACCATCATTTGGAATTTCAAGTTCTGGATCTTCATCTGGTGTGATCCCCTCCATTAATTCTAAAGCAAGATTTAAATTTTTAAGCATTGTTACTCTGCGGCTAGATTCTTTAGTATCTACCAAGGCATTATGTATTTTAGAATTTAAAGGCTGGTCGATTCTATCAAGCTTAACAAGTACCTTTCCAGCATCTTGCCATGTGAACAAAGCTTTTAAAGCTAGGCTTTGAATATCTTTAATTTTTAGTGTTTTATCAGATACGCTTAAGATTACAGATTTTACTTTTAAGATTGCTTGGTTTAAATCAGTCATTTTTTATCTCGCTTAAGATTATTTGGGTAACTTGTTTCGATGTAGCTATATTATCACTTTATCATTTGAAGTAAAGCTTTTTTTATTACTTTTTATTGTACCTGTAATATCCAGCGGTTTTTATTAGCTGTGAAATCTTGCCAAAATAATTCTACTGTTTCTGTTTCATCTAAATATGTTTCTTCACAAATCAAACCAAATTTTTCGGTAATTTCTTTTATTACTATTGTTGATTTATATTCTGGATCTTCTTCCCAAGCATCAACAAATACCGCACCAACAACCAAGACATTTTTAAATAATTCTATTTTTTCTATTCTTCTATCTTCAATTCTTATTGCTTTTGCTTCATCAAAAACTTTCCTTAATAACCCTGTTGCTATTTCAAGATTATCCTTCGCCTCTGAAAAGCGCCATGAGTGACTTACGGCAGCAAGGTGAACCAAAGCTATAGTTAATTCTGGTTCAAAAGAAATATACCTTTCATGCTTCATTACTTCTTTAAGCTCACCAATCAATAAACTAACGTTATGCCTTATCGTAGTTAAAGTTGTTAATCTTTCTGATACTTGTTGTAGGCAACGTGTTGAACCATTTAATACATCTACCAGTGAATAATTTTTCATCTTTATCTCGCTTAAGTTTGGTTAATTCGTTTCAGTGGTGCTACTTTATCATTTGATAATATGAAGTCAACCTTTTTTTGTTATTTAATTTAAATTTACATTTCCACAATATGTTGTGTCGATAGTGGCAATATGAAAAAAGCCCCTGCAATGAAGGGCTGATACTTCCACTAATAAAACTATTTAATCGTCCGAAAAATTTTCTTCTAAATGCTTCTGGTAACAGGTTTCACAAAGCTGATTAATTACGGTTGTTTCACAGCAATCAATTGGACCATGTAATTGCCCGACAAAAGTATGATCACTTGGTTCAAATTCGCACTCGCATATATCACATTCATATTCCATTTTAGACCTAGATAATTTGTGGTTATTTTAATAATTTAAGGTAGCTTAGAATTTCGTTTTTTGCATCTTCCCAACTAAAACAGCATACGCATTTGATACCCGCTAACTCCTGATATTTAAACCAGCGCTCCTGCTCCGGTGACATTTTAGCTTTGGTCTTGCCCTTAACGTGCGGTCGCTTCATTTCGATATATAAGCCACCATAGCCACCAGCGGGAAAACTGAACTTTAAATCACTAACGCCTTTATGCAATCCTTCGGCTACGGCTATCATTGCGCTTTTCTTTGCCAACTTACCGCCATTAGGTATCGAGTGAATATAATCGTACACAGTAGCATTGGGGATCACTCTTGGGTGCTTTGGCATCTTAGCAACCTTGCACCAGCCTATTAACGCTATTTGATGCTTAGATTCTATAAATTTATGCTTGGTCATAGAACCCCCTAAATATTTTATTACGCAATTTGAAAAGTATGGCAAGCTCCCGTTTTAATGTGATCCTTGTAAACGGATTAATAGCTTTATTTTTTGCATTAGATTTTTTCAATATATCCCTATTGAGATCATCCACCAGCAATTGTTTATTTAAACTCATGGCAAAACCACAAATCCGAGGCTGCTTAATTTTTTATAGGTATCAGGTTTTTTAAAGCCCTTATGTAGAATTCGTTCTTGAATATCGCACCAGACGCTATTGGTCATTTGAGATTTTTTAGTAACCAAACCATCGATTATCTTGTTCAAAGCTTCTTTAGTATCATCGATTTTATTAGATTCTAGCTCTTGTGCGCTATTCTGGCGCGTTTTATTACTCTCATGCTCTAAACCCTTCACTAGCCACCTTTCCCACGCTGAGATCCAACTTGAGAGCGTTTTAGTTCTTCCGTTCAAGGTGTAATGATTTATAAAACTATCCCATTCGGTTTGAACCCCTATCGTTTGGCATCCAATTTTTACGGGAGCCTGTTCAAAACCGTCTTTAAAATTTAAGAATTCAGCAGTAGTCGCTTTTTGTTTTTTCTTTGGCCTTAGTGCTGGTGGTAATTTCTGATTTGCCAGATCACTACTTCTTTCTTGATCCTTACTTAAAGATTGATCCTTACTTATATCCCCCCATGTTTCTGACCCCTCGGTTTTCTGACCCCTCGGTTTTATGGGGGGTCGGTTAATATCAGTTTTACCGACCCCCTCATTTTCTATAGGGTCGGTAATATTCCTCATAAAATCAATGGCTTTATTAAGTGCTTCGGTTACTGATTTGGGTAAATTGCTGATAGTCCAACTCTTGCCACCTAGCTTTCCGCTGGTTTGCCTTGGTCTTGCTTCAATCCAAGCAAGCTCGAACGTTTCTAATGCCCTCATTGCTTTTGTGAACCTTGCGGGGCTTAAATGGTATTTATCACAGGCATGTTGTTTATTGATTACATAATCTTTAGACATACCAGTAAAAAGCCACCACAACCCGACTGCTTCAAGACCGTATTTTTCAGCTATTAATCTGCCAAGTTCTGTTGGTAATGATGTGTAATGAAAACCAGCGTTTGTTATTTCCGTAGGCGAATGTGATTCTATGGACATTTTAATAACCCCTTAATTAAATAATGGAATTACTATTGCGGATATAAATAAACGATTGACAGGATCATCAAGTAATGGAATAATTTAACTGCTTTGATACTTCGTTCCATTATTGTTTTTCGTGCCAGCGTTTTTGCAATAATAATAGTTTTACAAATAAACCCGTCTCCAAACGGGTTTTTTTGTGTCTGGAATTAAATATCAATCACGTTTAAAGATCAATATCTAATTTAAAAAACTCCGTCTTATATTATCATTTTATCAAACGATAATAAACTATTACTTCCGTTTCTTACTTCCTTGCTGCTTTTTCTTTTTATTTCTCAAAGTATTAGCAACTGTCACTTTAGAATGGCTTTTATGTTCATCAGTTATTAAGCTATGGTGCGCTCCATCAAGATCAAATCTATACTCGCCATTTGCTACACAGGCATGATACTCGAATCGGTTAGTCCAGAAATATATTGCCCTTCGGGTGTCCATTGCGCTAAACCCATAGCAAATAGTGATGCGGATCAAATCTTTTAATATGCCTATCTTAAGCGGTAATGGTTCATCAAGATTAAAAACAAGGGGATAATGCCGACCTAAAAACTCTATCATTAATTCTTGCTGCTTACGCCTCATTTTCTTTGCTTTAGATGGTGTTCTAGTGCTTATTTCTAATTGCTGTTTCGCTGCTCGGCTTTTCTTCAAAGCCGCTTTATTGATACTTAGTGTAGGTCTTGTCATAGTCAAACCCTTTTATTTATCGCTCATTAATATTAGACCAATTATCTAAAACCATAAAAAAAGCCAGCTATTAAACTGGCTTTTTTAGAACTCAAACACAAATTAATTTGTAATTGTTATTGTAGCTGAGTTTCCGATTGCTGCCGCTGTATTAGTCAACGAGCCAGTTAAACCAGCTAGACCAACACTAGCAAATGCGGTATTGCTCAAAGTCGCATTTAACTGCGCTGAGTTAACCACACTCGCAGAGTCACTACACGCACCGCACTCGTCAATATCAACCGTTAAGTTATTACCAATACTTGCCGCTGTATTTTCAATAACACCATCAACACCAGCCCAACGAACATGAGCATCGGCAGACTGAAAACCAACTGCGTTTGCTTGAAGTGAACCAACTGCTGCGGTGGCATCAATAGTAATAGCGCCAGTATTGCCAATAGATGCGCCTGTGTTTAATAGATCATCACCAACAGCAACCGCACCAACCAGCGCAACGGAATCTAAAACACCACTTGCGTTTGCTTGACCAAGATTAACATTTGCCGCACTAGCACCAAACGCACCCAAAAATAAACCCAATAAAATTAATTTTTTCATTCTTCAATCACTCTTTTTAAATTTGCTGACGCATATAAAAATTTACAGCGATCAGGCACATTCGACCAATCATATAAAAAACCAGTAAATTCTATAGCTGATTTTTCAAGCATGGCGCGTAATGCGATCCCTGCGGCTTCACTTTCTTTTATTCCCGAACTTAAATCGAGGAATTCATTATCAAGCCAATCAAAACTAAACAGGTTGGCTTTTACTTCACGACCAACAAGCTGTTTATGTAATGAGACTGACTTTAAAATTTCTGTGCTTCTAGTATTCACCAAGAACAAATCTATCGTTGCCGATGCCACAAAATAACGACCTCTTAAACCTATTCCAGCCACAATAGCCTCTGAGCCACCACTAGCGATATTGTAATCAAATGATGTAACCGAGCCGTAAATATAATAATCACTCCCCGTTACCTCGCCAGCACTTAATGATCTCAACCTTTGAGCATCGTTCTGGTCATATTCTTTTATAAGCTTCTTACTTGTTAAATGCCGTTCTAAATCACTTATGGCTGTATCAGTTCTATTAATCAGCCTAAAGCCATTAGATAACATTATCGCGCTTGTAAGCATGTTCTGAGCGCCATTACTAACAGGTGAGCCAATACTAGAATTAATATTCATCTTGCCTGTTAAGTCTGCGATCTTTCCAACGCTAATCGAATACCTAAATTTATTTAAATAATTCGCACCAGAAACACCAGTTTCAGCGTCCGATCCTAAGCACTGTAAAACCTCCGTGAAAGGTGTATCAACTAATGCTGGTGGCTGAGAATATTTACTAACATAGGTTTTCTTGTATGCTGCGTCACTATTAACACCATCAAGCATATCTGACGTTATAGTATTACAGCCCGTTGCTAAAATAAGGGTGGAAACGAGGGCATGAATTAAGTGTCTGCTTTGCATCGTTAGCCCCCGTTCCCAAATGAAATTGAATCACCAATTTTGCCAACGAAAGGATCTAAAGTTTGACCTATCGAAGTATTAGAACCCTGATTATTGTCTTGGTTACCATTAACAGAATTATTATCGCCAGAAACATCAACAGAACTTAAATTGCCGATTGAAGTAGAATTATTAAAGATTTGATGATCAGCGTTATATTGATCCCCAAACTGACCAATATCGCCATTAAAATTAACTGTAGAATTATATCCACCACCTTGGGAAATTTCTTTTTGCTGTGCTTGAAGGATAAACAGGTAACGTGCATCGGTAGATGTGAATTGATAAGATCTATTTTCTAACCAACCATTAGAAATAGCTTGCGGTACATATGCCATTACAATAAGTAATAGCAAGTAAATAATATATTTCATGTGCTAACCCATAGCACAAAGCAGACAAACCTAATTTTCGTATAGTTTCTCCTATTGTCAAATTTTTGACATAAAAAAGCCCACTTTAAAATGGGCTTTGGATAACATTAAGAATTATTTATATTATTCGTTCAATAAGTCAGCTTTTAAAACTTGATATTCTGACTCTAATTTTTCAGCAAGATCTTTATATCCAGTTTGTTTTAACTTAGACCAACTCGGACCAAAGATTTTCTGTAAATCAGGGTAACTATAACAATTTCGCATTTCACAAATCGACTCGTTTAAATATTCATTCGCTTCATTTTGTGTGAATGTAGTTCCATCTTGATCAACTGTGATCACCGGATCAGGTTTTGGCTGTTTCTTCGGTTTAGGTTTCTTTCCAGATGCCAAATCATTCAATGAAGATTTTCTTTGATCTTGAGTTTGTTCGGTACCACGATTTGTTATGTCTCGTTCTTCCTTGTCCTGTTGTTCCTCGGCTATATCCAAGCCACCTAATACATCGGGAAATACATCACGCAAAGCAAAGCCCCTCGCTCGCATTTGAAGCATACGTTTCGGATAACTAGCCCAAACATTACGACCCCATAGTTTTGCTGTCTCTGCGTCTATCTGGTCGAATATTCTTGTTTGTGGTTCTTCACCTCTACGCTTCACGGTACAGGTCGCAACTAAAATATCCCGATCCCCTATTTTTCTATAATCAATCGTTTCAACTATTGATTCGCATAAGGGGGATTTTCTAACAATAGCAATGGCAGCATCCCCCCAAATTGTGGGAGTTCCATTTATAACGGCTATATTTTTTAGTGCCTGTAAAGGCTTTAAACCAACTTCTAAGCCCATTTGAACAGCAACTAAAATATCCTGAGGTTTATTCTGAAACTGCTTAGGAATTATGGCTGAACCAGCAAGCATGTGAGCCTGATCCATTGCTTCTTGTAAAGTCGTTGGTGTTAAATCAAAAGTTGTCTTTGTAGTTAATTCTGTATTCATCTTATAACCCTTTTTTTAGTTAATCTATTCGCTTAATCATGGTGATTATATCATTATCAATTGATAATATGAAACACTTATTTATATTTATATGAAAACCAATTAGGTGCTTTTAATGTTCCGATTCCATCATTATATGAATTCCAAACGCCTGTATCTAAGCACTTTTTATATAGGGTTAAAGCATCCCTATAAATTATATTGCCAATATCAAAAAAATCATCGTCCATCGTATAGACCTCAACAAATGGACAGTCCTTGCTTTTTTCTACAGCTACAAAAGCAAAGTTTGTGGCTCTGAAACCGTCCATATACATTGCCTGTTGTAAGTTATAAAGCAAGTTCGCACATTGTCTAGCAAAGGCATCGGGGCTGTTATCTGCGGTACTTTTCACATCGAGTAAAATATCACCCTGTTTGTAATCGGCTCTGGCTTTACACAAAAGTCCTGTTTCTTCGTCACGCCAAAAAGTAGAAACTTCTGGATCTCCACCCTTCAAAAGATTGTTAGCTTGTGGGTGCGCTCGTACTGCGTTTCTATATCCATCAACCTCGTTATACTGTTCCCTTGTTAAACACTCTTTACCCTTTGCCTGCTTATCAAAATCAGACCAAAAATTAATTGTTTCTTTTGCTTCTAATCCTTTTTCAATAGCCTTTGTTGAAGATGCTGTTGGTCTTTTTTTACCTTCTTCTGGTATACGGATGCTTGCCGTATATCTATTCCACCAGCTAATATTGTCTTTTATTTCTTCTGCTTTATTTAAACGGTTTTGCTCTGCCTTTTTTGGCTCCCGATCTTCTGCTTCTAATTGCTTTTTAAGATCCTCGGCTTCGCTAACTATTTTTACTTGTGCGGGAGTTACTTTTTTATGCCCTGCTAACTCCCCTGCCAATTCAACATTATCGTTATGGTGATCTAACTCAAACCAATAAAGCTCGTTTGCTTTTGCTTCATTAGCCTTTTCGACATAGCCATTTAAATCATTAAAGCCTTTTTCTGTGGGGCGCTTTTTATTTTCTGGTAAAACGATATATTCTTTACCGAAAGATCTAGTTTCTAAAATAAGCTTATGAGTCGCGCCACCAATTAAAAAAGCCTCGGTAACCTTGCGGGGGATCTGTTGTTTGAAATACTTAGCATAAACATACGCTGGATGAACTTTCATTAGATCTTTTAATCGGCTGCTCGATACTGCCTTAACCTTATGATATTCTTCGTTACTTAGCTGTGTTGCAGGTAAAGTGAAACGCTCACCAGTTTTTAAACTTCTTAATTTTCTGTCTATGGTAGTTGCTTTCATAACTAACCCCTTGTATTATTCGGTTTAGATAAAAATCTTTATCTTCAAACATCCTCAAAAAATGTTTAGCCCTTTAGATTTTTTATCTTCGCTTAAGAAAAGCCCACCCGCAAAGTGGGCTTTTTATTGCCTTTATTTTATCAAAGATTCAATTGATAAGATAGTTTTACTGTCCGTATATACAGTGTTTTTTAAGTTAAAAGCGAATATATACCAAACTAATTAAAGTGAAATGCCCTATATGTCCTCGTATGTGCAATCGCAACAAATACCATCTGAATTAACATCACCATTATCATAGTATTCAAGGCATTTTTTACACTTAACTTCGGTCGAGCAATTCAAGCAACAACCGCTGTTGTCTATATCTTCTTCGTCAAAAAAATAACCACAATCGTCACACTCAATTTTCGGCTCTGTAAAAAATGGACTTCTAAAATCATTATCATAAGATCTAATATCGTCAGGATAATTTGAAAGGTTAAGATCTAACATTAGGTTTCTCCAAAGCCCCTTGCGGGGCGTTAATTAATTAGGCTGCTAAGGACTTACGCATCTTAGTTTTAACTGCTTGGCTCCCATGTGTTTCGCGTATCTTATCCATGTTCCAAGTCTTGCCACCTTTGCGGCTTGCTTTCAAAGCATCTGGACGGTAATACCATAATGATTTCTTCTTAGCCCACTTAAACCCTGCTGCCTTAATAGCTTCTTTATGTTCTTTAGAGTTTCCACCAACCCAAACCCAAGAACCGCAAACCTCAATATCTAAACCCTCACAAGCGATAATCGCATTTAAAGCATCATTCAAAATATCGGCATAACCATTATTTAAATCTTCTGACTTAGTTGCTTCGTCCAAGTCCTTAACAGCCTCCCATGCTTCATTAATGGCTTGCATCATTTCTGAACCAGCAGGGTTTTTGTCAGGGTGAAACTTTAAGCTAACTGCCTTATACGCTTTTTTTAATTCTTTCTTTGTGTAAGTACCAGTTTCTAAGTTTAGTAATGATAATGCTGTTTGAATATCCATTTTAAAGCCCTTAATAATCTGTTTGGTTTATGTTGTTCGCTTAACTTGGGCTTATTATCACTTTATCATTTGATAATGTAAAGAACTAAATGATAAATAAATGAATTTAATTTTTTAAACAGGATATATACACTGGTTTTGAGGTTGAAATGGCTTATATACAGTGGGGTGGTTTAGATGGTGAATAGCGCACCTAAAGTAAATAGATTAACTAAAATTAAAATACTAGCGGTTGTTTCTAGATCTAATTCATTAAAGGTGTAAGCGTTATACAATTTTAATAAAGCAAAAACTAAAACGTTAACCAATATAAAGACCAATAGCGTCATTAATAAAAACATTTTATTCGCTCCAATTAAAAACCCCACTTATTAACCTGATAAATTAATAAGTGGGATTGTACTCAACTTTAGGAATACCAAGACACTTTCATAGTAGTTGATAAATATCATTTATTCATTATTCTTGGCATTTAATTTTTGTTTAATATTTGAAATTGAATCTTTCGCCCTGCTGGTGGTTTCCTGCTTAGTTTTATATTGATCTAAAATTTCAATGTCATAAGTTATGATCCTAGAAAATCTGCCAGATTTGTTTTCGGTTGTTCTTAACATTCCCGACTCTGTAAAAAATACGCACCCGACCTTCAAAAACTTACTAGCCAGCTTCGCAGCACCTCCATAAATAACAACCCTGTGAAATTCTTTCCTGTCCATGATCCCTGTGGGCGTTTGTATCGAATAGTTTTCTAAAACATTAACCACCACATTAAACTTACCACCAGAACTCGACTCGCTTATTTCCATAGCGGTTATTTCGCCAAAAATTGTCACTCTCGATAATCCACGCATAAAAAAACCCAAATAATTAAAAGTCATTTGAGTTTAGTATCTATTTCTATTTATGTGATCGGGAACAATTACCAACGTGCGTTGTAAACCCTTAATAAATCTTCAAGTGTTTTATCTTTACAATATCGCCTGATACTTTTAAAAGCACCGTGATAATAATATTCATAAGCTTTTTCTTGATAGCCTTTAGGTAATAAGTGTTCGTGATGTGGCAAAGCGCAATCTAACAAGTAACAAACCAAATCTGTTACGCCCATTCCGACTATACGCTGATCTAATACAAACTTAATATCTACAGCATGATTTAGAATTAAATCCTTTATGGGCTTGTTACGGTGCATTATCGCATCGGGGTTTAAATCTGTATTACAACTATCGTGACCATGTATAAAATTCATCTTTTAAAATCCTATCTTCGCATTTTCTAATTTTAAGGTTATCTTTCTTGACGTTGCCAAGTTGATCCGCAAATCAATAACCTGTCTCTCGTCTCTTGTTGCTTTAATACATTGAATTAACCGCTGTCTTTCTGCTGCTAAACCTTCTAGCAGTATCTTGATTTCGTCAACGGTAAATTCAATTTTCATTATTAAAACTCAGCTTTCATACATCTTAATTCTTCTTGATAATCTTCATAACGAGATCCAAAATCCTCGTCAATTTTGCCACAATCAATAAGGTTGTAAATTTGATCTTCTTTGGCAAAATAAAGACAATCCCAATCACCATTTTTTAAATCATCAATGATATTCTGGTTAGTTATTTTCTGACCATTTTCAATTGCTTTTTCTGAAATACTCATTTTAATCTCACTTAATATTTTAATTCGTTGCTTCGTTCTGATGGTGTCATATTATCACTTTATCATTTGAAGTAAAGCTTTTTTTATTACTTTTACGAATTAAATATTTAATGGCTATTTGGAAATATGATTTTTTTGGCTTCTCGGTATTCGACCATATGTTCATATACGGGCAAACCTAGCCTTTTACGGCTTAAGATACTACGAACTAACGCTCTATACCCTGTGATAATTTGCCATTGCTTCGGCATTTCATCACCAGACATTTGGCAAGCTATGATCCAAACAAGATTTGTTTTTGAAAATTTTTGCATGAATAAAGTTTAGTAGAATTAAAAAACTCTGCTTTACTCTATATTATCAACTGGAAGGGAATATGTTATGAGCAAAAATAGAAATAATGAAAAAATCAAAAAAGGCACTTTTAAACTAAGCCCTAAGATCTATTTTCGTGTGATTGAATTATCAAAACAAGAAAACAGATCTTTTAACGCAATGCTATCCGAAATATTAGAAAAAGGACTCTGGCACTACAAGCCTAAATAACGCTTTGAAATAATTCACCGCTTTCAATATCTTCTCGAAGTGCTTTGCTAATTTTAAATTTAACAAAGCTTCTTTCTGGCATATTAACTCTATCGCCTGTTTTTGGGTTTCTAACTATGCCAGCTTTTTTTGTTACAGGGAAGAATGTTCCGAAGCATCTTATTTCAATTCTTGTTCTATTTTCTGCAACTTCTTTTATAACTTCTAATATTTTTTTATGAATCAACAAAGATTGCATAGCCGTCATATGAGTATTTTCACGAATAGCTGTTCTTAATTCTTCACAACCTATTTGAGTGCTTTTAATTAAATCAAGTTTACTATTATGTGAAACACCAAGCTTTACGGCTGCTCTTTTTGCCAAAGTAAAATCTTCTAAATTTTTAGGGTTTCGCACTGGTCTTTCGCCCTTAACTGACAACCGCATAGTGCCAGCACCTTTTATTGCTAAATGTCTGCCCTGCTTTAACTCACTGGCAACAAAATTAAAAAAGTTTTCAATTATACTTTGTGATTTTCTAACATCGAGCGATGATATCGGCATAATTATTTCAGCTAAACAACGCTTTGTAAGAGTCTGTAAATCGTTATAATTAGTTTTCATAACCTTCCTTAAGTAAAGCGGGAAAACCCCGCCATATGATTTATATACGCATTACTGCATTAATTTTTTCTTTGCGTTACCCATAGATTTAATTGTTATATCATCAAATAACCAATCTTGTTTTTGAGGTAACTGCTTTGGTCTTAAATTTAGCAAAGTTTGCTGATATGCCCAAAGAAATAAGCGGATCTGATCTTCAAATCTTAATCTGCCGCCAACTTCTTTTATTTTTCTAATACGGTTTATAACGTGAAAACAAGGGGATTCTGTACCAAGTCCATCAAAAGGAATACCAGACTCGAATGACATCATTAACGAATGGCAAACGCTCCCACCATCATCGAGTTGATCTTCATTATCAAATAAATAGTGCATGGCAACCATTACACCGAGACTGAAATTACGGCTCATATAGGTATATTTATAATTCTTGAAAAAGCGGAATGTTGATTCTTTAAAGCCTTTTAACGTATCAAAAAATTCAATTACCGCCATATTGTTTTTAACCCAATATCCCTCGACTGTCGCATAGGTTATATCTTTGCTAAAAGTATCTGATAGCCTAGAAAGTAAAGAAACCGAGCTTGTAACGCTGCTAATATTGGTCATTTTACGCCCACTGATAACAAAACTATCCTGTAATGATCTCGAAACCCCATTATCAATAGCAAGGATGGATTCTGGCGGTAAGCCTCTCAAAATAGACATATAAACAAAAGATTTGTTACTTTCAATGATCGCAGAAATTCGGTGAGCGCCGTCTATCAAAACGCCATTTTTATCAAACTTCACTGACTCACTAAAGCATTGCCAAAGCCCTGAATTCATTACTTCCGCATAACTTCTAACAACTTTCGGCCTAAGTGATCTATTATTTTTATGATTTTTAGATAGGAATTTCTTTGCCATTTGCTTAGTAACTTTGACCCTTTCAAAAGAAACTGGATCACCAGTATTTGGATCAGTTAAAAAAACCTCTTGTGATATTTCTTGTCTTGTTAGTTCCGCTACAGTCATTTTTAATGTTTCCTTTCAGTTGAATAGTTTTCATATTTTTCTAATAATTGATCTATCCTATCTTTGAATATTTTCACAGTAAATTCAAGCACTTTTATTTTTTCTTGTAATTCAAAATTAATTAAATCGACTTCGTCTATTTCTTCCTGCTTCGCATTGATTATTAATTCTAATTCTAAGTAATCTTTCGCTAATTTATCTTTATCGCATGTTGTACCGCAACACCTATCGAATTCATTTATTTTTTTTAGCATTTTTCTTCCTTTTTATTTTTTGCTCATGCTTTGAAATATTATCCAATCGCCATTTATTCACAATTTCTATAGCTTCATCCCTGCTTACTTTAATGTTGAAATTCTTCATTGAACTGACCCTCTTTCCATCAACAATACAGACCGCCTTAATAGCTACATAGTGATACCGCTTACCCTGCCTAGTAAGCGTAAATTTAATTTCATATAACCCCTCGGGCAAATCACCTGATTTATGCCTAAGCTCGTTATTTTTATTTTCCTTTTGGTTTTCTTGGTAAATAGAAAAGTCCAAATCTGAAAGTGTTAAACTGCTTTCGTATTCTTTCCCCTCGTATTCAGTATCAAAAAATCTTTGATGTATCACACCATCAATACCGACTATATGACTAAGCCACATTTTTTTATATTTAGTAACTGTCATAAAATCGCCTCTTATTTATTTTCCATAAACTTATTTTCTCGCCATTCAACAACTTCTTTTATGGCTTGTTCCCTTGTTCTTTTATTGCCAAAGTTCCGTGAAAAAAATACTACTTTACTTTTAACAGTACAGATCCCCGATATAGCAACATAATCATATCTAATGCCATTTTTAATATTAAAATATGTTCTTTCATATAAACCAACGGGTAAATCCTGATGTTTCGCACAAGCCCTTTTTTTATTATTGCCTATCCTCACTTGATTTATTCCTTTTGTTATATACAATAGCCCTGTGATTAAATGTGTGAGCTAATCATTTGTTAAAACTCGGCTAATTTGGACACCGAGTTTTAACACCCCCTTTTATTTGCAGAATGTTATTTTATCAACGTCTGCTTTATCCATTGAATAACATCTGCCATTCATCCAGTACGCAAAAACATGACTACCAATATTTAAAATACCGCCTATCTCACCTGTCATAATTGGTATATCGAACATATCTTCAAAAGCTAAAACGCTCATTGGCAGATATGCCGCTGGCTCTGCTTTTTTGCGATCACAAAACTGGCTTAAAAGATCTAAAAAGTGGTCTTGCCTTTTTTTTATCGCTGCTTTCTGTTTAAATTCTTCCATTATAAAACCCCCATCATTTTCAAAAATTCTTTAAATGTACCGTTTGGTTCTTTTATTTCTTCGCAATTGATTTTCTTCTTATCATAACAATAGCCTAGCTTGCCCTTGTATAGCTCTTTATAAGGTTTTATTTTCAATCTTGATACAATAGGGCTGGTGGATATATTAACTGGTCCTGTGGGTTCGTTAGGGCATAACCTATTAACCTCGTTAACAGTGTCATGTAAAAATAGCAGAGTAAAATCAATTATTCTCCCGTTATATTCTAACCAGTAATGGCCCTTAACCTGTCCATTAGTTACCAGTTCGTTGTGTTCGTGATCCCCAAAAGATATGATCCCGAACTTACTTTTATTTACGGAAAAAAAGGCATTGCCAAAGCAGATTGTTGGTTCAAATCCCCTTAGCTGTAGCTGTTTATATCCGATATATGCCATAGCCGCGCAATTACGCTTTTGTAGCCCAACCGATTTAAACCTGTACGTTATATCTTCGCCTGTGTTGTTTACTGCTTCTAAAAATGTTTGCTTAGTCACTATTTACCCTCGCTTTTTAGTTGAAACTGCTTATACGCAATTATTAAGGAAATATTGTATATTTTCATCAATAGGGCTTAACCCTCTTTTTAGAAATAAGTCGTATAATTCCTTAACTTCTTTTTCTAATTCTTCTGCTTTTTCTTCTGTAAAATCTTCCTCGTTTGGAAAATAAATAAACCATAGCTTTTGTTTAATAGCCATGTATAAAGCTGTATATTTACTCGTCATTTTCTATGCCCCTATCCGCACTTTCAAAACAAGCCTGTTGTATTAACTCCCAAATATAAGTGTTCTCATGCGCTATATCGAATCGTTCTACTAAGATCTGGCATGTAGCATCTATAATATCGCCCGTAGTCTCGCAGTCGCTAAAATCGAGAGTGCCTTCTATATAAAATTGGTTATCTTCAAGATATTTTAATTGATCCATTCTTATTTTATGGTTCATTTTTTCAACCCCACTAATATTGAATCTGGCACTGGTAGAACATCATTAATCGGCTTCCAAAGATGTAAACAAAATTTCATATTATTTACATATTCAGATTTTGGAGGGTGGATTTGGATCACATATTCATCCTCGCCCCAAAATAGGATCTTAATTTTGCACATTAGATCCCAACTTGGAATTTTATTAGGCAAAGAAACACTAACATGCTGCCAACCTTCACCATCGGACGCGATAACTGTTGCCTTATTAATTTTAAATGCGCCATTATTCCCGTAACTTTCATCACTTCCCATGAGCCCATTTTTAACCCTGTATTGTTCCGGTACCTTAAACATTAGATCCAACCTCCAACAATATGCGGCTCGTCCTGCTCATGCCTACCAACCCAATACAAACCAAATTTAGACATTTTAGCCTGTAACGCTTCAAGTGTATTAGCCCTTATAAAATAGCCTGTTTGTTCAATTCCCTTTCTACCAGTTAAAGATGCCCTCGCAATAAAATGTTTGGGGAAATCTCTCGGCCTATCATAAATAGTAACCATTAATAAACGATCTGGATTATCTATTTGTAATTGATTAATTCTTTGGCTAAAGTCCATTATTTAGATCCCTATTCGTCTGAACATTCTTCAAAATACTTTTGTGATTCATCATTTAAATCGTCAACATAAAGTTTTTGCACTTCTTTATTGTTATATATTTGTTCTAACCGATCCCCAATATGCGACATTGGCTTATAACCTATCTTTTTACTGGCAATCCTTTTCGCTGCCCCTAAATCAAATTGCTTTTCTTCGACAAGAATTTTTGCAAGCTCTAAAGCTTCAATAAATTTAGGATCTGTTTCGTATTCTTTAACTGGACTTCTCATATACCCTCGCTTTTAAGTTTAAATAGCCTATATGCCATTATTCTATAATTCAATATCAATATAAGTTTGATTTACTCTTTGTTGAATTATCGCTCTTAATTCTTTTGCCCTTGTTTCCTTAAGCACCATAGATTTTGCAAATGTTATATCGCTTAAATATTGTTTTAGTTCTTGTTTCCACTCACATGCAAAGTCATATCTTCGGTTTTGCAAGCCACCCAAGCATAGGTTGAATGTATCTTCTCTGCCTATATAAAATTCATCAACTAATGACTTTTCGATTTCATAAGCTTCTGCTGATGAATCCAATATATACAAGATTTCTTTTGTAAAATATTCAATGCCTAATTTATCTTTAAAATAGTTTAATAGCTCACCACCACCCATGTAAGGATCTTTCTGTGGGTTTATATGTTTCTTAACCCCTATATATTCCATGCCTTTATAATTTCCACCAGCATTACAAGTAATTTTATAAACATAATATTTCATTAATAGCCCTTAAATCACATATTCGTGATATGTTCTGTCTTTTTCGTCCTGAGTAATATCAATATATTTGATAGTATCTTTTATATCATCATGGTTTAAAACACTTGCTATTGATTCTAGCGTTTCACCTGATTCATACATTAGACGCGCCCTGCTTTTTCTTGCTGAGTGTGTTCCAAGCTTAACACCATAGATTTGCCCGACTTCCCTCAATGCCAAATAAACAGCATTTCTGCTTATGGGCTTTTCCATAGCCTTGGCATTATTCCCATGAGATTGGAAAAGCCAGAGATCAGTTTTATTCTCTTTCACCCTTTCTTCTATTATTTGCTTGGCAACAATGTTTAGATCAAATCTATTGTACTTTTTCTTTTTCTGTTCCTTTATTTCTATGTGACCATCTTTTAACCCCTTCTTTGCCTGTTCCATGGAAATTGAAAGAACATCACCCATTCTTAAACCAACATTGACAGCAAATCTCCACATCTGCAAAAAATGCCTGCCATAATGTTTATTCAGTAAATCACCAACATCATTTATCTGTTTTCTGGTTTTTAAAGCCCTAACTTTCGTCATTTTTCCTACTTATCATTAACTCTTAATCAACACTAGCCAGAGCAATGAAAATACACTGTCTGAATACTTGTCTAAATTATACACTAATCTTAAAACATCTACTTAGCTTTTACAAGTTCTTTTTAAAGTAGGCAAACATTATTTATCAGTGCTTTACGGTTTTCCATTAATTTAAAAGAGACATGCAAAAAATACCATTAACATATTATGTTAAATTGGCACTAAATTGAGTTTGAGCAAGGTGAACACCATCATGTTTATGACAAACTTTGTTTATTTTAAGGGTGTTTGTCCTAGATTTACTTTAAAGCCTTAATACCATCAAAAAAAAGAGCAATTAAAGCCTTATACTTTTTTGTATTTTTAATCTATGGCAATAAGTGATCAAAAGCCCTTTCGTGCCTATTAATTGGTTAAATACTGAACTACTCACGCGCTCCTGTGTGAAATCTGACTAACTTTGTGGGTGATTGTAGGCTAGATTTAACGTAGGAACGCTTGTGATCAAGTAATAATCAAAGTGGACAAATATTATGCTAGATAAAACCCTCGACAATCTATTTCTACGAGCCGCAGCAAAAACACAAACGCTTTATTCAATCCAAGCAAAGACATTGCGCGATAATCGGGCAAAGGTTTTTTCTGGTAACGTTAGCTATTACGAAAAAGTATTAATGGTTTTGATCGCAACTGAGGATCTAAAACTTGCGACTCATTTTTTAAATGAACTTGAAGATCACGATTTTACTTCGGGTTATCTTGTGGCATGTATTGAAGGGGATTTTATCCCTGTTATTCCTGAGATACAAATACTCGCAAGGCGCGTTATCAAGAAGATAAGACCGCACCTTTTGACAAAGAAAAAATAAGTTATTTAATCCCAAGCTTGTTTGGTTTGGGATTCTATATCCCGCTTTTCTGCCAGATCATCTAGTATTTTTTTCCTCTTTATTCTGTCTTGCTTATCATCTTTTTTTAATGGTTCCCGTTCATCCTTTATTAAATATGAATTGTAAGTACCAAACAATTTTTTGTTTATTTCTTCCCTAGCCATAAAGCCGACCTTTTTATTTTATATTCGCTTATATACAGCATATAACCATTTTAAATTGGTTATATGCAATTTTAATCACAACCAAAACCACTTGAAAAAGCCTCATTATTAAACCCTATCTCTATCGGGAAATCTAATTTAACTTGAGCCACGGCATCACGCCAAGCTTGTTCATCAATAGATAGACCACTTATTTGCCATGCAAAAAATATCCTATCTGTAGTACGAAAAGCATCTAATCTATTTGCCCTTGCCAGTGTCGCTTCTTCACTACAGGTTAACACTTTTTCAACAAAAACAAAGAAACCACCGATAAATTTATTAGCATTAATTGCCAAAGCATCGTCATATTCTATCTGTGTTATTTCAAACGCGCCAACGGGTATTGTTTCATTTATATTATCATCATAATATGCCAATAGCGTTTCGTTATCTGTGTCTAATTCAACAAATTTTTTACTCATAACATTAAAATCCTATCGCTATAAATTGGCATGTTTGCGTACTGCCAGCACCATTTATAATATTAATTTGTGACTTTGTTTTAGTTATAACCATTGCTGGTTGTGACGATGCGCTATTCTCCATACTATCAGCAATACTTATTGCGTTTAGAACAGGAAACGCAACAGGCAAATTAAACAAGCCACTAGTCGCATTGGCACCGACAGATCTTTGACCCCATTGAATTATCATACCAGTTGACGGATCTTTCCAATAACCGTTTTGAACAGAAGAAATAACAGGCATCAACCAGCCTATAGGCAATGCTTTAAACTCGTTAACGGCATAAGTCGAATCCTGCCCTGATGCCGTACCACCTGTGACAGTTATCACCATAAAATATGTTGTGGTCGCGCTTTCTGTTGCGTTTCCATCTGACACGCTGCCATTGGCTACTGTTGAGTAATCACCATCCCATAAACCAAATGACGGACTACCAGATTCCGTATCTTTAACATTTGAAGCACTTCCATTAAATGTTTGATCAAATAATATTGAACCACCGACTGATCCTTTCCTTATTTGAACCCTTACACTTTGCGATGTCCACCCTCTACTTGAGGCGAAATCTCTATAACTACCACCATTAAATATATCAAAAGTAATATTTATATCTGTGACACCAGCACCAGTTGTTGCAGATACTTGGATATTAGTTGTTACACTAGATGAACCTGTATTGCCCTCCGTTCCTCCACCAGCAAACCAAGGGTTAATATCTTTTATTGCTTGGTCGGTAAATGCGCCACCAGATTTTATAAACTCCGATCCCGCTGTGCCATTAACAAAGCCTTCTATGGTTAATGATGCTTCGGTTGTATCATTACCATAGCTTACATTTAAAACAGTTTTTGGGGTCGCTCCTGCTGTACCATCCGAACCAGTTATAACGAATGGCGCTTCTGATGCTGGATCTAAAACAACTCTATTTCTCGCATCGTCTGGATCTTCAATAGATATATTACCAGCTTTAATTGTTCCTAAATTAGCCGATACAGCCGATAGGTTTTCGGTATGAATATGGGTTGCTAAAATGCGCCCCATAGCCATATCTGTTACCCTGTGATTAGCAAAATAACCATTTGCTGTTGGGGTGTCCCAATTTAAAAATCTAGTATAAGCAAACCGCTTATCTGCTTTGAGTCTTATAGCTTGAATAGTGCCAGCATCTTGAGCAACATCACCTATTATTAAAGATGGTGGCGGTATATCTGACGCTAAAACTTCATGCCCAACAATATACGATTTAACATCGATCCACGCACCAACAGTAAAACCCGACCAAAAATAAGTATTACCAAAATCTGCTTTAGCATCCCATTGTTTAGTTGTGAAATTCCACTCTAAAACCTCATGCGTTATCGGTGTTAAATCATCTTCACTTGTTGCTGATGTGCCACCAAAGAAAAACTGACCTGTTCCAGACGCTCTAACCATTGATATTTCACACATAAAAATATCTTGTGCGGTACACACCCATGTAAAGGGTGGGTTATGCTGCCTGTTAACTGTTGTATTAGTTGCTACTAAAAATGCTCCACGCCTGCCCACTTGAGTTGAAACTTGTATAGCTGAATCGGGAACATCTGTAAGATTCATTTCGGTTAGATCTCTGTTCGACTGCCCGTTTGTACTTGTTCCAAAAACATAAGTTGAATTACCATCACTATCAATAACCCTCAAACTTGATGTCCAATCTGTTTCCTGAGTCCACCCCCTTGCGTCAATATGCTGTGTTGAGATTAAAGCTGGGGCAATCATCCCAGCTGTTACCCAATCTTTAGGGAATAATGATGGATCACTTAATTGATCAAATAGAATAAAATCTGCCGCCTCTTTATCATCTAATCTATCCGCACTTAAATTTATAACTGTCGTTGTACTGGCAACAACAAAAGGGGCTGTTCCACCAGCTACACCCGACCTAATTACACCCTTTGAATACATGCCATTAGTAGGCACTAACGATACATCGGCATAAGAGTTTGATATTAATACCTGACCTGTATTAATACCTTGTGCCAAGCCACCATTTAAAAAAGCAATTACAGCGCTATTATTTATTTGACCAACATCAATATTACCATCAAAAGTTTGAAATGCTGACCATGATTGCGCCTTTTCAAGAAAAGCCAGCGTGAAAGGTGTACCCCATGTTGTGGCGCTTGGGGCTGCTTGGTAAAGCCTTAATAATTTTTCTGATTTATCAAAAGCAAGTGCGTTTAAATCTCCACCGCTGGCATCTTTCCAAGTGTCCATAACTAACAAATCTTGAAAATTTACTCCCGCTGTTCCTGTTAAACCCTCCAAAGATGTGAAATAAGTTCTAACATCAATTTCTTGATCTATATGCGCTACATTCGGCTTAATGTCTCTATCATCAAGACCCCACAATATTGGCCCTCTATTCTCCCATATTCCAGTTGTTGCGTTATAAGCTAAACTTTGCTTTTCACTAGGGCTTGAAACAACAACATCTAACAGATCATCGAGTACATTTATTTCACGCCTAATCTGAACATATGCTTTGCCCTGTGACGGATTACTAAATAAAATACTACCTAAAATAATTGGTATTTCATCACTGGCAACAGGTTTTGTTGTAGTAAATCCACCAGCAACACTTGGCGATAAATACAATAAATCACCATCAACAAAAGCACTTGTATTAGCGTTTCTTAAAACGCCACTTCGCATAATATAACCATTAGAATTATTAGGTATTGAAGTTGAAGCAACGATCCCCGCAACTCTCGCTGTGGTTACTGAATCTGCTTGTGCCAGTGCTATAGTCGGTCTTTGTCCTAAAGTACCAGTTACATAAACCGCTGCCCCTCTATTGATTACTGAGCCAGTATTATTTCTAACTTCAATTATTAAATCGCTATACTCAAAAGCGACAGTTGAATCATTATTAAAATAGAAAAAACCATCTTCCGAACTATCGTAAAAAGTACGACCCTCTAAAAATGCTGGCTGTGCTATCGGGGTATAATCAATGGTTGTAAATTGATTGCCTTGTTCTGGTGTCCAAACAGCACCATTAAATATTAAATGATTGCCAGATATAGGGGCAACTGTTGTTGTATCAACATCGATCAGATCATCTAATTCAACCGCACCAGCACCACCAGTTGTAACAAGAACAGGTTTCCAGTTAAAACCATCAAAGACTAATGAATCGCCTGATATTGCGCCTGTGGTATCTACATCTGAAAGGGCATCTAGATCTGTATCTGAGTTAATCCAATTAACGCCATTAAATCTTAAAAATTGGGTTGTGGTAGGTGCGGTGATCACAACATTACCAATATCGCCAATCAAGGCAACTGTCGCAACAGGTGTAAACTCTGGCAATGCGTTATAGGTTAAAACTCCATCCCCGATTTTCATTACCGCTGTATTGGTTGACCATGCTATTTCCCCATCTAATAAAACAGGGTTATTCGCTGCCCAATTTACGCTTGTATCACGCAATTGTTGCATACGCTTATTTTCTGTAGTCATGGTCAACTCTTAAATAAAAAATCTTTACATAAGTTTAGTTGATATTTAATTCTGTATTTTTATCGGGTACCGCAAACGGTGAATCATTGGCATAAATACCTTCATCGAAATTTGTTAACGTGATTTTTGTCAAATCATCACTTGGTGTAATTCCAGTTACAAGGTATCTATCGACATTAGAATCGGTATCATCGATTATTGAATATAAAGTTCCAACTTCATTATTCGTTCCAGCGGGAACAATTTCAAACGGTGGCAAACTACCAATAATAACCCTGTTCGCTCCTGCTCCATCTATCACTGATGTTTGAAATATTTCAGTACCTAGTGGATCTCTTAAAGTAATCGTATATGTGCTGGCAGCAAAAACAAATTCGTTACTAATAATTAAAGTCGTTCCTATTGCGTCAACAACGTTACCATCATCGAGCTTGATACCAATAGCATCAACATTCAAGATCAAATCATTAAGACCAATTACACGCCCATCATAAGTTGTTTCGATACTAGCCTGTATATTTTGAAGTTGGAGTCGATTAAATTCAAAACGACCCCTTCTATATGCCTGTTCCCAATTCGTGATACCGTCTATCTGCAATTCTAAGGGCTGTTTAGCTGTTCTATTTATGGGTATCTCATAAATGCGCTCAATGTAGTTCTCTGTCTCGTCTACAAACGTTAATTTAATACCATCGGGTGTTGTTGATTGGCTAAACTCAAAAGTTTTTGTCTCATTAACCGTTTTATTTCTTCTATTGAATAAAGCGGTAGGTGTTTTGTCTTTTTCATCAAGAGTTAATTTTAAGATCTGCCCTTCACGAAATACAAAGCAACGGCAAGTATTAGCAATCGTGATCAAATCCTGATCTGGACTTGTAAGCTCACTTAAAATTAGATTACATTCGCCCTGATTCCCTCTTGTCTTAGGTGCGATAATATCAATTAAATTTAACTTATCCTGTATCGCATCAATACCGACCCCATCAATATCGGTTAACGCGAACCCTGCCCCAAAATCATTTGTTGCCATATACAAAAAAGCATCCATCATTTGCCGAGTCGCAACAGGTGTTACACCAAATGTATTTGTAATAGGATTATAAACAGGTAACTTGCGGGTAAATACCCCGTTAAACTGTCGCTCTTTTAACGAACTAGCAAAAGCTGTTGCCCTAGTCTCCAACCTAATCAATGTCGTATCAGGGAACGTTCTGAATAGCTCACCTTCATCAATAATTCTTGTAACCGATGCCGCCCTACTCCATTGAACAGTGTCTGGATTGGCTGAATTAGGACTATCCGCAGTATTATTAGTTATCTTCACCGAATAAAAATCTTCTAAATTCGGTATCGTAGTTGCTCCCTCGTCTATAAACTTCTGCCTTGCGAAAAATTTAAATGTAAAGTTTAACTCGTCATAAGTATTTTCTGTTATCAACTGACTGAAATTTATCGTTTCCAATACCGCCCCTGTGGTCTGGTTAATTAGATTAAATTGAAAAGTCAAAGTAACAGTCGAATCCGCATCATTAGCAGATAAACCCCTCGGCAATTTTAAATCTATCCAGATCTGTTCGGCTATAGTTGGTAACGTTAATGGCCCTATAAAATTAGGTGTCGCAGCATCTGTTGAAATATCTATATTGAACTGCGTACCAGATACGGCTGGTAACTCCGTCACATCAACAATTGCCTTACCTAGTTCTGGCTCAAAAGAAATACTTAAAAACGTAAAAGTACCTATGTTTGGCCCTTCTAATATTTCAAGCGGATCACTGGCACTAAAATGATCATCAATCCAATTACCATCTGCTGTGCTTACTTCAAAACTACTCCCTAACCAACGCATAGATGCCAAGTTTCTTATTGTTCCAGATGCCGTATTTTGACCAACTATCTCTTGACCATCGACCTCGTTCATATCGCGCACATCAAGCAAATCGACTATTTCATCAGCAGGATCAAAAATTTCATATGTTGCTTCTGCCATATCATCAAGCAAGGTTGTACCAGATCTTAAGTTATTTTTTGTGGGCGTGAATGTATCTAATATATCCACTTCGTAAAACCCAACACCAACAACTAATAATTCGGTTACATACTGGATCTGATTTCTATATTCACTAATGGAATTTGCCGCTAAGTCAGGATAAATGACATTTTTACCAAATATTTCTGGTACTCGTTGATTCGGCCTAGCAATATTAGTCTGACCGCTAATTGTTCTCGATGGGTTAGGCGAAGATCTTTGCGATAATTTTGGCTCTGGTATTAACGCAGCACCAAGAACCCCAATAATCAAACCTAGAACCACAAAACCTACCGTTGCGGCATCAGCGGGGCATGAGATAGCATGTATAACATCGTCCTTTTTCATTTGATAATGTGATAATTGTTCAAATGATAATTTAGATGCTTCGGTTATCAGACCTTCATAGACTTCTAAATTTTTAGGTGCTTTATCGATCCAATAATCCATTAAGTGATCAATAAGATATCCGCCTGTCTCTACTTCAACAATATCGTATTCGTTTTGCTTAAGTAAATTATTTCTAAAAATTATTGTCGCCATGTGTAAAACTCACTTTTTGAAAACAAACTATTTAAACGCTCAAATGGGGTGAATATAACCATCCCAATGCCCGAATGCCCTCTATGGCAATGTACCACCCCATTTGAAGTAATAACGCCTATATGAGTTAATCTTGAGCCACAACCCATAAAACAAATGTCACCATCAGCGGGATCATAAGTTCTAACTATTTTAGTTTGGTTTTCGCAATGAGTTTTAATAGCTCTGGTCGTATGAATAACAGATGAAGTGATAATATTATCTAGCTCGAATTCAATATAATCATTAATATTTAAATCGTATTCTTGTTTCAGATAATAACGCGCAAAAGTCCAACAATTAAAACCATCCCGAACACTATTTCCGTATAAATTATATTTAATGTCCATGTATTTGATGTAGGGGGCTGTATATACCATAGTATTTACCTAAATAACGTGTATAGGGTTGGAAATCTGTTCGGGTTATATCTTAAAAACTTTTTAACATCACGCAGATTCGGGGCAACTAAACCAATTTGTAATGAAGTGCCTTTCGCATCGACCTTTTCAACTTCTAACCTAATGGGTACATCTGTTTGCGGTGTGCCTAAATCATCATTTAAATAGAATCTGATCTCTACTTGGATCAATTCATTCATATCAATTAAGGGAATAGCCCTAATCGCGTTATAAATAGTGTTATCAACATTATCAATATTTACTTTTATTTCCTGCAATGTTGAATTTTTAATAGGTGAAAAGCTCAATTTAAAAGGAATGAAAGTTGTTAGCTCATTAGTGAATGTGTCCTCGAGGATCACCGTCACATCATCACCAAGATCATTTAACCAGAAATCACCAAATGAACTATGTGAAAAGTGCAATACATAGAATAAAACACCACCGCTTGTATTACTTGAAAACCATCGTTTAATGCGATCTGATAATGCCATTATAAATAATCCTTAGACTTGCCACCGTCTACAATATCAACGGCTGATAATATCGAATCAATAATATCTATTGCTGGATTTGAGCTTGTACGGGCATCTATTATGTCGTAAAACTCACCGAGATCAGGCAACCGAATTAAATTAAAATCCCGCTTAACAATCATCTTAGCTGTGACCCTAGTATCATTTCCGACCTTAACATAAGTATAGCCGTCTAAAAATAAGCACTCTTGAGATTGGAACCCGACACCAGTTAACAGATCCATATCGAACAATAATTCACCCTGACCCAATTCATTAATAAAAAAGGTTTCAAATGCTATAAATTGGCTCGGTTTAAAGTTCCATTGCAGATTTAACAGGTAAGGGTTAAGAATATCGAATTCTCGCAGCCTACGAACACCACCAGCGACAGCAAATGTTTTTAATCTGTCAGAGTATTCAAAACTGTAAGACTTGCTTAGAGCGTTTCCTAGAACGCTATGATTCCAACTTGGCATAATTCGATACAATTTGTATTTATATCGGGTAATTATAGTTCATGGTTTTGCTAGTGGATTTTAGCCATTTTTAATCATAGATTTTTGCCAATCAGTTGCCAGTTTAACGGCCTGTTCCCTTGTGCGACATTTACCAAAGTTCCTAATAAAAAATCTGCGTTTGCCGTGTTTATCTTTGGCACAAGCCCTAATCATTGTATAGGTGTATTCTTTGCCCTTTCTGATAACCGTATTATACGTTTCAAAAATACCATAGGGCAAATCATGATCCCCTGCATAAGCCCTTTTTGTTTTAAGATTATGAACGCTATATTCAAGATCTCTTATTTTTTGTTTTAGTTTTAATATTTCCTGATCACGCTCTAAAACTAATGCCTCATGCTCACAAGATAAACTCATGCCATTTTAACGGCATCATTCAAGTTCCAATATCGCCTATTATATTCAGCAAGCCCGAACCCTGTTAACTCAATTTTACACCTCAATGCTTTTATCGCCCCGTTTATTATTTGCATAGCTGTAACAGATACATTGGCTGGTAAATCAATAATAAAATCAGTTTCACCAGCGGAGATAGCCCGTAATAAATGACCCCCTATAGATTGGCACTGTCCACCAGATTGACTTGAGCTTGTGATCTTTATTATCAAACGCCCATCTTCGGCACGATAAAAACATTTGCTTGAAAGTAATTTTTTAATTAACTTCTCGTCTTTCATATCATCACCTTAAGATTATTTAATAGACAATCATAGATAAAACGGGGTTATTTGTCACATTATTAAACGTTTAAAATAGTATTAAGCTTAATTCCTATAGCTTTATAGAATCTATATATCATATATTCAATTGAATTATAATTATCAACATCACCGCTATTTAGATAAGTAAAATTTTCATCCCTAAAAGTTATACTAAAACTTTTATTATTAATTTCACGGCTTAATCCCGCTAAAAGGTGAGCCGATGTTCCACCTGACTTGCTACCGCCCTTTTGGATCTTTTGTCTCACCAACATATAAAAGGTTATTTTGCTGATCTTCATATTTATATAAATAATGCCCCATGAATCACCTATTTAATTTATTCACTCTCAATTAATGTCGTAAACGCAATTCTATCGCCATTAAAAATACAGCTTGGGTTTATATAATATACTGATAAACGCTTAGTTTTAGCTATTATCTTCGCCTTTTCTAATTCCTGTATACCTCTTTTAAATGTTGGCAAACTCAAAGCTAGATCTTCGGTTTCATAATATTCCAAGAATTCTTCTAAACCATATTTATCAAGGCGAACAGTGTCTTTATCAATACTTGAACGCTGCATTAACCACATAACAACACGCAAAGCCTTGTTACCAGCTTTCGTTAAATCAAAGGTATATGACATATGGTTAGCAAAAACTTTTACAAAAGATTCTTTATCGACTCGCTTTCTTGCTACAACATGAGTACCCGTTATTTCTCCTGTATTTTGATTAACCAATACATTATTATCTTTACCTAACGTATTGATTGATATGTTTTTTCCGCCTATTGGGATCATTAGATTTTCTACGAAAGGGTTTTTACTATGTCTTGTTGCTAAGTCAGTCATTTTATTAAGCCAGTATCAGTTAGTTGATACGCTCAGTATTACAAACCAGACTAACAGTGTCAATTAATTAATACTCAAAATCTTAACTATATGAGCTTTACAGTCCGAATTATAATACTGAGCGTATCAATTTATTAATACTATGGATCACCTATACTGATACTGCCAGTACCTATTTCGGAAAAACACCCCTTATTTTTAAAAGGCTGTAGCGTGATCCCTTCTTAGTTCTTACTTATCATTAAATATTATTCTTTTAAGCTTTTTTAAGATCAAAAATATTATTAATAATTTAGGGAGTGACTACGGGTGATAGTGTTTATTTTTTGTTTATAAGTTTTGTTAAACGTCTTTTGGTTTTACAGGACTTATGAATAATAAATAAATGCGGTTTTGCGTAGCAAAAAATACCTGTAGTTGAGCGACCTTTTTAATTAAGCCAAAGGATCAATAACCAAACTAAGATCACGTTTAACTAAAAACTTGGTACTGACTCTGGTATCGTTACCAACTTTGACATACGAGTAACCATCAGAAAAATTTGCCACCTGTTGAACAAAGCCCACCCCTGTTAAAATCGTTATATCAAATGGCAATGTACCTTTGTTCAAAGTGGTTTTATAAAACGTTTCAAAAGCTATAAATTGAGATTCACTGAAATTAAATTGAAGTGTCACAATATACGGGGCAAAAACATCGAACTCGCGAAACCTTGTACCACCACCGGAGACATTAAAAGCCTTTAACTTTTGGGTAAATTCAAATGAATAACCCTGCTTTAACGGGAACCCTAATTGTGAGTGATTCCAAGCTGGCATGACTTAACCCCCAAAATCCAAATTAAACGCACCAGAAAAACCAGCACTAAAGCCGCCCACAGGCAATGTGGCTGACGTTTCAACAAAGAAAGGCATAGTTACATTAAATAAATTTGTACCGATGTATGTTGCTTTATAGCCACCACCAAAAAAACCTATTACCTCTTGCTGTTCCCCACCATTCATAACGGTTAAAATTATTCGTTCTTCGCCACTTTTATAATTTTGAATGTACTTGAATTCAAATATCTGCAACTGAGATGCTGACCAAATAAAACCAATTGATAAAATATTTTCAGCATTAGGATTGAATAAACGGGAATTGGGCTGACCTTTCACAATATCAGATGTTAAAACCCTGCCTGTCCGTTCATCTTTATAAACAGATCTTTGTGGAAAATCTAACTCGTCATGCCTAAAAGTTATTGCTACGGTCATTATCTGCGCTCGACATTAAAGTTAGATTGAACACCCTCGGCAAAATCACCGTAACCTGTTTGAAGTGATCGTTTAAAGTCATTCTGAACAGCCGCCCTTGCTTCACTAACAGCGATATTAATTACCTCCCTATTGCCAATCTGTTCGGATCTAACGTCAACACTTGCGCCTGATAGGTTATTTATATTGATTACTGTTCCACCTACGCCACCACCAGAACCACCGACATTAGTCTGAACCCCTAAATCGCCATTTGCGGCCCGTTTAAGGGGGAGGACTGCTTCTGCCCCTGCTTCACCCATTAAACCCGTTCTGCCACCACTGAGGGGGAATGTAGTGGGTTTACTGACAACACCACCCCTTTGAAATGGAACAACGTTGCCACCAGAAAAAACATTCCCTTTTTTCGATGCCAGAACTTGAGCCGCTGCCGCTGCCCCTGCCGCTATTGTTACACCAGATGCTATAGCTCCACCTATAGGCCCAAGATCTGCAAACCCTTTTGTTAAAGCAACTGCTGTATTAATACCTATTTGCGTCAATGCCAGAGCCTTTCCTAGTGCTGTATTTTCCGCACCGAATGTTTTAACTATGCCTAATAGATCACCAGCTAATTGCCCTTGTGCTGCTAAACGGGACGTTGCTGCGTCTTTTTCATCTTCTGCTATTTCGTCATTTTTCTTTTTATCAGCTATAACTTGATTCGCGTCTGCTGTTTTCTTTTTTTCTGCTGCTGCTGCTTCGCTTTGTGCTATCGCATCGGCTCTTACTTTGGCAACTTTTTCTGGGTTTTCCCCTGCGGCAATCGCTAAACCCGCTAAACTATCAACTTGTCTTTTAAGTGCTAGTTCTTCTTTTTCTTTATCACTTAAAAATTGCTCTGAAAATCTCGCTTGTGCTTCTCTTAAATTTCCATTTGCTATTACCAGTTCACCAATTCTATTAAATTCTGTTACTAACGCCTCCTCCCTTTCTTTGAGTACTTGTGGTTGATCAACCCTTGCCTGTTCTACTTTTAATAATTTTTCTTGTTCTTTGATAAGTGCTTGTAATTGCTTTTCGCCAGCAGGATCACCACCAGCTTGAATAAGTGTTTCTAAAGCTGTACTTAGAGCATCTATTTGGATCTTAGCTTCTTTCGCTCTTTTAGCTGAAATTTCAAGTTTCTGTGCATCCGTTAGAACCGCTGCGTTTTTAGCCGCTTCTGCTCGTCTTTTTAATGCGTCAGCTAACGCTATATTTTCTGCTGCTGTTCTTTTGGTTTTTTCCCCAAAGTCAGACATACCGACTGCGGCTAAACCAAGCAAAGTAACGATTAATCCTAATGGCCCACCAGCAAACCTTAATGCCGTTCCAAATACCCTAGTTGCTACCGCTGCCGCACCTGTAAGTGTTGTTGTTTTAGTTATAACCTGACCATAAGCTTGCCCTGTTATAGTGGTTTTAACTACGTCTGCTGATAAAGCCGTAAAACCTATTCTTGCTGCTTTTATAGCTTTACCCGCTAAAGTAACTGATAATAATACTCCAACAACTTGAAGAGCATTTGAAAGTCCATTAATAACATCGGTTACATTATCATTATCTTTTAAAAAATCATTTAAGGCTTTGGCGGCATCCGACATACTTTTGGCAAATTTATCTGTTAAACCTATTTGCTTATCAAATTCACTTGCTGTTTTGCCCAATATAGTTGATAAGGATATAAATCCTTGCGCTGCTGTTTTCGGTATTGCTGCGGCTCTTTCTGCGGCATCGTCTGCCGCTTTTTGTAATGCCCTTAAAATATCAATACTAGGTGTACCTGTTTTCTTTATTTCCTCTCTGAATTTTCCAATGCTGCCACCAAAACGATCTATATTATCTGCTATAGCTTGTATTACTGTGGGAGTTTGTTCTTGTACTGAATTAAATTCTTCTGCTCTTAAAGTGCCAGCACCTAAACCTTGCGCTAATTGCCTAAATGAGTTTGCTTGTTCTTCCGAGCTTGCCCCTGATATTAAAGCTAAATCACCTAATGTTTTTGTTACTCCAATAAGTTCTTTATTACTTGCGCCTAATGTTTTTGATGCTGATGATAACCTCTGAAATAAACTAACATTTTCTTTTAAACTCGTTCCTGTTTGTAAAGAAACATCTTGTAAATCTTGGAAAATCTCTTTGAAATCACCTGTTGATCTGGTGGCATCTTTCACTCTGGCTTCTAATGATTGGAAATTATCAGCCGCAGTAACAAATACCTGCACCCCTGCCGCTGCCCCTGCCGCTACTATCGCAAGTCCTAAACCTTTAAAGCTACTAGATAAACCATTAACACTCTTTCCCGTTAACGCTGATTGTGTACCTAAACTGGTTATTTGTTTAGTTGTTTTCTTCGCTTGTTTTTCTGATTTTTTAAGGGCATTTGGCAAATCTTTGTTGAAGTCTTTTTCTAAGTTATCAACTTTTTTATCTGTCGTGGCTACTGTATTACAAAGATCTTGAATCTCTTTTTTTGTTTTTTTGATCGGCCCATCTGCGCCAGCGGTTTTTGCTGTTACCTCAATACCAACCTTATCAACCATAACGATCACCGAAAAATTTATTTGTTTAAATTATAGTCGGTTTATTGATTTGCTGTTATTGCCTGTTCATTCATCAAGATCACAATCTCTATAAATGTTTCTAGCTCTAACGAACTGTAAGCAGCGTTATGTAAGCTTACTATGTCAGATATTGGAATTAGACCGTTAGCGCGTCTTGAGTGGGTAAGGAGGGAATAAGCCCGTAAATAAGGATTCATCCACGGTTTAACATTTGGCATATCAACAAGGCAAGGTGTTAACTTGCCTATATCTCTCGATGTTCTTTTATGCCACTCAACATCTGGCTGTTTTCCATTAATCCCATAGACTGAGATCCAATCGGTAACATTTTTGCTGTGAGTGACTAAGGCTTTTTTGTTTTTTCAGATTTTTTAATGCGGAATAATTCTGTTTTCTTCGACTCTAAAATAATTTCTGATTTTAATTCCCAATAAGCAGGATCATTTATGATCTCGCTTACCGCAATAGCACCCTCGATCATAGTACCGTCATTATCAATCTTCATAACGATAGAATTAGCAATAGCCAATCCGGTTGCTTTCACATCTTCTTCTGTGGTGATATTATCACCCTCAAAATTAGCATTTAAAAGATATGAAGCCCAAAACTCAGGTGTTCCCCACTCTTTTAACAATACTTTAACGCCATTGTTTAGTGTGATCCAAACACCTTTTTCAACTGCGCTTTTATCACGCTTATATGCTTCTAATCCCATCTTTCTAACCCATTTGTTATTTTAACTAAAAATATAGTGTATATAATCCATTTCAACATGAATTATGGTGCATAAGTTATTTTTACCATTTCATTGCTCGTATTTAATAAGGCGGTATAAGTTGATGTACCAGCTAAAACAGCAGTTTTACTTGCAGAGCCAAAAGCGCCAGCACTAAACTTGCCCCTTGGGAATTCAAATTGAATAGACCGACCATCAATAGAATTAAGTTTAATAATTAGCGCATGTTCCGTTTCATTTTCTAAACGTCTAATCAAATCATCATTAATTTGATGCCATTCAAACTCAACCGTTGAAGTAAATTCAGTTGCCGCAGATGCAAAACTTTTATCTACTGTGATCTCGAATAGATCTTCTCTGGTTCTGGCAATATTTATTGTCGCGTTTGTGAAGCGTAAACCAAAATCTAAAACATCGAATCCGTCAATGGTAGCTGTGATAAAATCGCCAGCTTTCATTTTGGGGTGTTTAGCATTTGGTGTTTTAGTTGCTCCACCATCAATAACGGTTTGGCCTGAGAATGTCATTGTCGGACTGTCTGTAGCTGATAAAGCAATAACACCATCGACCAAGACTTCATCGGCCCCACCTAATGAAGCTATTTTATAATATCCGTTATTACTAGTATCTGCCGCACCTTCAACCAGTATGTAATTTCCAGCAACAACCGTAGCGGGTAAATTACCGACACCTAAATCAATTGAGTTCGGGGCTGTAAAGGTTACATCTGCCACACCAACAACAATCGTAACAGGACTTAAACTAGGTGTTCCTGTACCTTCCCAACTACCTGTCGCTATTTCACCATTACTAACGGATAAACTAAACGCAGTAGCATAAGCTGAATTAACATGAATAAAGTTTTGTGTTGAAGCGATCCCATCTTCAATAACGAGTGTTTCACTATCATCTGTGCCATTAGTTAAAACAGATCCAGCAAATTTATTCGATAACAAGGATTCAAAAAATAGAGTATGACTACCAACGGCATCGTCACGGAACATTTCAAAATCATAATTAAACGATCCGTTAGTCTGTACTTTGATAATGTCATTAGTACCTAAAAACGGGGTTAATTCCTCGCTTTCTGTAGTGTCTATTTCTTCTGCGACACCAGCACCACCATTATTTGGGAGTTCATACCAAGTTGCTGCCACTGGTGTAGTTCCATTAACTAGCTCAACGGCTACAAATGTCTGACGTTCCCCACCAACAGGGGGGCGAATTACTGATGCGGTCATGGTCTTAATCCTCTATTAATATTGTATAAAGTTTAGTCTAACTATTCATAAACTGTGAAATCGTTCATAACGTCACTTCTGAAAAATTCATCCACTGTACCCGCTGTTTTTACTTCGCTTTGATCAAAGCGGTGATCAGGCTGTGTAAACTCGTCAAATATCGCGGCTATTTCATCGACAAGATCTTCATGGTCAACGGTATGAGTATCTTTAGGACTATGAACCATTATCAAAACCTGACCATCGTTAGTAAAAAAATCAGATCCCAAATCTGCCCGATCTCTTTCGCTAAAAATTATTTGAACTCGTATATAAGGTTCATCATTCAATCTATCGAAAGGCTGGTTATCCCACTTGACTTGAGTAGCAGCATTTAAAACTGCTGGCAAATTATCTAAAATTCTTTGTCTAATTGACGCTGTGAACGTTTTTCTAACAAAAGCCATGTTAATTCCTCAAAGCAAAGTTAACCGCAGCAGTAACGCTTCTCTCAACCCATCTTGCTGGTGGCTGTCCACCTTTCCCGCCTTTTTCGTTTCTTACTTCCGCATAAATAATATTGTTGGTTAAATACAAAACATGATCGAATATATTTCTTGGTTTTTTTGGAGGATATACGCCAGTAGGTGAAAGGTTTTCTGGTCTTTTATTATCATCACTAAACGGGAATGAAGTATCTAACGGCTTATTGAAACTTGCTATCCAGTTATTAGCTAAACGCCCTGTATCTCGGGGTGTGATTTGAACTAACCTTCTATCAATATCAATCATTAATTTAAGCCCCTGCTGATACGGGGCATTCTCAACAGTGTCTATTGCTTGTTCGATACCAGATATTTTAACGCCCATGTTATGCCCTCCGACCAACTATCTGCCAAAGAACATCTGCGGGATCAACAATAAAACCAACGATTTTATATGTAATGCCGTCATATACCACTAATCCAGACTTTAAAGGCGTTATAGGCAATTCATCTTGTAATAGAGTAAAGACAACATCACCGATCTCTGTTTCATCTGGTAAATTTTCAAATTCTTCTAAACTATCCCGCAGCATTCTTACAATATGCTCTGCCCCCGCTGTTGGTGCTCCTGATACAGCATCCAGCGTAGTTTTTTCAACAAACTTTTCACCAGTATTTTCGACCATATCATCAAACATGCTTAACGCTGCTGCTTTGAAATCGGCTACTAAATCAGATCGAACACTCATTCTTTAAGCCCTCACAATAAAGCTACTGCCGCCTACCCTAGAATTTAATGTTAAATATGGCTCGATAATGTTGTAGCTCACTAATTCATTTTTATTTGTGGTTGTTCCTGCCGTGGGATTTGGTTCAAAAAATTCCTGTCTCAAAGTAGAAATCTTTTGTGATTTGAGTTGCTTATTATCAGTCGCACCAGTTTTAACCTGTGACGGTGAAGCAATTAATTCTAACGCTCTTACGACCTGATATTCTTTTATAAACTCAGGAATAATATTCGACTCAAAAGTTAAACCATTTGGGGCTGTTAAAGCTAAACGAGGAAATTGCATCGAGCCACTTTCAAAGCTTATTACTTCGGGGATCAATCGACCTAGCCACTTATTTAGATTTGCTTCTGTGGCTGTCTGTAATAAACGATCTTCTTTTTCTTGCGTAGTTAATCCAACCCAATCGGCACTGGAAAACATAGAACCGTATTTTTGCGCTATTAAATCGCTTTCTGCTTCTGTGGCATAACTATTGAAGGTAGGTAAGGTGAAATCTGTTACAAGTGCCATGACAAAGCCCCTCTGAATACTTGGTTAAAGTATAGTCAAATATTCAGATTGGGCTTTTAGGGTTTATTTAGTTATGTTTTACACTTCTTATGGTTTGAGCAACCATTTCCAATATGCTGCCTGTTGCCATTACTAAATATTTTTTACCCTCTGGATCTACCATTTGAAGATCAACAGATGGTTTCCCACTCACCATACCGTCCTTAACAATAATACATTTCTCTATTACAAGCGGTATTGTTTCCTCTCCATATGTAGGTGCTTCATCAATACTTTGGGCAATCGTTATTTTCACATTATTTGTAATCATAATTAAACCTTTTCCATTTGTTTTTTAAGTTCTTTGATTTGCATATTTTCAAAATGTTGTGCCTGTGTTATATCAAAACCACCTAGTATTTCAAAGATTTTAAAGGCATGTTCTTCGGTGAAGTCATTACCAGTTGGGCTTGCTATCCACCCTGCCCCGCAATAATGATTTTCATTAAAATTTTTAGTTTGTTTACCATGACGATCATTAAGCTGGTGGACTAATTCTTCCTGTAAATATCTATCCTTGAAAAATAATTCTTCCGACTTATGATATGCCTCCCCATTTGAATCATGCCCAAATGTAGAAATATAAACAGACCATTTATAGCGAACCTTTGTTAAGGCATCCGACATTATTTGAGTAACGGGGATCACATCACCCCGCATATTAACGAGGATCTTTAACATCTGTTTTTCTTTAAAAGGTGAATAGACATAAGCAACTGCGTACCCCTTAAGGATACGCTCGTTGTTTGTGATAAGGGTTTTAATGGGATTATATTTTTTACTTCGCTTTTTTTTCATTTGATAAAGTTATCCTTACTTCATTTATTCAAATTTGCTTTCACCGTCTTGGCTTGTATCATCCTCAAACGGCTTTTCAAGCTTCGCTGCCAGTAAATCATACTGTGTAACTAGATTACAATAAAAAGACTTTTCTGGACCACTGATCCCCCCTCGCCCCCGCTTTTCAAAACATCTGTTTCTTGCTTGTGATACTGAACCCCTTAAAAGTTGTAATTCTTCCTCCGTGAAACAAATCGTACCGTATATTTTATTTTTCATTGTTAAAACTCTCCTTTAATTTCTATAATTTTGAACCACTCAAAAGGTATGGCAAAACCACCAAACCAAACACAATTAACACCATTTGAATTATTCGATATTTCATCTGCCGTTATAGTGGTACCATTTTCAAAAATAATTTCCATATCTAAATACGTCAAACCAAACCCTTTTAAATCTGATTCTGTAGGGAACATATTCAAAGTTACAACAACACTATTGTTATTATATTTGCTCATTTCCAGCCACCAATTAATTTTGAATAAACATTTATTACCTTAACCGATTCTTTACTATCTTGGGCAAAACCTAAAATATTTATTGCTGTCGAACAAATGAATTCATTATCAATATCGCCTAACTTTTTTTCTGCCTCTCTTATTGCGGTTACTATTGCCATTTTTTCAATTGCTGCTTGCATTTCTTACCTCGCTTATTAAATTAGATTAGAACACCCCTAGAATCTAATCTAAGGGCTTTTTAAGTATATTTTGCTTAGTAGTATCTATCCATATCATAACCATCGTCAGGTTCGTCTAGGTGGCTTGCTAAGTATTCACCATAACCGAATCTTTCATCAAATTGTGATTGAACCAACCATTTAGTTAAATCTACTAAACCTTTCGCATTAATTTTATCAATTATGATTTGTGCTTTTTCGCTGCCTTTTACAACACCCTCAAAATGTTCGCCCCAAACATATTCGCCTAAAAAGATATAAGGCAAGATATAATAAAACTCTCCATCAAATAAAGTGATAAACGTTTCTGGCACTTCAAAAGGTTCGCCACATTCACCCTTACCATTATGAACATGATTACCCTCAAAAAAATCAACTGTGAAACCTTCTTTTTTAAAATTGAATCTTGTTAAATCAGACATTTTTTATCTCGCTTGTTTTATTTGGTAGCTCTGTTTGCGTGTGTTCATATTATCAAATTATCAAACTACGTCAACCTTTTTTTATTACTAAATGCGATTTATTTTATAAGGGTTTTATCAGGTAGGATCTAATTACTAATTTTTACAGCCAAAATCGATCCACTTAACAGGGAGTCGAACTGAATAAGATCTAGATGTTTTTTTCTTTCTTAAATCAAAGAAATATGATTTATCATTTGAAGTGTTTATCATACAAGCAACGCCAGTGTTACTACGATTTTCAATCTGAACTATTAATCTATCTGTATTTATCGAGACAACTTTTAAACGATAATCTATAAATCCACCAGCACTTGAATAAATACCTAAAGCTATAATAGAAAGGAATATATAAACAAGTGATCTAACTATTACTTGGTTTCGCATAGCTCATTAGTTCCTGTTTCTGTTTAAGCATTTCAGTAATGCTTGCCTTTAACAGATCATAACGTCTTTGCTCCCAAGCCGTTAACGGGTTCCCGACCTCTATCTGCTTTTCATAGTAACTTAGCCAATTTTCACTATCTACTATTCGCAATTCCAAATATAGGAGGCTTTGATCCTTTTTCAAATTTTCAAATGAAGTTTTTTTCGTGAAGTTTTCAAAGTGCCAGTTATAACCAATCATAAACGAGCTTGAGATACCAGCTAAGACCACAAACAAGGCTGCTGTATAGGTTAACCCCTTGTTTGTGATCTTAATTTCATTCATTAGCACTCGGACTCGATAATTACCATTACGATTGTATTAGAAATTGTATTACCGCCACTCTTGTTCCTAACAGAAATCATATCACCCGCTGTTACAGCAAATGACATACTTGTATCAACAACGCTTAATGCTGCCGTTGCCACTGTAACTTGAAGAACACCCTCGACTAGAATTTCAATATCCGCTGCGTCTGAATCTGTACGAGAAACAGAAACCACTTCAATTATTCCGTCTTGCGGTACTACTGCGCCATGTGGATTTGTTGTCGTAACATCACCAAATTTTAAATGACCTCCTTCGGTTAAATTACCATTTTTAGCAAAAGGAATAGCGTATCTAACTTTATGTGCTGCTGGAACCCAATTTGAACTATCCCATTCAAGGACTTGCCCTGTTACTGGTGCGCTGGTGGTTGTATCAACATCTGTGTGATCATCAATGCTGCCTAAACTTGGTGCTGGCAAATTACCTATTTGGACTCTTTTCTTCGCATTAGTTGCTTCGCTATCTTCGATTATTATTAAGTCTGCGGCAATAGGTGTTACTTTTTCTGTAATAGCTGAAATTTCACTATTAACGTTATCATGTATAGCATCATTATCTGTCAATAAATCACTAACCAAAGCTTTTTTTAAGTTGTCGGTGTCTGACGCATCACCAATTAAAATATGGTCTGCTCCGACCGCTGTAACCAGTGTTTTATTGCTAATAGATGTTTTATCAACTGTTAAACTTGTTGAGCCTGTAACCTCGCCTGTATGCGTAGCATTTGTTATCTTGGCTGTATTGGCGGCAACTGATGTATTAGCGGTAACCGCACTTTCAAAGTCAGATATTGCCGCTGCTATTGGAACAAAGTTAACCCAACCAGCACCATCGAATTTTAAAAAATGACCTGCCGCTGGTGTTAATGTTGTGGTATCAACATCGGTTAAATCATCAAGAACCGCTACCCCTGCCGCTGGTGCTGCTACTGGAACCCAATCTACACCATCAAAAGATAAAAAATCTGTAGCAATTGGGGCAACTGTGGTGGTATCAACATCGACTAAACTGTCAATAAAGATACCTTTGGAATCAAATGATATTATCCAGTTATTATTTGCCGCATCTGATGTTAGAATTGCATAACCCTCGTCAACTAATACCGTACTAGCTAAACCATCTATTGTATCTGGAAAACCTGTATCGGCATTTACAGTTACATCAACACCGCTATTATTAACAAATATAAGTGTTCTATCTATGTAAGCTGTTACATCGACTAAATTAACAATACTTGTGCCAGCTTCAAAGACGACTAGATCAGTTAAAACATTTAATGTAACAGGTGAAGATGTGAGCCTTTCAACTTGAAACGCTAAACTAGAATCAACATTATCTGTTAAATAAGCTCGCAAAATAGCGGGGGTAATTAACCCTGTTGTATTGTCAGGAAAATCGGACGTTATTTGTGTCCTTAGATCCGGCTTGCTTTTTGCTGCCATGTTAAAACCCTCATTAAATATTTAATTTAATTCTAGTTCATAAATTAAACTGTGCTTTCTGTAGGTGCTATCCAGTTTGTGCCGTTCCATGTGATCCACTGGTCTAATGTAGTGTCAAAATATCTAGCACCGACACCCCTTGATGTAGTTGGTCTATTCGCTGTTGTACCATGACCCATATAACCAAAATTTAAATATTGAACTGCTAAATCAGAAAAGAAACCTGCGTTTTTAACATTTATTTTTGCTGCTTGTGCTGCTACCTTTACATCATCAAAAGCGACATTATCAGTAGAAAAATATTCCAATGATGTTATAGAGATCATTGATCCATCAAGACCCTCAAAACTTCCACCAACCTGTAATTGATACATTAAAGTTGAGCCTTGTGAAGCTGGTATTGACGCTGCTGTAATAGCAAGTTTACCCTCGTCTGAATGAACAAAACCCTCAACTGAAAATTGAGTTTCACCCTGCCCTCCCGTACCGTCCATATCACCCCTGACAGTAACGGTACAATTAGTATCAATGAGATTTTCCTTAGAACTTGTAATTTCAAATACTAAAATAAATGTCATATCCACAGCTGTAAAGGCACTAAGGTTGTCAGGGAATGGGATCTCAATAAAAACCATGCTTATGCCATTACCGTCAAACGCCCATATTTCTGTTGGGTTAAATATCAATCTTGAGCGTAAAGTTCCATTTTCTAATTTTATAAACGCTGGCGCTGCCCCACTTGCTGGCTCAACCCAATCTGAACCATCATGTGTTATATAACTGCCTAAGTCTGTATCGTAATATCTTGCACCTTCGCCAATACTATCTACAGGTCTATTCGCTGTTGTTCCATGACCCATATAACCATTATTCAAATACTGAATAGGTAAATTAACTTGAAATCCAGCATTGGTTATCCCTATAAGTGCTGCTTGTATCTCAGCGCTATTTGGGTTTATTGGAGTGCTACTGTTGGAATTTTGAAAGTATTCAACTGACGTTAAAAGAACAACACATTCCGCAAGACCACTACCTGATGCGCCAATTTGTATTTTATACGCTGTTGCTGGTTGTGAAGCTGGCAATGTTGTTGCTGTTGCGGCAATATTTGTTTTATCTGAATCAACAAATCCTTCTATCGAAAACTTAGTTTCTCTCTGCCCACCAGTACCAGATAGATCTGCTGATATTTTCATTGTAAAGCTATGTTTCGGATCACCTCCAACACCGTTTGCTGGTCTAACCTCAAGAGTTGCAACAAACGTAAAATCTACACCTGTAAAGTCAGTTAAACTATCAGGGAATGGAATTTCAAGGAAAAACATAGATAGATTACTTATTATCAGCATCCATTTATCTGTTGGGTTAAATGTAATTCTATGAAAACTACCAACTTCTGAAATATTAAAAGCTTCACCAGCCATGCCGTCATTAATTTTAGTTCTGGCAACTAAACCGCTATCACCGTCAAGAACTGGATCTTTTGTAGCCATGATTTACCCCTTACTCAAATCCATCATCGAAACCTGTGGCGAAACCTTGCGCTACTGGACCATCTAACCAGAAATCGGTATCATCCCAAAACTTAATATCGTTCCAAGTTCCATCGGCTAAAATCCAATTGGATAATTCGCCCCTTGGCAAAGACTCAATTGGTAATGATTCTATTGCCAAAGATTCAATTGGTAATGATTTTATTGCGCGTTCGTCAGCCATTTAAGCACCTGATACAGTAGTTAACTTAACTGATCCAGTACCCACAGTTTGATTTATTCTAACTGCTGATAACGGTGTGTTTTGAATCACACCACCTTGGCTTATTGTTAAATCTGTTGCGTTTAAAACATCAACAACTTGCGAGGCTGGTACAACTTCTGTTTCGGTTTTAACTCTTACTAAAGTAACTTGTAATGTTGCCGTTACTGTTCCTGTAATCTCTAAAACATAGGCAGTATTGCCAAACGGATTAGCATCTAAGATCATCCAATCTTTAACACCAACACCCGCTGGATATTCAACTGTTCGATTTACATTATTAGCCATGATAAACCCCTATTCGCTTTCATTATCAGCTTGATCTTTGCTTTTAATTTCAGCTTTTTTTGATGCTGGTTTCGCTTTGGATTTTGGCTTTGGTTTTTCTTTAGTGTAACCAGCTTCTAATAGTTGGATAACTTGGGATTCGTCACAAAGGCAAAGATCCCCTTTCGGTGTGTATAATTCCATTGTCTTAATCTCCACTTAAAAAGGGGGGGCTGTTAACCCCCCGATATGGGTTAGAAATCAGCTAATAGAACCGCTAGACGAGGATCATATGCTAATGCGCCAAGTAATAGATCAAAACTTAGCGTTGTTGATTTGGTATCAACGTCATAATCTCTTACAACACGAATACTAAACCCGTTAGCATTTTGCACAGATGCTTCAACACTCGCTGGCAATTCAAGCGGGGGTGTCGCAAAAGCAAAAGCATTAGGGTTAGTGATAATGCCTTGGAAATCTAAAACGCTGGCATTGCCGCCCTCTACTGTTACCGCTGCCCCATCTGGAATAATCTCAGTGATTGGATCAGTTAATACAATTGCTAAACCAGTTGCTGCAACAGTTGTTTCAACAATTAATGGTCTGCGAACACCAGCAATGCGAATACGATCACCAGCTGTAAAGCCACCTACGATTGAATCAACAACAAGAGTTGAATTGCCGATCAAGTTATCAGTAGCAACCGTGTTATCTGTGGTTGTAGTACCGCTTGAGTTAGTGTGTCCTGCCACTGGCATATTTACACTTGCTACCCAATCTGTACCCATAACACGACCCATACGAGCATCACGCAAAGCTTGTAAACTTTCACCATCACGAATATCGGCACTATGGAAGAAATCAGAGCCTAATAGTTTTGCTTCAAGTGAGGAATTAACTAAACCAATGCGACCCGCTTTTGGGATCTGCGCTTCATTGGCAACTCTGTTTGCGTTTGCCATATCACCCACACTTGCAAATAAATCAGCACTTGCATAAAGGCTGGTGGCTTGAACAATTTTGGTTAATAAGAAAGTGTCTATTTCTTCGGCTATTGATACCATTGCTGGCACAATAACTTCGGTTGAGAAGTGATCAAGATCTAAAGACATTTCACGCGCACCAATACCTACTGAAACGTCCATATGGCGCTCGATAGTCATGTTACGTTCTGATTGGCGAATATCTTGTTTTGTGATTGTGCTAGTAAAATCGTTTACTGCAAATTCAGTTCCTTGGCGAACCCGAACAGTGTCACCGACTTTATAGCCATTTTTGGCAAGACCGAAATCTGATGTTTTATCTCTATATAGAAGATTACCAGCAACAAGACTATCTTCTAATACGGTTAATGATTCTGCCGCAATTTGCGATACAGTTAAATATGAGTTAGCCATGTTAGCCCCCAAAGAATTTATAACAAAAGGATTCTTGCCGCTGGCAAAAATTAATAAATTCCCTTCTGTCGCAAACTTTGGGGCATCGTTAGCGCAACTAACGATCTTTCACTTAATAGTATTGTCTATATTTTCAAATTATCAAATGACATAAAAAAGCCCCTAAAAAAAGGGGCTGATGTAGTACAGTCACGTTTAAGCTGATTGTTTGTTCTTTTCTGCTCTTAATTTTCGGTATAGATCCATATCGTTTGCTTCGGCTGCTTCTGCCATTTGCGAATCAATATCTTTGCCGCCTGTTTTTTTATTGCTGCCGCCTAAACCACCGCTTTCTGAATCTCCCCACCAATGAGGTGCTTTTTCCCTGAGTGATTCAATATATTCCTCGGGTGTAATAGCTCCATCTTTACCTCGGATTAACTCCCCCGACCCATCACGCGCAACGAGTTGACCTTCTTCAACCTTGAAGAAATTAACAGCTCTAAGTAATAGATCATCAAAGGCTGTTACCTTACAATCCGATTTATCAAAGGCAGCACGAACATTGCTTTGTATTAAGCCCCTATCAATCTGACCTTGTAGCTTTTCATTCGTTGTAAGTAACTCAGCATTACTTGTAGTAAGCGTTTCTAATTCGCTTTTATGGGTTGCCCTCATTCGCTCGGTTTTCTTTTCAATTAATTCATCGTGTTTACCGTCTGCGATTAATTTTAAATCTTCATCATTTTCATATTTGTCTTGTAGGATTTTCAGTTTGCCGTGATCCATCCCATCCCAAATTTTTAATTTATCTTGGACACCTTTTTTTTCATCAAGAATAGTTTTATTTTTAGTTTCTAATTTAGATATTGAGCTATTTAATGCGTCAACTTCTGCTTGTGTGTAGGTCTTTGTTTGATCTCCTTCACCTTCGCCACCAGAGCCACCACCAGAGCCACCACCAGAATCGCCACCGTCACCATTATTTTCGTCTAAATACTTAATATGCGGCTGCTGCCACCTTAGAAATGTTCTACCCATTTTAAAACCCTTTTCATTTTATCAATTGAAATTATGAAACTGGAATTAAGTATAGTCAAAAAATTGACGGTAGTGAAAAAGCCACTATGAAAGTGGCTTTTTTAAGCTGCGTCTTGAGCAAGAACAGCTTTTACTTTGCTATAACGAATAGAAAGGTTTTTTGATATGGCATTGCCATTTGATAAAGTGATAAATTCTTTTGCTTCAATATCAGAAAATAAGAAAGTATCAAAGTTTTTTGAATTGGTGATAAGGTTTAAAACCGCACCATCTGAGTATTTTGATTTATGAAATACATGAAACATAATAACCTCCTGCGCTATTTTAATTTTCATAATTTCATTTTATCAATTGAATAAATGATAGTCAACGCTTACGTTTTTAAGTTCCTCGGTACTGTTCTCGTTTCTATTTTATTCTGGCTAGTAATAATTGGATCAATGCCAAAGTTACTTAAATAAACCTGAATATCTGATGCCGTTGTTTCATCATTTAGATCTATTTCATGCCCAAAAGCGCCAGAGTCAGGTCGGAATATATCCTTTGCGTTTTCAGTTAATCCAGATAGATCAGGTTTAACAAACTTATTGGGATCATTCGTGTGCATTATGATCGTACCAAAACCGATCATTTCAAATTTAATCATAATTTACTCTATTAATACTTGTATTCGCACATTATCATATTATCAAGTGATAAGCAATTTAAGCATTTCCAAGCGTTTCGCCAATCGTATCACCCTTATAGGTATTTACGGCTTTTTCTAATAAGTCAGGTAATGAAATCCTATCTATATTAGTGATACATTCGCCATTATTTTGGCCTTCAAAGGGGATCACCATTAGAAAAAAACCCATATCTGTACCATAAATTTCATTTACTTTACTTTCCAGATCTTTCGCTAAAACGTTAACTTCGGTATCTAATTTTTCACTTTGCATAATTTCACCTATTCCTTTAATAACCACTCAATTATTTTTAAAAAATGCCTTTCATCATTATTAAAAAATGACATCATTGATTGTACCGTTACAAACCTTTCAACCCCCATGCTCGTAACCTCTGTGAAACCATCAGGATATATTTTGCCGACATACGGGCTGATCCATTCATTCTTAAATGCTCTTTCACTCATAGCATAGGGCTTGCCCAACCATTCAAGCCTAGTTGTTTTGCGAGTATCGTTTATAAATTGATTGGCATCTTTTTTTATATCACCACTATTAAATTCGATAAAATGACCATACTCATGCCATATCGTTTTAGGTACGACACCCTTACCAACATTAAGAATATTATTAATATCGTCTGCAAACGCTCTATCGCTCGACCTCTGAACTGTTAATAACGGTATCTCACCCCTAGAACCTTTTAAGCCAGTAAAACGCATTACATCCCTTAAAACCTTTTCTATCTTTTCTCGATCTCTCGGTACACGCCTAAAATTCAATTTATCAATGGCTTTATCAAGCTGTTCCTCGCTAATATTTTGATGCGATATTATTGCCCTTTTCAAATTAGCAAAATCATCTTTTACAATAGCTGACGCAGCATCAATTTCTTTGAATGAACTCTGAATTTCATCAACGATATTATTAACTTTTTGCTCCTGTTCAAGCAATTGTTTTTCTGTCGCTTTTCCTAAGTTAACCAACCCGATCAAATCCTGTGCTTTTTTCGCCTCTGATTTATATCGTTTATTCAAATCAGATTTATTTTTATTCAACAGCTTTAGGTTTTTATTATTCTTTCTTATAGGTTCAATGTGATTTTCCGTTATCTCTTTAAGTGGATCTGGTCTTACATCACTTAATGGCTTTTGACTAACACGCTTAAGCCCTTGGACAGTCCTAACGTTATTCCTTTTCCAATCGAACAAGCTTCTAACATCAAGTTTGCCCTGTCTTAATAGTAAAGCCCTTTGTTTACCTAAAAGATCCTCTTGGTACCATACAGGCTGAGACAATATAAATTTATCGAATGGTGTATCGGCATTTACAACTGCCCCTGTTGTTCTGGCTTTTTTACTACTTGCCGATCTAGGTTTTCTAGCACGATCCTTTTTATCCTCTCCACCAGCAATACCGACCTTTGCGGATCTTTCCTCAGTCGGATCAACTCCATCTGCCGTAATAGCAATCAAAGAAGATCTACAATTCATGTGCGCTGGTGGTACAGGGTGTAATTCTGCTAAAGTCCATGACTGACCATGTAAAGAAATACAAATAGTTGTCGTTCTATTATCAAAAGTTGATAACCATTGAACCCTAGCTATTACATCATTATTTTCTTTCCAAACCTCACCTCTGGCAGTATTACTTGTATGATTAGTGGCAGACCTAACAATCGTCCGAATATCAGCCCTAACTTTAGAATTAATCACACCACCTTTAAAAAATGGAGGCTTGTTTTTACTTGTAACCAAATCACCTAACACTTTCTTTTGTATCTGCTGATTACTAAGCCCTGCAACATATCCATCTTTAATAGTGGTATTAACAATGCTTTTTGTTTGACGATCCCATTTATCCATGTGCTTTTTTAATACAAGACCATTAAACGGCTGATCAATAACTGCGGCTAAAACTTGGTTTTTTGCAGGACTCACAAAATCAGTAACAAAAGCTGTATTTAATAACTTCTGTTCAAAAGCAATTTCGTTAATAGCGACCTCTGCCATATCACTATTAACAGTGCTAATTAGATCTTGGTTTGTTGCAGAAATATCTTTGGTAAGGATTTTTAATTGTTGTTCCAAACGCTGCAAGGTGAATTTCGATAACTCACCCTGCCTAAACCATTTACGAATAGTTTTAATATGCCTATTAATAAAAGGTTGCATTGCTGCTGCTTCACCGTTCTGAGTCTGGATAACAAAACTCGCATGACGCAATACAGCTTCGGTATAATTAGCCACTTTTCATTTTCTTCCTATTCGACTTTGGCTTATCTTTTTTCTGCTTACTAGATTTAGGTTTACTAGGTTTCTTCTTCCGATCCGGATGGGGCATTAGCTCCCTGCTGATCAACGTTTGGTTTATCTTCTGATTCATCTATCTGATCCCCTGTAATTGCAGATACGCCTTGATCAAATTCATCCTCTATCGCTTGATCTTCAACTGTGTCTGGAATAATTCCACCTTTACGCAAGTTATGCCGCCAGATAGACATTGAAATTGCTCCATTTTGCCACTCGCTAACAAGTTGCTGCCTTTCGCTATCACTTAATAGTGTTTCTGCGAACCTATCTGGTGTCTCTACGGTTATTTCATCGGAGTCGATACCCATCCATTCACCAATTAAATTTAAACCCGTCTGTAACCCTTCTGAAACACTTCTAACAATACTCATTAAGCTTGCTTGTCGGCTTGCCTGCTTAACTCTCAATGCCTCGGCACTTTCAACACCACCAGCACTATCGCCAAGTATTGCAGAGCCATACATTTGCGCCTCGTCTTTTAAATCCTTTATATGCTCTTTACAGTGATTTAAACCGCTTGTATCTGTTTGGGTATAGAAAACATTTGCTTGAGGATTGGCAAGCGTTAGGGCAACTGTAGAACCCATAGCACTCGGGATCTCATTTGAGTCTGCGCCAGTTAAAACAAGAGTCGGGTTACAAGTTAAGAATTCAGCATTATTTAGGTCGGCATTTTTCATGTAAATCTGTACGCTAACATCTGATATGCCAAGTAATGGGATCTTATCTGGATCAGGATCTTGATTAGTCGAGCCAATAGCCACGATTGGCACTTTATTAAATGCTCTGCCTTGTAAGGTTGGCTGAATTAAACTATCCGCTATCTGTTCACCATCAACCCAAACTGCCGTGGTATAAATACCGTTTTCATCTAAAAATAAAACCCTTTTCTTTTCAGTCATAGACTGATCAAACATATCCTCGTTTGTAGGGTTTGTAGGGTTTGTTTCTTTAAATACTCCGAGTGTGAATAGATTAGTTTTGCTAGAATTTTTCCAGTTAATAAAACTCTCGGCTGAATAAGTTAGAAAGACTAAATTCCCCGTATCAACATCAATGTCGATACCTAAAGCAATTCGTCCTGTCTGCAATACGTCCTCAATCAATTTAAAATATAATTGAAGTAAGGTTAAACCATCATTAGTTGAATTTTCTCTTAAATATTCCATTCTGCTAGGCAAGATAAAAGTCGGGTTTTTATTTGAAGCGACACCCATTAAGCCACGCAATGTATCACTAGTTAGGTCAGGGAAATGAGCCCTTATTTTATAATTCTCGTAGGCTTTTGTTCCAGACCAAGTTGGTCGTTGAAAATCCTGATCACCTGTTCTTAATGGGTATTCTTCGCGTGAACCAAAAGAAGTTTGATTTAAGGCTGTTGGTGGGGCATCAACCATGCCACTAGGCATAGGCAAATACAAAGTATCTTTACCCTTAATGGCTATCGAGCCTTGAACACAGTCACGAACTCTATTCCAAGCTGTTATGTTCTGTTTATAAAGCGGGTGTAACGTGTTAACTTTAGCCATGATCTTTACCTTTTAGTAACTGGTTAAAGTATAGACACAAATAAAATTAACGAAAAAAAAGGGCTGCTAGATAGCAACCCTATTTATTATTAATTAGTTATCACTTGAAAAAGTGATAACTTATCATTATTTCAAATTATCAAACTTGCTTGCTGGCATCCATCATTCTTATTGCCCCCGCTAGTTCATCATTTTGCTCGTAAAAGTATCGGCAAGTATCACCAGCCCAACCCCCGATCATTACATCGTTTAAATAGTAGTGTTGAGATTCATCGCAATGCTGGTTTTCAAAGTTCAACAAGTTATCATTACACCAGTTAAAAAACTCTATCAATTCGTTTTGGTTCATAATGTGATCCTTTCTTCTTTACAGTAAATAAAATCTTCAAGCTTTTCTGCCTGTTCTTCTGTAATTAATTGATTACTTAAATACCATGATAGCGTTTCTTTCATGCAATTTATCTTTTGCATTTTATACCAGAATGGCTGATCACTTTGGTATGAACTGTTATTTCTAAATTCTTTTTTAACATCTGCAATATTTGCTTTAGTTCCAAGATATACAAGTTGCTCTGTCGAGACATAAGCCCAAAATATGGTGGCATCCATAAAATCTTTTTCAATAACCTTGCCATTTTCCATAACTTCAAAGCTGATATTTAAACTAGTTTCTTTCGTGATTCTTACTTTTTTAGGGTTGGCAACTTCTGTTAATTCTTCTATTGTCGCGCCTAACCCTTGCTTATTCAAAGTAAGTAAAGCTTGATAATCTTTTTCATTTTGCTGGTACCATCTAATTTCGCTTTCTTCTGGCAACGGCTGTTTAAGGCTTGCTAAATAATTAAGGGCTTGTTTTGCTAAAGTAGCTAATTTCATTTTTATCTCGCTTAAGATTAGGTTGCTGCGTTTTGATGTACCCATATTACCAAACCATGAAACACAGTCAACCTTTTTTTATTACTTTCTTAAATTAAATTACATTAGCTGGCTGGTGGTTTAGATCCCTCCGCTTACTGTATAACGCACCATCAACGACAATATAACCAGCAACAACCATTTTATTAATGGCTTGCTTTGTCGTTCCCTCTGCGTCAGCAAAGGCTTGTTGTGTACCATATTCACGCTTAATAAAATCTATTAATAATTCTGTTTGCATTTTTAAACCCCTTCACATTTAAAGTTTATAGCCCTGTGGTGTGTTTCAGATAATTTAGATAACATACCGCAATCATTACAGTTTGAATTTTTAACCTTTTCAGTCAAATCAAAGATAGAATCTTTTATATTCATTGTCTCTTGGCATTGGTTACTTTCACCCATTGCTATACTGCCATTTATATTTACAGACGGTGTGCAAAATTTCCCTGCCTTTTCTAGTTGCTGTATAGCATGGCTTATGTCGGGGATCATAGGGTGGTGAATAAAGCTTCTTAAATTAAAGCACCTCGGCCCCAAAACCTTGGCATTTATTTCGGTTATCTTCATATGCTTTCTGGCTCTGCCCTGTGGGAATATCTCCCCCCCTATTTCCCAACAAAACATAACGTTTTTATATTTCCGTTCAACATTACCAGCCCTGATCCTATTCAACCTTTTTGGGTAGTATCTTTTATCATTTGTTATTTGATATTGAACCTTTGGAAAATCACCAAAATATTTATCGCATAGCTCCTTATCTTCAATATAAGCACCATGAGAAATAACAGTTATGATCCCGCTAAAATTCAAAGTAGCAAAATTTAAAAACTTTATAAAATTTGGGTTATCTGTTGGCTCTCCACCAGATAAAAGCAACACCTTAGCCCCTAGTTTATTTGCCAATTTAACGGAGTTCATAAAGGTTGAAAACTCCATATGTTTACCCTTGGGCGTAGCATTAATAAAACAATGATTACACGCCATTTTACAGTGATCAGTTATTCTTAATAACATTTCTATTCCTCGACCGATAGCCAGTAAATAATATCTCTCAATAACAATCTTGAGCATTTGGTTATGTCTTTTTCTTCACCATCCAATGTCAAAACCTGTGTTTTTTTATTGTATGTGACCCAATGTTCGCATAGATAAGAAAATTCAATCATTAGTAACCCCCTACCTGCTTTTGCTGTCCAGAGCCTTTTACGCCTTTGTTATAGCTAATATCTGAACTATCCCTAACCCCTGCTGAACCATAACCAGCCCCATTGCTACGCCTGCTCGATGTTTCTGGTTCTTCATTATCTAACAAGAAAAAATCTTCGGCTTGTTTAATCTTTGTCGAAATAGACACTAAGCCAGTTGCTTGCCCTGTGCTGCTTATTTGAATTGGGGCATTTTGTTGCGCTTCTTTGTTCTGCTCAACAAATCTTTGACCAAAACCATAAACTAAACCCAATCTGTATGAATTTGCCTGTCTCGTTGTTAAACACTTTTGTTTTTTATAAGCTGCTGTTTTATTATTTATCTGGCGCATTATGACCTCATAAATATAAATACAAAGCTCTATATCACATTCTAAGCCCGTTAAATAATTAATACCTTTATCACCATTGCCACCCTGTCGATAAACATAATAAACCCCTATTGCGCGTGTTATATAACCCCAAAGATTCGCATCCGAAGAACTGAATTTTTGTTTTGTATGTTTTGTTTCAACTGTGACAATTACAGGCTTATTTAAATCAGTATGTTCAATCTGGTATTTCTGCATTAAGCCAATAGCTTTTGACATTGCGCTGGCTGCTTCATGCTCATTTGTTGCGCCCTCGGCAAGTGCCATTAATTTTTGGATTTTTTCTTTAATTTTATTCATTTTTATCTCGCTTAATATTATGAATTTAACCATTCGTCATAAGTTTTTAACGGTTTACCTGTTGTGAAGTCAATTCCTTTCCCATCGTCAGCAAGTTCTAAATAAAGCTGATATTCTGTATCATTTGAACCTCTCGCTTTAGTTTGCCAAAATTCGTTATATTGTAATTTCATTTTTATCTCGCTTAATTTTATTTAGCGTTTCTCTTTTTGATGTACTCATAGTATACCTTCACTTATTACTTGTAAACCTTTTTTTATTACTTTCTTTAAATTAATTATTATCACTATTTCATATGATAATTTATCACTATTTCAAATGATAAATTACAGGCAATAAAAAAGCCCGATTAAAGGCTTTTTTTAAGGCAGTGTAAGTTTGCTTTTTATTCTTCTAGCAACTCATTTATTTTATCGTCCAACTGGTTTAAAAAATAAATAATATGTGAGTTTGCCAACAACTGTTTATCATCAGGCAAGCTTCTATACTTCGCTTCTATTTCTTCCAATATACCTTCCAATTCTTCTTCGATATTATAAACCATAAGTAAAGCCCTTAAGATTAAAGCTACTTTTAAATATATACCTATTTTGAATTTATACGGTATGCAATCGCGCTCTGTGCGCTGTCTATCTTAAACCTAATATGTTTAGGCAATGATTTATATTCTTCAATAGATAGCGATTCAAGATTTAAATCATCATTAAATACCATTATCTCGGCACAATATAGACAAATTGTTAGATCCCCTGACGCTGGTTTTCCTTTATCACCTATACCTGTAAAACCATCCAACACCCTACCGCATTCAGTATTAGAGCATTTAGGCTCGTTTGATATTTTCCCATCTTCGCTTATTGTATTTTTCATTGTTTAAAGTCCTTTGTTATTTTATTATCTTCTAACCAACACGTTGATTTATATCTTAGTTCAAGGAATTTTTCATCATTTAAAAGTTTGTCCTTCATTTCTTGAAGCTTATTTAAAAAATCGCATGAATGTTTTGGGTAGGATTTGGCTGCTTTGCACATATTATCTATATCCGAACAAAGCAGGGTTAACAACATTTCATTTTTCATATTGATTTTCTTATAAACAAAAACAATATAATAATTATAGCTGTTACTTTTTATCTGGACCCTTTTCTATTCTTTGTTCCAGATGATCCACGCCTTTCATAATCCCCTCGATATATTTAGCTAATAATTTTCTTTGGTGCGGGAAATTTTGCGCCAACGCTGTTATCGCTACTGATGCGGTAACATCTAATGTTTCGGAATGTTGTAGCGTAGATGATTCAATTATAAACATAAGGATTTTATTTCGGTCTAACTGGCTCTGATCTCTTATTCTGTCGCATAAGAGCATAACACCAACCTTATCTAATTCCGTCATACCAGAACTTTCTAATAAATCATTTACTGAGCCGTAACAAGTTTCATGTGCCATTATATTTCCTTAACTAAAACATTACTGGTACTGGATAGCATAACACTCTAAAGTATTTAACAAGTGAATCGAATTCATCACCATTAAATAATAATGATAGATAATTCTCACCACCTTTAAACATTAAAGCAACCTGTGCAAAATCATCGTATTTCTCGACCCGTATACCAAATTCATCTAAAGCAAATTGTGTCGAGGTAAACTGTGAATGAATAAATAATAGCTTATTGTCAAAAACACTAAATATTATCGAGGCATCTATATTGTGTAACTTAAAACTTTTCTGGTGTTCAATGCTCACTTTTTTGCCCCTTTATTGCTGCGGGGATCACTTGATCATTTTCAAAGTTTTGGATTGTCTCCTTCATTAACTCTACGGCTGTCTCTCGGCTTATATTGCTAATATAATCGCATACACCAACATCACTATTAAATGGCGTTACATTAAGAAAGAACCCCATTTTTACGCCATATAGTTCTGTAAGGACACCATTTAAAAATTCGCCAAGTTCCCTGATCTGATCTTCTTGTTTAGCATTTGCCATATTAATTCCTTTATAGTTCGTCATGCCACCCACATTTGACACAGAATTTGTGATCAACATCACCCTGATTATGACTTTCAATTTTACATTTAGGACAAATTATTGATTTTGGTTTTTCGTTTAAAAATTCTTTTATGTCTAAATCTTCGATATAGCTAAAGCGTTTTAGTTTAACTTTCATATTGTGATCACTGGCTATAGATAACGCTAAAGCACCGAACTGCTTTATCCTTGTTCTATCAGCCCCGACTAATGGCATCATCATATCGCCCATTTGTGCTGCCATAATGCCCTCGTCACCGTCTTTATCAATAGCAAAAAACCCAAACAATTCTGTTACTTTGTACCCTTTTTCTTCGCTCATTTTTTATTACCTTTTTATTAGTGAACTGACTTCCCATTTCTTAAATCTTTCATAATATCTTTTTCAGTTTTACCGTGGACAATATAAAGCTCCCTTGGTTCTAAACCCAATTCTGAAAGGTTTATTTTTATTGGCATACCCCGCTTTAACCGTTTAATATTTTCATTACTTAACCCGAGCAAGATCCCGCCATTACCCAACTTTGCTTTTATCATTTTCGTTTTTCTCCATACGCTCTAAAATTATATGTAGATCTCTAATGTGTATTTGTTGTTTATTTATAGTTTCAAACATATCACAAAATATATTTTCGGTTGTTTCTGCAAGATGTTTAGATCTATTAAAAAGATCCTCGTTTCTTTTTTCGGCCCTATTCAATAACCACATATAAAAACCAGCGGCTAAATTTATTCCAAGCCCGAATGAATTAAGAGCTAATATAAAATTATCACCTGACTGATAGGCATTATTAGCAGCGTTCAAACATAACAAACTTAAAACAAGTGAAATTATAGTGGCATTATCTTTAATTAAAAACTTTTTCATTTAATCTTCGCTTTGGATTAAAATACAACTGAATATTTACATTAGCTGGATAATGCGGTTTATTCAACCGCATACATTAATTATTTTGCTCTAGCACTCGATACGTTGCCCCATATAGACAAAGTGTTATTTGGCTCGATACAGATCATAAAATCGTCTTTGAATTCTTCACCATTATGAAGAAATATAACGCTTATATACGCTGTGTTTTCCATTTGCTGTAAATTCTTAATGCCAGTAAAGTTGATCACTTCATGTTTACCAGCCCACCAGCAATTTAATGTATCTTGAATTATTTTATTAGTTAGACGTTCTATTAAAATGCTCATATTACCCTCGCTTAAAATTTCTTAACTATGATGTTGGTTAAATCCACATACCAACTTTGAAATAATTTTGATTCTGATGTTCTATTTGAATTATCCATGAATAATCTACGTTCAATTTTACTGAGGCAATGAACTAGTAAATGCTGTTCATCATCTTTTTTTAATAGTGCCTCCTGACAATGATCTAAAACTTCATTTAGATCCATTACTACCTGTGATTGCTGGTGGACTAATTCAAACATTCCGTCATTTGAGTATTCAACTATAGCTTTTTTAGCTGATTCAATACGCTTTTTAGCAATAATAATTGTATTCTCTAAATCTTTAATAAAATCTTGCATGGTGTCCATCTTGATCCCCTTAAATATAAGCTTTCATTTCTTGAACTAAACGTTTGGCAATTGATCTGGCAAGTTTCAGATCATACTTACCTAAATGCCTTGCTTTCATCGAACCCATTAGATCCCGCTGTGTCATTTTACCGCTTTCTGCCATTGCTTGAGTGATTTGTGATTCAGTCATTTTATTCTCGCTTATTTAAATTTATTTTGGGTATCTCTTTCTGATGGGTTCATATTATCACTTTATCATTTGAAGTCAACATAAAAGTATTACTTATTTTAAATTAACCTTACGCCATGAGTGCCAGTAGCAGGTTTTAAGATAGGGTATTCAGTAGTTATAAAGTAACCTGCGGCATCGAGGGGATCTTCTCTACCATCTTTTTCTGGTAAACCGTTTTTATCATATGCTTGCTGTTCTAATAGGCTGGTATAATGGGAGCATGTATTAGTATTAACTAAATAACGTCTATCGCCAAAGTCATTCAAAAACATAGAATTCATAGAATTAACTCTATCTTGAATAAATGGGTTTCTGTAATTGTGTTTAACGTTGAATCCAGCCAACCTAAGCATTTGTAAGTCTGTCTCGCTTGCGTTTGCTGAGTGCCTATTTTGGCTACTAGCATCGGGATATATAGTTATGGGATGCCCGTGAAATCTTTGCTTGATAATTAATATTATGGCCCTTGTATCAAAAGCATGATGTATCTCGTCCACGGCTATCGGGAAACCACGCTCTATAACGTGTATTACTGCCGCCATACGTTCAACGTTAAAATCCATTCCTATGTGTACTGGTTCATTTGGCTTTAGGGTTCTATTGCTGTGATTTAACATCCTATCAAAATTATAATAAACGCGACCTGATTTTAGGTTAACCCATAACCCCCTGAGATAAGCATCGAGCAACTGTGGCTCGTATGTTTCACGCATATTTTCAATATAATCATCGGGCAAGTTTGCTAAATTTTCGTATGTGGACGCTCTATAATAGCGGTATTTGAGACTTTGGGTTTTACCCCATCTTTCATAAGTAAAATTAAACCCTTCTGGTGTGGTAACGCTGGCGATCGTATTTTTAACAGGGCATTTTTGCCTATTACGGGCTACAATTTTATTCCAACATGCTTTTGCTTTTTCAAGTTTTAAGGTATCTATTTCATCAGTTATTGCGTGTGCGTGTTCATAGCCTATTATTCTATCGGGATTATCCATGTTCCTAAATATTATTGATCCCGCGCCCCTTATTTTTATAACGTGATTTTGTTTATTCAAGTCATAAGGCAACCCATATAATTCTAATAGCTCAACAAATCTCGGATAGCCGATCTGATTTACCAGATCATAAGTCGGCAAGTAATAGCCAATATTCTGATTAGGACATTTTAATTTAAGTATTAAAGCCCTTAATGTTCCCGCCCATGTTTTACCGCTACCATAGCCACCAACAAACAAAGGAAACGTAGCCAGTGAATTGATAAAGCTTGCCTGTGACATAGACGGCAGTATTTGAATTGCCATAGCTTTTACTCGTCAATATCAGTTTTCTTTTCTTGATATTCTTCTTCGGTTTCTGGCACAAATCCCACTGGCATAATCACCTGTATTTCTGGTAACTGTGAAACCTCAATTTTCGACTCGACTTTATCAAGCCAATTGAATCTATTTTTCATATTAAAGATCCAAGTAGCCGCATTTATATCCTCTTTTCCTGCTGCGCCAAGCCTACCAAGTACAGTCCACCATGCTTCGGAATACGTTAAACCTCTTTTATAGGAGTCCGAAAATTCCTTATGTTCCTTTCGCCAATTATAAAAAGTATCTTTACAAATACCCAACTGAACGCAAACCTCGGCAACACTTTCGCCATTAATAAACATATACGGCAAGATCTTAGCGATATGCTTTGTGTACTTTGTAGGTCTACCCACTTTTATGCCCCGCTGCTCCATAGTAGCAAGGCGATTTTTCGATAATGTTATACTCATAAAATGATAATTTGAAAAAATGAAAAGTAAGATAAGTATAGACAATTAAAATTTTGGGCATAAAAAAGCCCCGTTAGGGGCTTAGTAAGGACAAGGAAAATCTGTATTACATTTCTTCGACTTCTGAAAAACATTCTGTGCAAGTTGTTATGGTTATATTATCTCGATTCATACGAGCGATCATTTGGCTATCACTTAGATCCTCGTCTTGAATATCTTCATTCATCCACGGCTCTTGCTTTGTTTCAATAGTATGCTCGGTTTCCACCTTACAAGTCTCGCATAAAATCTTCATAAGTGTCCTTTAATGATTTACATTCATAACGCTGTGTTACATTCATAATTTGGCATCTATCAAAACCAAACTTTAAACATTTAATTTTTGGTATACCTAATCGAACACCGGAGAAATTGCCCCATGTTTTACAGACTTCGTTTGCTTTCATCTGTGAAAGTGCATGGTATTTCTCTATTGATTCACTTGATCGAATATCATAATTAACACTTACCAAGCTTTTATTTGGTTTAATAGGATCTTTCTTTTCTATATTAGCCGCACAACCTAATATTAATACACCTGTTGCTAAAACTAATATTAAAAGTTTCACCTTTAAACCCCTTCATTTTTTCAAATTATCAATTGGTTAAATTAATTATATTGAGTGTTTAGGTATAGAATTAAAACTTAAAAATTACAATATTTTTAATTATTCGCATTGGTATTCTTGAGTTACAACATGCTCGGTACACCCGTATTGTACGCTAAAGACATTGCATTTTTTATTAACAAACTCAAAAGCCACGGCTGATTGGTAACCCCAATTTTTACAACGTGCCACGGCTTTTTTAAGCCCCTGTGCTGCGTCTGTTTTGGGTGCCTCCATATAGCCATATGTATAAGACATTTTAACGATACCATCAGATTTTGAGCCGCCAGAACCAGCCCAATTTTTTTGAACCGCACAACCAGATAATGCCAATACTGCGATTGTGCTTAATATTACTTTTTTCATTTTCTAACCCTTTTTGTTTAATGTTGATTTATCTTCGTTTTTAATTTAATCATTTTTTTAAAATCTAAATGGTTTTTTAAAGCTCCCCTATGCGTTTCTGACCGTATTATATAACCATCAAGATCATTATCTAGCTTACTAAAGATAATCGTTTCAAACATACCACCTATATGCTCTAAGCCTAAAAAAACAGTGCTTACATGGTAATTTGGTAAATGTGTTTGCCTTATATACCTGTTGTAACAATTAAATGATTCAGTCCACTCTATTAATGAACAAGGCTTAGGTTTTCTATGTCTAAGCCTATAATGCTGGTATGGTCTCATTGAATTAAACTTAGCTTGTGCTTGTCTTTCATAGATAGGGTTAAGATCCCCGTTACAAGCTCACGCATGGATGTATCGTTATTAGTACAAAATTGCTTTAACTCTTTTCTTAACTTCGATGGGATTTCGATATTAAGCCTTACAAGATCTTGAGTTTGAAGATCTGTAGCTTTACTTTTGTGATCTCTATTTGATGGTAATTTAACAGCCATTATTTAAGCTCCAATAAAATTTCTGTGGTTAATCGTTCTATCTCTGACATTGCCTTTTTATCTTCGCTATGTATTACAGTTCGCCCCTCTCCGAATGTATCTCTATATGAAACCCTAACATCAATGATAGTTTCAAATCGTTCTGCGCCAATCTCAATCAATGCATATTCGACTTTTTCAGTTAGTTTTGCGCCTTGAATATTACTATTCATAATGATTTTAGATTTTAATTTCCCGCCTTTTGATTCTTCACTTCGCTGGACTAGATCAACCATTTCCCTTGTTGACCATACATCAGTGGGTGAAGTAACAATCGGCATACAAATTAGGTCGGCACATCGAATAATTCTAGCCATGAAATTGTCAACGTCAGGGCGTGAATCAATAACGATATAATCATACTCGTTGTATTCTTTGCGCTTCAATTCAACATCAATTTCGCCCCTTGGAAATTCCATAATATCAAAGTCGCAGTAATCAGGATCTTTAACATCGTACCAATCTGCGCCCGAGTGCTGAGTATCGGCATCCACCAGCAAAACCTTTTTATTTCTCATTGTTAAACATGCCGCAACATTTACTGCTATTGTGGTTTTACCTGCGCCACCCTTTTGATTCGCCATTGCTATAATTTCTGGTATTGACATTTTTTTATCTCCGCTGATTTTCAAAGTTTCATTTTATCAAATGAGTTTAGTAAATAATAGTTATTTGTTCTAGTTTATGGCTGATGCTATTTTTTTAACTTGATTCACATTCAATTAGATAAACCGCATCAACCATTTCTGTAATTCTGAGTAACACATCACTCGTCTGAACTGTGGTATCTTCACTAAACTTTGAACTTCTCAAATAAGAAGTAAGTAGACTAATTTGGTCGTGGTATTCTCTTAACATCAATTCTTGCATTTTAACTCTGTCGCGTAACAGCATTTTATATTCTCCCAATTAAATCAACATAAGCAATTTGCTTCATTTTTATATTTTTAGCGCCAAATTCCTGAGCGAAAAAATGGGTATCACCTCCACCCCTGCG
>Ga0255054_10000019_pt1 | contig 65972 bp, 68 predicted proteins | sample JV7_2_23_MG_FD_188634 | JGI IMG/M metagenome (GOLD analysis project Ga0255054, IMG submission 188634) | Seawater microbial communities from Jervis Inlet, British Columbia, Canada - JV7_2_23 | ecosystem: Environmental > Aquatic > Marine > Inlet | place: Canada: British Columbia | collected... | reverse complement strand
AGTCATGGGATTGATAGAAGTCCGCCAGGGAGAGGGGAGCTTCATTCTATCATTCATTAATAAATCATTAAAACCACCGTTAACCATTATCATAGAGGAAGAGGCGGAGCGGATTTTTGAATTTCTTGAAATCCGCAAACTAATTGAAGGTTGGTGTGCGGAGAAAGCCGCCACTGAAGCGACTATCGAAGATCTGGAAAATATGGAAGAAATTTTAGATAAAATGAAAAAAGTCGCTTCAAAAGACAAACAATGGGAAGAGCTGGATTTAAAGCTTCATTTATCCTTTGCTAAAGCCACCCATAACGTGATCGCGGTTCACATAATGGAAGCCCTTAAGGCCAATTTTAGGCCCTTTTTCAAATTTGCTAAATCCATGCCGCGCTCGGAAAAGATTGATATCCTCTGGCAGCACCATTATGAAATCTTCACAGCGATCAAACACAGGAACCCGCAGACAGCTCAAAAAAAGGTAATCGATCATCTGAATTTTATCGAAGAAAAGCTCAAAGAAGATATGGGTATTATAAAAAATTGATCCCTGAATCGTGCAAAATTCAGGTGGTTATTCTACTGAGGAGGTTGAAATTATGAGGCTTCAGGATAAAACAGCGCTGATTACCGGTGGCGCAAGAGGCATTGGAGCGACAACGGCGCTATTGTTTGCAAAGGAAGGTGCCCGAGTCGGCGTTGTCGATTTGCAAGAAGAAGGGTTGAATGAAGTATCCGGGAAAGCCAAATCGCAAGGGCTAAAGATCGAGACGTTTGCCGGCGACATAACCCAAAAAGATGCGGTTGATCGCGTATTGAACCAGTTTGTTCAGAAGCTCGGACGGATCGATATTCTCGTGAATAACGCCGGTGTGGTTATTCCCAGGCCATTTTTCGAAAAAACGGTTGAAGATTGGGAAAAAACGCTATCGGTGAATCTGATCGGGTTGTTCCTGTGTTGCCAGACAGCAGCAAAATATATGCTGGAGCAGAAATCCGGTAAAATCGTCAATATTTCTTCGATCCGCGGTATTGATCATTGCGGGCGCGAAGGCGTAATGGATTACAGCGCCTCAAAGACAGCCGTAATCGGATTAACCAAGACCATGGCCAAAGAGCTGGCCCCTTACATCAATGTCAATACGGTTGCCCCCGGGCATACGAAGACTGAAATGACCGCGCCACTGCCTGATGAGGTCAAACAAAACATGATTGAGGGTTCGTATCTCAAACGCATGGCGGAACCCGAGGACATTGCCAAGGCGATACTCTTCTTGGCATCCGAAGATGCCGATTTTATTACCGGCCAGATGCTGCTTGTCGATGGCGGTTTCAGTCTGAAGCGAACCTAGAATTGGTTTCAAAACCCCATCTTGCGTCCGATAGCTGCGTTGTCCCGCCCGAGTTGAAATACTCACGTACTTACGTGTACGCTCCGTTTTCAATCCGCGGGGCGCCTTGCTCTCGAACGCGATCTGAGGTTTTGAAACCAATTCTAATCATTCGGTATCAGTATCTGATTGATTGTGATTAAGGAGGGAAGAAGTTGGCGAAAGTCGTGCTGGAGAATGTGTGCAAAAATTTTGGAAAGGTAGAAGCGGTGTCCTGCTTTTACCTCGATATTGAAGATCGGGAATTTTGCGTTTTGCTGGGTCCCAGCGGATGCGGCAAATCGACTACGCTGCATATGATTGCCGGCCTGGAGGAGATGAATGAAGGAAATATTTATATCGGAGATAAATGTGTCAATGAGATGAGTCCTCGGGATCGTGGCATTGCTATGGTTTTTCAGGATTATGCTTTGTATCCACATATGACGGTTCGCCAAAACATGGCCTTTGGTCTCAAACTTCGAAAATTTCCCAAATCCGAGATTGAAACGCATGTACAGGAAACGGCCGGGATACTGGGGATAAAGGATTTATTAGACCGTAAACCAAGACAATTATCCGGCGGGCAACGACAACGAGTGGCTTTGGGAAGGGCGATTGTCCGGAAACCTTCGGTTTTTCTATTTGACGAACCGTTGAGTAATCTCGATGCGAAACTCAGAGCTCAGATGCGAACCGAGATCTTGAAACTCCATGATAAACTCAAGGCAACCATGATTTATGTGACCCATGACCAGGTTGAAGCCATGACCATGGGAACGAAAATCGTCGTCATGAAAGAGGGTGAAATTCTGCAGGTAGGCCCCCCCCTTGAAATTTACAACTATCCCATAAATAAGTTCGTGGCGGGATTTATCGGCAGCCCGGCGATGAATTTTATCAATGTGAGCCTTGCTGAAAAGGAATCCATTTTATTTGCAGTTGCAGAAGGTATTCAGCTCCCGATTCCTCCCGAGAAAAAAGGCTATCTTCAACACCTTGTCAACAACGAAGTCATTCTGGGTATCCGACCCGAACACCTTGAGGAGAATTCCTTTGCCGACAAGTCTGCATATAAAGAGCGCTTTTCAGCAACCGTGGATGTCATCGAAACCTTAGGGGCAGAGGTTCAACTAAATGTGACCGCCGGTGGTCACTCCTTGATAGCCCGGGTGGATGCTCGCATGGAAACAAGCCGGCATGAAAATATCGATCTGGCCATCAATATGGATAATATTCATTTCTTCGAGAAAGATCCGCCCAACTTGCGTATTGAGACCGAGAAGCGCTGAAGTTTACGCGCCTTATTTGACGATCATCAACGACGTGCTAATTTTATCTGCACAGAAACAATTATTTTGAAAGGGGACACAGCATGGAACTTCAAGGTAAAAAGGTCGCCATTCTGGTGGAGGACATGTATAACGAGTTTGAATTCTGGTATCCCTATTACCGCCTGAAAGAAGCCGGCGCTGAAGTGGTGGTCATTGGTACCGGAAAAGCAGAGGGATATAAATCCAAAGCCGGGCTTCTCGTTCAAGAGAGTATCAGCGCCGATAAAGTTTCTGCGGCTGATTTTGATGGGGTGGTCATTCCGGGGGGCTTTGCACCTGACCTCATGCGTCGTTCCGAAGCCATGGTAAATTTTGTGAAAGATATCAACAGCCAGGGCAAGGTGGTGGCAGCTATTTGCCACGCCGGATGGATGATCGCTTCGGCAGAGATTATCAAAAGCCGAACGGTGACATCTTTTTTTTCCATTAAAGATGATTTGGTACACGCCGGCGGCAACTGGGTGGACCAGGAAGTTGTCGTTGACAGCAATCTGATCACAAGTCGCATGCCGGACGATCTGCCGGTATTTATGAAAGCGGTTATTGCCGGCTTGAAGGGTTAAGGCGTATCCATTAGATGGCTCATGTAGATATGCAACGAATATTTTAGCATTAATTTATAAATGTTAAAAAACGGCGTCACTTCGAAAGGGGCGCCGTTTTTTAACAAAATCCTTGACAATCAACAATTTTTTTAATTATATTGTTAACAATTTGGTAGATCCTGTTAATCTTTTGGAAATATTATAAAAATCGTGTTTATACCGCTTTCCATTATAATGTACCGAAATACGGAATAGGGGCATAAGTGGTTGTAGAAAAAAACGTTTGAATACCGCAACGTTTTTTGACAACCACTATATATCCGAGAAAAAATCACTTTTTCAAGGAGACACTGATGGAAAAAAAGTTTAAAGTCCTGTTGTATGAATCCATGCATCAAGAGGGCACCGGGCTTCTGGAAGAAAAATGTGACGTCATATACGCCAGGTCTTATGATGAAAAGGAATTAATCGATCAGGTTTCGGATGTAGATGCCGTTATCATCAGGGCCAACGGGGCTGTAACAGAAAAAATAATTGAAGCCGCACCGAAATTAAAGGTTATCGGAAGGCACGGTGTCGGGCTGGATGCCATTGATCTGGCGGCTGCAAAGAAGCGGGGGGTCAGGGTGGTGTATACCCCTCAGGCCAATAAGGAAAGTGTGGCCGAGCACTTCGTCGCTCTGGCGCTCATGCTGGCAAAAAAAATAAGACTTGCTGACATTGCCCTGCGGGATTGTAATTGGCCGGCACGCTATGAACTCATCGGCACCGAGCTCAGAGGAAAAACATTAGGCGTGTTGGGGTTTGGCCGCATTGGTCAACAAACCGCAAGAATTTGCCGGTTTGGCTTCGATATGCGCATTTTGTATTATGATCCAATTGAATTTCCGGAGGCGGAAAATGAGCTTGATGCTTTGCGGGTCGATGAAAAAGCGCTATTTAAAGAAGCGGATTTTATTTCGATTAATATGCCTTTGCTGTCGCAGACCCAGCACTTTGTCAATGCTGATTTGCTCAAATTGATGAAGCCCAGGGCGGTTTTGATTAATATGGCCAGAGGGCCGGTATGGAACGAAAGGGATGTCGTTGCGGCCTTACAGGAAAATCGAATAGCTGGAGCCGGATCCGATGTATATGAGGTGGAACCGATTACGCCTGACAATCCGCTCCTTAAACTGGACAACTTTGTTGGAACACCACACATGTCCGCCCATACCGAGGAAGCGATGAGCCGTATGAGCATGGTTGCCAAAGATGTACTGTGCGTTCTGGAGGGTAAGGATCCAGAGTATCCGTTTTTAGCGGACTGAAGAAATGAGTCCGCCCTGAAAGCTTCTTCAGACCCAGAAGGTAGACAAAGGAGACCCGTATGCCGAAAATAACCATATTTTCGCAAGTGTGCAAAGGCGTTGATGACTGTGGCATCTGTGCCCATGTCTGTCCGGAGCAGTTGTTCGAAGCCTGCAAGGAAATGAATGAATCCGGTTATTATCCGCCTGAAATTAGGGATCCGGATGAATGCACCGGTTGTTTGAACTGTATGATCTGTTGTCCGGATTATGCGATTGTCGTTGAAAAAGATGAAGATAGACCAGCGAATAAGCAAGAGGATCATGATGCAGCAAAATAACAGAGTACGAACAGGAACGCATTTTGAGATGGGAAATTGGGCCTGCACGGAAGGCGCAATTGCCGCGGGGTGCAATTTTTCTGCCGGCTATCCGATCACACCGGCCAGTGAAGTTGCCAATTTGCTGGCCGCCAGGCTACCGATAGTCGCAGGCACGTTTTTGCAGACCGAAGATGAAATCAGCGCGATCTGTTCGGCTATCGGTGCCTCCTGGGCCGGCTGTAAAGCAATGACCGTTACTTCAGGGCCCGGTATCAGCCTGATGCAGGAAAACATCGGATTTGCGGTGGCCACGGAAACGCCGTTGGTGATCGTTGATGTCCAGCGTTTCGGGCCGTCCACCGGCGTGCCGTCGGTGGGACTGGCCGGCGATATCGTCCAGGTCGCACGAGGATCTCATGGAGATTACCAGATCATTGCACTTTGTCCGGAGAGCCCGCAGGAAATGTTTGACCTGACCATACGGGCCTTTAATCTGGCTGAGAAATATCGAGTCCCGGTTTTCGTAATGGCGGATGGTTTTATCGGCCATATGCGGGAGCAGATCGTGATTCCCGAAAAAGATCATATCCAATTGAAGAATCGTAATATAGCGGAACCGGCCGAAACCGTTCTTGACCGGCAGGATTTTCTCGATGTCAATGTGGCCCCCATGCCGGTATTCGGTCGCGGCCTTAAGGCCCACGTGACCAGTTCCTGTCATGATGAGCACGGCATGCGGAATCTGACCGATTCGGAGGTCATGCACCGCTATGCCATGCGTCCGATAGAAAAGATACTCAGTCATCGCGACGATATTGTTCAGGTTCAGGATGATTGTGAAGAGGCAACGATTGCGTTGGTCAGTTGCGGCACCGTTTCGCGATCTGCCCGGGCGGCGGCAAGAATGGCTCGAGCTGAGGGATTAAATGTCGGCACATTGCGCCTACTGACCTGTTGGCCGTTTCCGGATAAAGAAGTGCGTATAGTTGCTGAAAGGGTGGACCACATCCTGGTGCTGGAAAACAACACCGGCCAGCTGTATCCGTATATCAAAGCTGAAGCCGCCCATGCCTGCCGGGTTTCATTTTTAGGACCACAAATCCTGGGTCAGATCCATGATCCGAGATACATCCTCGGTCACATTAAGGAGATAATTCAATGACGGCGACAGCCCATCCATTAAGGCAAAAATACACCCGCAGCCATATTAAGCGTACCACTACCTGTCCGGGTTGCGGTATCGGTACGGTTTCCCAGGCGATCCTGCGCGCGATTGACGAACTGCAATTGGATATCGATGATTTCATTTTCGTTTCCGGCATTGGTTGTTCAGCCTGGATTCCCAGCCCCTTTTACAATGCTGATACGCTGCATACCACCCACGGCAGACCGATCGCTTTTGCAACCGGAGTCAAACTGGGCCTGCCGGATAAACATGTGATGGTCGTCAGCGGAGACGGCGATTTAACCGCCATCGGCGGCAATCATCTGATTCATGCTGCCCGGCGCAATATCAATTTAACCGTTGTACTGGTAAACAATGGGATCTATGGAATGACCGGGGGGCAAACGGCGCCCACCACTCCCCGGGGCATCAAAACCGTTACCAGTCCTTATGGCACGATGGAACACGATTTCGACATTTCTCCAATGATCGTTGCCGCCGGGGCTACGTATGTCGCCCGCTGGACGACCCACCATCCCCGCCAAATGACACGGTCCATTAAAAAAGGGATTCAGAAAAAAGGATTTGCCCTGCTTGAAGCCGTTAGCCAATGCCCGGTCCAGTACGGCCGGGCAAGTCAACTGGGTGGTGCGGTCGATATGTTAAAGCATTTTAAGGAAAACAGCATCCGGATCAACAAGGCTCAAAAAATGGACGAAGCGGCGCTTCAGGGTAAAATCATTGTCGGCGAATTCATTGATCGTGAAAAAGCCGAGCTCAGTGATCAATGGCTTCAACTGCGCCGTGAGATGACGGAGGAAAAATAATGGCACAAACCGATCTGACAATCGCCGGCGTGGGCGGTCAGGGTTCGATTCTGGCCGGTGTTATTCTGGGCTCAGCTGCGGTCACCTTTGACGGCAAATATGCCACCCAAACACAGGCCTATTCCTCCGAATTGCGAGGCGGTTTTGCGGCCGCCTGGGTTATCGTCTCCGATGAACCCATTGAGTTTCCCAGGGTAACCCACCCTGATATCCTGGTTGCCCAGGCCCAGGATTCCATTAACCGCTTTGGAGAAGTATTAAAGCCCGATGGAATCTTAATCGCCGATAGTGACATGGTTCATGAGGTTCCACCGAAGGTAAAGCACCTTTATAAAGTACCGGCCACGACCATTGCGCGGAATGAAATCAAAATACCCGTGACTGCAAACATGATCATGCTGGGTGCCCTTTGTAAGATTACCGGGGTTGTAGGCCGGCAAGCCCTGGAGCAGGCGATTGCCGCATCGGTTCCCAAGGGCAAGGAGCAGATCAATCTGGAAGCATTTAATCTCGGGGCTGAAAGGGTCATGACGGCATAAAACCCATTCGGCGAATCACAAATATTCAATTTTCAATAGTCAATTCCGGCTTGTCCGAGTTAGGTTCTAGTAATTCAAAATATCTAGGAGATATGCAAGATGGGAGTAAAAACCAAGGAAGAATACATTGAATCATTAAGGCAAATGAAACCGACCGCTTACATGGCCGGTGAGAAAATAACCAATATCGTCGATAATCCTAGACTGCGACCCGGAATCGAAGCGACGGGTGCTACCTATGAACTGGCTCAGATGGATGAATATCGCGACCTCATGCTGACCCACAGCCCGCTGATCGACGAACCGGTAAACCGCTTCACTCTGCCACCGGGTTCAATCGAGGATCTGGTGGCCCGGGTCAAAATCAATCGAACACTCGGCAATTGGGTGGGCACCTGCCATCAGCGTTGCACCGGCCTGGACTGTCTGTCTGCGCTTTCCATCGTCACCTATGACATCGATCAAAAGCACGATACAAATTATCTTGAACGGTTTACCCGTTTTTTGAAACATGTTCAGAAAAATGATTTGACCTGTAACGCCGGTGTGACCGACGTCAAAGGCGACCGATCCCTGGGCCCCCACGAGCAGGAAGATAAAGACATGTACTTGCACGTTGTCGAGCGCCGGGATGACGGCATCGTTGTACGGGGCGCCAAAGCACATCAGACCGGATCGCTTTCGTCGCATGAGATAATCGTTCTGCCGACACGCGCCCTGAAGAAAGGAGATGAAGATTATGCGGTGGCGTTTGCCATTCCAAACGACACCCCGGGCCTGATCCATGTGGTCGGCCGCTCCAGTCTGGACAACCGGGAGCTCGATGGCTGTGACATCGGCAACATCCGTTACTCGAAATACTGCCCCACGGTTATATTTGATAATGTATTTGTCCCTTGGGAAAGGGTCTTCATGTGCGGTGAGGCAGAATTTGCTGTCGACATGGTCGTTAAATTCTCTTCCTATCACCGCCAGAGCCACGGCGGATGCAAGTCCGGTAAGATCGACTGCATGACCGGAGCTTCTTTAACAATGATGGATTACAGCGGCACCAGCAAAGCAGGCCATCTCAAGCAAAAGGTCATTGACATGATTCACCGTGCGGAAACGCTGTATGGATGCAGTTTGGCCTCATCTTATGAAGGGAAAAAACAGCCTTCAGGAACGTATTTCATTGACACCGTGCTGGCCAATGCCTCCAAGATCCATGAGGGTAAAGAAATGGCCGAGGCGATCCGATTGATGGTGGATATTTGCGGAGGATACGTTGCCGATTTGCCCTCAGACAAAGATCTTGCTAACCCCGAAGTGGGCCACCTTCTAAAAAAATATTTAAAGGGCAAAAAAGAAGTGCCGGTGGAAAACCGGCTCAAGATGTTCCGGTTGGTTGAGAAAATGGCCATGGAAAGTGCCGATACAATATCTGATATTCACGGCGGCGGCTCCCCCGAAGCTCACCGGGTAACCATCTTACGGGAAACGGATGTGGAAGCCAAAAAGAAAGCAGCTAAACGTTTAGCCGGCATCGATGAAGAAGATTAATGCTGTTATTAAAATTTCGGAGGGAGAATGGCTGTTGTTACGATCTCAAGACAATCTGGGAGTAAAGGCGACGAGATTGCAGCTTTGCTCGCCAAAAAGCTGAATCACGAACTGATTGATGACGAAAAAATTCATTTTATCGTTTCTGCAGTTGGCTATCGAAGTAACACCCAACTTGTGGAAGAAATCAACGATGACATCCCGGCGACGGTCATCGGTGATGCCTCTCGGCCCGGCACCATTTTCGAAGCTATCCGCGACGGATTCGATGCGGCAGCCGGGTTGCGGGTTTGAGGTTTTTAAGGCCTAAAATGAATGACGGCCATGGCGCGAGCGGATGAAATATGAAAACTGAAGGTGACCGGCTCGATTCCAGTGATATCGGCATATTTGAAACGATTCTGACGGGAGTTCCCTGCCGCAGCAATCGCGGATGGTTCGGCTACTGCTCCAGCGTCCTGTTTCCCCTGGACGGCGGCTGGGCCCTGTTCGATACAGGACATTACAACGATCGAGCGCTTCTGCGGGAAGCATTGGCGAGGCGCGGCATCGAACCCGACGACGTCCGGCATGTGATTCTCTCGCACCTGCATTTTGACCATGTGTTAAATCTCCCGCTTTTTCAAAATGCCGAGGTTATTCTATGCGAAGCCGAAATTCGCTATGCCGAAGAGGTTGACGCCGGTTTGGTTCAAGATGACGCCATTCCGGATTTTTGGCCGGCACTGCTGGAAGGGCGAAAGGTTCACACAGTCGAGGATGCGCTTATCATCGGAAAGGAGTTGGAGGTTGTCCGTTTGCCCGGACATACGCCCGGTTGTTTGAGTCTGTTTTATACCGGTACCCCGTCTGTTGCCGTGTGCGGAGATGTCGTCAAAAATGGCTGGGAAGTTGTAACCGGTGCGGCAACATCACAGAGCCTAAATGATGATCTTAGCCGTAAGAGCATCAACGTTATTAAGCAAAGAGGGGAGGTGATTATTCCGGGACACGATCGAGCATTTAGGTTGCGCGACGAAGGCCTTGAATATTTAGGAGAGTTTTCCTGGGAAATTTACGGAAACGTTTTTCCGCGGCCGCAAAATGAAATCATCTATACACTGGATTTGCAGCACGGTTTTTATCAAAGGCCTTGAACTTTCGGTGAATTTAAGTTGTCTTTGAGGCGGTTGTCCAATATCGCCGAGGTCAACCGCCAAAAGGCCGAAAATGAACTGTAACAAAAAAGGAGGAGATCGATTATGAAAACCAAATTGAGTGTTTTGACGGTGTGTTTAGTGTTTTTGGTGGCGTTCAATGTACAGGCCGCCGAGTATACCTTAAAATTCGCCAACCCGGTTCCAAAGGATCATTCCTGGGGTCGGGGCGCTGAAAAGTTCAGCGAGCTGGTGAATGAAGTTACCAAGGGGCGGGTTGAAATTCAGGTCTACCATGCCGGATCCATAGGAAAAATTCGTGAGGTGTTGGAGATGGCTAAAGTCGGAACCGTTGACTTCGTCCTTTCCGGTACCGGTCATGTGACCGGCCATGTCCCTGAGCTGGGGGTCACCGTATTGCCTTATCTTTGGAAAGATACGGATACCATGTTTCAGGCGTTGGACGGGCCCTTCGGGCAGTATCTTGGCGAAAAGCTGTCCGCCAAAGGATTTGAAGTTGTCGGGTGGTGGGATAACGGTTTTCGACATGTGAGCAACAACGAGCGCCCCATCCAGAATGTAGCTAATATGAAAGGTCTTAAAATTCGTTGTCTGCCCGCCAAAGTGCATGTGGACTTTTTTAAGGCCTTAGGTGCCGCTCCAACCCCCATGGGATGGACCGAGCTTTATCAGGCACTTCAGCAAGGAGTTGTAGATGCTCAGGAAAACCCGCCGGGAATGGTATATCTAGGGAAGCTCTATGAAGTTCAGAAGTATTACTCTTTGACATCACATGTCAATGAACCGGGCAATGTCCTTATGAGCAAAGTCAGCCTGAACAAACTGCCGAAAGACCTCCAGCTGGCGGTCAAAGTGGCGGCCCAAAAGGCGACCCTGTGGCAACGCGAGATCAATGCAAAGGATAATGAAGAGATCATGAATAAACTGCGGAAGGATGGACTGAAAATTAATAACGTCTCGGATGCCAGCAAGGCAGAGTTTCGCAAAATCGCTCAAAAAGTTTACCCGGCAGCCGTAAAGGGTTTCGGCCCCGAGGGTAAAGAGGTGGTTGATGCTGTAGTTTTCTTTAACAAATAGCCCGGATTTTGCTGAAAGGATCGGGGCGGTTTTCCGCTCCGATCCCTCACTTTTGCTTACGACCGAATGGGGCGAGATATGTTTTACCGTTTGCTCTCACGCGCAGTTGAAGGTCTTATTATTCTGGGTGCAACAACCATCGTGACCATCGTCACCACCGAAGTGGTATTGCGTTACGGTTTTAAACATTCTCTGATTTTCACCGAAGAGCTTTCGCGCTATTTAATGGTGTGGATTGTATTCCTCGGCAGTGCGCTGGCCGTTCGTGACGGCTCCCATATCCATATTAATTTTTTAATCAAACGCTTTAACCAGCGAACCCAAAAATGGCTTCGCCTTTCAGCGCACGCTTTAACGGTTGTCTTTTTGGTGTTCGTTGCCATTGAAGGTATAAAGATCCTGCCCCGGCAACTATACCAGATGTGCATTACGATTAATATATCACTTTTTTATTTTTATCTGGCCATTCCGGTGGGTTCGATCTTGATGATCATTTTCCTTTTACCCACTTTCAACGATATATTGAAAGAGAAAAATTCTGCTGCACCGACGGATGAAGGAGAAAAAACGGTATGCTAACCCTGGCGATTGTATTTGTTGCCACGATACTTCTTGGCGTTCCGGTTGCATTTTGCCTTGGGTTAGCGGCCGTATCTTTTATCATCGTAACCGAGAATTTGCCGTTCAACATTTTACCGACTTTGATGTTTGGGGGTATTGATTCATTCCCGCTGATGGCCATTCCATTTTTTATCATGGCCGGCGACTTGATGAGTCGATGCGGAATCCTGCCCAAACTGGTCGATTTGGCTGACAGCCTTGTGGGTCACTGGAAGGGCGGCCTGGCATATGTCAATATTTTAGCCAGTATGTTTTTCGCAGGCGTAACCGGCGTGGCCGTGGCGGATACCGCCGCTGTGGGATCAATGCTGGTCCCGAGTATGATCAAACAGGGGTATACCCGAACGTTTTCGGCGGTTGTAACCTCAGCCTCTTCGATTATGGGACCGATCATACCACCCAGCGTGGCGATGCTGATATTCGCTTATGTTTATGGTGGCGGCATCTCAGTAGCCAAGCTTTTTCTGCTGGGCGCCATTCCGGGCTGCTTGATCGGATTTGGTATGATGGCTTTGGTATATTTCATGTCATTTCGTCAGGATTTTCCGATCAGCAGCGCCGGATTTAGCATTCGGAATGTGTTTCGGAGAGCATTCGCTGCCATTCCGGGTCTAATGGTACCCATCATTATACTGGGCGGAATTCTTGGCGGCATATTTACACCGACCGAAGCCGGTGCCGTAGCTGTGGCATACGCTCTCGTTCTCGGTATTATCGTGACGCGTCAAATCCGGCTAAAGGACATTTTTGATTGTTTTCTTTCATCCTGTCGGACCAGCGCGGTGGTTTTCATGCTTCTGGCCACGGCTAAAATTATTTCCTGGATTTTGATCACCCACCAGGTTCCGCAGATGGTAGCCAAATCATTTATGCATCTAACCGCCTCGCCGCATATCTTTCTGGTACTGACGATAACATTTTTATTGCTTCTGGGGTTTGTCTTAGAAGCGGTTGCGACCATGATTATGCTCATACCGGTTTTTGGTCCGATAGCGGTGGCATATGGTATTGAGCCGCATCATTTTGGGCTTCTGGTGGTAATGACGGTTCAGGTCGCACTAATTACCCCACCGGTAGCGCTGGGTCTATTTATCGTTTGTCCCATTGCTGATTGTAGCATTGAAGAAGCCACCCGCGAAATTTGGCCATTTTTATTTCTGGTTTTCGCGGTGATCATTCTGGTTGCATTCTGGCCCGGCATTACAAACTGGCTGCCAAATCTATTCGGATATTAAATAAAAGAGGACAAGAAAGGAGCGCATTGCCATGTTAAAGCAAAAAGAGGTTTATGACGTGCCCTATGGTTACAGGGCAAAAATCGGTCTGGTTGTTGTTGGGCCCAATTTGAACCCAACACCGGAGATCTGCCGGATGATACCCGACTACGTTCAAGTTCGAGAAACAAGAATTCACATGAACCCGGTCGTGAATGTGGAAGAATGTTCCAAACTGAGTGAGCCGCTGGGAAATGCTGCCGGCCTTTTAGCCGAAGGACTATCATCCCAGATTCTGGGGAATCGGTCCGCTATTGCGTTTGCCTGTACCGCCGGGTCGCTTGTCGGTGGTCCCGGCTGGGATAAAAAAGAGATTGAGATGATGGAAAACGCAACGGCGGACTGCGCCTGTGCCAATGCGATTCCTTCGATGGAATCTCAGAGTAAAGGCATCCCCTGTACCACGACAGCAACTGCAGCAGAAGAAGCGATGCACTTTCTGGGATTTAAAAAAATTGTGATTGCCGGGCCGTATATCGAAGAAATCAATGAGCGATTTCGTATTTTCTATGAAGATTCGGGTTTTCAAGTTCTTCGAGTCGTTGGTCTGGGTATTGAAGACCTCTATGAAATGGGGGCCACCAAACCTTCACAGGCTTATCAGAGCGCTATGGAAGCTGTGGTGCCGGAAGCAGATGGCATCTTTATTACCTGTACGAATTTCCGCTGCAGTGATGTCATTGAAGAAATTGAGAAAGATTCCGGGAAGCCGGTCGTTGCCTCCAATCAGGCAACGGCCTGGCATCTGATGAAGCTGTTGGGGATTAACGATGTGGTCGAAGGTTATGGTCAACTTCTACGCAAAACACCTCGAGTATAAAAGCTGCAAGCCGGGTTGAAACACCCGGCTTGCTTTCAACAGGAGTATGGTGATGGTACGACAAATCGGGCTTTTGCACACGGTTGGGTTTCTCGCTGATATGTTCCGGAATTTATTTTTGGAAACGATTCCGGATGTTAAAAGTTTTCATATCGTGGATGAGGGCATTCTTAAACAACTAATGGAAAACGATGGATTGACACCAGCGATTGTTCGCAGAGTTGCGATTCAGGCAAGTTTGTTGATGGAAAGCGGCGCCGACCTGATTTTGTTCACCTGTTCCTCCACTTCACCGGCAGTCGATACCGTTCGCAATTTGATCGATATTCCTATCATGAAAATTGATGACCCCTTGGCGGATAAAGCCATTGAGCTCGGTGAGAAAATTGGTGTCATCACCACCGCTAAAACAACTTTGAAGCCAAGTATCGATCTCATGCATTCCCGTGCTGCCGAAAAGGGTAAGTCGGTAGAGATTGTTAGCACTTTGGAGACAGAAGCATTTCAAGCTAGGCTTAATGGAAATGTCGGCGAACATGACAGGATTGTCAAAGGGGCAATTGACAAATTATCAGAGCGGTGCGATGTAATCGTTTTGGCGCAAGCCTCCATGGCCCATATGGTTGAGCAAACTCAAGGTTCTTTTGATATACCGATTCTGGCGAGCCCGGAACTGTGTATGTCTGCCCTGAAAGCCATGGTGACCCAAGGGGATTGAGTTTAATTGCCAATCGAATTAAGTAGAGATACCGATGACTCATCCGAAAAAAGACTTAAAAGAGGATTTCCAAAAACTAATCGAACGCCTGGAAAACATGATTTTAACCGGTGGTTTCCAACCGCGTGAGCGACTCGTTGAACTTAATCTGGCTAAAGAGCTGGAGGTCAGTCGCTTCTGGGTGCGGGATGCATTTAAAATTCTCGAGACCAAAGGTTTGATCGAGGTAATCCCTTATAAAGGGGCCATGGTCTGCGATGTGGATGAACATGAAATTGAAAACATTTTTGAAGTGCGTGTCGAATTGGAGTCCCTGGCAACCCGCAAAGCGGCTGAAAATGCCCAAAAGTCTGATATTAAATATCTAAAACGAATGGCGAGAAAGTTTGCAGAAAGCTTAAAAAATGGAGATCTCGGAGTAATGATCTCAGCCAATGAAGATTTCCACAACTACATTTATGAGCTTTCCCAAAATCCGGCACTCATTCAAATCATCAATCAGCTCAAAGCCCAAAGTCATATTCTGCGCTACCATGCCTGGGCTTCTCCAGATGTCATCAAGCGAATTCAGAAAGAACATAAACTGCTCATCGGAGCGATAGATAACAAGGACTTTAAGCTGCTGGATGACCTTGCGAGACGTCACATCAGTTACTCTAAAGATACCTACTTGTTAAACCTCAAAGCAAAGAAAGCCAATTTTCCTAAAAGCGGCAAATGAAAGGAGGCATCTTATGGCTCATGAAATTTTGAAACTGAGCAGTGTGCATTCGACGGTAGGTTATTCCCATGCCGCCAAGGCAGGCAACACCTTGTACATCTCTGGTCAAATTGCAAAAGATATAGAAGGTCGCTTGGTCGGTAACGGAGATATTGAAACCCAGGTTCGCCAAGTGCACACCAATTTGAAAAACATCCTGGATGAGGCCGGCGGTAGTATGCAAAACATTGCAAAAATGACTACACTCCTAACCCATTATAACTACATTGAAACTTACCGCAGCGTTCGCGATGAGTTTTTTCAGGAACCTTACCCAGCCAATACGCTGCTTATCGTGGAAAGCTTGGCTCTGCCGGATTTTATGGTAGAGATTGAAGCCATTGCTGTGCTGGATTAAAAAGCAGGGAAGATGTTAGCAGGCGTATAAGCGTTAAGTGGGGTAATTCATTATCGGGCCCCGAGTTGCGCCATTTTTTTGCGACGGTTTTTTCGCTTGTGCCTTTTCCGGCGATCTGCACCGGTTCTGCGGTCTATTTCATTTCTGCGTTCGCTGCCCGACCTTCTTTCAAATATTCTTTTAAATGTAACCCCCATTCCGGTTTTACCCAAATGCACAATCCAGCCCCGTATGCGTTTACCTCGATCGATTCGGGTGTTCGAGATGACCAGCTCGATTGACTGACCGAAGAAAAATTGATCTGCGGTTTCAATAAAAACACCGCCGCGGCTGATATTTATAATCAACCCTTCGTATGTTTGATCACGACAGTTGAAAAACACGGATTTTAAATAGGGCTTGCGTGGATATTTTCGGGGATCCGAATTATCTTTTACACCGCTGTCTTTGGAGGGCGGCCTTTTCGAATGGGTCTTGATGTATGATTTTGCGATAGAATTCATGTTAAAAACGAATTTTAATTTTGCTTGTTAGAATCCATCTCAAAAATAGGATTTTGGTTCAAGATCGCGGCGGGGCCGAGTTTCAAACCGGAGGCATACTGTTGTATGTTGAGGATTAGAAACAAGGCTCCAACAAAGATATTGGGCCAAAAGACATTTTTGAGATGGATTCTAAATAGGGTATAGGGAATTTAGCGTTTGAAGTCAAATATTTCGAACCTTTTTTAATAAATGAAAGACACTTTAAATTGTGAACTATACTTCAATAAATTGGTAAATATTTTTCATAGTGCCGGGTAATTTTGCGGGTATTTTTATATAAGTATTTGTAATTTTGATAAAAATAACTTTTTGGCATATTTGCAGATTTTGCATAAATCTTGCATTATTCATTATTATTTAATATTTTCACAACTGATGCCGATAATATATTAAGGGTTTATAGTGGTTGTCAAAAAAACGTTCCGTTATTCAAACGTTTTTTTCTACAACCACTTATACCCCAATTCCGTAATTCGGAATATTATTATGGAAAGCGGTATAAAAAAAATGGATTCGCTTTCAATTATTTTAACCCCTAACAATTAAAAGAAAAATGCTTGACGAATTAATTCCTCAGCTTCGATTGCAGGTGGCAAAGGCCCAGAAAATTCTTCCTGAAGATGTGGCCGCTTCCGTTGAAAAAGTATATAATGACATTTTGCTCATGCGTAATTTTACCATGAACGAGTTTCAAAGAATTCAGGACGATGCTAATTTAAGCAAGAATGATCGCGACACTGCCCGACGCCAGATCCTGGAAAAAGCCATCACTAAACTTGAAATATTGAAGTCGAGAAGGAGCGCCTCGGATTTAATTAATAAACTGGAAGCAAAATTATCAGAAGATCCCGGCGAGGCAGGTAATCGCCTCCTTAAATTCCTGAAGGAGCGTGAGATTCGTGATCGGCTTTCCGGCATGACCGAATCCCAGATCCTGTCTCATTTTGAAAAATCACTTTTAGATGGCAGCAACCAGGCATTATTGGATGCCATTTTAAACGCTCCTGCCGGGTTTGAAATGATATCGAAGGAAATGCTTAAAAAACTCAAAAGGGTCAGAGGGAAACATCTTTATCCTGAGATCATGGCGCAACTTGAGGCCATGCAGGAAATGAACGCCATCATCGCGAAGATGTTCACCCTTGTCAGGGCCGAGCTGGACAAATTGAGGAAACAATATCTTCCGATTTATATTGTCGAGAAATCAGCATAAAATGGAAGTGGGATAAGCGCTAGTTTTAATTTCCGGATTCAATGAATTTTTTAACTGGCAAAAAGCAGGGTCCCCAGCTACGGCGCTGCTTTTTTTACGTGAATCTTTAAAAACATAAATACCCGCATGGATACCAATCCTGAAAAAAGAAATAACGCGCGCATCGATCATCAATGCCCGGTTATGATTGAAAATTTAAAGGCCGGCCTTATGCACAGGGCCAAAATGATGAACTTCAGTGCCAATGGATTATATTTCGAGGCCGATAACTTGCTGCAGCCGGGAGAAGAAATTTTCGTCGGGATTGACAATTCGCCCTTTGCATCCTCAAAAGATACTTACGAGTGCTATCGCGTTAAAATCGTATGGCGCAAGAAATTGAAAAAATCCGTTTTTTATTATGGCTACGGGGCTAAACACAGCATTGATTACCGTAAAGTAAAATCGCAAAAAGGCGATGCCACGGAATGGAATGATATCCGCAAACATCAACGCAAATCTTATGCTAAATCCATCCGTTTCGCCGCTAAAAACCTCATTTTCGAGGGATTTTTGAAAAATATCAGTTCCGCCGGCGTTTTTATTGAAGCTGTTGAAAATTTCTCTGCCGGGCAGACCCTCACATTTGAGATTCCTTTAAAAAAGAACCAGAAGGCCAAAGTCAAAGGCGAAATTGTATGGTCCAGCCCGGACGGCTTTGGTGTTAAATTTTTAAGTGTTGATAAGCAGGAACCTTCCCCGGATTCAAAATAATCTTCCTAGAAGTCATCTCAAAATTAGGATTTTGGTTCCATATCAAGGCGGCCGCGAAATTCAAGCCGGAGGAATACGTTGGTATTTCGAGGATTTGAAGTGAACGCCCAACGCAGAGATGGGGACAAAAGACTTTTTTGAGATGACTTCTAATCTTCGTACGTCGGAATCCCCAACGCTTCTGCGTTTAAAATGCTGGGGGCCGCTTTGGGCGCATCGCCTTCCAGAAAGGGCGCAATATCGCTCCTTTGCCAGGCCGGATAGCCCTGCAAAATGGCCGCCACATTACCGGCAGCCAAAGTGGCCATACCCTGGCGGGTCCAGCTGGTGGCCGAAGCGATATGCGGGACAATCACCACGTTGTCCAGATCCACCAGACCCGGTTTCATCTCGGGCTCATCTTCAAATACATCCAGGGCGGCTTTAAAATCCGGATGTTTTTGACAGTGAGCCACCAGAGCGGCCTCGTCAATCACCGGACCGCGGCTGGTGTTCACTAAAATCGCGTCATTTTTCATCAGCGCCAGGCGTTTCGCATTGATCAGGTGATGGGTGGATTCATCCAGGATCGTATGGATGCTGACACAGTCGGCTTCCTGCAGCAATTCTTCAACAGTTGCGGCACGGTTGCAGGACACCGGCGCTTGGCCCTGGGACTTTAAAAACTTGCTGTACCGGGCCACATAATTTTCCAGATCTTCATTTGGGTAGGGGTCGTAATAGATCAAGTTCATTTTGTGGCCTTCAACCATCATATGGGCGTAAGCGGCCCCGATACGGCCGGCGCCGATGATCCCCAGTGTCTGGCGCCATAAAAGATTGCCCAAAAACAGGTTGGGCAGCCAGCAGTCGTATTTGCCGTCTCGCAAAAACCGTTCGGCTTCAGCGACCCGGCGGGCGGCTGCAAAGGTCAAGGCCACCGCCATCTGGGCGGTGGTCTCGGTCAACACCCCCGGCGTGTTGCCCACCGGAATGCCGTGCCGGGTGGCCGCAGCCACATCCACATTATTAAAGCCCACCGCATAATTGCTGTAGGCAGTTCCGCCGGCGGCTTTAAGGGCTGCAAATATATCATCACCCCAGGACTCGGTTAACTGGCCGATGGCCGCGTTGCACCGATCCCCGAAAGCGGCTTTAATCTCCTGGCTGCTTAACACATCGGGTGACGTGCAGATTTCGATTTTACAATCGGCTTCGGTCAGAATGTTGAGCCAGCGATCGCCGGGCAGTTCTTTGGTAACGATGACACGCTTGCTTCCCGAAGCGTTATGAATTTTCCATTCTTTCGAACCCATAGCCAAATCCTCGTTTTTAAAAGAGCTCACGGATGCAGTCTTGGAAAAGATTGCTGAGAAATATTAACCTGGTTTCTTGATATCTTTCAAAGATTTATTTTTCATTTTTAACAAAGAAGAGAAACTCGCCCTCGCCCTCCAGTCTGCCGAACAGGGGCGTTTGCATCTGCCGGGAGGCATTTGATACGGTGGGCCGCAGATAGGCCCCCAGTTCGGTGCCCGTGACCACGTTGTCCTTATCGATATCGGCCTGCCCTTCGATGGCTTTTAAAAAATAAGAAGTGAACAATCCGTGGCCTTCTTTCTCCTGGACCTGTTCGCCCTGGCCGCCGGCGGTGATAATCTGAACCACCCGCATCGCAGAAACTTTGCGCAGGTAATCGCTGATGCCCGGCCAAACCCCGGCCGAACGGTTGAGCCCCAGGCCGGAATAACAGCAATCCATCACATAAAGAATATGCTTGGCCGCAATCCGGCTGGAAAGACTTCGAATCTGCTCCATGGAAACAGCAGTTGAGGTGTAACTGCCTGTTTCGGCATCCACCGGTATGATATAGCCCTTTTTGCCGCCGCCGGATAAAGTTTCTGTTTGACCGTGGCCGGCAAAGTAAAACAGGACGCGATCATTGCGGCCGACCTTTTTAGGAAGATTATGGAAGAGTTCGCTGAGGATCCTTCGCTGGGTGGCCTCTTTATCCAAAATCAGATTAATATCATCAAATCCCGTTTTTTGAAGGGCGTCCTTGATGGCTTTTGCGTCGGCAGCCGCAAATTCCAACCCCGGCCATTTTTCATAATGATTGATGCCGATGACGATGGCAAAAGATTTGCCGTAGAGTGCTTTTATCTGAGAAGTGGATTCGACCCGGGTCAAGGGGGGCAGGGCATACTTTTCACCCTCAATATCAATTGAAATATGCGCGCGGTTGCCTAGGGAATCGGCGGCTTCCACCCGGATGGTATTGGTTCCCAGCTGGATGGGAATGTCTTTGAGGAAGTTTCCGTGGTCGTCCGGGGAGGTCTCCAGCTGGTTGATTTTTACCCAGGCAACCCCGCTTTTGTCGGTGGCAATCCCCCGAACCGTCAGGTTTTCATAGGTTTTAAGGATTTTCATCCCCCGCCGGGTTGAGGGTTCATACAGAATAATCTTGGGTCCCTCGCTGTCGCTAGCCGCTTCAATCTTTTGGTTTAATTTTAAGGCCTTGGGATAATCTGCGCGGATGCTCAGGGATTTTTTGATGTTGCGGTTGGCCTCGTCCAGATCACCTTTTTGGAAAAATAAACTAGCCAATAAGTAATACAACTTATGATTGGTGGTACCCAGTTCAGCAGCCTTTGTAAAATAAGCAATCGCTTTCTCGCTTTTTTTTTCTTTGCGGTACAAATTACCCACGAGCTCATAAGGTCGAATGTATCCCGGACATATTTCGATGGCTTCCTGAAAGTACTGGCGCGCCTGCTCTTTATCGGCCCCTAAGCGGCCTTTCCAGAAAAAATGAGGTGCTTTATCGCAGCCGCCGGACAAATTATTGCCGTCAGATGCCAGGGACTGATTGCCGGATATTTGAAGGAAAAAACAAAGGACAGTCATGAACATCAAGCCGTTCTTTTTTTTATCCATAATTGCCCTCCTGTTTATGTATCGGATTCCTCTCGAATAACGAATATTCGAATCATTCACTTTAAGCGATTTATTCGCCTTCGCCTCTGAGTACCCTGTCCGCCTCAGGCGGACTGCGGGGAGCTTCATAGGGACGGGCCTAAATTCAGATTTCTTCTTCAATTATTTCATGTGCCGCATTTATTCTGAAGTTATCAAACTCTGCGGATATCGATTGTGTTGCCCGAATGGTGGTTCTTCTGTGAAAAAAGTTTCGCACCGTAAAACCAAATATCATATCATTTACATTTACACGAAAGGTGTGCATTTTATTCCATGCGGATGCCCCCCTTTTTTTATATAATGTACTGATATTTTTGGCTTTCCTCAGGATTCGTAACGTGCCGTTGAAAGTTTCGATCTTTTGAGAACTTCCTTCTCTCCTTCTACCATTTATGAAGCCGTTGCTGCTGAGCCATCCCTGATGCAATCCCGCTCCCATGGCCAAATTGATAAAGACGATGTCGTTTCTGCCGATCTTTTCGCTTTTATCGAATACCGCAATATTCAGTAATTGATCCATGCCGGATGTGCCTTTTAAAAAATCAATCCGGCAATCCAGTTGAATATCAAAATCTCCTCTAAACGCATACTTAGAACCGAGACCGCCTTTGCTGAAGCTGCCGGTTTTGGTGCGAATGATTAATTTGCCGTTCTCGAAGCGCATGTCGGCCAGTTTAAAATTTTGCATCTGTTCTTTTTTAGGTAAATATCCGGCCCTGTCCCAAAGATCTTCTCGCATCCTGTCAAAAGAGTCATTATAATATTCGAGCTCGCTTTGAGAAAGGCTGTTTTCGATCTGCAACGGCGCCTTATCCGTGGCACATGACAGCAGCGTACCTAAAAAGGCAAGTAATAAAAAGCCGATGATGAAACCGGCTTTTTTATTTCGCATGGCGCAGCCCTCCTGACCAAATAGATAGACGCATTACCGCTGACAGAACAGCATACTGCGTTGCGCACTTTCGGAACAGGCAGCGACGAGGTATCACATATCTGATTAATGTCAGATGCACTTGCTACAAACCAATTATGCGGTAAGATGTAAATTCAGATTTCTCCTTCAATTATTTCCTGCGCCGCATTTATTCTGAAGTTATCAAACTCTGCGGATATCGATTGTGTTGCCCGAATGGTGGTTCTGTTTCCAAAAAAGTTCCGAAGCTGAAAGCCGATCAGCATGTCGTTATCCGTTACGCGAAATGCATTCATTTGGGTCCACTCTGGTGTTCCCGCGTTTTTATATAACGTGCTGATGGTTTTGCCTGTTCTCAAGATACGAAACGAGCCGTTAAAGTTTTCTGTCTTTTGAGAGCCTCCGCCTTTCCTGCTACCATTTACAACACAATTGCTAAAGACCTTCCCCCGGTCAGATCCCCCTTTCATGGACAGGCCGATGATCGCGATGCTCATTTTCCCAATCTTTCGGCTTATGTCGAAAACACCAAAATTAAACATTTGATCCATATCCCTACCGGAGATCCCTTTTATAAAATCAATCCGGCAATCCAGTTGAATATCAAAATCTCCACTTAACGCATACTTGGATGAAAGCCCGCCTTTGCTGAAGCTGCCGGTTTTCGTTCGAATGATCAGTTTACCGTTATCAAAACGCATATCGGCCTGCCTGAAATTTTGCACCTGTTCTTCGCGATACAAATACCCGGCCCTGTCCCAAAGATCTTCTCGCATCCTGTCAAAAGAGTCATTATAATATTCGAGCTCGCTTTGCGGAAGGCTGTTTTCGATCTGCAACAGCGCCTTATCCGTGGCACATGATAAAAACGCGCCGAAAAAAGCAAGTATGAATATCCCAATGATCAAGCGCGTCTTGCTGCTTCTCATAGTATCGGTCTCCTAATTGAGCGAAAGTCGAGGTCACAGATCCGCCTCTGGGGGATTGCCCCAGCTTCCCCGGCAGCGGGATGTCCGCTTCGCTCCGTCAAGGCGCCCAAGGGCAGGCCGAAAGTCGCTCAGCCGAAGTCAAGCTGTAGTCGTCTACCGCCAGCCCTTGGCAATCCGCCGTTGCTTTGTCAGCTATGGCGGGACAGGCGCAGAAGATGGGGTGTTCCGCCTGAGGCGGATAAACATCGGCCTTACCCGCCTCTGGCGGGCTTTCCCAAAGTAGGGTCGGCCACCGTGCCGACCTATATGCGGCGGGCACGGACTTCGGCGAGCTCAGTCGAGCCGTAGCCCGCCCTACTCATCTATAGAGACATATTGAATCTTGAAAAACATCACAAAATGGAAGATGACAACTATCTTAAAAGTCTTGCCCTTGCTTTTCCTTTAAACTGTCGAGCCGTTTGACAAACTCCTGGTAGGTGGACTCATCGAACCGCTCGATTTCTTTGGCGTGCATCTTCCAGGTCTGCAGGCACATACCGGCATCGTGCGGGCTGTTCTGTTCGATATAATATTCGATGCACTTCAAAGAATCATTTACGGATTTTTCATAGATCTGCAGTTTAAATTCTTCATATTTTTGTGGGTCCAATTTACCGGCATCGATGGCGGCAGCCCGCCAGACATTGAGCCGGACGCGTGCGCTGTAAAAACCGTCTTTTTCCAGGGCCCTTTTTAATCGCCAGAGGGCATTGGTCGCCTCCAGGTTCAGCATCCGCTGCCGGGCTTTTTGTTCCTTGGTCTGTTCGGCGATTGCAGCGGACACATCACCCAGTATAAGGATTATACCTGTTAAACAGCAGAGGGCGATTGTCCAGAATTTTTTATGTCGGGCCAAAGGGTGCATGTTAGAAAGTGGCTGTCTTTTTAACCGGAAATGGGTCTGTTTAATATACTTTGAATCGTAAACTTTAAACTTAACCTAAAATCAAGGATAGGTCAAAAATCATCATTACGCGGGGTGCTCCTCAAGTCTCGCCAAGGTGAGACGATCGGCATTACTTTGCCTTCTCCCTCTCTTCGGTTACGCAATAGATACCATCGCCTGCTCTTGCCGGCAAAAAGCACAGGTTGTCGGAAACACATGCCGCTTTGGTCAAATCGCCGGCTTTCCAGCGCTTGATTAAACCCGGCTCCCGGATCAGAGGCCGGCTCATGGAAATATAGTCGGCCACGCCCTCATTAACCAGGCGTTCAGCCACATGAAAGGAGCGGTTTCCGCCTACCAGAATAATCGGAACATCGACCTGTTTTCTTAAAGCCGCTGCTTCTTCCTGAAAATAGGCCTCTTTTTCTTCTTTGTTTATGCCTAACTGGCTGGAGCGGGTCGTGGAACGGATGGGAAGGCCGCCGCTGACTTCAATGGCATCAATACCGGCCTCGGCCAGCATTTTGCCCGCCTGAACAAAGTCTTGCGGCATCAAAGCGCCGTCCACAAACTCTTTGCTGTTCATTTTAATTAAAACCGGAAAGTCTTTTGCGACCGTCTCCCGGATTGCCTGAAACACCTCTATCGCCAGTCTGGCACGGTTTTCAATCGGGCCGCCATATTCATCCGTGCGGTGATTGAACAGCGGGGAGATAAACTCGCTTAAGAGATAGCCGTGGCCGGCGTGGATCTGTACGCCGTCAAAACCGGCGCTTTTGGCCCTGCCGGCAGCGGCAGCAAAGGCTTCTATAACACGTCCGATGTCTTCTTTTGTCATCTCCTTGCGGACACCTTCAGCGATGCCTTCTACATTGGAAGGCGCGATCGGCGTTTGACGGGTTAACGCTGTATTGCCGAAAAAACCGGCATGGGACAGCTGACAGACGATCTTTGCGTCGTGGTCATGCACCACGTCGGCGATGTCTTTCAGCCCTGCGATCATATCATCATTATGAATGCCGAGCTGTTTGACACCGGCCTGCCCGACTTTTTGCACATATGCGTGGCTGTTGATAATCAGCCCCAGCTCACCCCTGGCAAGTTTGATGAGCAAATTAATGAGTTCGGGGGTGGATGCGCCATTCTCGTCCGCCATTGCTTCCCAGGTCGCCGAACGTACAAATCGGTTTTGCAGCTGCATACCGTTAATTTCACCGGGCTCGAACAGTTTGCTCATCTCAGTCGCTTCTCGAATATTTTCAAATGACTATCTGTATACCGCAGTCCGATGAGTATTATTAAAATTATCTATTTCCCGGTGAAAATCGAGGACACCTGCCAAACCGTAACCCTCTTTGCTACTGCATCTTGCGGATGCGGATTTCGACTTCCGGGGTATCCTTCATTAACTCAACTAACTTCGACGGATCCGTTTTGCCGTAATGATACGGATACAGGACTCTGGGCTTAAATGCCTTGGCTGCGTCGGCCACCATTTCCGGTGTCATGGTATAGGGCAGGTTCATCGGTAAAAACGCGTAGTCAATATCTCTAAGTTGCTTCATTTCCGGGATGTTCTCGGTATCGCCCGCCACATAGATTCTTTTATCACCAAAGGTGATCACATATCCGTTTCCATTGCCTTGCGGGTGGTAAGGAACACCCTCGCTGCGCATATGGACGAGATTGTAAGCCGGTACGGCCTCTATTTTCAACCCATCGACCGTCTTCACATCACCGTTTTGCATAATGATCCCGCCTTTAACCTGTTGGGTGCAATTTTCTGTTAGAATGATTTTGGTTCTGTCCGTTCGCAGGCTGTCCAGCGCTTTCAGGTCAAGATGGTCACGGTGTTCATGCGTCAATAAAATCAAGTCGGCTTGCGGCAGTTTTGAATAATCTGCCAGGCGCGAAAATGGATCGACATGGATAATTTTACCGCCAAAGGTAAACATCAAGGTCCCGTGGCCGATGAATGTGATTTCCAGTTCACCTTTGGCGGTTTTAACTACATCGGTTTCAAAAGTGTTTCCGGCGAAACCGGTAGCTTCCATTGTTATGCAGAACAAGCCAATTAAGAATATATGTTTAAACATTTGGCACCTCCTCGATTAATGGATGATTCCCTGGCGTACAATATAATACCATTCGTCGATCAGCTTTTGCCGGTTTTCACGGATCCAATCCTCACCATTGAATTCGACCAGTTCTGAAATTCGGATGCAGAGAATTTCCAGTTCTTTTGCATGGCCCGGTATGTTCTGGGTTCCCAAAAGCCGATACACAGTTTCTAAGGACAGCGGCTTCATAAGCACTTCCAAATACAAAACCCTGTCTCTTATGATGCGAAACAGGGTTTTATAAGTTCAAGGCATGCGGCATCCCTTGGGTTTAAGGTTTGCACATCTTCATCCGGTCAAATCCGATTATCATGGGATCCTTTATAAAAGTCAAGCGCTTGTCTGCCGGCAATATTTGAAGTGAAAAGATGGATTTTGTTGGCCCCTGAATCGGTGTGCAAATTATCGCTCAAAACGGACAATTTATATTTAACAATTTGATAATTTTTAAAATAAAATTTTTCTTGACAGCGACAACTATCTGATATATGAGATAGCAGTTAAAAGCCAATCGGAATGCGGTCCAAGTCGCCGCTGCATTCCGAATACGCTGTGTTTAGAAAATCTCATCTTTCATTTTCGAACGCCCGTGCACCTGAATTACCTCTATCGCCGTATTTTAACGAAGGAGGGAGAGAATGTCTGAAGTCGAATGTGTCGTTGATTGTCAGAATACCTTAGGGGAAGGACCGGCCTGGTCTGTCGATGAACAAAAACTGTACTGGGTGGATATCGAAAAGTCTGAGCTATGGAGCTATGATCCGGAAACAAAAGAAACCCGGGTTTGGAAAACCCCGGAGCGTGTCGGATCGTTTGCGTTTCGTAAACAGGGCGGTCTTCTCCTTGCTTTCGAATCCGGTCTGGCCTTCTGGAACCCTGAAAGCGGCGATGCTTCGCGGATTCAGGATTTCGAGCCGGATTTATCAACCACGCGCACCAATGACGGTAGATGCGATCGCCAGGGCCGCTTTATTATCGGTGGCATGAATGAATCCGAAAGTGGTGAAGCGATTTCAAATGTTTATCGTGTGGACCCTGACCTGAGTTTCCATCAAATCATAGCCGGGGTGACCTGTGCCAACAGCACCTGTTTTAGTCCTGACGGAAAGATAATGTATTTTGCTGACTCACCCACCGGTGAGATCTGGTCCTATGATTACGATACGGATACCGGCGCCATTTCGAATAGACGCCTGTTTGCCGACTTTTCCGACCAGCCCGGCATCCCCGATGGCTCGATTGTTGATTCGGAAGGATTTCTGTGGAATGCACAGTGGAATGGCTATCGGGTGATTCGCTATCGTCCGGACGGCACGATAGATCGGATTATTGAAACGCCGGTAATGAATCCCACCTGTGTGGTTTTCGGGGGTAAGGAACTCGATGTGCTTTATATCACCACTGCCCGATATCTGATGACTCAGGAGCAAATCGATTCTGAACCATTATCCGGCGGCCTGTTTGCTGTAAAGGTGGATGTGAAAGGCCTAAACGAACCCAAATTTTGTAGTTGAGCGAATTTTTCGGATTAGCACGATAAGGGTCAAACACTAAAGGAGGTGATCAAAACCAAAAATTCAAACCACCCAATTCTGACCAAATGTATAACCACAAAGAAAAGGAGGATGAAAATGAAAACTAAAAAGAAATTTACTCTCTTTGTTTCGGTAATCATCAGCTTGGCACTTATTACTTGTGTCCCCGCCTTTGCCGTTGATTACGCCAAACCCGTTGCACTCGATAAAGGTGCACAGGCCAGCTTTGATCAGGTCAAACAAAAGGATCCCAAATCCCTTCGCGTCGCCTACATGCCTCCGGCAACCGAATTCAATTATTACATCGCCATCGGAGAAGGGATCAAGGATCTTGGCAAGAAAACCGGCGTGGATACATTCATGCTGGCACCCCAGAGTGGAGCCGACATTAACGGCCAGATGGGTATGCTGCAGGACGTGATCAGTCAAAAGGTCGACGCCATCATTATTTCCACCCATGATGAAAACGCGGCAGCCCCCCTGCTGAAACGAGCCGTACAACAGGGAATCATTGTCGCCATCGTGAATTCGGACATTCCCAAATTTCCGACTCCCGTTCATGCCGTCGTCGGCTACTCCCAGAGAAAAGGAACCTATAAGATCGGACAATATGCCTTGAAAATGGCCAAGGGCAAGGCACTGAAAGTAGGGGTTATCGAAGGGCAGCCCGGTTATCACTCAACCGAGCGCTGCGGCGGATTTCTGGATGCCATCAAGGGCTCCAAGTTTAAAGTGGTCACCAGCCTTGACGGCAAATGGAATGTGGAAGGCGGCAATGCAGCCGGTATGGACGCACTTCAAGCCCATCCTGAAATTGAGCTGGTCTTTGCGGCCAATGACTATATGATCATGGGAACCGCCATGGCCGCCAAAGCGCTGAGCAGAAAAGATGTCATGCTGCTGGGCAATGACGGCGATACTGCCGGTCTGGAGGCGATCTATGAGGGCCGTGTCACCGCGACAGTCGACACGACACCGTTTGTTATGGGACAGATCGCTTTGCAGGTTGTGCTCGATATTTACAACAAGTCTTACCCGGGAGGGTTTGTGGAGACACCGACCACTATAGTTGACAAGTCAAATATCCTTCAGGTTCTGCAACACCCTGAGAGATTGTATCCGAAACCTTCAAAAAAATACTAATTCGATAGGTGAAGCGAGAAAGCACTGATGCAACGCAAAGGCAAACCGGTTTGGGAGCTAATAGGCATCACCAAGCATTTCCCGGGAGTTAAGGCCAATGATAATGTGTCTATATCCATTTATCCGAGTGAGATCCATGCCCTGCTGGGTGCCAATGGCTGCGGGAAAAGCACCCTGATTAAAATATTTTCCGGGGTGTACCAACCGGATGCCGGTACCATTTTGTTGAACGCAAAGCAGGTTAAAATGGACAACCCAACGGTTGCCCGCTCCCATGGGATTGCCACGGTGTTTCAGGAATTCTCTCTGGTTCCAAGTTTGACGGTCAAGGAAAATATTTTCCTTGGCCGTCTACCTATCAGTAGGGTAGGCCGCACGGTATGCTGGAATACGATGCGAGATGAAGCAATTCGCATTCTTGAAAGTCTTGAAATCGAAATTAATCCTGATGAAGAGGTCGGCAATTTATCGATTTCTGCCCAGCAACTGGTGGAAATTGCCAAAGCGTTTGCAGCCGATGCATCCATGATTACTCTGGATGAACCGACCACTGCCCTGGGGATCGATGAGATTGCCAATTTGCATCAGCTCCTGCGGCGGATGGCCCAGCAAGGAAAATCGATACTATATGTTTCCCATCGGCTGGATGAAGTTGTTGATCTGGTTAGCACCATTACCATTTTAAAAGACGGCCAGGTGGTCAGCACGGCGGAAGAATCTGAAATCGATGTTAGCTATATTGTCAAAAAGATGGTCGGCGAAGAAGTAAAAGATTACTACCCCAAAGTGGTCAATATAACCGACACGCCGATTTTAGAGGTGCGCAACATTTGTACCGATAACAAAATTAACAATGTGAGTTTTTCGGTAAAGCGGGGGGAAGTATTCGGATTAGGGGGGGTGCTGGGGTCCGGCCGCACGGAAATTGCGCGGGCCATCTTTGGGCTCGATGCGCTGACAACCGGTTCGATTCATTTAAACGGCGACCGCGTCTCCTTCCACTCGCCGCAGGATGCCATCCGCTCTAAAATTGCATTTGTAACTGAAAGCCGCAAGTTTGACGGACTATTTTTCAACTTCCCCGGACCGCCCAACAAAACCATTGTCCACTTAAAAGGTGTGATGAAAAAAGGACTGATTCAACCCAATAAAGAGCTGGAGGTGGGGCAGTTCTTTATTGAAAAACTCAATATTTCTCCGGAATCTCAAAGTAAACTCGTGGGCCTGCTGTCAGGTGGCAATCAGCAAAAAGTTATCCTTTCGCGCTGGCTGTTCTCCCAGGCAGATATTTTCATTCTCGATGAGCCGACTCAGGGAATTGATATCGGAGCCAAAGTGGCGCTTTTTCATTTGATTAATGAAATAACGGCCCAGAAAAAGAGTGTCATTCTGATCAGTTCCGATCATGACGAACTGCTGGCCATGAGTGATCGTATCGGCATTGTCCGCGATGGTTGCATGGTGCAAATTGCTGAAGCCAAAGACCTGTGTCATGAAGATCTGGTCCAGGTTTCCGTCGAAAAGCCTTTTTCAGAAGATATCAAGGCGGGTGCTCCCGGGCAGAGGGGCATGGTTTAAGCATTATCGATGGGCTGTCCGTCCCTTCGACGCGTCCGGTCAGACAATGATGCGGTTGTAAAAGAACTTCAGGGATTCAGAGGTCGGGGATTACGCCAAATTGGAACCGTTAATTCGCGAGCTCTGAACCTGTAAATTATTACAAAAAAAGAAACTACAAATGTGGAACTTAATCAAAACTTTTCTTCGCTCTCAAGTAATCGGGCCTTTGGCAGCCACCATGCTAGTCGCGATTCTGGTCGCAGTGACCACCGAGCGCTTTTTGGATGTGAACAACCTGCGCAACCTTGCCTTGCAGGTCAGCATCGTTTCCTTGATGGCGATCGGCTCCACCGTGGTCATTTTTGCCCAAGGCATCGATCTCAGCCCGGGTTCTATGGTGGCGTTGATGACCATGGTCTTTGCCATCGCTGTAAAATTCATGGGGATCCCGTTGCCGGTGGCAATTTTTATGATACTGCTGGTGGGTTGCCTGCTCGGCAGTGTCAACGGATTTTTAACCGCTTATGTGCGTATCCCCTCTTTTATCACTACGTTAGCGGGCTTAAGCGCCTATCGGGGCATGGCGTTTATGTTCAATAACGGTTCCCCGGTCTTTTCCATATCGGATTCGTTAGACATGTTGTTTTACGGCAAAATTCTGGGCATTCCCATGCCCTTTTTTTACGTCGTCTTTTTCTTTGCGCTGGCCAGTTTTGTCATGCGTTACACACGGCTTGGCCGGCATATTTACGCCGTTGGCGGCAATGCCGCCGCCGCCCAGCTTTCCGGCATTAACGTCAAGCGTACCCAAATGCTGGCTTTTATGATTGCCGGCTTTATGGCTGCGGTCGCATCGATCTTGATGGCCGCCCGACTGAATTCCGGATCCCCCAATTATGGGGTCGGCATGGAGCTTCAAGCCATTGCTGCGGCTGTTATCGGCGGCGCCAGTCTGATCGGCGGCAGGGGCAATATTGTTTCCACTCTGTTTGGTGCCCTGACGATTGTGATTGTTCAAAACGGTTTGAATCTAAACGCGGTACCCACCTCATTGCAAAATATTATAATCGGTTTGATTATCCTTCTTGCAGTTGGAATTGATATGTGGCGGGAAGAAATCGGTATGATTTTTAAGCGGATGATCCCATCGCGCAATACTTAAGTCGGATTGGACATTGCGAGTTATAAAAATAAAATATGTAACCCAATAAATAACGAGGAGGTCGAATTATGTCGTATCCAAGAACAATTTCTCACATCGGAATTTCAGTTACAGATCTTGAAAAAGCGGTTGAATTTTACACCCAGGTATTCGGCTGGTATGTGATTATGCCGCCAACGTTAATCGTATCAGATGACAGCGCTATTGGCGTTATGTGCGATAATGTCTTTGGCAAGGGCTGGGAAAAATTTCGAATCGCCCATCTATCCACTGGTGATCGGATTGGCGTGGAGCTTTTCGAATTTAAAAATGCCCAGCCGCCGGAGAAGCACTTCCAATACTGGATAACCAGCATTTTCCATTTTTGTGTGCAGGACCCCGATCTGGAGGGATTGGCCGAGAAGATCGTTGAACACGGAGGCAAACAGCGCATGCCGGTTTGCGATTACTACCCGGATGATAAACCTTACCGGATGGTTTACTGTGAAGACCCGTTTGGCAATATCATTGAGATATACAGCCACAGCTATGAATTGACATACTCAGGCGGAGCTTATGTCTAATTGAGCTGTACCATTGCAGCCCTTACGGGATTTGCCGGAAGAAATCCAGGCCCAACGGATTACTTTCGAGAAGGACGCTGCGTGAAGATCTCTTCGGAAAGCTCCGCGGGGCCTTGCGTGTCGCGAATAGCACATCAACACGAACCCGGGCAAAAGGCTGCATCGTAATAGGATAATTATGGCGATACCACCCGATATTTCCCTGCTTTAGCGGGACGCTTGATCGGATCGGGATCCGCGCCTTGAAACCCGTTTGCCCAAAGCTATGGAAAAGGTGCTTCAATGAATCGAAAATTAAAAGTAGTCATTACCGATTATGATTATGGCAACGTTAATGTTGAGCGACCGATCATTGAAGGTGCAGGATTTGAGTTAGTGGCAGCCCAGTGTAAAAGCGAAAACGAACTGATCGAGGTGGCTCATGATGCGGATGCAGTGGTTTGCCAATATGCGCGGGTAGGAGAAAAAACCATCAACGCTTTCACCAACTGCCGGCTGATTGCGCGTTATGGGATCGGTGTTGATATTGTCGATGTGGAAGCCGCCACCCGGCGCAACATACTGGTGACCAATATTCCGAATTACTGCGTGGATGAGGTGGCCGACCATGCCATGGCCATGCTGTTAGCCTGTATCCGCAAATTGCGGACCTTTGATAAAGCCGCCCGGGACGGAATCTGGCACTGGCAGGTCGGACAACCCATCCACCGCATGCGGGGCAGTAATCTGGGGCTACTGGCTTATGGCAAGATTGCGCGGGCCATTGCCGAGCGGGCAAAATCTTTTGGCGTAAATTTGATCGCATACGACCCGTATGTTGCCGCGGAAGAATTGGCGTCATACGATGTTGCGGCGGTGTCCTTTGAAAATCTGATCGAGCAGGTGGATTATTTGATGATCCAGGCACCATTAAATCCGGAGACGGAAGGCATGATTGGAGAGGCGGAATTGAAAAAGATGAAACCCACTTCCGTGCTTATCAATACCAGTCGTGGCCCTCTGGTGGATAATGACGCACTCTACCAGGCGTTAAAAGAGGGCTGGATTGCGGCGGCCGGGATTGATGATACCGCTGAGGAGCCGGCCAAGAAAAAAGATTGGAAACCGGACAACCCTTTATTTCAGCTGGATAACATCATCATTACGCCCCACTCGGCCTATTATTCCGAAGAATCTATTGAAGAAGCACGGCGCTGCGTATCGGAGGAGGTAGCCCGCGTATTAAATGGGAATCCGCCGTTATCGCCGGTTAACCAAGTTAAGTTAGTTGATGGCAGTTACTCTATGGCATCCTGAGGTATCGCTTTAAAAAATGACAGGCGATGATCGCAAACGAGGAAGGAGGATTGAATGACTCAGATTATAAACGATTTCAAACGGCCGGGGGAGGCTCTGGTTGAACAATACCAGGAAGTGGCCAAATGCTACAGTACATCCTGCGTTTTTGCCGATGTTCAAAGACGGCGCGGTGTGATGCACAGCGTTCTTAAACCGATTTCCAACGGCACCCTTGTGGGTCCGGCCTTGACCGTAAGGCTTTCAACCGGAGACCTCCAGGATTGTCTAGATGCGTTGACAGTGGCCCAGGCCGGAGATGTAATCGTTGTGGATGCAGGCGGCGACACGGAAACCTCTATCTGGGGCGGCCTGATGGGCGGACTATGCCTGCAAAAAGGTGTTCGTGGCGCCATTGTTGATGGCGCCGTCAGGGACATTGATGAATTGCGGGATCTGAACTTCTATTTATTTGCTCGATCGGTTACTGCCCGCGGTACACACACCATGTATTCAAAAAGGATGGAAGAACTCGATATCAATGTCCCGATTCAGTGCGGCGGGGTGGTGGTAAACCCGGGGGATATGATTGTGGCCGACGAAAATGGCATAACGGTTGTCATGCAGGCAGAACTTGAATCCATCCTGAAGCTCGCCAAAGAACAGGCGGAACGGGAGGAGGCCACCCGCAAAGCCATTGCCGCCGGTAAAACAGTGGATGAATTGCTGGAAGAATTCGGGCGTATTTAACCACCGCTTGGTGCGTCTGGGTTGTGCAGGCACCCGACTAAATTTATAGGGCAGGATTACGGATATGGACCAACATTTGATTGGCCTGGACTGGGGCATAAGCTCATTCCGTGCGTATTTGATGGGCGACAGCGGTCAAATTATTGATACCGTAACCAATCAAAGCGGAATTATGCAGGTCGGCAGGCGGTCTTTTGAAGACGTTCTGGTCGATTCGATCGATCACTGGCAGATCCAGTATCCTGAGGCTTCTATCATTGCTTCCGGGATGATCGGCAGCCGCCAGGGCTGGTTTGAGGCGCCCTATGTAAGCTGCCCGGCAGGGTTGGCGGAGCTAGCCGACAACCTGTCTTCCATTGTCACCTCCCGGGGAAAGAAAATATGGTTTGTGCCCGGCGTGATGCGCCGCGCCGTCGACAACACGCCGGATGTGATGCGTGGTGAGGAAACCCAGATTTTCGGTAGTGTTCAAAACGATTCTGATCGCTGCAGTTTTATTCTCCCCGGGACTCACAGCAAATGGGCCCTGGTGGAAAAGGGCCGGATTGTCTGGTTTACGACATTTATAACCGGTGAGCTCTTTGGCGTCTTGTGCAATCACAGCATCCTGGGGAAACTGATGGAAGAAGATCAGCATGACGATGCGGCCTTTTTAAAGGGACTGGAGTGTGCCGATCATGCTGTGACCGCCAGACAGGGAGTACTGAATAAACTATTTAGTGTTCGCAGCCTCGGGTTGTTTGGTGAACTGCGCCCCACCGGGTTGAAATCGTACCTGTCCGGTATGCTGATCGGGGCGGAAGTTACCGAAGCCATCTGGCAGATTAAGCATAAAACCCGGATACGTCTTGTTGGCGATTCATGGCTTTCAGGTCTTTATGCCAAAGCACTTGAGTTTTACGGCCGGTCTTCCAGGGTCGAATCTGAAAACCTGACGGCACACGGATTGGCCATGATCGCCAGCCGTGCCGATTTGAAATGATGGATGCTGAAACAAAATAGGCCTTGTATTTTTCAGGCCAATAACTTTTTCAACCGGCTAACGAACGCCGAAAACTATTTTGAGGAATTGTATGACCACACGACCCTTAAATGACAGCATTAAGCAGATCGCCAGGCCCAAATCTTTAACAGAAATGGCGGTTGAATACCTGCGCACAGCAATCACCAAAGGCGACCTGGGGCTGGGGCAGCCCATTTCAGAAAGCACCTTGGCCGCCTCGCTGGGTATCAGCAAAACACCGGTACGCGAAGCACTGGCGCAGCTGAAAATTGAAGGGCTGGTGAAAATATCTCCCCAGAAGGGAACCTTTGTTTTCACTATGAGTGAACAGGAAGTGATCGATATTTGCGAGTTCAGATACCTGCTGGAAAGCGCCGCTTTGAGGCTGGCGTTTACGAGTAACAAGCAGGCCTTTGTTAAAGAACTGAATGAAGTCGTGAACCGTATGACCCAGGCTCGGAAAAACAAAAAAGAAAATCGATATCTTGACCTGGATACCGATTTCCATACAATTTTTTTCAAACATTGCGGGAATCAGTTTATGGGTGATGCCTATCGCCTGATCGCCGCCCGGGTTGCGGCTGTCCGAACCCATCTATCGGCCGTACCACATCATACGGACAAATCCTATGATGAACACATTCGAATGAGTCAATCGATTGAAGAGAGCCGAATGGAAGAAACCTTAAAAATTTTGAATGAACATATTATGCGTACCAAGGAATCCGCAGCTTTTCATATCCCTAAGTACAGCATCTAATCGGATTATTCGGCAACCGGAATTAAAGACCCGACCGAACAAAAGATCACTGTTGCGTATCGGGCGTCGAAACCAAAATCGCTTATTGGAAGCCCCACCGGTTGCACCCGGAAAAGGAGGAGGGGACATCGTTATTTTCCTAAAACGTGCGATCGGCCAGGCCAGTCATTTATTACCAACCCATAATAAAAGGAGGTTATCATGAAACCCAAAAAATTGTTGGCAATGGTATTGGTGCTCAGCTCTTTTTTCATTTTCATTTCCGGCACGGGAAATACGGCCTATGGAGCGGAAGAGTACATCTATGTTTCCTGCATGGGCAATCTGGAGTTCTTTAATGCCCATAAATACGGCTGGAAGTGGGGAGGCGAACGGCTGGGTGTCAAAACAACATACGTCGGTCCAGCCGAGTATGACCTGAATGCCATGGTTGCTGCATTTGACCAGGCTATTGCCAAGCAGCCCAAGGGGATTGTTGTTTTTGCGGTCGAACAGGTATTAATACCTTCGATAAACAAGGCGGCCGCGGCCGGTATTCCGGTGGTGACCATCCTGGGTGATCTGCCGAACTCAAAGCGGCTGGCCTTTGTCGGCTCCCACCAGTACACATTAGGCTTTTTAGGAGGCCAAAAGTTAGCCCAGGCGCTGGGCGGCAAAGGCAAGGTTGCCGTGCTGAGTATTCCCGGCGTAGGAATGTTCGATGATCGGGAAAACGGCTTCAGGGCCGCCTTCAAGGAGTTTGCTGGAATTTCGGTGGTCCAGGTGGGCGACACCAAAGCCGACACGGTTACGGCCATCAATGTCGCCAAAAGCATCATGTTGCGCCATCCCGACCTGGCCGGATTTGCCTGTACGGATTCCACGGGCGGCATCGGCTCGGCCACGGCGGCCGAAGAGATCGGCAAAGCCGGTACGGTAAAAATTATTTCCATGGACCGCAATTCCGATGTCCTTCAAAAAATTCAAAAAGGCGTCATCACCGGCACGGTGGTTCAAAACGATGCCTCCATGGCCTTTTGGGCGTTGCAGGTGTTATATAATCATGTCCATAACCAGGCCCCGCTGACCAGCAACAACCAGGTGGCCCAAGTCAGCTCCGAACCCGATGTGGTCTACACCTCCGTAAACTATGCTGACAAATCGAACCTCAAATTTTTCCTGGAAGCCAACAAGATGTATCAGCCTTAAGCAGGCTGCGGGCAGGGATGCCGCCAAACCGTATCCCTGCCGAATATTTATTTATACCGCTTTCCATAATAAAGTACCGAAATACGGAATTGGGGTGTAAGCGCTTGTACGGTTGTAGAAAAAAACGTTTGAATACCGCAACGTTTTTTTGACAACCACTATAGAACCGACTTGGGCTCACTCAAAATCTGAACGGTGAATTCTGAACCTTTGAACGCTAACGATAAATGCGGGTTACGCAGTTTGTTCAGCGTACGCAGCCGATAGCTATGGAAGAAATACTCAAAATCGAGAATCTTTCTAAAAGATTCCCGGGTGTTCTGGCGGTTGACAACGTCAGCTTTAGCTTACGCAAAGGAGAAATTCTGTCCCTGGTCGGTGAAAACGGTGCCGGCAAAAGCACGCTGACCAGCATGCTGGGGGGAGTTTTAGCTCCGAATCGCGGTCGCATTATTCTCAACGGCAAGACCATCTCCTTTCAATCTTCCCATGACGCCATCGCCGAAGGTATCAGCATGGTTTTCCAGGAGCTGTCCCTGGTGGGTACCCTTTCAGTGGCCGAGAATATATTTGCCAATCGTCACCCGGTGGGGCCGATTAACAATATTCGTTGGCGCAGGCTCTACCGGGAAACCAGGGACCTGCTGCGCAGTTTCAAGCTCGACCTTGATCCCATGGTGCCGGTTAAGCGACTTTCCATGGGGCAGCAGCAAATACTGGAAATCTTGAAAGCGATCTCCACCGATCCGGTGGTGCTGATTTTAGATGAACCCACTTCATCGCTCACCGAAGCGGAAACCGATTATCTTTTCGACGAGATTCGCAAGCTCCAGGACCAGGGAATGTCCTTTATCTATATTACGCACAAACTCTCGGAGATTTTCCAGATTGCCAATCGGGTTATGGTGATGCGAGACGGCAAATATGTCGGCACCGAGAACGTCGGTGAAGTCAACGAAGCCAGGCTCGTTTCCATGATGGTGGGGCGTGAAATAGAAAACGTCTATGGCCATGGCGCCGCATTCGGCCAATCGGTGTCCACCGAGTATTTCAAGGTGGAGAATTTCTGTCGCCAAGGCGCCTTTCAAAACATTAACTTTGGGCTGAAGCGTGGTGAGATCCTCGGTTTTGCCGGCCTTGTCGGCGCCGGGCGAACCGAGTTGGCCCTGTCTATTTTTGGGGCCGAACCCAGGGACTCCGGCCAAATTTTAATCGACGGCCGACCGGTAGCCATTTTACGGCCGTGCGATGCTATTAAAAACAGGATTGCCTATTTGACCGAAGACCGCAAGGGCCAGGGGCTTTTTCTGACTATGCAGATCCGGGAAAACCTGATCGCGCCCTTTTTGAAACAGCTGAGTTCGCCGATCGGTTTTTTGAAGAAAAAGATTATTGATCGGCATGTACGCCAAAAGGTAGAAGAATTTGCCATTGCATCCCCGTCCATATATCAAAAACTGCTGAGTCTCTCAGGCGGTAACCAGCAAAAGTGTCTGGTCGCCATGTGGATGGGAATCCGGCCGGAGATTATTATCTTTGATGAACCCACCCGGGGCGTGGACGTCGGTGCCAGGGTGGAAATCTATCTAAAATTGCGGCAATTCGCATCCGCCGGAACCGGCATCATCATCATCTCATCCGATCTGCCGGAGTTGATCGGTATGTGTGACCGGATTCTTGTTATGCATCAAGGCGAGATTACCGGAGAAGTTTTGGCCCAGGATTTTTCAGAGGAATTAATTCTTTCATTTGCTGCTGGAATCAAGAAAAATGTCAATGCGTGCTAATTCGGAAAACGGAAACATAATTGAGTCAGATCCGACAGGGGATGCTCGAGGCAAAATGTTTATCGGTGCTGCTAAGGCCCTAATCGCCTACCGTGAGTCGGTCTTGATGCTGGTCATTCTACTATTTGGCCTTTGTATGACATTTGCTTCGCCGGTTTTTCTGAGTCGGCTTAATATAGAAGCCATCCTGCTGGCCCTATCAGTAGAGGCCACCATCGCCATCGGCATGGTCATACTGCTTATATCAGGCGGTTTGGACCTGTCCGTTGGGTCTACCCTGGCATTTGCCGGAGTGGTTACCGGACTGGCTTTAAACGCCGGTCTCCCGGTCGTCCTGGCAATTTTGCTGGGGCTTTTGGTCGCGGCCGCTGTTGGCATGGTCAACGGGTTGCTGGTTTCCAAGATGAAAATCAACCCTTTTATTACCACCCTTGGAATGATGATCAGTATCCGGGGGCTGCTGCTGGTGATCGCCAAGGGCCGCGCCGTGCTGAATCTGCCGGAATCATTTACGGCTATTGGCCAGGGGCGGCTGTTTAATGTCCAGTTCCCCATCTACATTATGTTGGCTCTGGTTATCATTGGCGATATCTTGATGCGGAATTCCCGCTTTATGAGGCAGAATTACTACATCGGTGGTAATGAGAAAGCGGCTCGCCTGTCAGGCATCAATGTTGATCGGGTTAAAATTTTTAATTATTGTTTAGTTGCCTTTCTGGCAGGGATAGCCGGTTTATTGATCACCGCCCGTTTTGGTTCATCTTCCGTAACCGTAGGCGGCGGTTTGGAGCTGCGGGTGATCACGGCAGCCATCATCGGCGGTGCCAGCTTAAGCGGCGGCGAAGGATCTGTTCTGGGTGCTTTTTTAGGGGCGCTTTTTATGGGGATTTTGGCAAATTCGCTCAATCTGCTGGGTGTTGATGTTTACTGGCAAAGATTGATTACCGGTCTGATTCTGATTATTGCCGTTGTCTTTGATGTGATAAATGAGCGTCGCAAAGAACGCCGCAAATGACACGCTAGTTTGAACCGGATCTTTTCTCTTTTCCCTCTTTTACTTTACCAATAAATGCCGCGGCCCGTCGGGTCAGCTCGGCCATATCGCCGGAATCCAGTATTTTTGAGTTGATCAAACTGCTGCCCACGCCCAGTGCAACGGCACCGTTTCTGATGAATTCTGCAGCGGTATCCAAATTTACGCCGCCAACCGGAACCAGTTTCAATTGGGACAGCGGAGCCAATATGGACTTCAACAGGGTGGGTCCACCGGCATCGGCTGGAAACAGCTTTATCATATCAGCGCCGGCTTCCCAGGCGGTCATCATTTCAGTCGGCGTAAAACAGCCCGGGATTACCGGTAGATCATGGCGTTTACACTCCGTCATCATCTCCAAATTAAGCGTGGGCGCGACAATAAAACCGGCTCCGGCTGAGATGGCCCATTGTGCCGATTCGGTGTCCAGCACCGTGCCGGCGCCGAACAAAACTTCCTCTCCATAGCGTCCGCGGGCTTCTTCAATTATCTTTAGCGCATTGGGTGTATTCAGGGTGACTTCAATAACACGCACCCCGCTTTTATGAATCGCATCTGCGGCGGCAATCAGGTGGTCCGAATGCCGGGCCCGCATAATTGCAATGATACCGGTTTCCTCGATCAGATTCAGTTTCTCAGCCTTATCCATCCGGGGCCTCCTTAAGAAATTCCATGTCTTTACTCTGTATTTTATCGGCGCGGAACCGGTTTACATGCTAAAACCCCGTCTTTCTATTTGAAAAACGGGGTTCTGTTTTTTTGGTTCATGACAATCCCTTAGTAAGGGTCTGCATTTTTCTGGTATTAACTGCTTAATATCACGGCATCTTTACAATGGTCAAGTTATTTAGGGTGATGGTTAAAGCGCTGCTGTGAGGGCCGTTTGACCTGTTTGAGATGGGTTCTGCATGAAATTGCTTGATGGCAGCGGTCAGCTGCGACAGCTGGCTGATCACTGGTTTATACCGCTTTCCATCATAATGTCCCGAATTAAGGAATAGGGGCATAAGTGGTTGTAGAAAAAAACGGTTGAATAACGGAACGTTTTTTTGACAACCACTATAAAGATATTCGATAAGAATCTGGATATATCGGATTGAATAATCGAGACGATGCCCGGGCGGGGATTTCCCCGCCCGGGCATTTTGTAGCAAAAAAACGCCCGCTTTGAACCCGGCTGGGTCAAAACGGGTATCAAGGCCTTTAGATCTTGTCTGATGGCAAGGCGCAGTCCGATTCGAAAGCGGAGCGTACACGATAGTACGTGAGCATTTTGAATCGGACTGCAACACAGCCATCGGGCAAGAGATGATGGAATTGATACCGGTTTTATTCCTGCTGCTCGTATTCCAATGTCACCGTTACCGTGCGGTTTAGCGCCCGGCCTTCCGGCAGTTGATTGTCGAACAGCGGGTTATGGGGCCCGGCGCCTTCATAGGAATTATCGCCGCTGTTAATAGCGCCGCCGGCAACGATCATTTCAAATGCGGCTTTGGCCCGACGCTTGGAAAGGTCGACGTTGTAGGCTTCTTTGCCGATCGTATCGGTATGGCCTACAATACTGACCTTGGCGGTGGGAACCTCTATAATGCGGGCAACAATCCGATCCAGCACGACCCGGTTGCGGTCTTTGATATCGGCGCGGTTAAAGTCAAACAGAATCAGCGCATATTTTTCCATGACCTTATAGCCTTCTTTTTTAGCGACGCGCTCTTCGCGTTTGATAAAGTGCACGCTGGTGCTGGTATGGGTCTTGTAGATCCGGCCTTTTTTGTCTTCGACTTCAATATTGGCTCCGATATTTTCATATCCGCCGATTTTACCCAAACCAAGCTTTTTCAAATTAAACTGGTAGGCCGGCATCAAATCGCCCTCTCCCGCAGTAGAATCAATGAGCGTTCCGTCACCAATCAGCGCAACGGTCCAGCGCGCCAGTTCATAGCCGGTTTGGATTTGCGGCATGACCTTAACTTCTTCAGTGTTGCTGATCTCTGTAACGTAGGTGCTTTTGATGGTGTCAAGAATAGCCGGGGATTCAGAGTAGATTTCCACCCGTTGATTTTCAGCGCGGCCTTCAGCGACACTGCCGGTGCTGGCAACCGCGGGTTGATTGCGAACTTCCAACTCCACTCTGGATGCTTGGATGCCCCAGATGTACTTTAAATATGCTTTAACCGATTCGGCGCGGCTGCGGGAAAGGTCTTTCCGATTGTGCTCTTCCCCACGGTTGGAGTTGCAGCCGACAATTTTAATGCGCGCTTCGGAGTTATCGCGCAGGCGGCGGCCGATGATGTTGAGTGTATGCGCATACTTTTCCATCGTGCCTTTTAATTTGGTTTCACTAAATGATTGGGTTTCGGCCTGGCTGGAAAAGGTCGCATAGCGGGAAGGAATGTCGCTTTGACCCGTTTCAAAAAAGACATAGTTTAACAGGGGGGAACTATCGATGGTTGTCACTTCTTCAATGGTGAGCGGGTCGGGTTGAATGGCTACGGTGCCTTTGGGGGGGCCCACCAGTTCATGGATCAATTGTTTTCTGGACACCGTAACCGGGCACATGGCTGTTACGGTCTCATAGGTGTCCTGATTGGTGTCGGTCACCTTGATGCGCGCCTGCAGGTTGGTGCAGGCCGCCAGTTTATCCCGGCCGATATCATCCAGAGAAAGAGCCAGCACGGGCTCGAGCGTTTCGGCGCCCGTTAAGGTCTTGATCGTCTGATTATCCCCCTGGATGCTCAACTCCCAATCAGCCACCCCGTATTCGGCCATGATCTGAGGGATGATCTTTATTTCGGTTAGGTCGCTGCTTTCGGCGATAAATTGATTGGCGGCCATTGCCTGCATGTCGCTGGAGTCATAAATGATTTCGACGCGTTGATTTTCCGGACGGCTTCCCAGCATTTTTGGCGGTGCCGGCTGGGTCGGTAAATTTCGGGCTTCAATTTTCATGCGCGCGCCATCAATGCCCCAGATCGAGGACAAATAATTTTTTACGGACTCGGCCCGGGCTCTGGAAAGATCAAGATTGCTCTTTTCAGCGCCGGTGTCCGAGTTGCAGCCGACAATACGGATATGCGCTTCCGGGAACTCGTTTAACTGCCGGCCCACGATGTTCAACACATTTTTGTAGCGGTCCAGAGAGTTGGTCAACACCTTCTCGTTAAAGGCTGCGGTATGCGCCCGGTCTTTCAATAGCACATAGCGATCGGCAATTTCGCTTTGACCCGTTTCAAAAAACACCTGGTTCGTTACCGGAGTGCCGTCCAGCAGGGTCAGCATGTCAAAATTTAACGCTAGCGGCTCCAGGCTCAATGTGCCGCTGGGGGGTTCAAGAAACTTGTAATTGACCACATAGCGGTAGAACAGGGCGCTCGAAAAAGACTTAAAGATGGGCAACAGTTCCGAAGCGGACCTTGCCTTCCAGATTTGCCCGTCGTGAGATTCGACAAAGGATTTGAGAAACTTGTCTTTCTTGTTGCTGGGCATATAATCGACCGCGAATGCTTCGAAATTTTCGATTCCATGGGCTTCGGACTCAACCACATAACTTTCAAAATCACTGTTTAAATCCTCGCCGTCGGAAAAAACCACCAAAAATTTGTTGTCCTCTTTGGGCATCTTGCGGGCGATACTGAGTCCGGCCACCATGGCTTCATAAAGATAGGTTCTGCTGGTCAGTCCCTCGTCAAATGCGTCCTTTAAAAATGTGTTCAGTTCCGGAAGAAATTTTGAGCGATGGGCTTTGGCATGCAGATTATAGGCTTTTACTTTCATGCCCTCTTTTTTACTAAATACCACCACCGTGACATTATCGATAGGGCGCAGGGTTTCAAAAAATTTGTCCAGGGCAGACAGCAGCGGTTTAATGGCATGGCGTTGCTTCATGGAATAGGAATTGTCCACCACCAGTACAATGTTAAGCGGGATAAATTCACTGGTCTCCAGGGATTCGATGGACTGGATTTGAGCTTCTCTTTTTCCGCTTTTGACCACAAAATCTTCGGGTTTCAATCCTTTAATGGGATTATTCTGCGCATCTTTAACCGATACCAGCAGGCTGGTTTCATTGATGACTTGATGCGTCAGTTTGGCTTTGTGGCCCGGTGTGATGACCTCGATGGATTCTGCGGCCAGACAGCTGATCCCGTACAAAAGCATCATACCGGCAAACAGTAAGGTACTTGTTTTCTTCATCATATCTCCCTCTGCAAAATTTTTATTTTCATAATATTCAGGCAACTCCTCTATTAAAGCAAGAAGTATTCCAGGAATGTGCAGTTAAAATTAAATTATGAAATTTCAAAAGGTTAGGGTAGAATTTGGCCGACAGGAGTACCGGGGTGTCAGAAAAACGTCTAATTTTGTGTACAGCGCGTCAAATTTATTGAACAAAACCATACTATGGGCGGCTAAACGGATCCTTCATCACGGTTTGACACGAGGGACCGGGGATGGGAGGCAGGATTTTTTTTCTTGCGGATAATCTGATAAACCACCAGCACCAAAAACAGAACCAGACCGATATAATTGTAGGTTGGATTAGCCCAGATGAGCAAAAGGGCGGCAGCGCCCTGCAAGATCGTTTCCGGCCAGGACAGATGTGTTAGAAAATAGCGTTCCAAACAGACCACAAAGGCAATGATCGAAAAAACCGAAAATATAACCGTTTTAATTACCTCTGGAGTGGGCCCATTTAGCAGCAGCGGATGATAGACCATAATAATCGGAATGATATACAGTCCCTTGGCCAGTTTCCAGGAGGTAAAGGCCGTTTTCATGGGAGACGATCCGGCAATCCCGGAGGCGGCGAAGGATTCCAGGGCCACCGGGGGTGTGACATTGGCATCCTGACTGTACCAGAAAACCACCATATGGGCAGTGAGCAGCGGTATACCCAGATCCATGAGTCCGGGTCCGGCCAGAATGATTAAAACAATGTAAGAGGCCGTCACTGGCAAGCCCATTCCCAGAAAAAGAGAGGTCAATGCCACCAGTAGTAGGGCGAGCAGCGGAATTCCCTGAGAAAGCGAAACCACCAGAGACGAAAAGCGCAGTCCGGTGCCAGTTAAGTTCACAATCCCCACAATGATGCCGGCGGCCGCGCAGGCTACGGCCACCACTATGGCATTGTGCGCCCCTTGTTCCAGGGTTTTAATCAGGGTACCAAAAGAAATTCGAGAGCGTTTACGTAACAGAGCTGTACAATAGACGGCTAAAATGGCAATGAACCCGGCCATCATCGGGCTGTAGTTCATGACCAGTACGGTAATCAGAATGGCTACCGGGACAATGAAGTGAATGCCGTCTTTAAAGGTTTGAACGATGTTCGGCAATTGGTCCTTTGGAAGCCCCCAGATGCCCTGTTTCTGGGCTTCAAAATGCACAAACAAAATCACCGAAAAAAAGTAAAGCACCGCTGGTATGAATGCGATTTGAATGATTTCGAGATAGGGTGTCTGGGTAAATTCGGCCATCAGAAACGCGCCGGCGCCCATAATCGGCGGCATCAGCTGCCCCCCTGTCGAAGCGGCGGCTTCCACCGCTGCGGCCACATGCTTGCGGTAGCCGATTTTTTTCATCATGGGAATCGTAAATGATCCAGTGGCTACCACGTTGGCAACGGCACTGCCGGCCACCGAACCCATAAAACCGCTGGCCACGACCGCCGTCTTGGCGGGTCCGCCGGAAAAGCGCCCGGTGATGGAATAGGAAAGGTCGATAAAAAATTTACCCGCTCCGGTTTTATCCAAAAAGGCGCCGAACAAAATGAATATGAAAACAAAAGTGGCTGCCACTCCCAGGGGCAAACCGAATATGCCTTCGGTGGTCAGCGAAAGGGTGGTAGCAATACGTTCCACACTGTAACCTTTGTGAACGAGCAGCTCCGGAATCCAGGGGCCGAAATAACCAAAAAGCAGAAACGCGCAGGCAATAATCATTAAATTTAGCCCGATCACCCGGCGGGTGGCCTCGAGCACTAAAAGCACCACGGCGATACCCACTCGAAAATCCCAGGGGCTCCAATCCCCCTGGCGCTCGAAGATTCCCTGCAGATCAATAAAAATATACAGCCCGACAGAAATCGCAATGGCAATTAAAATAAGATCCACCACCATGGCAAAATTGAGTTTATCTTTGCGGGCACCTTTGTACAAAGGTTTGGTCAAAAAGGTCATCGCCAATATACAGGTTAAAAAAACAGACCGGTGCCGCATAGCGGTCATGGCCACCATACCGGCGGTATAGAGCTGAAACAGACTGAGGGCCACACCGATGATTGTCAGGCTTTTGGCAATCACCCAGGCAGTTTGGGTTTTGATTTCTGCTGGTTTAGGCTCGACCATTATCAAATTTCCATGCGAAGCTTTTAAACTGCTCTTTTAATCCGGCGTTGCCGGATGCGGGACCATTCGTCGCCACAGGTTGTACACCAAACTCACCGGTCGGGCGGAAAACTGCACCGCCACATGCGGTGCTACCGCCGACAGGTTTGTGCTGCGGCCGCGCCAGATGATGGTATGATCGACACCGGGGCTGCCCACCCGCAGCACAAAATCACCGGTGGGCATGTGCATATCCTCGATGACCTCATAATCCCCCCGCTTAACCATGCGGCCCACACCGGGCATGCGGCCCATGCCGGCGCCGAATTTTAAATAGCGCTCCTCCTCGATGAAGATACGCCCCTTGGCGTCCAGGCTGTGTTCTTCCCAGATCGGGGCGTTTTCCACCGAATGATAATAATGTACGGTAAAGCGTTCACCCGGCTGCAGGGGCACCACCAGCAGCGGAGGTCCGCCTTTAACCGGTGTCACTGTTAATTCGAGGCCACCGGGCAAACGCCAGCCAAGAAATAAAAGAGCGGTGACCAGGCCGGCTGCCACTATAAGCGGCAGCCGGCGTTTCCCGGTCAATGCGTTCATTTACGGCATCAGTTTGGCAGGCACGGAGATACCTTTTTCTTTCAGGTACTTAATCGTGCCCGGATGCAGCGGAATGGGTGAGTACTTCACCGCATTTTCAGGTGTCGTGTAAGACGCCGACGGATGAATTTTAAGCAGATAGTCCTGGTGTTCATAAAGGGATTTTGCCAGTTTATAGACCAGGTCTGTGCTAAGGCCCGTTTGACAGATCATCACATTCCACACACCGATGGTAGGTACGGCCTTGTCCACCCCGCGGTACACACCGCCGGCCAGATCCACCGCCGAATATTCTTTTCGGGTAGCCAAAATTTTCTTTTGCTGTTGCGGTGTGAAATTAATGATGTGAATATCATGGGTGGTGGCCAGATCCAGAATGGAGCTGGTGCCGGGTCCCACGGACCACACCCCCACTTTGATGGTGCCGTCTCTTAACGCATTGGCACTTTCGGTAAAGGACAGGCGGCTGTCTTTATAGGAATTTAACGGAATGCCCAGGGCCTCAAATACGGCCTCGGCCATGAAGTTGGTGCCGCTGCCCGGACTGCCGGAGCTGATCTTTTTGCCTTTGATCTGTTCAATATTGGTAATCCCGTATTTTTTGAGGGTCACTACCTGCAGCAGGTTGGGATACATGATGGCCATGGACAGGATATCGTGTTTTTTGCCTTTAAATTTGGTAAGACCCTTATAACCGTCCACCGCCACATCACCCATAACTTCCCCGATGACGGTTTCACCTTTATGGGCCAGTTTGACGTTTTCGACACTGGCTCCGGTAACCTCGGCGACCGCTCTGACGCCGGGGGCATGCCTGTTCCAGATTTCAGCAACGCCGCCGCCGTAGGGATAGTAAATGCCGCCGGTTCCCCCGGTTCCGAGGGAAATAAATTCGGTGCGGGCCAGAGCCGGACCGCTTATCAATAAAATTGTGATTAATATAAAAATGCCAGGAAGGACACATTTTAAACTCAGCTTTTTCATCTTAAACATCCTCCTTCATATCTGCTATTAATTGATGTGATTGCAAGTTGCTACCTGCTCATCGTCTTGACCACCACCAGGACTTTTTTCGGCAGTTTGTCGGTTCCGATAAAAGGGATTTTGACGGTTGCTGCTTTGCCGGGATTTACTACCGGTGGTTTGCCTTTGCGCGGCACGTAATGTCCGGCAGCCTTGTTCATGTCCTCTAAAAAGATGTTGACCCGGTACCGATACGGCTGGTCTGTTGGATTTTCAAGGCCGACGGTAAAAATCAGCGAGGGCTGACCGCCGTGTTTGCCCACGGCGCAGTCAAACTGGGTGAGTTTGACCTCATCGACTACATCCCATTTAATACGGGTATCACAGTTGGTTTTTTCAGGTGCCCCTTTGCCGGCGCAGCCAGCAAGCCAGACAACAATTGTCAGACACAAAATCAGGATTGGGATCGATTTTTTCAGCTTCTTCATCCTCATACCTCCTTAATTTAATAAGTTAACTAGTTTCCATCCATAAATGGTCTTTTTTCCGCCGGGCTGCGTTCTCCGCGGGTTTGCGGTTGCGACGTACAGGAAGTACGTCTCGCCACAAACCCTTGTGCGGCCTTCCCCAGCGAAAAAAATCCTCATTTATGAATTGGAAACTTGACAGCGCCATCCACTATTCGTGGATGGGCACTAGCCGGCCGGTTCCCCTTTTCAAAAACAAAACCCCGCTCTCGTTAAGAGAAACGGGGTTCTTAATACGTTTGAATCATTAGAAATCCACCCATTAAAGATTCCGAATCTATTGGTTATTATTAACAATTTTTGTTCAAACACAGGTTCAATACCAGCAAAATGGCGCGAAAGTCAAGTTGTATAAAGGGGACGTTGTTGACTAATTAGACTAATGATAGGAACGTCAGCCCTAACGATTCAAACCGTAATTTATGCTTGGTTAAAGCCAGGTCCCCTTACCGTTCCACTAGTTAAAAGGGATTTCCAGGTGATAGACACCGCCTTCCAGATGCGCTTTTACCGGTAAATCCCCTTTTTTAAAAACCTTCATAATGCCGCCAATATTGGCATATAAGACTTCTGCCACGAATCCCCCGACGCCGCGCTCCTTGGCCACACGAATCAACATCCGGTATAAAAACGTGGCAATTCCAAGGCGCTGATAATTTTCGTCCACCACAAAAACCACCTCGGCAAACGGACTTCCCGGAATTTTGATATAGCGTGCCTCGGCGATTATGCGGCCTTTTCCCTCCTCACCGACCAGCCCGATGATGGACATGACCTGGTTCCAGTCCACATTGACGTATTCTTGCATTTTGGCATGCGGCATGCTTCTAACTGTTTGAAAATACCGGTAGTATACCGTTTTTTCTGAAAACCGATAAAACAGATGACGCATGCCTTCCTCATCAGAGGGTCTGATGGCTCTACACCTTACCTCGAGATCATCACTGACCGGATATGTTTCAGCAATGTCTGCCGGATAATGGCGCGCACTTTCTGCCAGAAAAATCTGGTCGTGGTATAAGAGCTTATTCTCTTTTGCTTTTTGCACAAGGGTTGCCCGGTCATCCGGGTGGGCAATATCAATCAGAGCCTGTGCCCGCTCCCTGATGGTGCGCCCCTCCAAAAAGGCCACGCCGTATTCCGTAACGATCGCGCCCACAGATTCGAATGCACTAAACTGGTTGGGCAGATCGGCGATAGACGGCAGAATGTTCGGCATGCCCTTTGGGTCCCGGCTGGTCAGGGCAAAGATAGAACGGCCTCCTTCCGACAGCTCAGCACCACTTAAAAAATCCATCACCTCGGCGGGTCCGGAGGCCACATTGCCTTTTCCAACGTAAAGTCCGATGCGGCCGTATAAATCTACCTTTCTGGCAGCGACGACGGTCACAAATTTAGGGTTGCGGCCGATGATCAACGGGTTAAACACTTTGTCGATTCGCTGGAACTCAACCAGGGGGTTGTTATCCAGCCATTGCATGAGCTTAGGCGTACCCAGGGCATAAGACGTCAGGGATTTGCCGCGATGGGTGTCTTTGCGTCGATTGGTGACCGCCCCGCTTTGCATTAAATCCATCAACGGGTCCGTGAAAAAGGGTGAATGGATTCCCAGGTGGCGCTTATTCCGCAATTGTTTGGCCAGCGACTCGTATAACGGACCGATTGAAAATGCCAGGCAGCTTTCATCCTCAATTAAAGAAGCTGCGTTTAAAGCCACCTGATCCCAGATTTGATCTGTTTCCCAGCGTTCGAAATATATCGGTGAGTCTGTTGAACGGACCAAAAAGCCAAATTCAGATACGTGAATAAACGTATCGCCGAAGGTACAGGGAATTTGCGTGTTGATTTCACCGACACGGATGGTGGCCTGCTCCAGGGCTTCGCGGGCCACATCAACAGCAATCCCCAGGCTGCAGTATCCAGCCTCATTGGGAGGCGTAACTTGAACGACAGCAACATCAACAGGTGACAGGCGGGATTCGATTAATTGGGGAATCTTTACGAACCGACTGGGTATCATGTCCACCCGGCCCTCTTCGATGGCTTCGTCGGCAACCCAACCGGCAAAAAAGGTTGTTAAACGGAACTTCTGGGATTGCAGCGTTTGCAGGGAAATGGCATCCCCGAAGCTGACCAGCTGGATCAGCTCAAGATCTTCTAAATTTTTGGTATCAGCGGTCATCAGATGCCGAACCATGGTCCGGGGTTCAGCCCCTGCCGTTCCTAAAAAGATACTCATGCCGGGCTTGATTTTGCCGGCCACTGTTTCCGGAGAAACGACTATCGATTCCCAGTTGTCAATAGTGATGGTTTTCATTTCTAAAGTTGGTGATTCATCCGCAACGCACCCGAAGGCACGCAAGTTTCCCGGAAATTATTCTCAGGTCTCTTCAAAGGCATTTTCTAACAGCGCATTGACTTTAGCGATAAATTGGTCATTGGAAAAAGGCTTGGTAATATAGGCATCCGCTCCGAGGGCCAGACCCCTGGCGATTTCAACCTTATCGCCCCGCGCAGTTAAAAAGATAATTTTGACGTCTCGATAATCGGGATTTAAGCGAGTAATTTCACAAACCTCCCAACCGCTAATTCCGGGAAGCATGATGTCCAGTATCACCAGATCCGGTCTGTATTTATAAATCAGGTCCAGGGCATCTTCGCCCCTTTCTGCGATCAGGACATTGTGGCCCTGCTGTTCCATCAGAAACTGGATCGCCGCTACAACCCCCGGTTCATCGTCCACGATCAGAATTTCTTTTGGCATAAAGCGTCACCCCCGTTCTTACACCTTGCGCCAGAGGCTATTTTTAATGGCGCAGCCCGCTGCAGATGCATTGAAGCCGGCGGCAAGACAGCGGTAAAATAGTTTTATACCGCGTCTGGTTTAGCGTTTTAACTGCGCAAGAAATCGAGGCTGAGAATCTGATGAGAAATGTAAGTTGAGAACTCAGAAACCTGGTTCGCTTTGACAGATCAAAAACGGGTTTCAGGTCAGCAGGCGTGGGAGATCTATACTTGGCTATAATTTTTTATACACCATTGAGGTGCAAAGGGTCAAATAAAAAAGCAGGGCCACCAGCGGCCCTGCTTAATGAATGAACACATGGTTAAAATTGTTTTATCGTTTAAAAAACATCCTGAATCTGATCCCGGCGCCTTCAAACGAGGTTCGAACAATTTCGCCGTTTGCCATTATCGTTTTCCGGGTGCCGGGGAAATCAAATTTCATAGCGATCTCCTGCCCGACGAACAGGTGTTGCTGGGTGTCAATAAAAATGCCGCCTGAGCTGATATTGTTAACGGGCGCCTGAAAGTCGCCTGCCATGGTCCGGCAATCCGCAACCACCAGCCGGAGTCCGTTGACTTTTTTGCGGGCATCTTTTCTTCTTTCTGAATTCTGGGTTTGGCCATTGGGGATGTAATTGCTGTACATGTTTGAAAGTATCCTTGTGCGGTTAAAATTGTTCCCATAATATTTAATGATACCGGATAGATATACAATTAATATGCCAAACCATTAACCGCCTGATTTTTTTATATTTTTATAAATTGACCTCCTTTTTAGCGACGTAAATTTATACAAAATTTAACAGGCATGTGATTTTTTTTGTACGTTTCAGAATCAGGCGCCGGTCTGCGGCACCTCCTCTCTGCCGAAGCTTCTGGGCACCCCCTCGTACGGCGTTCGCTTTTTAGATTTAAAGGTCTTGGGATCCCGCATTGTCTTTAAAATGTCGATGCTGTTTTTTAGGCCCTTGTTGACCCGACACATCTCCAGGCCCATGCCGACGACCTGGGCCACTGCCTGAACGAAATTCACGTCGTTTAAAGTGAATTCCCAGGGCTCGGCAGTGTAAACCCGCATGCACCCGGTCAGTTTTTCTCCAGTAATGATCGGCACCGAAAGGATTGAAGCGATGTCCTCTTTTAGCGCCGCATCCGGGTATTGAATCCGGGGGTCATCGGCCACATCGAATATGGCTACCGGCTGGGCATCCTGAAGGGATGATGCGATTGAACGCAGCGCGCTAATGGGGCCCTTGTCAAGATATTCGTCGCTGAGACCATAGCTGCCGGCGAGCTTGAGCTCGTGGCTCCTGGGGCTAAACAGAAACAAGGTGCAACCTTTTACGTTCAGGGCATGGGTGACGCCCTCCACCGTGATCAGGACGATTTCTTCCGGATCCCGGATCATGGAGATCGCTTTGGTGATACGAATCAGGGTTTCGTAATTAACTGTGGGTTTGTCCATGGTAACCTCCTTTCTTTTAGTGGTGAAATGCCTGATGGGGACCAAAGGTATTTCTACACACATGCGGTTCGTTTTCCCGGTTCAGATGCGCGCGAGAGAACGTCGGGTTACCCTGCCGAACAATTCAACATAGGAGAGCAATGATTCAGTGTAATGATAAACGGTGAGAAGTCGCTTTACGAAAAAGCCGATCGCTTTTCAGGTGAAGTTATTTTCGCAGCTGCCGGTGTTTGATCATCGATTGCTGCTCTTGTCCCCCTTGATAATACAATAATAACTCCCGGGAAGGATTACAAGCAAATTATTATTTATACCGCTTTCCATTATAATGTTCCGAATTGCGGAATTGGGGCATAAGTGGTTGTCAAATCAATCCAGACTGTTAAACAGGGCAAACAGCAGGCCACGGATTTTCGGGGACATATCGTCAAACTGCATACCCACGGCCAACGTTTTCGCCCCATTATGGACAACCTCACGGCGCCAGGCGATTTTACCGGAGATTTTCAACAACAGTGTCGGGGTTACAACGCTGACGTTTATACTGGAATTTGAGATGGTTTTGTCGAGGCTGGAAACCGTCTGAGGCTCACGGATATTGGTTGGATCAATATTAATGCTCATGCCGCCGATCGAGATATCTTCGGAATCGCCTTCCAGGTAAATGGCCTGGTCGGGCGCATGCTCCGGATAAATTTCAAGTTCCAGCCTTAATATGAATTTGCAGCGGGTTTCCCTTCGAATTTCGTCTGCTGGCGGTTCTTTGTCGGTTATTGATCGGATACTGAGCAAGTCTATAATCCCCAGCTCAATATTCGGGTATTTGCGGCAGATCCGCATGAGTTTTTCTTTGGGGATTCTGACCATCTCTACCGGCTCGAGAGTCTCGATATAGGATTGCGACCGCTGCTCTTTGTTAAAGGGATAGATATCTCCAAAGAAATCATTTTCGGACAGCGTTAAGGTGGGCTTTCTAAATACCTTTCTTCGATTTTGCAGCGTCAGGTAAATGGAATCCTTCAATCGGCCCGATACAATAAAAAACAATTGGTCTTCCGTGTCTCCGATCTCATTAACCACGTGACCGGCAGGCAGCCGGATATTTTCAAAAAGGGAGCAAAGCGCCTTTAGCTCGTGTATGGATAATTTGGAAAAGAAATGACCGATCGGCAGCTCGCGGTTATGGTTGCTGTTGAGCTCGGATAGAAAGGATTTTACATTTTGATCGGAAGGCATCTGTATGTGCCATTGAGAGATTTTTGCAACAATCGCCGGCAGCATTTTCTCGCTGTTCAAAAAAAGGATGGCGGCCCGGTTATAGGCTTTCGCCGCCGCCTCATGCATCTTATTTTTTAAAAGCAAATCCGCATATATTCTCACCAGATCCGGTTCAGCCGGAAATTTTTTTAAAATATCGAGCATCAAATCAATCGAATTGATCACAATGGAGCCCTCGATAATGTGCTCAAGTGTATTTCGATCGATTTTGAACTGATGCAATGAAGATTTTTTAATAAACTCAGGCACTTTCACTTTTAATCACCTTTCCGCAGATTTATTATCGGCAAAATCGATAAATTACTTAAGGTGTTAAATAAATAAAGATTTTAACCTAAAAGCCGATAAAAATATTATGGGAAATGAAGAGAGACGAAAATATCCAAGGGTTCAAATATACGATCCGATTTCCTATTTAAGTCTGGATACCGATGGCGGAATGCTGCAACAAAATATTGCCGTTGTTCGCAATGTGAGCCAGACGGGGATCCAGATCGAAACCTTCCTGGAAGTCAGATCAAAAAAACTCTCCTTAATGTTTTTCGATCTGAATAAAAACCAGATACAGGTTAAAGGTAAGGTTATGTACTGCAAAAGGAATAAGTCCGGCCAGTTTAGCATTGGAATCCATCTCATCGGAAACGAGGCAGAAAACCTTCGATTTGTAAAAACGCTAGTAAAATCCTACCATTATCAGAAAGAAAAATCCTGCCTGGTCATCTCTCCCGGCATCCAGAATTAAGGTAGACTAGGGGACGTTGTTGACTAATTAGACTAATGATAGTAACGTCAGCCCTAACGATTCAAACCGTAATTTATGCTTGGTTAAAGCCAGGTAGCCAATGGAAATTGGTATCGAAGGTCAGATCGCAGCAAAGCTTGTAGAGGAATATGGGCTTTCATTAGCCGAAACAACCCGTCAAAGCGGATGTCTGCCTCGGCGATTGCTAAATGGTTAAGTCGGGGAAATAATAAGTCCAATTAGTCAACAACGTCCCCTAGCCTACCGCAGTTTCTGATTGCTTCACTGATCGATCATTTTGGTTTTTTCGGCGCCGCTGTGCGCCCGATGGATATGATGCGTTCGCTGGGCCTTGGTTTGATGCTGCTGGGTGTCTGGCTGGTGGTGAAATAAACAGGTGCAGGAAGACGTCCATTTTTCATATGAAGTCCTGGCTGTACACAAAAATGTGGGTGTGGCTTACTGGCGGGCGGTTTTCATACGTCTTCCGTCACGCAAGCGGGTCACGCTCGATGGTATTTTCAGGGTCGAGTTTGCAGGCGAGGGGAAATGTCAGATTTTTCGTGAGTGGTGGCATCGTTTGGAGGAGGCCCCTTCCTGATGGGTGCAAAAATCAGCGCCCTTGACCTATTTCTACAAAGGCTATATTTAGACTCGAAATTGCAATATTGCCTTATATGAGCGATATTCAAAATGCCGGATCGAAATTCTTGCAAATGAAAGAGGGGTCGATTTTGTTGGAGTTGTTTAAAGATATTTTTCAATTTTTAAAAAAAAATATTTGGCCGATTTCAATTTTGACGCTGGCCATTGAGTTTCCCTTTATATTGATTCAAAATATCCATTATTTCAGCAACACGTCATCTGAATTTTCCAACAATATCGGTCTCATCCTTCTTATGGCCACCTTTATCATCTATCCGCTTTCAACCGGCGCTCAAATTTCCTTATATGCGATGATCATCAGGGGAACCCGATTAGATCTAAAAGCTTGCTTCTCTAACAGCCGCAAATACCTCTTCAATCTGGTTATCGGTTCTCTAATATACATTTTCTTTACGTTTCTGGGCTTGCTTGCATTTATTGTTCCCGGCATCATTATTGCGGTACGGCTATCGTTTTACTGCTTCTTTATTGTTATGGATGATCTAAAACCCGTTGATGCCTTGAAGAAAAGCGCTCAGGTCACCAAAGAATATACCTGGCAAATTGCCAATCCTCTTATTATTGTCGGCATTTTACTGGTTGTCCCGTTATTATTAATTCAACTGGCACTTAATCATATCGGGCTTTATAATCTATATTTCGGAACATTGGTCGATTCACTTTTTGCCATACTGGGATGGCTGAGCCTGATTTTGGTTTTCCGATTTTATTGCCTGTATAAAGCCAAAGCCGAAAGCGACCACCCCCCGGTTACCTGACATAAGGAAAATATGATGCGCTCGATTTATCGCATTTACGGAGCTAACCCTTCCGATGTATGATGTGGCCATAATCGGTGCCGGTCCCGCCGGAGCCATCCTCGCCCGGCTCATGGGGGGCCGTTACAAAGTCTTATTAATTGAAAAGAGGCAGCTGCCCGATTGGTCTGAAAATTTTTCTTCGTTAAAATCCTTCGTTATTTTCAACCCCATATTGAGAAAATGGATAATGAACGCCGGGCTTCAAAGCATTCGGGTCAGAAAAAGATAGACACCGGTCTGGAAAATTAACTTAATTGAGCGTCGTCAACCATGTGGCTTGACATAACCCTTTGGCAGTTGAGCGCAATAGGCCATACGAATGTTTGCAAATCAACTTGAACCTTTTTCAATACCCGCCTATATATTCATTTTCATCGCTTTGTGGATCTGCGTCTGTCAACTTATTTCAACCGCTGGTGGATGGAGAATATTAAGCCGAGACTATAGGGCAGCAGCCTCTTTTGATGGCAAAAAACTTTGGTTTAAAAGTGCCGGCATGCGTCGCTGGACGAACTACAATAATTGCTTGGTTGTCGGCGCCAACAAATATGGGCTTTATTTAGCCGTATTACCCATTTTTCGGGTGGGTCACCCGCCGCTGTTTATTCCCTGGACGGAGATCTCAACTGAAGCGGGAAGCAGACGTTTATTCGGTGATTTTGTTAAATTTAAATTTGCCAAACAGCCTGATGTGCCGGTGATCTTTTCTAAAAAATTAGCTGCAAGAATTTTAAAAACACGACAAGACAGCCAACAGGGTTTTAACGTCTAACTTAAAGGAGGAATTTAATGTATCTGCTGGTTAATGTTTTAGAACAGACCCAACATCTGTCGGATATTCTGGAAGGCTTTGCCCAAATAGGTATCAAAGGCTCAACGGTGATTAACAGCACCGGCATGGGGCGCGTATTAATGGAAACAAAAGCTTCTTCAGCGGTGGCGCAGCATATCTCCAAAATCATTACCGACCTTGAATCATCCAATAAGACCATCATTACTGTGGTAAAGGACAAAGATGTTCTTGATAAAGCCATCGGCATTGTCAAATCGTTCTGTGGAGATCTTTGTGAGCCCGGTAAAGGGATTCTATTTGCTTGCCCGCTTGAAGTCGTTGAAGGTTTGTCGGAAGCGGATCGATTCGCGCATTAGAAATGAGATTTTCAGTCATCATACCCGCCCATAACGAGGAGGCATTTATCGGCCGGTGTTTGGATTCGATCGAGCGGGCAGCACAACCGTACCCGGGTGAAATCGAAACAATTGTAGCACTTAACCGATGTACCGATCGAACTGCGGATATTGCCAGAAATCACGGTGCCATAACCGTTAATGAGGATGTTAAGAATCTCGCAAAAATCAGAAATGCCGCTGCCCGATCTGCTACCGGAGAAATCATCGTTACCATCGATGCAGACAGTCGAATGACCGTCAACATGTTAGCAGAGATCGACCAAAAACTTTCAACCGGAAAATTCATTGGCGGTGGTGTCGTTATTTTGCCTGAAAGAATGTCTCTTGGAATCTTTGTGTCTTTGCTGGCGATCATACCCGCTGTATTGATCTATCGCGTATCGGGCGGATTGTTCTGGTGTTATCGGAAGGATTTTGAAATGCTGGGAGGATTTAATGAATCGCTTGTCAGTGCCGAAGATGTTGATTTTGCCAGACGATTAAAATCTTATGGTAAGAGCAAGGGCAAACGATTTAAGACCATCACAAAAGCCCATATTGTCACTTCCTGCAGGAAATTTGATGAATTCGGAGACTGGTTTCTTTTAAAAAATCCGCGCCTGGTGTGGAAAATATTTCAAGGCAAAGATCAAAAAGCAGCTGACCACATCTATTATGATGTTAAGCGATAATTTAACAAAAATTTAATCATGTTTTAAATGACGATATGCTATCACCAACCGAAAAATAAACCCCACCAGCAGAGCGCCGCTGAACAGGATCATAAAATTGGATGCGTAAAAGGTAAAGATGAAAGATGGCGGATCATTGAGCCGGTAGGCGGAAACCAGCAGTTGAATACCAAATACCAGATAAAACCCGGCAATTGCGATCAGGATGATCTGCCGGATCCACCAGTATATGCTAACCGCGGTTTGTTCCTCATATTCCTCTTGGGGCGCTTCTTCCATAACAACTTGATATTAACTATAATCTAAATGCTGTCAACATGAATGTGTGTGCTTGACGCGATCTACTATTTTTTAGATCGCTTCTAGTGTCATGTCCCACAAAAATGTTACAAAAGTGGTGTGGTATATTTTAGTTCAGTTGAGTTCTTTAAACAACGCCTGGTTCAACGTTCAAAGGTTCAGAGGTTAGATAAGTGCAGAAATAAGTCATCAGATGTTAGAGGAAATAGGACAACAGCCAGAAATCGGACACTTAAATCCTGAAACTTCTGAACCCAGAACCCTGAACCTTTGAACCCTGAACCCGGGAACTGACACCTAAAATAAAACGAATTAACATTAATAAACTCAATCTATGTTTTGTAAATTACTTGCGGGACATAACACTAGCTATCTGCTGGCTTTTTTATTTCTATTGCCCTTTTTCGGCAGATTATTTGAGCAATACAAGACTCAACCAGGGGATGTAGGTAATCAGGGCTAAGGCGATCAGCAGGATGGCGATAAAGGGCAATGAGGCCACATAAAGCCTTAAAACCGGTCTTTCAAGTCGGATGCTGGCAATAAACAGGTTAATACCCAGCGGGGGGATGGAAGCGCCGATTTCCAGATTGGCTAAAAAAATGATTCCCAGGTGAATGGGGTCGATCCCGTAAGCCTGGGCCATCGGCGAAAGCAGCGGGACGACGACAATCAGTGCCGAAAAAATCCCCATGGTACAGCCGACCACCAGGAGAAAAAGATTTAATACAATCAAAAACAGTATCTTGCTTTCGATATGGAGCTTGAAAAATTCCAGCATCTGCATCGGAATTTCGGCATCGATCAGATAGTTGGTCAGGCCCATGGCGGCACCCAGGATAATCAGCACAGCGCCGACCAGGACCATGCTTTTTTTCATAATTTCCGGCAAGTCTTTCCAGCCAATATCCCGATAAATAAAAACTTCCACAATGACCACATACACGGCCGTAATAGCTGCGGCCTCACTGACCGCAAACTTCCCGCTGTAAATCCCGCCCAGAACCACCAGCGGCAGGGGCAGTTCCCACAGTGCGTCTTTAACAGCACCCGAAACCTCAGATATCTGAAAACGGGTTTTGGGTATATTTTTTTGGACGGCCCGGCTGATGCTGAAAACCGACAACAGCAGCACCAGCAAAATTCCGGGTATGATGCCGGCAATGAAAAGCTGATCGATTCTGACTTTGGCCACGATGGCGTAGATGATCAGGGGCAGGCTGGGAGGAAAAAGCAACCCCAGGGTTCCCGAGGTGGTTAACAGGCCCAGGGAGAAGACTTCCGGATACTTCCCCCGGGTCATCGCCGGCAGCAGGATCCCGCCCAGGGCAATGATGGTCAGGCCGGTGGCGCCGGTCAGGGCGGTAAAAACCGCACAGGAAATCAGGGCGATGACCGCAAGCCCTCCCGGCAGCCAGCCCAGGACGGCATTTGAAAGCCGGATTAGCCGTTTGGGGGCGCCGCTTTCTGAAAGGAGATAGCCCGCAAAGGTAAACAGCGGAATGGCCACCAGCAACGGGGTGGTGGCCATACGATGCAGTTCGATGATGATGGCCGACAGATCAATTCCGCTGATAAAAAACAGATATACGGCCAGCCCGCAGATGACGACAAAAACGGGTACACCGATCAGCATAAAAAGAACGGCAGCAAGGACGGCCAGAAGAATCATGAATGCTTTCCGTGTTCGCTATAATTGTCGGGGGTAAAAATCATCGTAAGCTCTGCGAAAGCGCTGAATCCAAAACGCAGGGTCATCAGCGCGAAGGTGACGGGAATAATGACTTGCGGAATCCAGACCGGAATTTCCAGAAAAGTGATGCCGCCCATCTGAGCCTCGTTTTGAACAAACGTCCAGCCGGCAAAGGTCAGCAGGCCGCAGATAAAGGCCGATACCAGATAGGAAATCGCTTTGAGATACCGGCTGGCGTGTCCGGAAAACCATATAGAAAATACTTCGATGGTGATATGTTTTCCTTCTTTGCTGGCCAGGCTGGCCCCGATAAGCCCGACCCACAAGACCAGATAGCGAACCAGCGGATCCCCCCAGGAAATTCCGGTACTAAAAACATTTCGGAGTATAATCTGCAAAAATGCCAGCAGGATCATGACGCTCAGCATGGCGGCCACAAGGAATTTTTCTACCCGGCCGAGGGTTTCATCCCATCGGTGCCATCTGCTCATTGTGGGTTTTTCTTTCTGTAGGCTTCTATTTTGGTGATGACTTCCTCCCGGATCTTTTTCGAAAAGCTTTTGCCCTCCAGGCGCTGCATGGCTTGATCGGATACTTTTTTAAAATCGGCGACCTGTGCCGGTGTAGACGTAATGATTTTTACGCCGTGTTTGACCATCACCTGAATCGCTTCCTGGTTTTCTTGACGGATGGTTGTTTTCAGCTCATTCAGCCGGCGCCGGCAGGTTTCCAGGAGGATTTTCTGGTGGTCGGGGGATATTTTATTAAACATTTTTTTTTGTATGACCAAGCCCCCGATCAGGTAGATCAGATTGACGTCAGTCATGTATTTGATTTTGGTAAACCATTGCAAGGAAATGGCGCCGCTCGGCGGAGCGTAAACCACATTCACCAGCCCGGTTTGAAGACCGACCAAAACATCCGGCACCGACAGCGGAATGGCCGATACATTGGCCTGGTCAAATATCACTTTGGTCATCGGTGAATCTGCCCAGGTCCAGACTTTGGCTTTTCGAAGATCATCCAACGTGGCCACCGGCGTGGTTGACATCAGATGGACAAAACCGGCCTCAGACCAGCCTAAAAGGATATAGCCGTTTTCATCAAATCCCTTTTTAAAAAACGCCTCCATTTTTTCTATTACGTAATCGACCTCATGATGCGACTCAAAAAGAAAAGGGATCTGAAACACATCCATCTCGTTGAAGATAGCCGATAACCCCGCAGAGGTCAGGGCTGCGCCGTGAATCTGTCCGATATGCATCTTTCTGAGCATATCTTTTTCATCCCCTAACACCCCGCCGGGATAAATCTTTAATCCGACCTGCTTGTCGGTTTTTCCCCGTACCTCTGCATCGATGGAATGAAAGGCCTTAATCCACGAACTTCCCTGCGGGGCCAGGGTGCCAATTTTGATCTCGATCGTCTTTGCCACACTCGCGGCCGGTGGCATCATCAGACTCAAAGCGATAAAACTGAGCCCGGCAATTTTCATCACTGCGGATCGGATCATGTGGGGGCCTCCTAAAAATACGCGTCAACCTGTTCAAGCATTTCTTTTGCTTTTTTATGCGCCACTGTGTTGAGCAATGTTAACTGTGGTATTTTATCGACCGGGGTCTCCAATACATTCTGAAGGGTGGCCACAAATAATTTCTTGTCAAAGGTTTTTCGGGCGTACTGGTCGGCATAATAAACCTGGGTCATTAAAAACTTGCCCTGGCTGAATTCCAGGGCTTTTTTAAAGTGGTGCTGAGCCCGGGTTAAGTCACCCCCGGCAATTTTGGGCCTGGCGGCAAACCATATGCCCATAAACAGATGGGGGCCGCCGTAGTAGAATTGCTCATTCAGCACCAGCACCCGTTTCATTAATGCCTCTACCCGGGGCAGTTCAGCCAGGGCGGCCATTGAGCCTAAACTTAGCCGAATCCAATTTCCCCAGCAGGTTGCTGTCCAGAACATATAGGGGACATCGTCCTTTCCGAGCCGGTTTAATGCTTCTTCGAAGGCGTCAAACGGTTTTGAAACCGGGTTTTTCAGACCCCGCAGTTCCAGCGCGCGCAGGGCATATTTTTTTGCCCTTTCATAGAGTACACGGGCGTATTCTGTGTCCGCATCTTCGATAAATGCCGAGGCGAATGAGGCGTAGGCCTGGGCAGCGGTGATCAGCAAACGCTCATTGTTCGGCACGGCTTCGACCATGCCGTCAATCAACATGAGGTAGGCGGGCATACCTTCGCGGATAACCCTTAGATCGGATTGTTTATTGGCAGAGTTGGAGACATCTTCCAGAAGGGTTGCAGCAGATCCCACGGTCATTTGCTTGTTGGGAATACAACCTGCCGCAATCGTGAGGGTAAAGAAGATCGAGAAAATTCCGATCCAATTCCATGAAAAACTCATCTCTAATGCCTCGACGCACTGAAGAAGGTTTAATATCTACTCGTGCAAAATTCAGGTAATGCCTTTGAATATCGCAACGGTTTTTTGACAACCACTCTATATGGCCAAACCGTACCGATTGTCAAAAAGTATATGGTAATGCAAATTGGGCGTCAAGAGATTTAGACCACAACATATAGTAGAAGCTATCGCAAAAATGCGTCTAAGTGTCCATGGCAGTGTTACGGTTCGGCTCAAAATGCTCACATACTAGCGTGTATGCGCTGCTTTTTCGCCGAACCGCGCCTTTTGAACACCTTAATTTTTTTAGATCAAGATGTGAAATCCCGCAAATTGCGGGGGCCCTAAACCCTGATCCACATTTTTTAAATAGCTTCTAGTTTGGTGGATTCGCGAATGTCAAATTCAGGATATTGAAAGGAGCAGATGGGTAATAAAATAAAACTAAGAAAGGGCGGTCCCCAAGATTGGTCATTTACCGTTTACCAGGAACCACCCTTTTAAAAACAATCTGATTATCGTCGCACGCCGGGGTCAGCATCTCACCCGTATAAACCGGGTTGCCCCCCCAAGAGGATATGCCACGGTATCGTTGAAATTGAACGGCACGGCTGGTTTTAGCAGAAACACAAAAGTCTTTTATCCGGCTTAACAATGCTTAACCAGACGCTTCCATTATTCAGCAGGAATGTAAGGTATTCCTTCTCCCCACCATCCGCGCTCATCTGACATTTTTGCAACTTCGGCGGTCGGATTGTCATATCCCCACCAGCTGAACTTAACGTGATCCCAGTCTTTAAACGTCGTATCGTGTTTGTAAAACTCGGAACTGCACCCTGCGAGCAATAACCCAATGAACAGTAAAACAATCAGCTTTTTCATTTTCTTTCCTCCTTTTCTAAATTCTGCCCCCCAATGCTCACAAAAAATAGAATTGTTGATACCGAATATATTAAACATAAATTATTAAAAGACAACAAAAAAATGATTAGAAGTAAAAAAAAGCGAATTTTTCCTATATGTATAGAAGCGCAGAAGTATTGTGTAAATATCCCCACAGATCCGCATGACTTTGACTTCTTTTTCCCGCTGCAGAGCACCCTAAAGTTTGGCGCTGTTATTACCGATGAATAATTAATGATCGATGTCGAAGCCCTTTGGGCGAAGACGGGCAGGCACGGCTTTTGCTTTTAACATGTCGCAGAAATTATTTTCCGGCTGCCGGAGTAAACTCAAAATCATTTAACTATCCGAAATTTAATAAAAAAACAGGATCTGTTTCTATTGTTATGCGGACTGCAACCCTCATCAACCCGGCAAAAATGGACACTGTACGGAGCCATTTTTTATTTTACCTGCCCTGTCTGCTTTTCATCGTGCTGGCAACGAGTTGCTCAACGCATTCAAAACCGGAGGTTTCTCTTGTCTCTGATGCACTGCTGACGAATGAAGATGAGCAAATGCTCTGGCAAAAATCAGAACAGGAGCAACTCGCCTTTGAAAGCAATGGCCTTATTTACCCGGATCAGGAACTTGAAGACTACTTAAATCAAATGGTTGCCAAACTTCGGCCTCAATCTGCACCGCAGGATCTGGTGATCCGGGTGAAGGTCATCAAGAATGCCTATCTGAATGCCTTCGCCTACCCCAATGGAATGATCTATATCCATACCGGGTTGCTGGCGCGAATGGACAATGAAGATCAGCTGGCGGCTGTGCTGGCACATGAGTTGGCTCATTGCACCCAGCGACACGCTCTGCGGGCCTTTCGAAAGTACAAGGACCAGCCGGCTGTTTTAATCGCCGTTCAACACACGCTGCTTAAAACCAGGGGTTTGCAGGATATGGCTCGATTTCTGGGTATCACCGGGGCAATGGCCGCCATCAGCGGATACGCGCGCGAACTGGAGGCAGAAGCGGATCGATTAGGAATTGAATTGATGACCGCAGCGGGCTATAATCCCAGGGAGGCCCTTTTTCTTTTTGACCATATGATCACTGAAATTAAACAGGAGGGACTCGAGGAGCCTTTCTTTTTCGGAAGCCACCCCAAGGTGCAGCAGCGAGCTGAAAATTTGCAAAAACTGCTCGATCCTGTATACTCAAATATAAAACCGGCGATTAAGAACCGCGAAATATTTTTTTCAAAATTGGCTCAGTTATTTTTAGATAATGCCAGATTGGATATCCGGCTGGGGCGATTTCAGGCCGCCAGGCGAGGTGTTGAAAAATTTGTGTGGATCAAACCGGATGACACCCGGGCCTATTTTTTACTCGGGGAAATCTACAGACAGCGGGGACAGGCGAGCGATACCCACAAAGCGCTTAAAAATTACAATCGCGCCATCACCCTGGATCCGAACTATGCCGCCCCTCACAAAGCCATCGGGTTAATCCATTATAAAAAAGGTCATCGCGCGCTGGCCAAAAAATTTTTTGAGTCGTGTTTGCAGCTTTTGCCCGACGCCCCGGACAAAGCCTATATTCAGGGATACTTAAAGCAATGTGCGCTCAGCGAGGAAGGTTAATGAAAAAATTTTTCTGGATCATCCTGTTTTTATTTGCAGCAGGCTGTGTGGCTTGCACCCATACCGGCGGACTTTCGAAGCCGGCTTCTTACAGTTTTACGATTGACATTCCCGAAGGCTGGCGAAAAATAGACAACAACCGATACCTGTTTGTCACCAAAGAAAGCCCTTTTCTGCAGTATATCATGGTTCAAAACCGCCCTATCGGCAGATCGTTTCGGAATACCAAAAAGAAAATTCAAAAGGAAATGTTGCCGGAAGAGGCCGCCCAGATTATTATTGATGAGCTTATATCCGATCAGAATCTGGTGAATTTAAGGATTCTGGATAACACCCCGGCCACCATCAAGAATTATGAAGGGTTTAAGATTTTATATACCTACAGCGATTCGGAAGGCCAGACATATAAAACGCTTTATTATGGTTTTATAAAAGAAGATACTTTTTTTAACCTTCGGTTTACGGCTGAGGGTCGGATTTACTTTCAAAGGGATATCGGTGTATTTAGAAGCATTTTGAACAGCTTTCAGATCATCAAAGCAGATGCGGCCTAATCGGAAAGACATACCGCCGAACGGTTCCTGCCGGCCGGCTAAAAGCACGGGTGTTGGCGGCAAATGATAACGGCCACCGGTTAGTCCCCAAGATATTCAATACCGTCTGTACCCAGAATCTGACTCTTAAATTTGACCGCTGCATCTTTGGTTTTCGAAACCATCACCCGATTATCCCGGGTGACCTCATAGGCTTCCAGGTACCCCTTTTGCTGCAGTTCTTTTAACCCCGTTCGCACCTTTGACCTTAATTGTTTCATTTCCTGCCCGATATTTAGATTTACGGCCCGGGCCAGCCGAATGATTTCGGTTTGCGATTCGGTCTCGTACTGACCTTGATAGAAACGATAAAAGGCCTTGCTGAAATCCGATTTTAAACGGCTTCTGAAAGCGATATCAATGTTGGTCACAAAACTTTCTGCATACATCTTCAAAAAATAGGGATTAACGACAATCCGGATTTTGCCGCTGCCCTGATCTTTATCCGCAAAGCTCAGGATCGAGCCGGTCAATTCCTTTAACGTTTTTCTTTTTTTCCCTTTGCCGCTGGAAAGCTGCAGGTCAATCCGGGTGCCGGCAAGCCGTTGAATACTTTTCCAGATTTCAGCGGCGTTTTTCGGTGTTGGATCGATGCCGGCAGTCCGGGCCAGTTC
>Ga0255054_10000018_pt1 | contig 68798 bp, 71 predicted proteins | sample JV7_2_23_MG_FD_188634 | JGI IMG/M metagenome (GOLD analysis project Ga0255054, IMG submission 188634) | Seawater microbial communities from Jervis Inlet, British Columbia, Canada - JV7_2_23 | ecosystem: Environmental > Aquatic > Marine > Inlet | place: Canada: British Columbia | collected... | reverse complement strand
AGCAGGAAGGCGATCGACGTGAACAACAAAACGCCGAGATAGGTCCTGCCACCTCGCTTGGCCTCCTCGGTGCCGGCATGGGTGACCAGGGGATATGTCGACAGCGTCAGCATTTCGTAGAATACAAACAGGGTCAGCATGTTCGCCGCGAAGGCGACGCCCATGGCGCTGGATAGCGCGATCGCGAAACAGACATAGAAGCGGGTCTGGTGCTTCTCGTGGTGGCCGCGCATATAGCCGATCGAATAGATCGAGGTGACGATCCACAGCCCCGAGGCGATGAGGCCGAAAATCATGCCGAGCGGCTCCACCTCGAAGGCGATGGCGACGCCCGGCAGCATCTCCTGCAGCACGGCAGCCGGCCGCTCGCCTGCCTGCACCGCCGGCAGCAGCTGCACCACCGTTGCGAACAGCAGCACCGCGACGGCCAGGGTTACGATCTCGCGGAGATTGGGCGAGGTGTCTGCCAGCCGAATCAGCAGCGCCCCGGCAAGGGGCAGGAAAACGGCTACGAGGATCAGCGTTCCGCCGCTCATTGGTCCAAGCCCGTCAGGGTTTCTGCGCCGATGCGGCCTGCGAGCGCGATGCCCAGCGCACCGACCAGCGGCAATGTGAGCGCCAGAAGCATTGCGGTCTCCGCGCTCACGGCACGTGCCTCAGCAGTGTCTCGGCGGCGGACGACGCGAGTGCGATCGGCATCGCGGGCACCAACCCAAAGTAGATGTTCGCGAGTGCCACGGCCCAGGTTACGGCGAGTAGCACGGGCGGCGCCTCGCGTAGCGGCGCGACGCCTTTCTCCGGGGCTCTAAAGTAGGCTGCCTCGACCACCTGCCAGATATAGACCACTGCCATCAGTGAGCCCAAAACGATCACCGCGATTAGTGCGCCACCGATGACGCCCTCTGCGAGCGCCGCGGAAATGAGGGTCCACTTGCTCACGAAGCCTGCGGTGCCGGGTATGCCGATGAGACTGAAACCTGCGACCACGAATGCGCCCATGGTCCAGGGCATGCGTTGAGCGGCGCCCGAGATATTGTCGAGCCGCAGGCCTGCGCAACGCGTCGCGAGGCAAGCGACAGCCAGAAACAAGGTTCCCTTGGCGAGTGCGTGATTGAAGATGTGCACGACGCTCGCCGTGAGCCCGGCCAAACTCACGAGACTTGCACCGAGCAGGATGTAGCCAATCTGTGCGACCGACGAATACGCGAGCATGCGTTTGAGATTCCGCTCGATCAAGGCAAGGCCTGAGGCGATAAGAATCGCGAGCACTGCGAGCGGCATCAGGAAATACGAAAACTGGATATCGTGGTCGGTGAGATTTGTTTGAAAGACGAAGAAGTCGAAGCGCAGCAGCAGGTAGAGCGATACTTTGGTCGAACACGCGGCCAGAAATACCGTGGCGGCATTCGGTGCGTAGGTGTAGGCGTTCGGCAACCACACGTGCAGCGGAAACACCGCAGCTTTGAGGGCAAGGCCGATGGTGATGAAACCGGCGGCCACCAAGATCGGCTTCTGATCCGCTACTTCATGGATTCTAAGCTCCATGTCGGCGAGGTTGAGCGTGCCGGTCATCAGGTAGATGAGACCAATGCCGATCAGATAAAAGGTCGCACCGATCGTGCCCATGATCAGATACCTGAAGACCGCGGGTAGGGCGCGCCGGTCGGCACCGCCGGAGATAAGCACATAACTCGCCAGTGCGGAGATCTCCATGAATACAAAGATGTTGAAGGCGTCCGCCGACACGGGAATGCCCACAAGCCCTGCGAGTGCAAGCAGCCAGGCGGTGTAAAAGAGCGGTTGGCGTGCGGGCTCGATCTCGGCATCCAAACTTTGTCGTGCGGCAAGCAACGCAAGCGTGGACGCGCCGGTGACGACTAACAGCAGCAGGGCGCTGAATGTATCGACGCCCAGTTCTATTCCGTAGGGCGCGGGCCAGTCGCCCATTCTGTAGTTGAAGTTCTCGCCGCCAAGAACGCCAAGCGTGAGTGCGATCGCGATCGCGAAGGCAAAAAAACTTGCTGCCGTGGCCGCCGCCCAAGCCAGACCGTGCGGACGCAGCAGCATCACCAGCGGTGCGCTTAGCATTGGCACGACGACCTGCAGTGCCGGCAGGTGATGGCTCCAGTCGGTCACCGCCGGTCGGTCTCTTGAATCTCGTGCTCCTCAATCGAGCCGTACTCTTCCTTAATCCGCACGACGATGCCGAGTCCCAGCGCCGTGGTCGAGATGCTGACGACGATGGCCGTTAGAATCAGCACCTGCGGCAGCGGGTTGGAGTACAGTGGGTCCACAACGCCGTCCTGGATGATAGGTGCAGTACCGCCCTCGACCTTGTCCATAGTGATGTAAAGCAAAAACACGGCCGATTGAAATATGGACAATCCGATCAGCTTTTTTATGAGATTGGGTTTCGCGATGACAGCATAGAAGCCGATCATGAGCAGTATCGCAAAAACCCAGTAGTGGTAGAGCCCGAGCAACTCCATCAGATGTGCCCGCGACCGGCGAAAGCGTGAAACACGCTGAGCAACACGCCGGTGACTGTGATGCCAACACCGGCCTCGATCAGCAACAGACCGAGATGCTGGCCAGCGATAGGGTCGCTCGCCAACACCGAGTAATCGAGAAAGTTGCCACCGAGCAGTATGCCAGCGACACCGACGGCACCGTAGAGTAGAGCACCGCCGGCAACCAGCCCGGTGAGCACGCGCGTGGGTAATACGCGCAGTGCTTGTGCCTCACCCTCGAGCAGCGCGTACAGGATGAAGGCGGCGGCGACGATTGCACCGGCTTGAAAGCCACCGCCCGGACCGTACTCGCCATGGAATTGCACGTACAGCCCGAAAAGCAGAATAAAAGGGATCAGCAGGCGACCGACCACGCGCGGTACCAAGTAGTGGCGCAAGCCCTCGCCTAGCTCGCCGATCACACTTCGCAACGCTTCCGGTTTGCGTTGCCGCCTTGCACCGAACAGAAATACAATGCCGATACCGGCCGTGAAGACCACAAATACTTCACCGAGCGTATCGTAGCCACGGAAGCTGCCGAGCACCGCAGTCACCACGTTCGGAATACCGATGAGCTCAGGCGTACGCTCGAGATACCAAGGAGCGACGTGCTGGTGTACCGGTGCCTCAGGATCGCCGAAGCGTGGCTTGTCGAAGGTCGCATAGATCACTAGCAACGTGGTGACCGCGACCACGCCGAGCGCCAACAGCCGATTTGTTGAGCCCGCGCGTTCGTATTCTCCCGTGAGCGCAAGTGCGCTGAGGAACAGTACGGTTGAGATGCCGGCGCCAATTGCCGCTTCGGTAAGTGCCACGTCGGCCGCATCAAGCAGGAAAAAGTTTGCAGCCATCAAAAGGCTGAAGACGCCGGTGAGAATGACGGCAGCGAACAGATGTTGGGTACGCACGATTGCGAGCGCGGTAATCACCAGCAGCGTGAGTAAAAAGACACCAAAGAGAACCGTCACTCGCCGCGCTCCGAACTTGCCGTGGCCTCGCCCGGTCGCTGGCCTGCGAGCAACGCGGCACTCGCGAGCGCGTTCGAGGCAGTTGGACTCGTCAGCAGCAGGAACAGCAGAATGGCGGCGAGCTTGATCGTTGCGAGCGACGCGCCGGCCTGCAGCATGATGCCCGCGATGATCAGCACCGCGCCCATGGTGTCGGTGAGGCTCGCCGCATGCATACGGGTATAGAGGTTCGGCATGCGCAACGCGCCGAGCCCGCCGATGAAAACGAAGGCGCCACCCAGTGTCAGCAGCACCCAACTGGCAATATCGGCAAGCATAGCCATCATGATCCGGCGCCGGGCTCAGCCGCTTGATGGTATGCGCGTCGGCGGATAAATTCGAGCACCGCTAGCACGCCGATGAAGTTGATCAGGGCATAGGCGAGGGCAAGGTCAAGAAAGTCCGGACGGCCGTAAAGAAACGCGATCACCGCAAGCAGCAGCACGGTTTTGGTACCAAACATGTTTGCTGCTAGCACGCGGTCGTAGATGCTGGGTCCAAGCAACGCGCGGATCAAGGCCAGTGCCATGGTGACGAGCGTTGCGATAGTGACAACGTAGTACACCTCAATCTCCCCGCAGTGCCGCGACACGCCGGTCCATCTCGCCCGCCATCAACTGATCGGCGCCGTCCTGGGTCAGCGTGTGGACTTTGATGACGCCGCGGTGCACGTCGAGCGCGAGTGTGCCGGGCGTCAGTGTGATGGAGTTGGCGAGAATAGCCTGGTCGACCGGGTGGCTGGCGCTTGCTTTGATCTGAACGACTTGCGGGCTGATCGGCATGCGCGGATCAATGACCACGCGGGCGACCTCAATACTGGAGTGGACTATTTCCTTTGCAAGCCAGGCCCAATAGCTCATCAGTCGCGGACCAACACGCAAGGCGAAGACGTCGTCGTCGAAAGAGCCCATGCGGCGCGTGAGATAGGTGGTCAGTAAACACGAGAAGGCGCCGAGCCCGAGCAACAGCGGCTTGGTTTGCCCCGACCAAAGCAGCCAGGAGGTGATCAGTACAGCGAGCAGCAACAGCATTCTCGCTGTCCTCGTTGGCAGGAAACTCACCGGCCGGACTCATCGATCATCGTCCATCTCGCAGGGATACTCCTTGCGCAAAACCGAAAAGACCGCGTCGCGCGCCAGTAGCTGATCGTCAAGGAACCGCCGGTTCATCAGGTTGTGCACTACCTTCTCGACCACCTCTTTGAGCGGCACCGGCGCCCCGAGGCAGAAGTCGGCGTACACCGTTGGGCCGAAGCGCTTACTTCGGCTTCCAACGCGAACGCGAATAACTCGGTCCGAGAAGGTCTCGTCTCGATCGAGCTCGGTGGCGATATTCAAGATCACACGCTCGTCAGTCGCTACCGCGCCGTCGATAAATCCTTGGACGTATCGCACGCAAAAAACGGCGTCTTCGCCCTCGGGGTCCTCGAAGTAGTAGGCGCAATGCTCGGCGAGTTCCGGTGTTGACAGCGCCTCAACGGCTTCAGCGTCACGGATCAACAGCAACACTGCCAACGCACAGACGCAAATGCATACAAATCTTGTGATCATCCGATGTTCTCCGACCCATGTTTGTCGTTGCCCAGAAACATCGACACGCGATCTGACTAACGACGCAAGCCGCACTTGTTCCAATCAAGTGGTTGTAGATTGTTCGGCGGGCTGCACTGCATCGGGTAGACCAGCCGTTCGCGCGTTGTTGCGACGTCGCACTAGTCGGCGCTTGACAGTACGCCCGGCACGGTGCGCCGCACGGCCTATCGCTACGTACAGATCGGCCTCGACGTCTTTAACCACCACATCAGGCTGACCGGCCAACCGAACCTGCACGTGGCAGCACCGATCTACCCCGCTTCGCAAACCGCCACTGGCGGATAGTCGCATCACCACGCGCAGAATATTTTCGTCATAACATGTCAGCACAGAATGCAGGCGCTGCTCGGCGTGGCGGCGTAGAGTACCAGTCAACGGAAAGTCGAGCGCGTGAATAACAATCTGCACGGGGTGCTCCGTTTCGCGGATTTTGGCTCTCCAATCACTATCCTAGAATGATTCGACTAGCAAGAAAAGTCGATTATAGTGTGTGTATTCATCGAAAATTACGAAGTAATGCGAAGCTAATGATTAACTTCAAACACGTGCACTATTTTTGCACTGTGGTGCGGGAGGGTGACGTTGCACGCGCCAGCGAACGACTGCACGTGACGCCGCAAACTATCAGTGGGCTGCTGGGGCTGTTGGGGGAGTATCTCGGTGTGGAACTGTTTACAAAGGTCGGACGCAATCTGGAGCTCACCGAAATCGGTCGGCTGGTGCTCAGCTATGCCGACGAGGTCTTCTCCCTCGGCGACGAGCTGGAGGAGGCCGTGCAGCAGTCTGGCGGCCGTCCGCATGTTTTCAGGGTCGGCGACGTTGATGTGGTGCCGAAGTCGATCGGCTGTCGTATCCTGGAACCGGCGCTGAAGATGGAGGAGCCAGTGCGGATGATTTGCCGTGCGGCGAGTATGGACACATTGTTGGCAGAGCTGACCGTGCATCGGCTGGATCTGTTGCTGGCGGACCGACCGATTCCTGCTACAGTCAGCATGCGCGGCTATAGTCACAAGCTCGGTGAGTGCCGCAGGCCCGAATCAATCTCTCCGGGCGCCCTAGTCCCACAAATTTCCCGAAGTACTACAGCAGATGCATGCGTCTAGGTTCGAGCGACTCGGTGACGAGCTAGGCCGTTCTTGTTGAATGCACGACATGGGCGGATACTGATTAGTCGCTTCCGCCTAGATGCGGCCAAGCCGCTCTACACTCATTGAAAGACCGGTTCAGACGATTTCGTGACCCAATGCGCTACTTAGGTTTGCTAGCGTTCCTGGTAATACTGATGCCCTCCTTTCTCCCTGCACAGGCGGTGGACGGCCGAATCTATGTCAGGCGCATCGAGTTTCTGGGCACCAATCGGATCGACGACCAGGTACTGCGGCGGGAGCTGCTCCAGTTCGAGGCTACCCATATCAACACCTCCGCACTGGAACAGTCCCGATTGCGACTGGAGCGACTACCGTATGTAAAGCGTGCGCAGGTTTCCCAGAGACCCGTCAAGGATGCCCCGGACCAGGTTGATGTTCTGATCACCATCACTGAAGCACCGGCCAGGCAATATCGAGGGGGCGGAGCCTACTCTGAATCGCTACGCGTCAGCGGTTACGGCTACTTCATCAACGAGAATCTATTAGGGACAGGGCAGCGCGTCTTCGCCCGGGTTGAGGCGAGCACGTTTCACAATGCTGCTCAAATTTCGCATACAAATCCTTATGTTCACCCGAACGGAATCAGTCAGACCATCGGGCTCATGTCGCGGCGATTCGATCAGCTAACCGCGGACACCACTGAGTTTGACGGTGATCTGCTGTGGGCGCGGTTGGAGTACGGCTATCAGGTAGCGGAACGGCAAGCGATTCGTTTAGGGCTCGCCATCCAGGATGCCGAACTCACAACGGGCCCGCTCGCAAGTAGCCAGCTCGAGAATTGGGTGCGTAACAATGGTAACCCCACTGTGCAGGGCAATGAGTCGTCAACGGACTATCTGACCACCGAATTCCTGTTTGGCTGGCATCACGATACGCGCGACAAGAAGGTATTTCCCAACACCGGAGTCGAGCAACTGCTCAGTTTGAAGATTACCGTTCCAGGGAGCGAGATCGAGTACTACGCCATCAATTACGAGCTCAGCAAGTATTGGCGTCTCAATGGCGGATGGACGGCGAAGCTCGGGACCGAGCTGGGATTTGGCGCAAAGTATGGCTCGAAGACATCCTCCCTGGCACCCAATCTCAACTGGTTCGCAGGCGGGCCAGACTCGATACGCGGCTACCGTGAGAACCGATTAGGGCCTAAAGATAGCTTGGGCAATCCTTACGGCGGGAATCTCCTCGTTTCCACCCAGTTCGAGCTGATGATGCCATTGCCCGAAAAATGGCGGAGGCACACGCGGATTGGATTCTTCTATGATATAGGCAACGTGTTCTCCACGGAAAACGTTAGCTTCCTGGATGACGATGGGCAAAGTCTTGACTACACGTTTGGGTTTTCCGAGCTCCGTCAATCAGTGGGTATTGCCGCTCAATTTTTGATGCCGCTCGGATTATTGCGGCTGAGCTATGGCGTTCCCCTGAATGCGGAAGATGACAACCCTAATCGCTTCCTTCGCGACGATATCGAGCGGTTTCAGATCGCCATCGGTGTGAATTTTTGAGCGTGGCACCGTACGATAGCTGCAATTCCCTACCAATCAAATATGTCTTGAGACTAACCAACCGCTCGGGAGAAAGGCAAGAAAATCAAGCCGGACGAATAAGCGGGAGGGACAGAATATTGCTAGCGATGGCGTTCGGGCGGCAACGGGCGGGTCAAGATGAAAATGGCCGAAGCGCTCAAGACAACTACTTGACAGGTGATGATCCATAACGGCGCACTGAGCAACCAGGTGATCACCAGTGTCACGACGATAACAATGACCGCGGTCCGTTTTGCTTTGCGGTCAATGCTGCCGTCGCGGTGCCAGTTGTCGATTAACGGCCCGAAGGACCGGTGTTCTCGCAACCAGCGATTCAGCTGCGCTGAGGAACGGGCGAATGCGAAGGCGGCGACCAGTAGGAACGGCGTCGTCGGCAATAACGGCAATACCACGCCGACGGCGCCTAAGGCGACCGCCGTCAGGCCCACCAGCAGCCACAATAGTCGAGTTCTGGTCTCCACTATGGCAGTTCATCACACGAGGACCGACGGCAGCAAGCCCCGAGGGTAACCGCCGCCGATCCCGATCCACTATGACCACAAGGCGAGACCCTGCCGTTGACCAGTCACCGCGTGCCGAATATTGTCTGAACGTTGGTCCTGGCATTGACTCTGCTCCATTGACGCCAGCTGTTGACGTAACACAATATTTTCGAACGCTAGGTCACGCTGCGACTTGAACGTCGAAGCGAGCACTTTCAGAAGAACTGATTGCCAAATTGTCATACTCAGACGCAACACGGCGTTCTGGAAACATCCAACGGAACCAACTCAGACGAACAAATGAGAGGGGCAGTTTGCTCGGACCGTCAATTTATCTTCTTTATTGAGACCAGCTCCGCGCTCCATCGGCTCGCGGAAAGCACCTCGAGCCTGCAGTCATTCCATTCCACCGTGTCCCCCTTCACCGGAATCCGTCCGAGCAACTCCATGACCAGTCCCGAAAGCCTGCTGGCTTTTGTATTGGCCGGCAACTTGTTTTTCAGCTGCCGGCAAAGTTTGCGGAGCTCAATCGTCCCCAGTGCGTGCAATGAACCGTCGTCCTGAGACCAGAGATCCTCTATCGGCCGATCACTTTCATCAATAATGTCACCAACGATTTCCTCGAGCACGTCTTCGAGCGTGACAATGCCCTGAACGTCCCCGTATTCATCAACGACAATCGCCATGTGCCGTTTGACGTCCTTGAAGGTTTGCAGCAGCGAGTCGAGGTGTGCGCTTTCGGGAACTACGATCGGCTCATGGACCAGGCGTGACCAATCGATCGTCTCATCGGAGCTTTCCTGTAACTGCGCGAGGATTTCCCTCGCCATTACAACGCCGGAAACCTGGTCCAGTTGATCTGTCGTTGAGAAAGGAAAACGGCTGTACGCGGATTGTATTACTATCTCTAGCACCTGTTGGCGGTGGCTGTTTGCCGACAGATAGACGACCTGTTTCCTCGGTAGCATTACGTCCGATGCGTTTAGTTTGGGCAGTGTTGATGCCCCGACGATGATTCCCGCGGTCTGCGCACCAACCACACCTTCGGTGCGACCAAGTGCGGCCAATAGCCGAATTTCTTCAATGGAGGTCACCGGTGCAACCTTCCCGACCCGCAGCGATCGGGAGATCACCCCGCTCAAGAGGACAAGCGGGCGCAAAGCAACCGCTAGCGCGTGAATGCCATAAGCAACCGGTGTGGCTAATTTTCTTGCATGCGTGATCCCGAGGGTCTTCGGTATTATTTCTGTGAATAGCAGGATAGCCGTCGTAAATACGATTGTGAAAACCCACAGTGTCTCCGAGCTGAAAGCATCCTCATAGGTCGCACCGGCTACGGCAGTACCGACCGTATGGGCGATAGTGTTGGTGATGAGAATGGCGGCGATAGGGATGTCGATCTGATGCTTGAATTTCTTCAAAAGCCGCCCGGAACGTTTGCCCTGCTGGTCGAGTGACTCGACCTGTGCGTAATTGATGGATAGCAGAACCGACTCGAATATCGAACACAGAAACGACACTATGAGTGCCAAAGAAACTGCGGCAATGAAAACCTGCATGATCCCCTCCAAGACAGATTACGGCATCTAGATATCGTAGAGCAGTGGTAGCACAATCGAAAAACCGATCCACATGATGATCGCAAGCGGCACGCCAACCCTGAGGAAATCGGAGAATTTATAGCCTCCGGCGCTCAGAATGAGCAGGTTCGTCTGATAACCGAATGGTGTTGCAAAGCTCATATTGGCACCGAACAGAACCGCCAGCACGAACGGCATCGGCTCAACGCCCAGTTGCTGTGCAGTCGCAATCGCAATCGGTGTGCCGATGACCGCCGCCGCGTTGTTCGACACAATATTAGTCAGCACGGTCATGATCAGGAGAAAGGCGCTCAGTATGACCGGTGCTGGCAAATTCGATGCGATGCCGACGAAGCCTGCTGCCAAGTACTCGGCCATACCAGTTCCTACAAGGGCTTTACCAAGTGCGAGGCTGGTCACGATGATCATGATCACCGGGGTGGGCAGGGAACGTGCTGCATCACGCCAGGTCAGGCAGCCCAGCGCCAGCATCAACCCGACGCCGATAAGGGCACTGATCGAAATCGGCATAGTTCCCAATGCTGCAGCCAGGACCACGAGCGCCAATACGGCCAGTGCCCGTTTCGCACGATGTGCACGCGGCAAGTCAGTCGTGCCGTCGAGCACCAGCATGTCGCCGCCGACCTTCAACGCATTGATCGCATCGCGGTTGCCCTGAACAAGCAAGACATCGCCCGCGCGGAGGCGAGTGCTGCTCAAGTCTCCGGCGACCTGTGAGGTGGGAGTTCTGGCGCTGTGAATCGCCAGCGGCAGCAGGCCGGAACGCACGCTGAATCGCACAGCTGCGAGAGTGCGTAAATGCAGCGGCGATCCACGGGTCACCACGAGTTCAGCGAGCTGCTGGCCTTCGGCTTTGAGCGGTGTGTACTCATCGACTGGGTGCGCGCTGTCCCGAACATTGTACAGCGTCGCACCGAGAAGGCCCTCAAAGCGCTTCAGGTTATCCGGCGTATCTCTTACAAACAAACGGTCACCAGATTGCAGCTTCACATAGGGTAGCTTTGCAAGGAACAGGGTTTCGCTGCGCTGAATCCTGTCTACGCGCATCCCCCCGTCGGTTTTTGCCAGCACTGCGGACAGCGTCTTGCCCGCCGCGAAAGAATCTTCTTTGATAAACAGCTGAGCGTTGAATACGCGCGGTGTCGTGTCAGCCATCGGAATCTCACGAGTCGGCAGCAGTCTTGGTGCGATCAACCAGACGAACATCAGACCGATACCGCCCACGAGTATGGCCGGCAGCACAAAATCGAACATGCCGATATTCGGGAGACCTAAGTCCTGGGCGACGCCGACTACCAGCAAATTCGTTGATGTACCGATGGTGGTCGACATACCACCAATAATCGTTGCCAAACCCATCGGCAGCAAGACGCCGGAGATCGGCGATTTTGCACGAAATGAAATGCCAACCAGAATCGGGATCATAAGCACTACGATCGGGGTGTCGTTTATAAAGGCACTTAGCACCGCAACTGCAACAAGCATGAGCAATAGCGCCAGCACTGGTCGGTCCGACCACGTACGGCTCAGGATCGTCGCGAGCGGCTGTAGAGCACCTGTGGTCTCGAGCGCCTTGCCGATCATTATCAGCGCGCAAATTGCGATCAGTGCCTCGTTGCCGAATCCGGAAAGAAACTCGGCTGGACCGAGTGCAGTGCCATCGCGCTCATAGGGAAAAATTTGAAACGCAACGACGAGCGCGATCAAAATGACGAGGCTTGATGTTTCAAGGGGCAGGCGATCGCGCGTAAAAAGAAACAACGCTACTGCGATAAGCAGCAGAACTGCGACCCCATGTGCATCCGGAACAATTTGCATCGGAATGTCAATGATTCTACGTTGTTTTCCCGCGTCGCCGATCCAGGGCTGCAAAAACCAGTTTGCGGCCTTCCTCAATCAGCAGAATGCTTGCGGCGACCGAAGCAGCCAGCAACCAATCACCAAGGGACAGCGCCGTGGTCGTGAATACGGATTGTGCCAGTGGCCAGTGGACCGCAGCGACCTGCAGGCTGACGACACCGACCAGCGCGAACCACAATTTCTGGTTAGTAAATAAGTAGGATGTAAAGACAGAGTCCGACCCCGAGCGTGCATTGAAAACGTTAAACACCTGGAACAGCACAAATGTCGTAAACGCCAGCGTCGTCGCGTGAAGTGTGTTGTTATTCTCCAGGGCGTGATACAAAACGCCCAGAGTACCGAGCGTCATGATGGTGCCGAATCCGGCGAGCCGGATTAACAATCGCCCATCCAATAGCCGTTCTTTTAGCCCCCGCGGAGATTTGTTCATAATCCCGGGTCGAGTAGGGTCGACTCCCAGTGCCATGGCCGGTGGGCCATCCATAATAATATTCACCCACAGGATCTGGATTGCCGTGAACGGCAAGGGCATTCCCAACACAGGTGCAATACCAACCGTCAGCAACGCGCCGATGTTGGTCGATAGCTGAAAGCGCACGAATTTCCCAATGTTGTCAAAGATCGTGCGTCCTTCGCGCACGGCGCGAACGATGGTGGCGAAGTTGTCGTCCGTCAACACCATATCAGCCGCTTCTTTGGTGACATCGGTTCCGGTGGCTCCCATCGCGATACCCATGTGTGCGTGCTTCACCGCAGGCGCATCGTTCACACCATCGCCGGTCATGGCAACCACGTGGCCGCACCGCTGCAGGGCGTCTACCAGACGCACCTTGTGCTCGGGCGCCACGCGGGCGAACACTCCGATTGATTCGATCTTTTCCGAAAGCACCTCGTCGCTCATGGCGTCGATCTCGGCACCGGTAACGGCGCTGCCAGTGATGCCGAGCATCTCGGCGATGGCACTCGCTGTTGTCTTATGGTCTCCCGTAATCATCTTTACCTGAATGCCGGCCTGCTCACACAAAGCGATTGCTTCACGCGTTTCCGCTCGCGGCGGGTCCAAGAGACCGGCGAGACCGACAAACGTTAGATTCTGGAGGTGTTCAAGCAAGTTGCCTGCCGGATCGAAGACATCGGCGGGTAGCGCTGCGGATGCGATCGCCAGTACGCGCAGACCGTCACGTGCCATTAGCTCGTTCTGACCTAGAAGCTCGCTGCGCTCCTCATCCAGTAGTGGTGACGATCCTTGAGCAGTGAGGACTCTGTCACAGCGATCGAGCAAGACTTCGAGCGCACCTTTAACAAAGACTCGTACTAGCGAACCATCATGGTGAAAGCTCGCCATGAACTTGTGTTGAGAGTCGAAGGGAACTTCAGCGATTCGTGGTAGATGGGCCCGCTCATGTTCGATCGATAATCCAGATTTCGCGGCTAACACCAGAAGTGCGCCTTCGGTCGGATCACCAATGACGGAGCCGTCACGTAGTTCGGCGTTGTTACAAAGGCCAAACGGCAGCAGAAGCTCTCCCAGTTCGAGATTCGGGTTGGTATCGTTTTCGGTTTGAATAGTTCCCGCTGTTCCGTAGCCTATGCCGCTGACCTTGAATCGCTGTTCATGAAAGAACAATGCACGCGCCGTCATCTGATTCATTGTCAGGGTACCGGTCTTGTCCGAACAGATGACCGTTGCGCAGCCCAGTGTTTCAGCGGCTGCGAGGCGTTTCAGAATAGCGCCATTTCGCGCCATACGATGCATCCCGACGGCGAGCGTGACTGTTACCACCGCTGGCAATCCCTCTGGAATGGCCGCAACGGCGAGGGCGATTGAAGTGAGAACAATTTGGACCCAGGGTTCGCCGCGCCATAGGCCGGCGAGCAATATGGTCAACACGACAACAACGGCAATGACTGCGAGTCGCTTACCGAGCGAATCGAGCTGGATTTGCAGCGGTGTGGGTGGCTCAACATCCGCAGTGAGCATCGTTGCCAAACGGCCCATTTCGGTAGCCATGCCTGTTGCCGTCACTAACAGTTCCGCTCTTCCGCGAGTGACGATCGAATTCATGTACGCCATGTTGGCCCGCTCGGCCAACGGCGTAGTTACATCGTCCAGTACTTCATTGGTCTTGCCCGCAGGAACCGATTCGCCCGTCAGCGTGGATTCGTCAATCTCAAGCCCTTGGGCGACGATGATTCGCCCATCGGCGGGCACTTTGCTGCCGGCATCCAGCAATACAATGTCGCCTTGTACCAAGTCAAAACGTGAGACTTCAACAACGAGCCCCTCGCGACGCACGGTGGCATGCTGCGCCAGCATACGCTTCAAGGCTGCGACCGCTTGCCCGGCGCGGTACTCCTGGTGGAATCCGAGCAGGGCATTGAATATCACGACTCCCAGGATCACGAACGCATCGATCAGATCCCCAATTGCCCAGGCCAAAGCCACAGCGCCGAGCAATATGACGATCAGGAGATTCTTGAATTGGTCAATAAAGAGATGCCAGGCGGGTCGTTGTGGTTTTGGTTTGAGACGATTGGCGCCGTCTCGCTTCAGACGCGCTAGCGCCTCAGCAATTGTCAGCCCGATTCGGCAATCCACACCAAGTCGGGAGGCGACGTCCTGGATCGGCTGAGCATGCCATGGGCATTTGTCGATGAGCCGCGGCGCCTCGCTGATAGAAGCTTGTCCCTCGGATTGTGCCAGTCGTGCTGGATTATCGTCAAACATTGTCCGGTTTCGTCTCAATGCCAGGCGCTTCATCAGTGGCCGATGCCCGTGCCGGGCGTGATTCATTGGGCGACACCAACATATCGGCAGCTTCTGCGGCTGCGTCACGAAACGGCAGCAGCACCACGTCAGCACCAGCGGCCAGGAGAAACTCACGATGTTGCATTGTGTCGGCAGTCAGCGCCGTTCGGCCGGGAAAATTGTTGTGCTCCAACGCATGCAATAGCACCAGACACTTATCCCGCCCCGGGATTGTGCTCACGACCCACTGTGCATCAGCAAGTGGTAAGACATGGAAAAGCTCGGTATCTTCCAGGTCACCGTAGAGGGCTGACAGTCCTCTCTGGTGCCAAAACTTTACTCGCTCAGGGTCAAAATCCACGCACAGTACCGACCATCCGTGTTGCTGCAGTTCTCGCGCGAGGTTTCTGCCGTACCGACCTAATCCGAACACTATGATATCGAACGGAGACAGGCTTGCCCTTGCGGCATCAACTTGAAGTTCGTCGGTGTGACGTATTCCAAACTTGACGATCCTGAGCGCTGGGGCAAGCCACCGATAAATCCAATGGCTGTAGAGAATCATGTACGTTGATAGCCCAATAGTGATTAGACCAATTAACGTGATTAGTCCCATTGTCGACCCGTCGATATGGCCGAGACTGAGGCCCAAGCCCGCGAAGATCAAAGAAAACTCGCTGATCTGCCCCATAGCAAGGCCCGCCGTTACTGCGGTGTGTTTCGCATAGCGCATACCACCAACGAGTGCCATGACCATGATCGGTTTTCCCACCAACACGATCGCCGACAGCAGTATCGCTGGTCCAAGCGCCGACCCCACATGTCCAATGTCGATCTGCACACCGAGGTCTATGAAGAAGAACAAGAGCAAAAAGTCACGCAAGCTCGCCAGGCGGGCTGCGAGAATTGCTTTATACGGTGTCGCTGCGAGCGCAACACCGGCAACGAAGGCGCCCACTTCTTTACTAAACCCCAGTTCGGTTCCAAACGAAGCCAGTCCGATTGCCCAGGCAATCGCAAACAGCGTCAAAAGTTCAGGCCAGCGCGCTAACGAGTGCAATAACGAAGGGAGTAGATAGCGGGTAGCTACCGCGATAAGTGCCAAGAAGCCGACGCCCTTGCCGATAACCTCATACGTCTGCTTGCCTAAGTTCGGCTCCTGCGTCTCCCCGCCATAGGCGGTCAATCCGATCATCAATATCACGACCACAATGTCTTGCATGATCAGGATACCGAGCGCTATTCGACCATGCAGAGCATCGATCTCTCGTTTATCTGACAACAATTTGACAATGATGACGGTGCTGGAGAATGTCAGGGCCGCCGCCACGTACAAGGCAGTCATCTGCGTCATTCCCAGGGCGAGTGCAACGGCGTAACCAACTGCTGCTGTCATGATCATCTGGCCCAAGCCAGCCACCATGGCGACCCGACCCACTGAACGAATCAGGTGAGGGTCGAGCTTCAGACCGACCACGAACAGCAGCAACCCAATACCAAGCTTCGCAAATAGGTCTACCTGATCAAGGGCATGTACCCAGTTCAGTCCCGCAGGACCAAGCAAGATGCCAGCGAAAATGAATGCGATGATCAGGGGTTGGCGCAGCCAGAAAGCGAGCGCACCGATCGCAGCCGCAACTGCCAGTACGGCGGCAATTTCGGCGAACGGGTCAGAAAATGTCATTATCGACGGGCGCGTCCCAAAATATTTCGAGCGGGCAGCCGGCAGGATTCGAACTAGTGGTTATCCGTCTAGCGTGACCGGACTAGTAAAACCTGGTGGCTTGATCGTCAAGACGGAGCAGTCGAGCTGCGTGAGAATGTTCTCGGCTGTGTTGCCAATGAAGAAGCCGTCGATGCCGGTGCGCGCGACGGTACCCATGACGACGAGGTCCACCGCCAGTTCACGGGCTATCGCTGGCACAACGTGCTCAGCGCGCCCTTTGATTACATGAAGCTGGGGTTCAAGGATGTCAACGGCGCTTTTGTCCACCTTACTACCGTAGGATCGCACAAGGTCTTCCAGCCAGCGCCTTCGCGCGCTGGCTTCCTCTTTCATCATCGCGTCTATTTCGGTGACTGGAAAACCTGAGCGTCGTGACCTGAGAATATTCTCGCCGATTACATTCCACGCGTGCACGACGTGCGCTTCACAGAATTCGGATAGTGCCAATGAGGTGGTCATCTCCAGTATCTGGCGATTGAGCACATCCTTGACTGCCTCCTCCGGATCCTGATCGACGGCCGCTAGTATACGACGGTACTTGTGGTGCTCCGTCGGCTTGATGATCCAAACGGGGCACGGGCACTTGCGCATCAGGTGCATGTCGGTGCTACCGAAGAGCATACCGCTCAGACCCCCGGCAACCTCAGCGCACTTGATGATCAGATCGTGATCGCTTTCCAGTACTTGCCGGATAATCTCGATAAAGGGTTTTCCGATAAGCACCTTCGACTCGAGGGGCACTCCGTCTGCCGTGACTGACTTAACAACCTCGCCAAGCCAGTCACGTTTCTCGGCTACGGTGATGTTCTGCAATTCTGTCGGGGTGACCGCGGTGATCGCCATCTGCATGTCGGTGGGTACTGCATCCACAACCGCGCATACGGTAAGAAGAGCCTGGTTATTCCTCGCCAGCGCGACCGCACGCTTCAGCGCAGCCGAGTAGTCCGTGCCTTCATCGGCAATCAGCAAAATGTTGGAGAATCTTTTCATTGCTAAGCCTCACGTGGATAGAAGGTCCGCGAACGGCAACCGCGTTTCATCATATGCATGTCAGAGAAAGTGGTACGAAAATTCGGATTACCTCGCAATCGCCATAAATACGTAACGGTAATTGGTGCCGCCTAACCGCGGGATTAGCAATGACGACGTCACTGGTCTGCGCTCAGTTTGTTCAAGTGGTTGTGGATCGCTCGGCAGCCGATGCCCTGCCGGGTTGATCGGACGTGCGAGCCCTGTCGCGTCGCCGTACCAGCCGGCGCCTAATCGTGCGTCCGGCACGATGGACGGCGCGGTTGATCGCGACATATAAATCGGGTTCGACATCTTCAACCACCACGTCGGGCAGGCCGGCCAGCAGGACTTGCAGATGGCAGCACTTGTCCACGCCACCGCGTCCACCACTGTAACCGGATAGCCGCATCACCACCCGCTGTATGTGATCGTCATAAGCGGTCAGCGCAAAACGCAGTCGCCGGTCGGCGTGGCGGCGTAAGGCATCGGTCAGACCAAAGTCGAGTGCGTGGATGACGATCTGCATGGGGTCCTCCTCGGTCATCTGTTTTGACACCTGTATCGATATCTTAGGTAGGTTCGATTGACAAGAAAAGTCGATTATAATGAGTAAATTCATCGAATCTTACGAAGTAATGGTAAGCCAATGATCAACTACAAACATTTGCACTACTTTTGCGCGGTGGCTCGGGAAGGTGGCATCGCTCGTGCCAGCGAACGGCTGCACGTAACGCCGCAAACCATCAGCGGACAGTTGGGTTTGCTGGAAGAGAATCTTGGTGTGGACTTGTTCGAGCGAGTCGGACGCAATCTGGAACTCACTGAGGTCGGTCGCCTGGCATTAAGCTATGCCGATGACATCTTCTCGCTCGGCGGCGAGTTGGAAGAGGCGGTCCGTCAGCCGCCCGGCGGACGCCCTCATGTGTTCAAGGTTGGGGTTGTTGATGTTGTGCCGAAGTCCATCGCACACCGTTTCTTGATACCCGCGTTGAATATGGAGGATCCGGTGCGAATGGTCTGCCGTGAGGCGAGCCTGGACACACTGCTGGCCGAGCTGGCTGTGCACCGGCTGGATCTGCTGATAGCGGACCGCCCAATTCCCGCCAACATCAGCATGCGCGGTTCCAGTCACAAACTTGGGGAGTGCGCGGTCAGCTTCTTTGCCACCGCAAAGATCAAGAGAGCCCTAAAAGGTGTTTTCCCCCAATGCTTGGATGGTGCGCCGATACTGTTGCCCAGCAGTGATAACCAGCTGCGCTCCGCCATCGACCAGTGGCTGGACAAGCATCGCATCCGTCCACGCTTGATTGCCGAGTTCGATGACAGCGCGCTAATGAAGGCCTTTGGGCAAGAGGCCGCAGGGATCTTTGTAGCGCCCTCAGCGATTAGAGCAGAGGTGGAGCGGCAGTATAGGGTGACCGCGATCGGCCGGGCCGACGAGTTAAGAGCGCGGTTTTACGCCATATCGGCTGTGCGTAGGGTTCTGCATCCTGTCGTATCTACGGTAGTAGAGTCGGCTCGTACGTTGCTGCTTGCCGATCAATAGTCGCAGGCTGACTGAAACCAAATGCCATGAGATTCCGGACACCAAAGGGACATTTGGAATACGATGCTGCCGCTCAGGTAACCAGCCCCTGGACAATGCTGTAAATGAATACAGCAAATATGAACAGGTTCACAATGACGAGTAGCACAAGCCACACTCGGGAGGGCCTTGCCGAGAATTCATTGCGCGCTTGTAGCGGGATGTTTTTGAGAATTGACACAGGGATCGCTTCCCTCCTTTATGCCAGTGAACAGTCTTCCTGCCGGCGACTGACCTCGCTGCCCGATAGCCTCATCCGTGGCGACAGGTCCTTTGCGACTTCTGCCGCACAACGATACAGACGGGGGAGAGGGGTCATCGTTCGAGCTTGGCAGAAGTCGCGATTGAATGAGAGCACACGCTTGCCAACGTCCAGCTGCCGTCTGTAGGGACTGTAGTGCAAGAACTTACACAGGAAAAGCCGATTTTTATGGGGAAACAATACGATTTATTCTGATGATTGGTCTGTACGTGGCGTATTATTAGTTTTGCCCGCAATCCTTTGATGCTAGACGAATACGAACTCAAGTTTTCACCGGCTGAGAACGCAATGATCATATTGGGTGTGGCTGAGGGTATGCTGTCCGAAAACGGAATTCGACTTGTAAGTAATTGATTTAATTAATAGTAGGGTGTCAGGCGTCCGTGGTGAATGCAGTACCTATCATGACCATGCATAGCCGTATCACACGATTCTCACACAGTGTACAAACCGGACCATAGCGAGCGAATATCAATTCGCCACAGACACCTTACCGAGACCGGAAAGGCCCTGAACTGAACTAAATCAAGTTTAGCCTCTGGTGATACCTGATCGCTTAGTCGAGATCCGGCAAGCCGTGCAGCACCAGGAGATAGAAGCTGACGATACCGACAATTCTGTCATTCTCAACAACGGGTGCGTGACTGATGCCGAAGTTTTCGAACAGGCGCGCGCAGTAGCGGATTTCCATATCCGGTCGGACCGTTAGTACCGGTTTCGCCATGATCTCATACACATTAACGCGTTCCGGCGCACGGTTTTTGGCGATTACTTCCTTAGCAATGTCAGAGAATAGCAACATCCCGTACTCATCGTGCTCGTCCCGTCGCTTGACGATCAGACTGGTCGCGCTGACTTTTTTCATTATTTTCAGCGCTGTTAGAAGGTCGAGTCGACCGTCAACTTCCGTCACGTCCGTGCGCATACAATCTCGTACGGGTCCCCAGTTTGGAGTAGTCATAGGTTTTCCTCCACAATTTCGATGAGTTCTTCGGTCTGATGCAACACGCCGACGGCATCTTCGACATCTATTAATACAGCGATTCCGGTGCTCGGTTTCGCGTCGAACTCGCCGACCTCTCCAATGTGTTCGAGAATATGCCGGCTCAGATGCTGCTCGACCAGCAGTAGCAGAACATCACGTTGCGTGGCCAGGGTCAGGCCGAAAAATGTCTTGTGTTCCTTAATACCTTCTCCGCGGGCATTACTAATGACCGTGCATCCTGTTGCACCCGCTTCACGCGCAGCTTCCATGATGTCATCAGTTTTGCTGTCTTCAACGAAGGCAACGATCAGTTCAAAGTGCATGATTCTCTCCCTGTGCTCTGGCTCGTTTATCCGGACCGGATGATGAGACGCGTTCTCTCAATATTGCAAGCTGGCCATAGGCGAGCACCGTGATAATCGGAAACAGGGCCGCAAAAGCGACCAAGCCGAATCCATCCAACAACGGGCTACGTCCCGGCACCGCCTCGGCGAGTCCAAGCCCGAGTGCGGTAACGAGGGGAACCGTTACGGTAGATGTCGTGACACCGCCGGAATCATACGCCAGCGGCACAATCAGTTTCGGCGCCATCGCTGTTTGCACAATGACCACCAGGTATCCTGCGGCGATAAAATAATGCAGGGGCAGGCCCGTAATGATTCGAAAACAACCGATGCTCACGCCTACGCCGGCGCCGATAGCAACGGCGACGCGCAGACCCCACACGCCGATCGCGCCGCCTGACACGATGTTCGCTTTCATTGAAACCGCGATCAATGCCGGTTCCGCAAGCGCTGCGCTGAAGCCTATGGCGAGCGCGAAAAGATAGACCCAGTAATAGTCCTGCCAGACAAGGGCCGACGCTCCTCGCCCCACGGCCTCATGCAGGAATTCGGGATCCGTCAGTTGCTGTGCCATCAGGCGACCCAACGGAAACAGCGTCTGCTCCAATCCGACCAGAAACAGCCCGAGCCCGACGACGACGAAAAGAAAACCCACCGCGATCTGTTTCCGATTGCGCATCGGCTCGCCGATGACCAGCCGCTGGAAGGCAAACAGAAATATCGCTATCGGGAGTACGTCGACCGCGCTGTCGGCAACAAATCGTATGCTGGCGACGATCAGCTCCATTGCATGATAATTTCGTAGACAAGCACGAACAAAATCGGTGTCAGTGAGGCGAGTGCTATCAGGCCGAATCCATCAGTCATAGGATTGCGCCCTTTCATTGAACTCGCAAGACCGACACCAAGGGCGGCGACCAGCGGCACTGTTACCGTAGAAGTCGTTACGCCGCCGCAGTCATACGCAACGCCGACGATCTCGTCTGGCGCAAATGTGGTGATCAGGACTACCAGAATGTATCCGCCGATTATCATAATCGGCAGCGACCAATCGGCCAGTATTCGGATAACGCCCAAGACGAGGGCAAAGCCGACGGCCAGCGCGACCGTCATCCTGAGGCCCAGCGCGTAGCTTTCCATTTCCTCGGTGGACGATGCGATCATTTCGGCACCTGCCGCGACTTTCGCTGCCTCACTGGCAACGGCAATCAAAGCCGGTTCGGCGATGGTCGTACCAAAACCGAGCACGAAAGCAAAGATCACGAGCCAGAATACGCTGCCTTTTCGTGCCAGCGAATGCGCGAGGTTTTCACCAATCGGAAACAAGGCGAGACGCAACCCGAAAACGAAGAACGAGAGACCCAGAACGGCTAGAAGTCCGCCGACGACCAGCGACATAAGTTCGGTGACGGCGCTTTGGATTACAAAGACCTGAAATGCGCTGATGACTACGACGATCGGCAGGACATTACGCAGGCTGGCACGCGCGTCCTTAGCAAGTACGATCAGCGAGTCTTTCAATTTGGCCGCAACCTTCCCGGTAGATGAAAAGCGTCCCTACGGAACTGACATGTTTAGTAATATGAAATCCGATTGCATAAAACAGAAAATGGCCCAGAATCCTGTGGGTGGCGAATTGCTAATTATGCACGCAATCTCCCACAATTCCGTAAGCGGCGCACTGAACCAGCAATGACGCGCATTTTGGCCAGATTCGGCAAGTTCTCGATGAGTGACGTGGCGCTGAACATGTGCTCTCGCGCGGACACAGATGAACGGCCCTGCAATTAATCGGATGCCTGTACAATTACATGACAAAAGCCCCGCAAAAACTTGATTGACTTATTTATAGACAAGTCTCTTGATTCGTACTAGCGTAATTTCCACTATCCGCAACCGCTGCGGCAAGGCGGTCCTTGGCAGAGGTTAGCTGTCCAAAGTCGAGGTCTGCTTGGCAGGCTGGTCGGCCCCACGGTGCTAAGGCGCCGTTTTACTTAGCTGAGCGTCAGGCCCAGCATCTTCGACACAAGCTGAATCTATGCGTTCGGCATCTTCATGCACGGCTGGACTGTGGCGTTCGGCTGCTCGCTTATCCGTGCCCGTGGCGCTTCTTTCACTCATACCTAGAGGACGTAGATATCCATTCGTTTTGAATCTGGCCCAAGTGGCGAACTGGTGGCCACGCGGCGAAATGTAAAACGTGCAACTACCGATCAACACGAACACGGCAAGGGCTTGCTTACCTCGGACGAGATTGATCGGCTATCGACGGCCGCGGTCAGACCGTCTGCCATTCCACATGAACTACACGCTCTGATTCCGGATCGATTTCGATGGTGTAGTGAATGCCCGGTAGCCTGATGAACACACAGATGAGCACCTTATTGAGATATGGCGTTAGTACGCTCTTGCGGCGCTTGACTCGATCCGCCCATGCAGTGTCATTATCTTGCGCGGATGAGTCGCTGAGCAGAAACGAGAGCAGATGCTGATCGAGGATCCGTTCATCGACTCGAGTCAGCTCGGAGCGTCTAACATCTGGGGGCAAGTAGTCGAATGCTTCAATAATCGAGCGAACGTCAATCGGCTCGATGATCGTGAATTCCCATGCAGTCGCGGGATGGGATGCAGAATGTTGCTCTTTCAACATCGCGTCATCCCTCGGGGAAGGCTCACTCTTGCATCGTGCCGTTTCGTCCCGGGCCGGTCGAAACTGACGAGGGCACCACGATCGATCATCTCGGCAGTGCCAGGGAACAAGAAATCGCGGAGATGCTCTGGCTCAAGGAGGGCGAGAGGACACACAGCTGCGCCGTTCATGTGCGATTCACCGACAAAAAATTGCCGGTGCCGCCTATTGCGGAGTGAATCTTCGTCATTTCCGTTGCTGCTCGGCTTTCCACTGCCATCGGGCTAACTCCGCGTTCTCGCAACCGATCAAGGATTCCCGGGCCCGTTCATGGGCCAGAACCGCTGGTCACCACTGATCGCCGGTGCAGCGATCGATGCACCTTGTCTGCCGAGTTTGCAGCAATGGGGGCACATTAGTCCAGAGAAGGGCAAAAATTCCCACATAACGATAAAGCTAGACAAGTTCACCGTATTCGTTATTTTATGTTCATTAGTGGAGTTGGATAGGGCGACGACAAATACAGCTCTGCCGGGATATTTGACAAGAAATACCACAGGCGAGTGGCAGGGTTTTTCCTGTTCACGAGGGTCCGGCAAGTTTATTAGTCGTGGGGCAATGGCGACCAACAAAAAGAAGATCGTGAAACCGACGCCGTCGGCATCGAATTCGACGGACAGGAATGCTGGCGGCGGCTGCACAGACACCAGGCGCGTGGCAGTAACGCGTATCCAGTGTTACGAGGGAAACCCGCGCCGAGGAAGGAACCCGGAATACGATCGCATTAAGGCCTCTATACTGGTCAGCGGCCTGGATCAGACTTTGGTAATCACGCGACGGCCGGGTGAGGAAAACTACATCGTACAGGCCGGCGGCAACACGCGGCTCGAGATTCTGAAGGAATTGTTTGAGGCCAGTGGCGATGAACAATTTCATTGGCTTGACTGTCGTTTCGTCGAATGGGAGCAGGAATCCAGCGTACTGCTCGCGCATCTGCGTGAAAATGAGTTGCGCGGCAGTTTGACCTTTATCGACAAAGCTCGCGCGGTAATGGCGATCAAGAGCCTGGTTGCCGAAGAACTGCATGTCAGCAATATTCCCCTGCGGACGGTGCAAAGTTTCTTGACGGATCACGGCTACTTCGCAAGTCACACGCTGATCTCGTTGATGGCGTACGCGGTTACGGTACTGCTCCCAATCTTGCCGATTGCGCTGGATTGCGGGCTGGGCAAGCCCCAGGTACAAAGGATTCGTACGCTGGAGCGAGTCGGTCGAAAGGTTTGGGGGCTTCGCGATGCCGGTACCGACGCAGAGTTCGATGAGATCTTCGAAGCGCTGTGTCGGCGCCACGACAGCGTCGACTGGCAGTTTGAGCCACTTCGCGATGCTGTCGAAATCGAAATCGCCGAAGCAGCGGAGTTCAGCATTCAGGTCATCCGTATGGAGTTCGACTGTCGCCTGGCAGGGACCGAGCCGCAAATCCCGGACTTTGTCCACGAGGAAGAAGTGTCGAATGTTGATTTTCCAGTAGCCTCGCGGGACGAGCCGGCGACGGTCTCAGAACCTGAGCGCAAGACACGAAGAATCACAGGCACGGGGCCAGATGAGGATCAGGTCGCTTCGCCAACCGAGGATCCGCCGGTGCTCGATTGTCAGGCCGGGGCGAAGCTCAATAGTGAGATACTTTTTCGTCACATCGGCGTTCAGTCGAAGGCACGTATCCCGATACAATTCCTTAGAGAAATAGCCTTTACTTTGGCGCATCGCCTCGCCGAACGGCACGGCATTGGCGGGCTTGTTACGCCACTGAATGATAACGGCCTGGGTTTTTTGCTTCGCAATGTACCGCCTGCCGCTCTCGTTGATCCATTAGACGACGACATGCTGGCTCAGGTATCCACGATGTGGTGGCAGCTGGCGGCCTTCGCCGAGATGACGATGGCGCCAGCCGAGTTGTTGGAGGCGACCGTGGACGATGACTCGCCACTCAATCGTGGCGAACAGGGGAAAGCGCAATTGCCGCTGACGGACACGGTGTTGAGCCTTGACCCTGGTAGCCAGGCTCATCAGTTCTGGCGGCAGCTCAATCATGAGGACTGGTGTGACTGGCTGTGCCTCGCGCACAACTACCGCGAAATGCACCGCATGGCGAGAGTAATGCAAAAGCCGTTGTGGAGCCCCGCGACATGATGGGCAACAAAGAGTCCGAACTCACTGCGGCCGTGTTGCAATACGCGCTACGTTGCCTGGTCGAGGGCGATCGGGCGGCGCTTCGCAGCATGAATTTTGGGCCGCGCGAGGTCGAGGCCCTGCGCAAGATGAACCTTGGCGACCTTTGCCACATTGAGTCGTTGCGAACGCCGTGTTTGAAAGTCGCTCTGGACCGGGAAATGTATTGGCACATGATGGCTTACGTTCGCAACCGACGCGAGTCGGGCGACCTGCAAAAAGCACTGATTATTGCGGATGCATCTCAAGAGATGATGCAGACCTTTTTTGGCACGGGCGCGCGCGAATACGTGCGACTGCGCCGCATGTTGATGATGGATACGACCAATGGTCGGCCGCCTGAGCCCAATGAAGAGCAGACGCAACGACTGTGGGACGCCTGGAAGCGCCGCACTGAGGGTCGCGAAAACCCCTCGTTGCCGGCCAAGGAATACCTCGCCATACATGAGGAGACTGGAGTCCCCCTGCGCGCTGTCTGGAGCCAGACCAGCCGGTGGACACAGTACGGCAAGCTGCCGAGCACGGCGAACAGCAACTGAGCAGGGTGCGGTGGAGCGCGAGGTGAAAGTGGATAGGGTCGAGGTACAAGCAATGACACGGCGCCTGCGTCAAACAGTCAAGCTAGCGTTGGCGCGGCAAAAACCCAGATATACCGGGACTGAGCCGAGCGCACTGCTGCTACGCCAGGCCGCTAGCAATGAGATCCCCTCCGCATTGATCGAAGATGCCGACCTCGCGCCGGTGGACAAAGTGATCTGGCTCGTTCTGATGTTGCGGACGTCAGAGGGGAATGGACTGGCGGTTTTGCCAACTCGTATGGAACTGGCAAAAACCGCCAATGTCCGGGCGAGAGAAACCGTCAGAAAGGCACTCGCAATGTTGCGCTGTAGACGGTGGTTGTCGGTGTGCCAGAGTGTGTGGCGCAGCGGTGGCCAACAAAGAGGCAGCGCGTATGCCCTACACACGGCGCCATTAGCCATTGCGGACACGCTGTATCTCGATCGAAACTACCGGTTATTCGTAAGGAAATTGGCCCGTGATCGCTGCGCTCGTCTGAGGAAAGCGGCGCAGGATGCATTGACGGAGTTATCAGCTCGAGACACATAAGCTGCCGCTTGTTTTTCTCGGATCACGACGACTACTTTTTTAGTGTTTGTAAACACTGTTTACAGACACTAAAAATAATGCCATCCCAAGCGCGTGAAACACCGCCGCAAATCGTTGGGCTTTTTCATTGTCGGGGTAGGGCGGCTTGTGGATTGATAGTTCGATTATTCATGAGCGCAGGCCAACATGATCGAGCAGACGGCTCCGAATTCGTCGCCGAGCGAACAGTTGCACAATCCTCCCAGCACCGACAACGATGCCCCGGGCGTGCTGCGTGGCGAAGTTTGGTTGACGGTACAGTCGCGGCATGCACAGCGGCTGATATTGGGTCGTGCGGCATCACTCGACAAGCCGGCCATCATCGGTCTGGTGGGGTTTGCCGACCGGCTGCGTGTCATCTGGAATGCCGCTCGTGCCGACGATCCGTACGCCGATTGGTGGCTGATTAAGATCGACGAGGCACTGGAGCGCGCACGCCAACGGATCAAGACAGAGCGGGCCGCATTGGATGAGCGCATCGGGCAGCAGTCCGCGCTGCAAATCAAGGTGGTGACGACGGATAAGCCGTATCGCATCGAATTGCAATTCGCCAACCCTTACGCCTATTGGGGCGCACATCTCATCGCGGAGTTCGATACCACCGCGCGGACCATTTTGACGGCAAAACACGTGGGTTTGATTAGCAATGCGCTTGCTGAGCAATCGCTACGAGGTTGTGGCGGCGCTATTCGAAGCCTTTTCGCGGTCCCGCAAGGCTATCGAGTGTTTCGTATTGACCGTGACACCGTACAAGCCGGCGGCCAAGCGGCCAAGCAGGCAGCCGACTTCATGGGTGACTTGCCACAGGATGTGCTGCTGGGCGAGTCCTCCGCGGCACTGACGCCTCGCAAGGCACAGCGATGAAAGCGACTGTAGCGTCGATCGCTCAGCGCATCGCTCTGGAGCTTGATGGCGCCATCGCATTCGAGGCGTTAATTCTCACACGATGGGCACAACTTCCCATAGCGCGGCGCCAGGAGTGGCTGCGCGGTTTATTGGTACGAGGATTTCAACGCGAGTGTCGTGTACTGCGGAGCATTCAGCACGAACAAGCAAACAGCACCAAGGCACCGCCGAGAGAGGCAATTGCGGTTGAGCAACTATCAACTCCGCGAGCGAGCCCTGCAACGCCGATCCCTTGCATTTCGGACAACGTGGTGTCGTTTGCGGCACTGCGAGAAGTTATTGGCTGATGACAATGCTGCGGAATTCAGCGCAAACCGGCCTGGCAACAACGGACAACAACGGGAGCCAAACATTGAACAGTCAGTCGCAGACAGCCAGTGCCATCAAGGTTGGCATTGACGACGGATTTGCCTACACCAAACTGGCATTAGCGGATGGCCGGCTTTTAGCGACACCGTCGCGCGCACAGATTGGCCGATCAAAGGTGAGCTGGATTAGCCAGGCCGAGCGACGCATCTTCGAGTACCAAACCGATGGTACCGTGTACTCGGTGGGTGACGTGGAGGCCGCGGCGACTCGCTTTGAAGGCTATGCCAGCTCAGGCATGAATCGCGCCATCGTCCAGCACGCGCTGCAACAAGCAGGGCTTGAGAACGCAGATGTCGATGCAGTATCAGGCCTGCCTGTGAGTGCTTTCTATCGAAATTCCGGTGCCAAGCGTCAATCGGCGATCAATGATAAGCGGCAGAATCTGTTGATTCCAGTAACGCCGCGATCAGAGGCATGTCCGGTCGAGATCGTTTGCCATCAAGTCATTCCAGAGGCGCTCGCGGCCTGGTACGACTATGTCATCGTCGAGCAGAACGGTAAGGCGAGCCTCGATCAAGCTCGCGTGTCAGCGCCAATCGCGGTCGTGGATATCGGTGGCAGGACCACCGACACGGTAGTGGTGCGGGATCAGGGCATTCTGCACCAGTCCTCGGGTTCCTTTGAGTATGGCTTGTTGGATGTGAAGCAGGCATTGGCCGATGCGCTGCAGGGGCGCTTTGATCTCGAAACCGTCGCCGATCGGCTGTTGACGCGAGCGGTACAGAACCGAGTAGTCAGGCTCTTCGGTCGTGATCACAACGTCGCTGCAGAAGTCAGCGCGGCCAAACAGGAGTTGGTCGAGCGAATCTATTCAGAGACACGGCGACAACTGGGTCGCGCCATCGATCTCGATACCGTGTTGTTCGTTGGGGGCGGCGCGGTGGCCCTGGCCGATCACATTACCGACTGGTTCCCAAATCAGCAGATTGCCGAGCAACCGGCGTTCGCCAATGCTCGCGGCATGCTCAAGTACTTGCAGTACGTGTGCGAGCGAGCCGATGCCGCCGAATGAATTTATCCGTGGTCACTGCGGTTTCAGTGACAAGTACCGTAGGACCGGGAATGAGGTACAGCGGCATTTGCCGTCGGTCCATCTTCAAGGCAGCCGTTACGGTCGCCGCACACCCTGCCGGGATATGCGCCCGTCAGGGTGGCATGCACTCCGGTTAATTGCTAATCGCAGGAGAATGCGTCATGAACACTAACGAAAACGTCAAGTATTTCGATCTTCACACCACCGGCATCGGATATCTGAACCGTGTCCGGCAGGTGACACCGGAGGAGGGTACGTCCTTTCTGGCCGTCACCATTGCTGCCATTCACGGCAGCGCAGCAAACGTCCAGCACACTTATTTTGAGTGCGGCGTGTACGGTGAGCAAGCACAGAATACCGTGCGCGAGCTCAAGCCGGCCGTCGAGGGCGAGTCGAAGGTATTGATTGGATTTACGCTCAGTGACCTGAGAGCGGATGCATTCACCTTTAAGCAAGGCGACAAGGCCGGTGAGACTGGCGTCAATCTGAAAGCCCGCTTGATCAAAATCGCGTGGGCCAAGGTTGACGGTCAAAAGGTCTCGATCCAGCAGCAACGTGTTGCCTGAATCAAACCAAGGCCGGGTATTAACACTACCCGGCCATCTTTGTACCCAGCGGGGGATCTTTTCCCCGCGCGGGGCTGATCTCCCTGCATTTCAATGGAGATCAGTGATGAAAGCACTAGTTGAGAAAACGAAACTGGATGATCGCTTCAGAGATCTTAAGGCCTCTGCATTGAACGATGCCGAAAAAGGCTCGTTATTGGCATTGGCCATGAAGGTGCTCTCGATGCGCCACTATCGGGGCCGTACGCTAAGAAGTCCCGATGACACGCAAGCCTATCTACGACTTCGGTTGGCGGATAAGCAGGTAGAGCTGTTTGGCTGCCTGTATCTGGACAATCGCCACCGGGTTCTGGAGCTTTGCGAGCTGTTCCACGGCACCATCGATGGTACCTCCGTGTATCCACGAGTCGTGGTGCAGCAAGCATTAGAGGTTAATGCGGCCGCGGTCATTTTGTTCCACAACCATCCATCGGGCGTGGCGGAACCCAGCCAAGCCGATGAACGGATCACACGTCGCTTGAAAAACGCACTGGAGTTAATTGACGTGCGTGTGCTGGACCACTTTATTGTGGCAGCCGGCGACAGCGTGTCGATGGCAGCGCGTGGAATCCTCTAACAGATGCTTTGTATCAACACACTCTGCCGGGAAAGGCGTTCTTTCCCGGCAGGGAGGAGCGCGTGACCCGGTGTCTTGCTTATTAAGGAGCAGCACCATGTCCAATTCCATCAAAAAAACGCCAGGCAGCCCAGGCTGCAGCAATCTATTTGGCGACCTTATCCACTCATACACCCGTGCACAGGCTATTGAGGACGGTGTCCTGATTGATGCCACCGAGATGGCCCAAGAGGCGGGCTTCAAATGGCCTGTCGCGCTGACGGCTGCCGCCTGGGCGGACTGTGTCGCCTGGAGCGATGCGGACAACGAACGTCAGGCGTACCAGGATCAATCCGGGCGCCTGTGGGATGTGCTTTTCATGGCCTCCTACGCGATTCACACCGCAAAGAACAGCGGTCAGCAACTGCCATTCGACTTGTATCGCATTGCCCGCGATGGGCATGCCACAAAGAGCCAACGGCTCACCTTGAAACTGATCCTCAGTCCTGGCGATGACGGTGAACCCGTCATTACCATCATGCTGCCGGAGGAAGACTAGCGATTGCCGACGGTGAGCGGCAACCTGCCCCTGGCCACTTGGGTTAAAGTGGCACCTCCATTTCTTGGTCTGTCCTGACAGCGCCGTCTCACGCGACATGTCGCTGAGAGGCCTTCTGCGGCGATGGTCCGATCGCCAAGACACACGAATTGATTCCCCATCACGCCAATCACGTGCACGGCTGTCCACAGAGTCCACAGGCCCCGCTTAATCAGCATCGCGAGCCCCTCACTCGCGATGCAGGGATTCGTGCCGTAAGGCCCCAGGCCTGTGGGCCCCTGTGGTCAGACCGTTGATTTCCGAAGGATGAGGCTATCTACGGCAAGGAGCTGTAACGGGCCAGGCCCGGCGCAGATCAGCAGCTGTTGCGACGCGCCCTCGTCACCAGTTGCACTGGTGACGAGGGCCGCAATGCCACTAAGTACGCCGCAGCTGGGCGGATTTATCGGGTGCCCCACGGGTGATCTGTTCTTACACTTGGGCCCTCTGATCGAATTTAGGCGCGGCCACTGCGCAGAAAGTGGCGAATGAGCGCGTAAGGACCAGAACTAAGCGCTGCGATTGAACGATCGTTGGTCCATCTTAAACATAGGCAGAGTTGTTGTTCTGTCTGTCTTCAAAGGCAAATGCCTTGTATCCACGGTTGGCACTATGCTGGTGTCGATTTTCAATCTACTCATGCGGAAAACCCGGAATCTTTAAAGGAGGTGATGTGCACCATTTTCAAGAAACGCCCTTTTTGGGGCAAACTGGTTTGCGCTGGGTCGGTCCCCGACGGGGAAAAATCAGCGTTGCCTGCGACCAGGCAGATTCAGGTCGATAGGGGTTAGTGTCCCAGGACCTTTGCGCGAAAGCGTGGCCGGACAGAAAATGCTGTCGGTTGGTCAGATTCACTTACCAATTGATTTAACACGGTGAGAGACCTGAATTACCAGCTCAAAGAACTCGGTCGAAACAACCGAGATGGCAGTCATGCCACGCAAGCGAAACGGGCTTACCTGTTATCGCAAATCGCCAAGCAGTTGCACGAGCTCGGCTTTAGCGGAATGTCAGCACGTTCCTTGAGGCCCAAGCACGTGAGTGCGTTGGTGAGTAAATGGCAACGCCAGGGGATTGCTGTCGGTACGATCAAAAATCGACTGGCAGCGGTCCGTTGGTGGGCACGTAAGGTGAACCGGCGAGGTGCCGTTGCCCAAGGCAACGACTTCTACGGCATTCCTTCGCGTCAAATGATCAGTTCGTTCTCCAAGGCAAAAACGCTATCGGCTGCGCAACTGGCACGGATCACCGATCGACACGTCTATCTGAGTCTCGAGCTGCAGCGGGCATTTGGTCTTCGTCGTGAGGAGGCTCTCAAATTCAGGCCCAACTACGCCGATCGGGGCGACCGTTTGGTGCTCAAAGCCAGCTGGACCAAAGGCGGTAAGTCGCGTGTGATTCCGATTCGAACGGATGAGCAGCGCCAGTTACTCGGTCGGGTATGGCAACTCGCCGGCCGTGATTCTCTGATCCCGACTGAGCGCAGTTACATCCAGCACCTCAGGGTGTATGTACGCCAGATCATGAACGCCGGGCTGTCCAAAATGCACGGCCTTCGACATGCCTACGCCCAGGAACGCTATTTGGACTTGACCGGCTGGTCGTGCCCGCTTGCTGGTGGGCCGAAAAGTAAATCATTGAGTGCAAATGATCGGCGTATCGATAAAGCGGCACGGCTGAGGATTAGTCGCGAGCTAGGACACGTCCGCGAAGAAATTCTGTCGATTTACATCGGTCGATAATCCACGAAATCGAGCATTCGGTTGTAGGGCTTCTCTGTTCCATCGTAGCGCCTTCGAGGCGATGCTGAGCGTCATTGGCGCAAAGCTCGCGCCCGTCGTTTTCACTCAGGAACCCCGATGAATCGAATCAATCACAAATTCAGCCGACGGGCCTTGTTGGCCATCAGCGGGCTGTTTGCCGCATCATTTGCCACAGCTGGCAATACTGGGACCAGCGAGGTCCAGGTTGGTCGTTACCAGAGCATCACAATGCAGCCCGATCAAACCCAAGTCGATCTGCTGTCAGTGGTAATCACGCGAAACCTTCCGGAGCATGTCAACACCGTCGGTCAGGCGGTTGCCTCGTTGCTCGATGACAGTGGCTACCGTCTGCTCAGTCCGAAATTGGCTGAATCCTACCGCAGCCACTTGTTTGCAATGCCATTGCCCGAAGTGCAGCGACAACTGGGACCAATGAGCCTACGACAGGCACTGGAGCTCCTCGGCGGACCCGCGTTTCGGCTGGTTATCGAGCCCACTTACCGGTTGGTGTCTTTTGAACTGATCAAAACAACGACTGATGCGCATGCGTGCTCTTGCCAGTAAGCAGCTGGGATTGGCCTGCTTAGCGGCTACGCTGGCAGGTCTGGCAATGCCAGCTCTGGTAACACCAGCGCTTGGGCAAAGTGTGTCACCGACCAAGAGCGAGGTTACGCGCACGATACCGCATGACGCGACGATTACGCCGCTGTCGGCAAGCGAGCGTGAACGCTCCAGGGCCTGGAGCCTGTCAGAGTCAGAATGGCGTCGTTATCAAGGTTTGCTGCTGGGCATTCGCGGCAGTGTTAGCCCTGCCCATTTATCGCCCATTGAAGTACTCGGCATTCACGCCAGAGACAGCGCCGAGCGTCGACGCTATGCCGAGCGCTGGGCGCGCGCCATGCGCGACGATGCCGAGCGCATTCTGGCCTTTCAACACGCCTACGATGCGGCCGCTGAGCGATTGTACTCGGGGCAAACCCTTATCGATGTCGGCAAGCTCCGGACCTTGCCGCAAAAGACCAGCGAGCTGCGGGCGGATGATCGCATTCTGTTTTTCACAACAGTGATGTGTCCAGCCTGTGATGCCGTGCTGGTAAAACTCATCAGTCGTCTGGATACGGTTGCCGGCATCGATATCTACATCATTGACGTCTTAAGAAATGACGATGACGTCATTCGAGGATGGGCTAAAGAACACGGTATCGAACGCCACTGGGTAGGCACGCGACGCGTGACATTGAATCACAACGCCGGAGCGCTCGAGAAAATGTCGGACGGGCCGGTGGAGACGCCGGCGCTCTTTGTTCGTCGCCATGGACAACTGGCGAAATTGTCGTATGCGGAACTCTGATGCCTTGCCTCATGCCGGGACGATGCGTCGTTGCGCTCCTGTGGATTGCCGCAAACCCCATAACTCATGCTGAGGAGGCGGTTCCCCCGGCCTACCGTCGGATCGCCAGCGAGCACGGTATTCCGGCAGGACATTTCTATGCCATTGCCTTGGCAGAGAGTGGCAGGACCCTCGCATCGACGAGTAGCCGGCGCCCTTGGCCATGGACACTCAACATTGCCGGCGAAGGTGTGTATTTCAACAGCCGATGGGAGGCCTGGCGGGCACTGGAGCAGTCTCTGCGAGCCGGGCAGGACTCGGTGGATATTGGCCTGATGCAGGTGAATTGGCGCTTTCATAAGGGAAGGTTAGGCAGCAGTTGGCTGGCATTGGAGCCGTATCACAATCTGGCCGTCGGTGCCGACATCCTCAAAAACTGCTACAAGAAACGCCGTGACTGGTGGGCGAGTGTCGGTTGTTACCACGCACCCTCAAACAATCCTCGAGCCCAACGATACCGTGATCGGGTGGTGGCACTCTGGCGCGAACTACCAGGGATCGATTGATGTCTAGCCGTGAAAGAGTGTGTGAGTGCTTGATTGCGCTAGTCTGCTTCCTCGGTACAACATCGTTCGCCTCTGCCGAATTGACCGTGATCTTCGACAACGGCCAGGCGAGGCCGATGTCGGATTTCCTGGGTCCACTGTATTCGGCCCAGCCCGACAAGGCCCCGTCGTACGCCGAGAAACCGCAACTGGGCGCCGCCGATGTGCAGTCACTGTTACCGATTCGCTCACCGGGACTCACGCCGGGAAAAGTAAGTCCAAGAACACACCCCATGCCCTTCGCCCGAGCGTTGTTTCTGATTGGCTCAGACGCGTTCTCGAAGCGCTGGCTGAAGCAACATCGAAAAGCACTCCAGCAGATGGGCGCAGTGGGCATGCTGGTTGAAGCGAGCAGCCTAGAGGATCTACGTGCCATTGCAGAACTCGCCGACGGGCTACCAATCACACCGGCATCCGGGTCTGACATCGCCCAAGCCATTGGCATTCGCCACTATCCGGTGGGCATATCCGGTGGCCGTATCTGGCAGTGAGTCGCTACGCCATCGATGCCTTGTTGCGCCCGCCGGTAGAGCTGTGGTCGGTGTTGGCCGCGCTGGCCGCAGCCGTCATTGCAGTAACAGCGCCCTGGGCCCTGATGCTGCCGCTCGCTGTCGGCTATGGCGTCTGTTTGTGCCTGATTTTATTCGCTGCGCTGCGCGCCCGGCAGGCATGGCGCGTCATCCGCTATCAAGGACGACTAAAGAAGCTGCCGCGTTATCGCCTGCATGTCAAAAAGATACCGCTCAGCCGCCACAAACTGTTTCTGGGTCGCGGTTTCCTATGGACGCAACAACACACACAGCGCTTGCGCGACACGCTGCGGCCCGAAGTACAGCACTACGTCCAACCGCACCGGCTGTACCGCTGGGCCCGGCGCATGGAAGTGCGTTGGGAATCGACACGGATGTTGTCCGCTCTCGCCAGGCTGTTGCGCACTCGCCGTTGCTGGAATCCACTGGCCCCAATACCGCTACTGGGCGGTAACCCGGCGCTACACGCCGTTGGCATTCACGAGCAGGACGTGTGGATGGATCTCGATGAGCGGGTTGGCCACACGCTGGTGCTCGGCACTACTCGAGTTGGCAAGACCCGTCTGGCAGAACTGCTAATCGCCCAGGATATTCGTCGTGGTGATGTGGTGATCGTGTTCGACCCCAAAGGCGATGCCGGCCTGCTAAAGCGCGTGTACGCCGAAGCCAAGCGCAACGGTCGCGACAAGGACTTTTCGATGTTTCACTTAGGCTATCCGGAGGCCTCGGTGCGCTACAACGCCATTGGTAACTTCTCACGCATTACCGAAGTGGCCACACGCATCGCCAACCAATTGCCGCGCGAGGGTAATTCGGCTGCCTTCAAGGAGTTTGCCTGGCGCTTCGTCAACATTATCGCCAGAGCGCTGGTTGCTTTGGGTCAGCGGCCCGACTACGAGACCGTTAGGCGCTACATCAACGACATTGAGCCGCTATTCATCAAGTACGCCAAAGCGATATTGACGCAGCAGGGGGGAGAGGGCTGGCAGGAGGAAGTGGCCAAGTTGGCCGCGAGCGCCAAAGGGCACCGTATGCCGCAGGCTCTGCGCGGTCGCCAAACGGAGGCGATCGTCTTGATGCAATACCTGCAAGCGAGTGACATCTACGAACCGGTGCTCGATGGGTTGATGTCGGCGTTCAAGTACGACCGGACCTATTTCGACAAGATCGTCAGTTCGGTGGGCCCGCTGTTGGAAAAGCTCACTACTGGCAAGATTGCGAAATTACTCTCACCGGATACGCATGATCAGGACGATGAACGCGCGGTGCTGGAATGGCTGCAGGTTATTCGTAATAAGGGCATCGTCTATGTCGGCCTCGATGCACTCAGCGATACTACAGTGGCCAGTGCGGTCGGTAACTCGATGTTCGCGGATCTGGTGTCGGTGGCCGGTCACATTTACAAGCACGGCGTCCCCGGCACGCAGGACGGCGTGCCCACCATCTCCTTACACGCCGATGAGTTTAATGAGCTCATCGGCGAGGAATTCGTGCCGCTCCTCAACAAAGCCGGTGGCGCAGGGTTTCAGGTCACTGCCTACACACAGACCTGGTCGGATGTGGAGGCGCGCCTCGGCAACAGTGCCAAAGCAGGGCAGGTGGCCGGAAACTTCAACACGCTGATCATGCTGCGTGTGAAGGAGTTGGCCACGGCACGCATGCTCACTGACCAATTGCCGAATGTGGATGTGTTGACGCTAATGAGTGTTTCCGGCGTGGATGATTCATCGGACCCAGGCTCCGGCGTCGATTTCAGATCACGCAATGAAGACCGAATCAGTGTCTCGGAGGTGACCCTGTTGAGCGTGTCTGAACTTGTCACACTGCCCAAAGGTCAGGCCTTTGCCATGCTCTCTGGCGGTCAGTTGTGGAAGCTTCGCATGCCCCTGGCCGATAGCATCGACAATGCCGCGCTGCCGCAAGCGTTTCGCGACCTCGCGATCGAGATGGAGCGCAGCTATATCACCAACGATCATTGGTACCGGCAACGCGAGACCTGGTGGCTGGCAGCCGGGGAGGGCGTGGCCCGCAAAGGGGATGCCGATGGCGAGGCAGCCGGCAGCCAATCGTGAGGCACCATACCATCCGGCTCGCAAGGGCTTTGTTGCGGCAATGCTCAGTCGCGCCGCCAAAGCGATTCGCTGGCTCATGCTGTCGTTGCTGTTCTCCATTGTCATCGAATGCGTAGGCATGGTGATTTGGTGGCCCGAGCTTGGGCTTGATCACAGCCGCCAGATGCTCGAACAGGAAATAGAGTATCTGGACCAGGACTTTCGCCACAGTGTCTTGAGCTCTGACCCCGGCCGCTTTGCTAGGACAATGGCCGAGCGATCACACTACTTATTGTTCGAACTGACCGGCGTGGAGAGATTGACCGAGTGGCTATCACGGCCACCGGCCAATGACGAGACAGGCACTCGGCCTAAACTGCATCAGGCGTACAGGCCGATCGCCAGGTTCGTGATGGTGGCGATTCAGATCGTGCAGGTGTTTTCGGTGCGGCTGGCCATTTTGTGTCTGGCGACACCGGTATTTCTACTGTTCAGTCTGATCGGTCTGATCGATGGACTGGTGCAACGAGATTTGCGTCGCTGGGGCGGCGGACGTGAAAGCTCCTATCTGTACCACTACGCCAAGAACAGCGTCTGGATGTTCATGCTGAGTGCCTGGGTCAGCTATCTGGCACTGCCAGTTAGCCTGCATCCGGTGTTTGTTGTGCTGCCATTTGCGGTGCTGTTTGCCATCAGCATCAGTATCACGGCCAGCACTTTTAAGAAATACCTCTAAGCAACAGCACCCGATTCGACATCTTCTGTGGCTTGTCGTCGCTTCGATTGATTTCTCCACCAGGCCCACCAGCCACCCAGTCGTACTGCCCAGTAGATGGCGTAGCGGCTGAGAGCGCCAACCTTGAGCACCACCATGCCCTGCAGCAGGATGTCGTCAGTCTCTTTACGAGAGCGCGGTTGCTCCCAGTACAGGTAGTCGTGAATGACGGCGGCATTGCCGTACTTTCCCCATCGCGGCAGGAAAGCCCAAAGCAGACGAGGTATGGAGGCAAAGTCGGTATGAAATCCGATATTCACAGTGACCACATCGCCGCTGCCAGGGTCACCAACTTCATAGCCGAAGTCGGACAGCACGACCCAGGTACGCCCGTCAGGTCGAGGTGTGACCACCAGTGGTTCAGTGAAACGACTCATGAGGTTCTCCGGTTGTTGTCTGGATCTTGTTACTCGTTGAACACGTCTTCAAAGTTGCAATCAAGCACATTTTCCGTATCGCTGACAGACGATATGACACACAGAATATGGTCGGTATCGTTCTTGTGGATATTGTCGGTACGAAGTATCACTCGTTCCCCATCGTCATAACGAGCCACAGCGGTAGATTTGGGCAGATGATGCTTGGTACTGGCAGAGATGATGGCAAAGTCAGGATCGACTGCGTCGATAGACGTCTGCGTGCTGGCCGTTTCGCTGCCGTGATGCGGAACTTTCATAACGTCAGCATTGAGCAAGCCGGGGTGCGCGGTATGCAAAGCCAGCAGCTTGGTCTCCACATGACCGGGCGTGCCCGGTGAGGGCTCTACTCTCTCCTTGCCATTGGCGTCACCAGTGAACAGAAACCGGAACCCGTCGATTTCGATCATCAGCACAATCGATGCGTTGTTCACCTTGTAGGAGCAGCTTCCCTGACTTGGGTTTGCATCAGTATGCAGAACCGTAATCTCAACACCTGGCAAAGAATCGAGTGTGACCAACTGCGCAGGAGCAGAGCTTGAAATCGCTGCGTGGGAGTCGGCCAATGGCCTGCGAAATTTGGCCGCTGGAACAGCGCTTTTCATATCCTCGACGAACTTGAGGTAGTTGACGCGACCGCCCTGCGTCGCTGCATTGCAATCCCGATTGTATCCAGGGTCCCAGTACTCACTGACTGAAAACGGATCATCTTCAGTGCCGTCAAAGCCAACTAGGCGCGTTAACCCCTTCCAGTGATCCGTATCCCCATGCGTCACGACCACCAGTTCGATCGGATCCTGGATGACGTCCGTGCATCGTGCGTATCGATTGAGAACGGCAATGGAATCGCCACCATCGATAATGATCTCCCGATTACCCATGTCGATGATGGCCGAATCACCGGTACCGACGTCGAGAAAATGGACCACCACGTTTTGTGACAGATCAATCGGATCCGGAAGTACTTCGGTCCAACGTTTAGGCACAAATCCATCGCCGCCATCAGGCATCGTAATGACGTGCCAGCCTGTCACGGATCGTGCGTGCGGCACGCGATCACCGGGTCTGAGTTGCCCGATCGAAACCGAGTCGCCGTCAGCGAGCTGCCTGATATTGACGAAATTCCTGACCGTGTCTCGGGTGACAACGACGTCGGCCAGCGCGTGGCCGATCAGCATCAGGAGCAGACCGATGGTGAGAGCCAGTCGTGGCATTGTTTGTCTCCTAAGCCCCATTGTGATGATAAGTATAGTACCGAAAGACCAAATAAGTGCTCATGACGCGGATTTTGGGTATCCGGGCCAGAATCATCCACTGCATTCGGCAGGTAGTGTGATTAGGGTGACTCGATGCTCTGTGCAATCTACATCGAAGCACTGTTGGTGAATGAGGATATGGCCGACCTGGTGTGGGAGGCCTGGAATGTGGGTGAGTTATGTGATGTGGCCGCGGCTATGGCGTGGCTGTCAATGCTGCGCCTGTCTGCAAGCGCGAAATAGAACGAACACCGCCACGAACTCGCAGCAGTACAAATCAGAATGCAGCAAAACACCTTGAACGAACGTGGCTGTTCGAGGCTGACAAAATTGGGCTCAAGCCTAGGTCAAAACCTCGCCACACAACTGTGTGGCTTAATCGTAGCGGCGCTCGTACGGCTCGCCCATCATCGTTGGCATGCAAATCGATGGGACAGCGGCCATGCGTACGATCATTCTTGTTCACGTCTTTGTTTTTGGGCTGGCGAGCCCGCTCGCTCACGGAGATGCCGAAGCCGAACGCGAATCGTTGGCGCGCATCATCCATGAGCTTGAGGTACTTGAACCCTTGCTTGCCGAGGCCGAAGCCGCCGCCGATCCCGACGCACGAATCAGATTTCGTTATGACTGGCTGAAAAAAGACCTCGAGCGCATCCGCCAGGGCATTCAGGAACATATTGATGCACCCCGTGGAGAGCCACGAGCGGTCGCACCGCTGCGTGGCGACTACCGGCGTTAAGGACGGCAAACCATGGATCCCGTGCAACTGGCCGCGTTTCGAGCCGCATCGGGCGTCACCGCGACGGCGCTGCTGCTTGGCATCGCATCCATGGTGTTGTTGCTGGCCTTCATTTGGGTGCTGTGGGTCACGCTCGGCACCTTCCGTGCCTGGCAGGACGGCAACGCCAGTCTTTTCGATGTCGCCTGGGGCGCAATACGCGCCAGCATTATTTTGATGGTGCTGGGTTTCTATTTGCGCTGAGAGATTTCCATTACAGATTCGGGTGTGTCCCGGATGGTTTCAACGCGGGCTCAGCCCGCACATCTTGGAGTAACGACAATGTTCAAACAGGGAAGGGAAGTTTTGGCGGCGTTCATTGGATTGAACGCCATGCGGAGTGCCAAGGCGGACCTGCCAACACCCGTGGCACCGAGTACCGCACCGCCGGACGGCGACTGGATCGGATTGATTGAAGGTTACATCAAAGATGGCGGACTGGTGCTGGGCCTGGCCATCGCAGTGCTGGGATTCTTGTGGATTGCCTATCTGACGTTCGCCAAATTCAACGAGGCACGTCAGGGCAAGGCGGAATGGGCCGAAGTCGGTGTGCTGGGCATTGTCGGTGCCATCGTACTCATTTTCGCAAGCTATCTACTGACACAAGCGGCCGACGTCATCTAAAAATCGATGTCTGATGCCAACAACATTCTCGCCGATCGATTGAACGTCGAGCCGGCGATCTACAAGGGATGCTCATCCTCAGAGCTCGGCGTCATCGTCACTTTGGCGGTCATCATCTGCTTACCGCTGAGTGTGCTGCTCGCCTGGGCACTGGGTGTACCGAGCATGGGGCTTGGCATTGCCGGCATCACGATTGTGTTAACGGTCATCATCACGGCCGCTGTGTTTCAGCGCGTGAAACGCGGTCGGCCCGATGGCTACTATCAGCAGCAGTTCATCATTGCACTATCAAGACTGGGCCTTTGTCGATCACCGTTCATTCGCCGCAATGGCAGCTGGGGCACTGGTCGCAGCCAAACGAGGCTCTGAGAGCCTCATGCATCGTTATCGCTACGAAATTGACAACGTTCGCAGCCATCTGCGCTCCCTGTGGGTCGTGATTGCTTTGCAATTGTTGTTCATCGTGGCGCTATGGATCGGCTGGATGCGCATGCCCTCCAATATGACGGTCCACATACCACCGGACCTACGCTCAGGCAGTGTGATGGCACTCGATGAGGTGCCAGCGGCCAACGTGTATACGTTCGCCTTCTACATTTTTCAGCAGCTCAATCGCTGGCCAGAAGACGGCGCTGAGGACTACGGCAAGGCAATCTTCCGCATTGCACCGTATCTCACGCCCGAATTTCGCCGCAGCCTGATTGCGGACATGGAGACCAAAGGCAAACAGGGAGAGCTTGCGCATCGTGTCCGCAGTCTGCAGGCGATTCTCGATCATGGTTACGAAGAGCGCCGCGTGGATGTCTTGAGTCATGACGTGTGGGTGGTATGGCTCGACCTTGAGCTCAATGAATCGGTCAAGGGCATGACGATCAAGCACACCCGCATCCGCTACCCGATACGGGTGGTGCGCTATGCGATCGATGCGGAGACGAATCCCTGGGGTCTGGCGCTGGACGGTTTCGCGGCTGAGGGCCCGCAACGACTTGGCAACAGCCCTACAAGCTGAGCTGCTGTTTGCTTACACCTTTTTAAGGAGTCGATATGCCGAATTCAAATTTCTTGCGCCAATCCATTGTCAGTTCGATAGCCCTGCTGCTTTTGGCGCAGACATTGTCCGCTAAGTCGACGCGACCGCAACGCATCCAATGGCAAAAGACGCCGATCGCGATCGCTTTGAGTGTTGGTGAGGAACACATGGTGCATTTCCGCGCGCCGGTCAGTGTCGGCATACCGGCCGCGCTCGAGACCGTGTTGCGTACCCAAACGGTCAACGGCACGGTCTATTGGATGGCCAAATCCGCATTTGGCAACACACGCGTGATGGTGCGCGAGATTGAAAGCGGGCAGACCTATTTGTTTGACTTGAGCGCGGCCACAAATGGTGAGCACGCAGCAGCGATTGTCGTGCTTGTCGATGAGACAACAGAGGCTCAGAATCGATTGGGTGAGACAGGGCAGGGCGCACGGCACGGCTACGTCAGCCTGACGCGCTATGCAGCGCAGCAACTGTACGCACCGATGCGCCTGCTGTCCGCGGTGCCCGGCATCGTGCGTATGCCCGTGCAGCAACACAGCGTTGCGCTGGTTCCTGGCAATGGCGTTGAGGCCACACCATTGGCGGCGTGGCGCGCCGGGCACTTGTACGTCACGGCGGTCAAGCTAACCAACCGCCTGGCCAAAGCGCAGACACTTGATCCACGCACGCTTCGCGGTACCTGGTTGAGTGCGGCGTTTCAGCACTCACGCTTGCTGCCTGCCGGCAGTGACGCCGATACCACAGCGGTGTATTTGGTATCGGCGCAGCCTTTCAACGTCGGGTTGTAAATCATGCTGATTATCCAACAAAATCGGCTGTTACCGATCCTGGCAACGATAGTACTGCTGATGCTGGTGCTGGTGCTCAGCAAGTCCTGTGTGGACGAGGAAACAGACAGCGTGCTACTCGACAGTGTGCCGAGGGCTTCTGCACCGGATGCCGACACCCCGGCTGACACCATCGAGACGCTGACGGCGAATGTCGCCGCAATGACGAATGAGCTGCAGGCACTGCGGCAGGCAAACGTGAATCTGCGCACCGACAACCAAAAGTTGCTGCAGGATCGCGATGCCCTCGAACAACGCTTGAGCAACAGAATTGACGACGAATTCGCCTCACGGGAGCCACCGCAGGGCGACGGCAAAGCGCTTGCCTCACTGAGCGATCGTATCGATGCACTATCGGAGGCGATGAGTTCGTCTTTCTCGGGATTGGGAGAGCCGGACGTTCCGGTGGGCCTGGGTCTGGAGCGCATTGACTCGATGTCGGAGCTGGTGTGGGTCCAACCGCTGGGCTCAAGCAACACCGAATTTGGTGATGAGCTCGTGCAAACCGCTGGCGGGCACAACCGTGCGAGAGCCGCCGGCGCTGCCGAGGACGACCCAGCCGAGTTCTTCGACGAACCGCAAAGCGTGCCGAAACCTGTTTATACAGTGCCAAGAAATGCCACGCTGCTGGGTGCCACAGCGATGACCGCACTGCTGGGACGCGTACCGGTACGTGGTGAGGTGCGCGATGCCATGCCGTTCAAGGTCATCACCGGCCATGACAACCTGGCCGCCAACGGCCTGATGGTACCCGGTGTCGAAGGTATGATCTGGAGCGGCACCGCGGTGGGCGACTGGACGCTCGCCTGTGTCACCGGGCGATTGGAGTCGGTCACCTTTGTATTCGACGACGGCAGCATACGCACCATCTCAACGGATGATCGTGAGAATCAAAGCGGTGAGGCCAATCGGCCACTGGGCTGGATCTCCGATGCGCAGGGTATTCCCTGCGTTAGCGGGAAGCGCAAAAGTAACGCGGCGGCATTCTTGGCCCAGCGTATCGGCGTGAGGGCGATCGAGGCCGCGGCTGAGGCTGCAGCTGCAGCGAATACCACCACCGTGATACGCGACAGCGGCGCCATCAGCAGCAATGTCGGCGGCGATGCCGGTGAATATGTACTCGGCAAGACACTTAGCCGTGGCAGTAGTGAGATCGCCCAGTGGTTACTCGAGCGCCAGGCACAAAGTTTCGATGCGGTATTTGTACCGGCCGGCGCCGAGCTTGCCATTCACGTCGACCGCGAACTTTCCATTGATCTTGACCCGCACGGCAGGAGACTCAGTTATGCAATCTCAGCTACCAACCCTAATACCCATCGTCTTGATTAGCCTGGCCGGCTGCGCGGGCAGCAAAGACACCATCCTGCCGCTTGATGGCGCCAGCATGGAATCGATCTATACCGAGCATTTCAATGATATCGGCATGCGCGATGCCATGAGCGTGCGCCAGCAACTCAAAGCACGTCCGCTCGAAGCGGATGCGGCGGATTTGGGCGGCTACACACGCGATGCGTTTAATGAACTCGATGCACATTTTCCGCGCTTGCCCAATCCGACCCTGGTGATGTACGTGTTCCCGCATTTGGCAGGCGCCGAGCGCGTACCGGTACCGGGCTATGCCACCACGTTTCCGATGTATCGACAGGTGGAGTACGCCTTGCCCGGTGAAGTGCCACTGCAAGAGTCGATCATCCGAACGGTCGATTAGCCAATGGCGTCGGGCCCAGCAGCGCTTGAGACCCAGGCTGTCAGAGAGCTTTACCGGGGACCGAGTTCCTTTACCGATCTGCTGCCGTGGGTGGAGTACGATCCGGATAGCGCTTGCTTCTTATTAGAGGATGGCGTCAGTGTCGGCGCGCTGTTTGAGCTGGTGCCGGTGGGCACGGAGGCACGAACAGCGGCGTTCATGACCCAGCTTCGCGATACCATTCAATCTGCCTTGAATGACGCCATACCCGAAGAGGAGGGCGCCCCCTGGGTGCTGCAAGTGTACGTTCAGGATGAAGCAAGCCTGAGACAGTTTGCACAGACCCTGAACGACTATCCCGAGCCACGGCTGCGCCACACGGCTTTTACCCGCCACCAGCAGGCCGTGATGGCAGATCATCTGAGTCGCATCAGCAAGCCCGGTGGGCTGTTCGTCGATCAGGCCGTCACCGGCACACCCTGGCGCGGCAAGCAACGCGTCGTCCGCGCAACGCTGTACCGGCGTCTGAATCCCAGCGGCAAACCGCCGTCACCCATCGAGGTCGAGGAGGCACTGAATGAGGTCGCCGCGAAATGGACCGCGGCGCTGGCATCGGCCGGGATCCGCGCGCATCGCGCTGACGGCAAGCATCTGTATGAATGGTTGCTGGCCTGGTTCAATCCGGCCGCACCAGTGGCCAACGGCGATCCCGATCAGCTGCTTGGCGTTGCGCCCTATCCTGGGGATGCGGCAATGCCGTTTGGCTATGAGTTTGCCGAGCAGCTCAGCTTGTCGATGCCACGCTCGGAAGAGGGCGTTTGGTGGTTTGATGAGCTTCCCCACACAATGGTCACCGTGCAGGGCCTGCGACGTGCACCCGATATCGGACACATCACAGCGGCACGACAAAGCGGTGATCACGTGGTTGCCTTGTTTGATCGGCTGCCGGAACACACCGTGATGGTGATGACCCTAACGTACAAGCCACAACACCTGATCCGCAACCACATCGCACAGGTACGGCGTGCAGCGGTTGGTGACTCGGCCGAGGCCTCGCTGACGCGTGATGATGCAGACGCGGTCGAGCGCGAGATGGCTGAGCGCAATAATCTCTATTCCTTAGACATCGCCTTTCATGTGCGCGGTGATGATCTCAAGATGCTGCGTGCCAATGTCAATCAGGTGAATGCTTTGCTGCTACCCAGTGGGTTACTCCCCATTGCTCGCGAGGCCGATCTGCTCACCCAGGACAGCTATATTCGTAACCTGCCGATGGCCTACGATGTTGCGCTGGATAAGCGCCGGCGCCGATCGCGGCTGGTGTTCTCCCGTCATGCCGCCAATTTGCTGCCCGTGTACGGTCGTTCCCGAGGTACCGGTCATCCCGGACTGGTCTTCTTCAATCGCGGTGCCGAACCCCTGGTATTCGATCCCTTGCACTCCGCCGATCGCAAGAAAAATGCTCACATGCTGATTCTCGGTCCTACCGGTGCTGGCAAGTCGGCGCTGCTCGTTTACCTGCTGCAACAAATGTTGGCGGTGTACCGACCCCGGATTTTCATTATCGAGGCCGGTGGTTCATTTTCATTACTGGGCCAGCATCTGCGCTTTCACGGACTCACCGTGAATCAGGTCACTCTGAACCCGAACTCGAACGTGAGCCTGCCGCCGTTTGCCGATGCCATAAAACTGCACAGTGCGGCCGGTAACCCGGTGTACGCGGAAGAAGCATTGGACGTCGAGACCGATGATGACGATGTGTATGAGTCCGCCGGGCGCGACATTCTTGGTGAAATGGAAATCGCGGCGCGCATCATGATCACCGGTGGTGACGAGCGCGAAGACGCGCGCATGACCCGCGCCGACCGACTGCTGATTCGAAACGCCATCTATCTTGCGGCGCACAAAGCGAGAGACGCCAGCAAAGACCAGGTGCTGACCGAAGATGTGGTTGCCGCGTTGCATGCTATTGGTGGCAATGCTGAGCTGGCCGAGCATCGACGCAACCGCGCCATCGAGATGGGGGATGGCATGGCGCTGTTTTGTTCCGGACTCGCCGGACAATTCTTCAATCGCCCCGGGTCACGCTGGCCGGCGGCGGATGTCACGCTACTGGATATGGGGCTGTTAGCTCGGGAAGGCTACGAGGATCAACTGACCGTGGCCTATATATCCATGATGAGTCACATCAACGCCCTGGTGGAGGAGCATCAGCACGATGCACGACCGACACTGGTGGTCACCGACGAAGGTCACATCATTACCACCAACCCCTTGCTGGCACGCTACGTCGTCAAGATCACCAAGATGTGGCGCAAGCTCGGCGCCTGGTTCTGGATCGCAACGCAGAATCTCGAGGATTTTCCGGATGCCAGCCGCAGAATGCTCAACATGATGGAATGGTGGCTGTGTCTGGTCATGCCGAAAGAAGAGGTCGAACAAATCGCACGCTTCAAGGACCTCAGTAGCGAACAGCGCAGCCTGTTGCTATCAACGCGCAAGGAGCCCGGCAAGTATGCCGAAGGCGTGGTCATTGCTGACAGCCTTGAAGCCTTATTCCGCAATGTTCCGCCGCCGTTATCACTGGCACTGGCCATGACCGAAAAGCACGAGAAGGCCGAGCGCGCCAAGATCATGCGTGAGCAACACTGCACCGAGCTTGAAGCCGTGTACGTCATGGCCGAGCGCATTGCCAGAAACCGCAGCCACTGAGCGCTGACCAAAGTCGTTCTCGATAACTACGCCATTAGCTGAGCGGCTTATCCCTGTCGTCAAACCCAGGTGCGGGTCACGATGCCCCTTGGTGAGTCACGAAGACGGCTGCAATGAGCAAACCATCAAACCAGATTTTCTTGGGCGCAGTATTCGCACTGTTGCTCGGTCTGGGTGAGCGGAGTCAGGCCGACAATCCGGTATCAGCATCGCGCATGGACCTCTTCATCACAGCGGATCAGCCGATCAAACGGCTCGATGCGTTTGTTTTAAGGCACCCGGAAATCACCCTTCGCATTCATACACTCGATGCCATTGAAACGCTCGAGGACGAGCTCTCCCGGGGACTACCCGCAGATCCACAGCGGGCAAAACGTCTGGCGCTTGCTCGCCTCCAGCAGTTGAACAAGGACACTCGTAGCCAACTCGAACACTCGGCTACATCGATAGCAACCGCACTGCACTACGGTGTCGAGCGATACCCGGCCATCGTTTTCGACGCGAAATTCGTCGTCTACGGCCTCACCGATCCATTACGTGCCTTGGAGCACTATCGACGTTGGCGGCTGGCTGAGGCGTCATGATCAGAGCTTGCCGGGCGCTGCTGATGCTGACCCTGACCTTGTCGTTAGCGATCGCGCGCGCCGGAACCATCAGCACCACGGAGATTCTCAGCAAGACCGCCGATGCCACCTTTGCTTGCATGCAGTGGACACCGGTGGGCTTGTGCTTCTGGCTGCGATGCTCGTCTTTGGTGTGCGATGTCGAGTCGTCAATCAAGATTGGCCATTACAACCCCGATTTCGTGGTCAGCAGTTACAACGAGCTGGGACGCAATCCATGGGACGAGATTCGATCCGTGCTGGGTAGCGCACAGAAGGCGGCAGCCAACGGCATTTTGGGACGCCTATCCGCAATGCCCATCGACAGTGCCGGCAATCGCACCGAAGGCACTGCAGATAACCGCGATCACAAGAACCTGGTGTTCCGGGAAACCGATGTCATCGGGCACCCACAGCAGAGCTTCTCAGGCGCCTTTCCGCAAACCCTGTGTGCCTCCCAGGCACAACCCTTGCTACCGTATTTTCAGTCAGGCCTGGATGCTCTGTCGTGGCGCCTCGCGATTCCGGAGATCTTCTATCCGGCAAGCATCACGCCGGGCCTGCGGGAGCTGGGTGACTGGCCGTTGCAGACCTGGGGCGGGGTGTTTCCAAGAACCGGCTGGAGCACTCAGGCAGAGGAGCCCAAGGCCGCGGCGCTAAACGCCCAACGCGCGGGCGATATCGTCACCCGCGATCGCCAGCCGCATGTCTATGTTTCCCTGGACGAGCCGTCATCGAGAGATCAACGCGTGTGGCCACCAGGGCCCTTGCTCGAGACCGACCATCGTACCGGTACCTGGCAGATGCTGTTGCCCAAGACCGAGACCGAGTGCGCCGTATTCGGCAGCAATGATCTTGCCAGCGCCTCCGGCTGGGGCGGTGGACGGCTTGATGACGAGGGGGACTATGTCTGGAACCTGTGGCGACCTTACAAATGCTGCCAGCGCGCAGGGCAGTTGTTCCTGTTCGACATTGATTGGCTCGACTATCCGAATTGAGAGACACATGAGGCATGTCACAATGACAGCGGAGTTCGTAAATAGCACGAAGCAGTTCGTGTGCGGCGTGCTTGTCGCAACGACGCTGCTCGTCAATGCTGCAATCGCGGCCACCAACGCACCGACTGAGGACGGTCTGTGGTACTACGAAATTGGCGGTGCCGAACCCGTGTCGGTGCCGGCAAACCCAACGGTGACCTCAATGACGCTGGGTGGGTCAGTACAACTGGGCCTGGGTTACAGTTGCGGCGCGTTTGATCCGGTCGCCGCGGTCAAAAACAGCCTCAACAACATCAGCTCCGGTGTTGATGACATGATGGACGCGATGACCGCGGCCGCGACCAGTGCCATTGCTGCTCTTCCTGCACTGATCCTGCAGCGCGCCAATCCCGGGCTTTACGATCTGTTTCAAAATGCCTTGCTCAAAGCCGAGCAAACCATGCAGCTTGCCACCAAGTCCTGTGAGCTGATGGAAGCGGAGATTGCCGAGGGCAAGAACCCGTACGCCGATCTCATTACGTTGTCCAAAGGCAATGACTGGAAACTGCAAATGGGTATTGGCGGCAACGATGCGGTCACCGCCAAAGAGGCGGTTGAGGCAGCCAACGGCGACAGGGGTATTCCGTGGATTACGGGTCAGGCCGGAGGCACCGGCCAACCGGAACTGCGCTTCACGGGCGACATTGTTGAGGCCGGCTACAACATCAACATGAATCGACCCATCGTCGCGTCCGGGCCCATCCCGGACGCCTCGGCAACACGACTCTCGGAGATCTGGCCCGAGCCCTCAGCGGCCCGCGACTGGGTAGTGGACGTGGTTGGTGAAAACATCGTGACCACCTGCGATACCTGCCGCAAAGACAGTGTTCCCGGCACCGGGCTCTTACCGAAACTGTTCCAGGAGGGCAGTGCGGTAACCGTGGAATTGCAGGGTTTAGTGAACGGCGACGCAGCACCGACACTGGATAATCTCGACCTCATCACCGCACCCGGTGTGGCCATTACACGCCAGGTCATTGAAGCGATTCGTGATATGCCAACAACGGAGCAGAGTCTGATCGTTGGACGCCTGGTCTCAGAAATCAGTACCGCTCGTACGATAGAAAAAGCGTTGTACGCAAGACGCCTGTTGCTGTCCGGCCGGCAAGTGCCGGAGGTGTATGCGACGGAGGTGGCACGCGAACATGCCGACAGCTCGATTGCAGAACTCGACCGGGAAATTGACAACCTGTTGTTCGAAACCCGGGTACGGCGTGAAGTCGTCTCCGACACGGTGGTAACACTACTGCAGCGTGCTGCAGCCCGTCGCCAGGCATCGCTAAACGTGCCCAGCGTACCGACGATCGATCCTCAACCGCTCAAGAATGGGCGTGTTGAGCAGTAGAGCAATGGGCGAACGACGGTGGTTGCTGAGGCTGTGTATACTCACCGTCGTGTGTGCCGTCATGATTGGCGCGGTTCTCATGGTCTCGCTGCAGGGTTCCAGCATCGGGGCCCTGCAGTCGAGTGTCGATAATTACAAATCAGAATTGGCGGGCATGCGACTGGCCGCCATCGGCCTGATTGCTTTTGCATGGCCAAGTCTTGTCCAGTATGCCCGCCGGTCAGGACGAATCAGCAAAGACCGCAGCACCGAGCTCACGTCACTGCGTTGGCGTGTTGTTGGCTGGTTGCTGGTTATTGAGCTGCTGCTCGGTCAGAACCTCCTCTGGCGCCTGTTGCAGGCATTGGATTGGAGTGGCGCGTGAATGTCGATAGCTATCTGGAACTCTTTACGACGCTATTTGGCTGGACTTTCTACGGCATTTTGTGGGATGTGCTGGTTGGCACCGGTATCGTGTTCCTGCCTTTCCTCGGCATTCTCATTGATAACTGGCGCGAACCCGCCGAAGGCGGTGAATTTGGAACCGTCACGGGCCTGTCGCTCAGACGAATGGAGATTGAGCTCTTCATCGCGTTGGTTGTGGTCGTACTCGCTGGACAACCGGCACAACTGACAGCGCTCAATGCTGCGACACTCAGCTACACGCCGCCACCGACCTTGACCAACCCGGATCCGATATCGGCAACCGTGGCCGCATCACAGAGCACGTTCGGCAGCTCCGGATTTACAGGCTCTCCGGATACTGTGAACCTGCCCATCTGGTGGTACGCGGTGTTGGCGGCCTCGTCCGGCATCAACCACGCCGTGATCGAAGGTTTGCCATCGGCGGCCGACATGCGAACTTACGAACAACAAGCCCGACTAGCGACAATTGCCGATCCTCGATTACGTCAGGAAGTGAGCCAATTCTTCAGCGAGTGTTACATTCCGACACGCTCAAAGTATCAGGCAGAACAGCCGACATCGGCCGCGATCACTGGATTGCTCGAGACCTACGGGTCGGATGATCCGGATTGGCTTGGTTCGCACGTCTACCAAGAGACGCCGGGCTATTACGACACGCTTCGACCCTCATCGCCGATTGCCGGCTGGGCTTTCGTTGCAGCACGCGACACCGAATACGATCCGGCGGATCCACCGACTTCGGGCAAACCCTTCTGCAATGAGTGGTGGGCAGATAGTGAGATTGGTCTTCGGCAAAAGCTTGTTGCCGAGGCCGACCTGACCGCGGGCGGGCTGTCCGGTCTGATCGTCGCTATCGCGCCTTTTCTAGCTGGCGAGAAGCAATACGATGCTGTGGCGCGTGTCGTACTGACAAACGCACCACCGTATTGGTCGAACAACGATTTGGCGGCCTATAACACCGGAACATCGGGCCTGATCAATAATGCGGAACAATTCGTCAAAGGAGGGTTGGCCACCGGTGGTGTGATTGCCGCATCAGCACTATTCTCGGTGACGATGACAGCAATTCTGCAGGGACTGCCGATGGTGCAAGCAGTGCTCTTGCTCGGCATGTATGCATTGCTGCCGATGCTGGTGGTGCTCTCTCGTTACTCTATCTCAATGATGATGACCGGTGCCATGGCGATATTCACTGTGAAGTTCTGGTCCGTGCTCTGGTATCTGGCTTTGTGGGTCGACCAAAACCTCATTCTATCCATGTACCCAGACGTCAATGTCTTTTTTCAGATCTTTGCCAACCCAGGTGAACATGACGGCAAACGCATGCTCCTCAATATGATTACTATGAGCCTATATCTAGGTTTGCCACTATTGTGGAGTGGCATGATGGGCTGGGCGGGCCTTCATGTCGGGAGATCAATATCGGCAGCATCTGCACCATTCATTCGCCAAGCGGATGACGCCGGCAGGCAAGGCGGACAAATCGGTCGCGCATTAATCTCAAAGGGAATGAAAAGGTGAAGCCAGTTTAGACGTCCTCTTCGTACCAGCCGTATGGATCGACGCCGCAGTCCATTCGGCCAGTCCGAAAATTGTAATCCCCCATCAGGTCCGACCCGTCAAGTTGTGGTCGATCACGGTGCGATGAATCAGTATCAAGAGCACTTGCTACTCGCCGAATGAATCGGCCAAGAGCATTGGTCAGAGACCGAGATATGGATCTGTATTTCATCGATCAATTATACCGTAAACAAGAATAAAGCTCGCTAAATCCGATATCGACTTTCAAACAATCGATAAGCCACCTTATCGCTAGTTATCTAGCTCCGAAGATAGAGCCGTGGGAAGAGCCGCTTTCGATTGCGGATTCAATCGGTGAACGCAACGCCTAGACTCTGAAGGTAGAGAGGGAGGTGTTGTCGATGAAGTACCGAACGAGGATCTATTACACCGAGGCGCAGAAGGGGCTGATGTGGGATCGCTGGCAAGAGGGCGATTCGTTACGTGAGATTGCGCGGCTGTTTAATCGACAGCATTCGTCGGTTCAAGGCATCTTTGAGCGGTGCGGCGGTATGCGTCCGCCGACTCGCCGACGCTCGGCACGCTCATTAACACTGGCCGAACGAGAAGAGATTTCCCGCGGGATTGCAGTGGGGCACTCACTGCGTTCGATTGCACAGAGGCTGGGCAGAGCGCCGTCGACGGTGAGTCGTGAGCTGCGGCATAACGGTGGCCGACACGGCTACCGGGCGAGTCGGGCGGATAAAGCCGCCTGGGATCGGGCGCGCCGGCCGAAGAGCTGTAAACTGGCCAGGCACCGAGCACTGGCTCGCCTGGTCGCGGTCAGGCTCAAGCTGCAGTGGTCGCCTGAGGAGATCGCCGGTTGGCTCAGGCGTACGTATCCGGACGATGAGAACCACCAGGTGTCGCACGAGACGATCTATAAGACACTGTTTATTCAGGCTCGCGGGGCGCTGAAGAAGGAGCTGCTGGCGCATCTGAGACAGACCCGGGTGATGCGCCATCCGCGCGGTCACACGCAGAAGAACCGACAGATTAAAGACGCGGTATCGATTCGTGAGCGTCCCGCCGAAGTAGAGGACCGGGCCGTGCCCGGTCACTGGGAAGGCGACCTGCTCATGGGTACAAAAGACAGCCAGATCGCGACTCTGGTGGAACGTCAAACCCGCTACTGCATGCTGGTTCGAGTCAAAAGCAAAGACACTAAGACAGTCGTCGATGCACTGATTCGGCAGGCACACAAACTACCGCGAGAACTCTACAAATCGCTGACCTGGGATCGAGGTAAAGAGATGGCGGATCACAATCGCTTTTCGCTCGCCACCGACGTTAAAGTGTACTTCTGTGATCCACAAAGCCCTTGGCAACGCGGCTCAAATGAACAGATCAACGGACTGCTGCGACAGTACTTTCCGAAAGGCATGGACCTATCCAAGGTCCACCAGAACCACCTCAATGCCATTGCGCGACGGCTCAATGAACGACCGAGAAAAACTCTGGGTTACTATTCGCCAGCAGAAAAGTTTGCCGAATGTGTTGCGTCGACCGGTTGAAATCGCAACTGTTAGCGGCCATTCAACTCTATCGAAACGGCTTGATTTCAAGGGCAGAAAACGGCCAGAAGGGGCCACGCGGAGACAAAATTCGAACGTCCGCTTTCAGCAACTGCGGTGCGTCAGCTTGTTCATCTACCCGAAACTCCTTGAATATTGAAACAGTCACCCAGCCAAACATAGGTAGGTATCAGTTGCGATAGTCGCAAATACGGGGATCCGGTATAGTTCGATTGCCATTTAGCGAGGGTCAGCAGTGAAAAGGTTCTCCAATATCTTGCTTGTTGTCGATGACCGTACGGACTACTTGGCCGCGCTGAAACGTGCCACCACTCTGGCGAGAAGCAACAATGCCCATCTAACTGTCTGCGCAAGCATTGACGCAATACCCAACGAAGTGCGCATGAGGGTCATCACGGTCACGTCTCGCGAGGTTCTCGACGTTGCCATCGCGAAGTCACAAGAGTGGCTTAACGCTACTGTCGACTCAGTCGCAACTGATGGAGTCTCGATAGATACGAAGGTGCTTGTTGGGAAACCGTTCATCGAGATAATTCGACAGGTGTTGCGGGACGATCACGACCTGATCATCAAATGTGCCGACGCTGACAGTGGCCTGCGGGAGATGTTGTTTAGCAGTACGGACAAGCACCTAATGCGCAAGTGCCCGTGCCCGGTATGGATCATCAAGCCGACGGAGCGCCAAAACTACGTGCGCATTTTGGCAGCCGTTGATCAGGATCCGGAGGAACCGGTAAAGGATGTGCTGAACCGCCAGATTCTGGAGATGTTTACCTCAATGGCACTAGCGGAATACAGCGAAGCGCACGTTGTACATGCGTGGGAGGTATTTGGCGAAGGGCTCCTGACATCACACAAGTGGAACTTCTCGGAGGCTGAGGTCGAGGCAATGTTGGAAGAGGAAGCCGCCGGGCACAGGCGCTGGCTGGAAGACCTCGTGACTAGCTATGGAAAATTTCCAGACATGGACGGTGCTGGCGCCCCCGACCTCCGTCTCCATGTAATCAAGGGTCCAGCCCAGTACGTTGTACCGGAATTAGCTCGCGAACTGGCAGTGGACCTCGTAGTTATGGGAACCGTCGCGCGCACGGGAATTGATGGTTTCCTCATGGGCAATACGGCGGAGAGCATTCTCGGGGAACTCGACTGCTCCGTCTTAACAATGAAACCACCAGGATTCACCAGCCCGGTCACGTTGGAGGGATAGCATCCCGACCGAACTTCAGTTATTGCTAGTCTGAGTTCTTGCCTGACCGCTTCGGTTTCGAAACACGGTTCCGGAGTATGGCGAGCTGGCCGTACGCGAGCACCGAAATGATCGGAAACATTGCGGTGAGTGCTATCAGGCCGAAGCCGTCAAGCAATGGGCTCCGTCCGGCACGGCGTCGGCCAAGCCAAGTCCGAGCGCCGCGACCAACGGTACTGTAACAGTCGATGTCGTGACGCCGCCTGAGTCGTAGGCTAACGGCACGATTTTTTTCGAGGCTGCTATCGTCTGCACGATCACAACAAGATAGCCGGCTGCGACAAGATAGGGCAACGGCACACCAGTTATGACGCGGAGGCAACCCAAGGCCACGCCGATTCCGGCGCCGGTGGCCACTGCAACGCGCAAGGCGACGACACTGATTGTCCCACCAGAGACGGTGTTGGCCTTCATGGCCACCGCGATAAGTGAAGGCTCCGCCATGGCCGTGGAAAAACCGACCGTCGCCGCGAAGATATAGACCCAGTAAAAATCTTCCCAGGTAAACTCGGCCACGGCATGCTCCACAGTGTCGAGCAGGAATTCTGGATGGGTGAGCTGCTCCGCCATCATGCGTCCGAGTGGAAACAGGCTCTGCTCAAGGCCTTCCAGGAACAGACCAAGCCCGACGACGACGAACAGAAATCCTACGATTATCTGGCCTCCGTTGGGCATCCTTTCGCCGATGACAAACCACTGAAACGCGAACAGGAAGGCGACAATCGGCAGCACGTCCAGCGCACTGTCGGCAACAAAAACCAGCGTGTTCACAATCAGATCCATCAGACCACCATCCCGTAGATCAGCACGAACATAATCGGAGTTAGCGACGCAAATGCGATCAGGCCGAAGCCATCGAGCATCGGGTTCCTGCCCTTCAGCGAGCTGGCAAGCCCCACACCGAGCGCGGTCACCAGCAGCCCGTCAGAAGTTTATCACCTGGCGGGCTGCTTCCGGATGGTGACCTCAACTGGTCGATGCAACACCTAAGCTCTCACTATAGAGCGGAGGATGTTGTAGATGAAGCAGCGACCGAGGATTTATTACAGCGCAGAGCAGAAGAGCTTGATGTGGGACCGCTGGCAGGCTGGCGATTCCACGTACGAGATTGCGCGTCTTTTCGATCGTGGACATTCCTCGGTTCAAGGTGTTCTTGCCGAGACTGGCGGGATACGTCCAAGGCCCCGTAGTCGGTCACGACTTGCACTGACACTGGCCGAACGCGAGGAGATTTCCCGTGGCATGGTCGCGGGCCGGTCGCTGCGTGCGATCGCGGCTTCGTTGGATCGTGCGCCGTCTACAGTGAGTCGCGAGATCAGCCGCAACAGAGGTCGGCGGCGCTACCGGGCCAGTAGAGCAGACCAGGCTGCCTGGGATCGGGCACGCCGACCGAAGACCTGTAAACTGGTCAAGAACCGTGCGCTGGCCCGCGTCGTGGCAAGGAAGCTTCGGGATCTCTGGTCACCCGAACAGATCGCCGGCTGGTTAAAGTACGCGTATCCGGACGACGAGAACTTCCAGGTGTCACACGAGACGATCTACAAGAGCCTCTTCATCCAGGCCCGCGGGGCCTTGAAGAAAGAGCTGTTACAGCACTTGAGGCGTACGCGGATGATGCGCCGTGGGCGTGGCCACACGCAGAAGACGGCCACACATGGCCGTATGACCGGCACGGTCTCGATCCGTGAGCGGCCCGCCTCAGTCGAGGATCGAGCCATTCCGGGACACTGGGAAGGTGACCTGATAATCGGTAGCAACAACAGCCAAATCGCAACCTTGGTCGAGCGCCATACACGTTACGTGATGCTGGTTCGGGTGCCCAGCAAAGACACCAAGACGGTCATCAATGCACTCATCAAGCATGCGCACAAGTTACCGCGGGAACTCTACAAATCGTTGACCTGGGATCGTGGCAAAGAGATGGCCGATCACCAGCGCTTCAGCCTGGACACTGATATCAAGGTCTACTTCTGCGATCCAAGAAGCCCGTGGCAACGCGGCTCCAACGAGAACACCAATGGCCTGCTCAGGCAATACTTCCCGAAGGGCACGGATCTCTCGAACATCCACCAGAACAGACTGAATGCCGTTGCACGCCAGCTGAACGAGCGCCCGAGGAAAACGTTAGACTTCAGAACACCAGCAGAACGATTTAACCAATGTGTTGCGTCCACCGATTGAAGTCGCAGATGCTTACCAGCCATTCAACTGGAGATTATCAAATCGGTGCATTCTGAACGTCAGCACCTACTACAAGCGGCCGTAAAAACTGTTGAAAAAGCGATGGTACGAAGGGCGGGAGTCGGCCAAAAGTCCTCTGAACGCTGTCGTGGTCTTCGATACCAGCATCGCGGAATTAGGTGATGTCCGTCACTCTTTATGGGGCGGGGCGGACGGAGAGAGCCCCGTCAGAAACGTCGAGAGCCCTTCGACATAACTACGCTCATCCCGGAGGAAGGCGTCATTGTGGGTGCCGCGGAGCGCCAGTAAGGTGCGGGGTTCGGGCGCAGCCGCAAAGATCGCTTGGCCGTGGTGGAACGGGATGATCTCGTCATCACGACTGTGAACGATCAGCACGGGGCAACTTACGTCCCGCACGTAGTCGCGCGTCGCGTGGCTCAGTCCGCTTAACCAGCTCGCCGGGAGCCACGGATAGAGTTCTTGGGAAATATCCGGGACGGAAGTGAAAGACGACTCCACGATGAGTGCTAACGGCTGCTGCTTTGTAGCCAGTTTGGCCGCTACGGAACCCCCTAATGAACGCCCGAAAATCACCACGTCGTTCGGGCGCACGCCGCGAGTTTCGGTGAGATAACGCCAGGCCGCATCAGCATCGCGATACATCCCGGTTTCGGTGGTCCTGCCATCGCTCTGCCCGTAACCTCGGTAGTCGATGATCAATACTGAAAAGCCGAGCTTTCGAAACTGTCGTATCGAGGGCAGACGATGCGAGATGTTGCCGGCGTTGCCGTGAAAAAAGAGCAGCACACGAGGAGATTGCTCCGCGATGAACCAGCCGTGCAATGTCACCCCATCGGCGGTTTCGATGGAGACATCCTCGTAGTCCATTCGCGCATCGGCCGGTGTCATGATCAGCGCTCGTCCTGGCACATGCGGTTGGTACAGCATGCGGCTCGGCATACAACCCGCCATCAACAGAACAAACACCGGGATCATTAACTTCTTCATCGGAATCCACTCATTTTTTCTATTGTGCAACTATTTAATGAGGAATCTAATGAGCCTACCGGTTGTAGAAATACAGATGTCTGCTTTGCGTCATCTGCAGTTCTTTTCTATCGTATCACCTGGGCGACTGCTCTCGGACTGCGATCTCAACTGGTCGCAACAACACACGTGTTAAAACGGAAGCTGACGAACGAGAAGGGCCTTTATCGCTAGTTATTCGGAATCTTGGTTGGGGGAGAGGAATGGGTCGCTCTCGCCGACCACCGGACATTCGATGCGGAACGGGTCCCCGCTTCAACCTGGGGAAACCGGCCAGAAGTCGACGCTTGCCAACCCCGCAAAACTCCGCGCGGGTATTAGTAATACGTTGATACCAAAGGACTAGTCACTGCCTTGATAGGACAGCGCTCTACTGCAATTTAGGCCGATTCGTCCCTCTCTCGGCGGTAACAGGGATTCGAATCCCCTAGAGAGTGCCAAATTTTTTTAAAGCGTTAGCTTCGCCGCCAATCCAGGCGGCGAACGCTAGGCAAACTTCTACGCAAAGTTTCGCGAAAGCAAAAGCGCTGGCAAGATATTTCGTAGCTTCCTGGCACCTTCGTCAGGTTCACTCAACATTTCCGCAAATTCTATCGGAAATTCATTTCTGCTTTACTTCCGCGTACGAGATGCCATTCGCCTCGATTGCCGCCTCCCAGCTTCCATATACGACACGACAAGCAGCAGTATGGATGGGACGGTTGTCACGAATGACAGCCGTCGAGTTCAGCGCGAGCCCGTCTTTGTACCGGCTCTGAATGTAACTATCGATGTCGGATTGACTAAGGCGACTTGGCGGCGAATGGTTGGATACAGTTGCGTAGTCTATGCCGGCAGTTTCAACCGCTTGTCGCCACCCACCCGCCAACCGACAGGCCACTCCATATTCAGCCTTAAAGTTGTCTCGGATCAGCGTAGCATTTAGCTGCTCGCCGGCGGCGTGCCGTTCTCGAATGAATATGAGGAGTTTTGCCAGCGTCGCTTTCTTAGACATCGTGAATTCGCTGACATCCTGAACTGCAACACCGCTCGCCGCGAGAGCGTCACTCCAGCTTCCAAATATTCGCATAGCCGCTTGGTAAAGACCGCTACCGGATGGCGTCGACGTCACCTCTTTTACGCTTAGGGCATCGCCACGAGCTTGTCTGGACTTGATAAAGTCATCGATGTCTTCCCTGGTATAGGCCAGCCGTCTGCGTCGAACCTCTTCCATATCAAATCCGGCTGCATCAATGCCCTGATACCATCCGCCAAAGTGACGGATCACCGCCGAATACTCTCGCAGATGCTTTTGTTGAATAGAGCGAGCATTAAGATTCTTTTTGGGGAGTTGCCGAATAAATTCCAAAAGCTTTTCTTCGGTCCACACACGGGCCCATATTTCCAACCGAGTGCTAGGCACGACATCAGCTTCTAAGCAATGAAGCGTTTCAAAAATATCTTTTAGAGCACGTGTATTCGCTTCTTGTTCAAACTCAAATACTGACTGAAATGTAATCCCTGGTTCGGAGGCTCGCTCACCGTGAAGCGTGATAAATCTTAGCTTGTTGCTATGGGCTGAGTACTTTCTGATACTACTGGAGACCGACATTCCCCAGGCTGCGAGCTTGAAGTCGATCCACTCGTTATTCGACGTGTCATGAGCATCCGGTAGAAGCGGACCAGCATCCGTTTGGAATCGAAAGTCAAGGCGCCAATGAGGTCGTATCAAGCTAAATAGAGCATTACAGAGATTCTCGAAGACCCGACCCTTGCCCGCCTCAGTATTTACATCCAACCGTATGTCGAGCGGATCGTGACCGGCCTCGCGTAGAGCGGCATCCCATGATCCGAATAGTTTATAGGCAGCCGTGACCACGCTGCCGTGGGAGTGCTGCGCCGCCGAAACGTTAAGATCGTGCCCCTCTGCCGCGAGGCTCTTTATCGCCTTGACTACGGAATCGCGAGACCAGTCGGGGACGTTTTTTCTAATAACGGCATACTTGAAACCTGCCGCTTCCACGGCCTTTTTATAAGATCCAAAGGACCGACACGCTGCTCGATAGAACCCCCCTAGACTAGCTTGTTTGACAGCTAGTGTATTGATCGGTTGTCCCGCTGCGTGCCGTTCTTGGATGACTTCGAGAATTGCTTTCGGCGTCCACTTCAGCCGAGCGGCATGAGATATGGAACGACTTTCGGCCGCGACTTTCTTTGGATCCTCTCCGGCCAGGATTAGAGCATTTCGGAAGCCGCCACAGTAACGCTGTGCTGCCCCATAAATGTCCGCCCTTTTCTTTACCACATAAGACTGGCTTGGAACGATGCCAGACGCTCGCAGCTCACGAATTTCGCTCGCGACTAAGTCGGCCGTCCACGTTGTGCGCTTTTTGCTCATGGAATACGTGGCTCGCGGCACCTCCCCTAGCCAATACAAACTAGCCGGAGAAGAATAGTCGAACCTCGGCCACCATCGCACCCCTTTCTTTGCTTCGATTCTTGCGCACTAGCGCGTACCACTTGCTAGCTCTGCAACTTCTCATCCCGGCAGTGGCGCAGACGAAGACCGGAACCGACTGAACAATCCGCCGCTTACGAGGCTATTTCAGGTCACCGAAAAACCTGCCCAGTTCCTTTCAAGTACTCAACGAAGTTAATGCAGTGAACATCCACCGACTGAATATCGCAGACACTGGGGACTTTTCGTTTTCGAGGTTCCTGCGGAACCTTGTTCTGACGCCCCTCGTCAGAAACAAGGTCAACTTCCAACTCCATAGCCGTCGCAATTATTAGTATGTCATTCTCGCCAACACCCTTCGGGTGATAGTTGTCGTTGACTACGCCTATCGTTGTCTTGATTCGGCTGGCCTCATTCGCAATATCGTTTGAAACGTCGACTACTTGGAGTTGGTTTCCGGTCAGCCATTCGTGACAGTCTGGGGAGATTTGTGCGACTTCCGTCAACGCCACACGAGGCATAACAATCTCTCCGGCATCAACCTGGTCCGCTAGCCAATCCCAAAGCGGTGGAAATTGCCCGATAGGATAGTTATCCCAAGCGTAAATGATCGACGAAGCGTCAAACACCTTCATAGTATCTTTCCAAACTATGAAAGTCGTTTAGCTTTAATCCATCTAGATACCGGGTTGCTTTTGCTAGGCTGATTTGTCGAGCGGAACGTGCGTCCAAAACCGTTCGCACAAATGTGTCCCCGAACACGTGTTTCGGTTCTCGATGCCGATACATTCGAGTTCCGCCCACAGATCCAACTTCGCCCTGGTCGTCCTTCCAGGCCCTATATTCTTGGTATTTATTGCGAGGCAATCGACGGGAGTCCAATAGGCGCCGCAATATTACTTCCCCGCTTACACCCCAAGCTTGGCGTCTAGACCGGAGCCAGTCGTCGTACTCCTCTATACTTTCGGGCCGAGTACGATCATCGATTTGCTGCAAGAATCTGTCGGGAACTAAGAGCAATCCTGCAAACGCGTTCGCCTCGCTCTCCTGGCCATCCCCTGCGTAAATATCATGAACGTCGTCGATGAAACTGCTCTTGTGCAAGATCAGGTGACCGAGCTCATGCATGAGGGTAAACGTCTGTCGAACTTCCGCCGATTGTTTCTTTACGAAAATTAACGGGCTCTGGGGATCATAGATACTGAAACCCAGAATGGGATTCTGTTTAGGAATTTGCCATTTGCCCGCGTAACCGTTACTGCGGAATACAAGTACCCCTTTCCCTTCAACAGCTTGTCGGTACCCATCAAAAGTGTTGACGCCATCAATATCCAACCAACGCCGAGTAGCGGACGCCGCCGCTGCGATAGATAGGTCAGCGACACGCGGCGGCGCGAACGATTCTGGCTCAACATCCAGATCTTCACAAAGGCTTAGGTAAAGATCGCGTTGTTTCTCAGCACGCTCGATTAGTGCTTTTACTTTTGGAGACAGCTCGGGCTTCTGATTTGCGAGCGTCCTAAATTGGGGCGTATGAACCTGATTTTCGTCGATTGGCTCAGGATCGAGGAAGAATAAAGTCCCCCGACCAAAATACTCCGCCAACTTTGTTAGCTGGCCAAATGTAAGGCCGTCCTCACGCTCCAACAATTTTTGGACGGTCGATTCTGCAATGCCAACGTCTCTGGCCATTTCTTTGATCGAAACGCCGCGCTCGTCGGCACACCACAATATTCTGTCCGGATTGACGGATTTGATGCGCTCCATGCGACGAATTATAAACACGAAGAGGAGTCGAGGTCGGCCCTTACGCGAATTCTTCCGTGTTACAGCCAAATTTGCGTCGAATTTCGCTCATGACGCTTCGACATGTCCCCCTTCGCCGGCTTCTGCGCCTAGTCTCGCCGGTTACCGCCTTTTTGCCGGTGATCTTCTAATTTTCTCTGAGCTTTCGGCTATTGGGAACATCCTTCCCGCATAGCCCCCTCATGTCGATGCCAAGGTATTGATTCGGTGCCCAAAGCCACTGTCTGAGTATGGCAGGTGCCGAATATCCGCACTCGGGAACAGCGAGCGCTTGTACTGATCGGCCAGTTTGAACCGGAATTTGGCACTCTCCTATCTTTCCTCAGCCTTAACTATTGCCGAATTCTTAGAGTCGCTTCGCACGGCGTTTCAACCTATACGGGTTCCTTAGTGCCACAACACGAGACGAGTCTCGAATTACCTTTCGTGCGCCGCCGCAAATTATGAAATCGCCGCCGACGTGAAGATTAAATTCGCAATAAAGGCAATCATCCATCACATTTGCGTATGGCTTCCCATGCCACTTGCGTGCGGGCTTAGGGCAATTATCGACATGAAGTGCCATCCCGCGAAATACCACCGGCATTCTTCTTCCACTCCCTAACAGATCGGCGTGTCGAGCGACTGCATAAGCGTTGTATAGCCAAACCTTGCGCTCAACAGACTCAACCACGTGAAATCGGATCAAGTCTTTGTCTAGATCTCTAGGCAAGTCAGAAAGGTCGATTTCGAGAGTAGACACTCGTTCTTGCCTAATTCGAGAGAGTTTTTCGTCGTCGACGCCATGTGTGACCTTAATTTCGATTGCCAACTTGTTACCGGCGACAATGGCGGTTGCGTCGGGAATAGTTGTCCCGAGCTTCTTCTCTAGTTCAATTGAGTCAATCGGGTGGTCTAACGCGGGTGCAAACTCGACTGGCGCCCGGTTGTTCTGGAGTTTTGCTGTTACCGCAGGTAGAACTATGTGCTTTTCTTCTTCCAGTACTTCTTTCGCTGCCAGGTGAAGCGACGTCTCGTAGGCACCTTCACAACTGGCGCCATTTGCATGCGCAAAATGATGGATATTCTTTGCGCCGTGACGCGCGATGAGCGGGGCTTCACAGTCCGGACAAACGCAGCCGCACTTTAGCCCGCGTTCGACTTCATCGACATGCACTAGCCGTCCGTCTCTAAGCCCAAAAGGGATCTGTTTGTCTGAGGCATCGCCCGCTCGGGTTTGCCGGTGTTCGTCGGTGTTGCAGCCACCGTGGATGTTGTTCATTTTGAGCTCCTCTGACTCGTGGTTCAACGCGCTGCTTGCGATGACACCTCGACTTCTTATACATTGCGCCCCCTAACGGAGGAAACACGGCTTTTTCATGAAAAAACCGTTACGCTATGATGAGGAACTCTTTTTCAGCCTGGTTGAGGGGAAGATCAGCGCACTGAGTGCGGACCAGGCATCGGGGATAATTGACATGGCTAATCAATCCCTTAAGCGTGGTTCTTCAGGCCAAATATTAGTTCTCGATGAGTCTCTCGTCTTCGAGGATTGTGTTCTCTGGTGGCTTGAGCGAACAGCGAACAATGAGCCCATTGGTAAGCTCACGGATGACCTCAATGAACGAATCCGAGGCATACCCTTCATTCACCTCATCAACCCAGACGAGAGCGGCGAACCTAGGTGGGAACACATCGCTGTCATAGGGCCAGCTACGCCTACTGAGATCAAAGCAGCTCACGCCGTGTCACTCTTCTTAGCCAGTGGTCGCTTGCAAAAGCTCAGGAGATGTCAGGCAGATGAATGCCAGCAGTTCTTTCTCGGGCCGTCAAATAGGAAATGGTGCAGTGAAAACTGCGGATCACGAATGAGAGGGCGTCGTCTTCGAGAGAAGCGTCGGCGGCACCGATACGCACCTTAACCGCTTAGGGTCCAAATCAAGATCGTATTCCGCCCGCAATCCCAACTTATGACACGAAGTTGGGCATGGGACCCCCGCAAAATCTCGTCAGAGCCTGCCTATTCGGCTGATTCCACTAGCCAGGCGGGTCTGAGTACGGAAGTGCTCTAACGTCGGGTCGATGGTATTCATTCAGGATCGAATCCGCGAATGTCAATTTCCGTGCCGAAAGCCGAGACCAGAAATCGAGAAGCGGCATTATCGCTAGAAATAGTGTTCAGTTGGTAAACGGAGAAAAATCGGTCTATAGACTGATACGTTTCGCTTCCAGATTCTTGCGTAACTTTATGATCAGGTCTCTTTTGTCGGTAACGACTTTCAGGACGTCCTCGACAGATGCTTCGCGTTTCTCGTTCGCGATAGTAGATCCCTCTTGAGCTAGCGCTGTCATTCGCCCAAGAATCATTCCTTTGAATGTCGAGTAATTGCTTTTCCGCTCCGCCTGAATCTCTTGAATTCGAGTTCCAGTGTGTTTCAATGGCAGACACATCTCTGATTCACGGAACCAGTCGTCAACGACACTCCGTAGTTTCGCTCGTAGGTCAAGTGGGTTGCTGGCTACCTTATGTTCCAATTGTTGCAGCAGGGTCTCGGCTTCTCTCGTTAGTTTTTTCTTCGCTTCGCGCCCGCGCCTGAAGTAGCCAAGAATTGGACGGAATTCGGTCGTGAACGGTTTGACTAATTTCGAGCCCTTTGCGCCGATCAGTGCAAACGAAAGACCAGCAAACAAGGCAGCGCCAATTATCGATAACGTCATGTTCCACCAATCTGATACAAGTGCATTGGCCACCGATGTATACAGATTCTGATCGAGCGCCCGTATGCCGTACACAATTCCTGCGAATAGACCGAAGATAACTGCTGTACGAAGCAACAGCTCGATGCGGACTATCCAAATATCACCTATATCAGACCATAACTCTTGCCGAAGCTCTGCTTGGTGCTCAATGTTTCGCTCAAACACCGTTTCTGCGTCTACAGCCAGCTGCTCAGTGGCTTGCTCGAGACGATTATCAAGTATCGAGTTCCAACAAAACTCCGTTGGGCTAAAATTATCGCCAAAGGGACTGTCGGTCGGATCGAAATCATCCAGCGATTCGGCTTCTCGCCGCACTTTTTTTGTCTGCTTGGCACATGCTTCAATTGCGGTCTTGGCATCTTCCACCGCCGAGTCGATTTGGCGCCAGGCCGGAAAGTCTTCTACATCCAGCGTCGCTGCCCTAATCTCGACGTCTTCACTGTCGCCGAACAGGATAAGACCGTACTCAGCGAGAAGCTCTCTTGAGGTAGGCTGGGTGAGGTAGGCGACAAAAGAGGTCGCCGCGCTGTTATAGACCCTCAAGAACTGTCCCAATCCGCCCGACACCGACTGTTGCACTTCGGTGAACACGGATTTATCGGTGTCAAAGCGCATGAAAAACAGCTCGCTGCTTTGATCGGCCCGAATATTCTTCGCTACACTGGTCGCGCTGGCTCGATAATAGTTGGCAAGCTCCGCCATCGTTTGTTGGGAATCGTCAGTCGTCACCTTAACCACAATACGCCGAGCTTTTTCAGAGAGTTTTCGAATCGTGTCAATCGACGGTTTCCGAAGCGAGATCCCATAGATAGCTGCAATTTCCGACTTTAGAATTCGTTGAACACAGTCCTTCCAATCTCTCTCCAATTTTCGCGCGGTGCTATGCAGATCCTGCATTTGGCTTGTAAAGGATTCATAACGATCGAAAAGCAAAGCTTTGTCTGGCTCCGGCGCTGCCCAAACGCTTTGCTGCCCGGCAAGTGTTTGTTCATGTGCCACCAGCTTCTTGGTCGCCGTAGATATTGCATTCTGAACCGAGATAAGCTGTGATGAAATCGAGTTTTCTGCAGCATCAGCTCGCCGCCGAGCTTCGGTATACAGCGAGTCGAGATTCGACAGCCTGTTTGCCAGATGTCTGTCGAAAACATCGATAGAGTCTTGCGCGACGCTGGTCAGGTAATGAATCTGTGCCGAGAATATGCGCTCGCGCTGTGAGTCGTCTTCGGTGATTGGAATAATAATGGTCTTAAGTTGATCTATATTGTGATGATCAAGAGAGTCAACAAAACATACCGGTGTTGATTCAAGCAATGAGCTTGCCGTAGAAAACCGCGGGTCAGCTCCAATGCGACTTAGGCCTTCCACCCAGAAAGCATCTGCTCGATCCGAATCCCAATCGGTCGAATACTCACCTTGCCGATGAGTTAGGAAAGCCATCGACTTCGTGATAGCGAACACCTTAGGGACATTTGCGAGTTGATTTATGGCCTTGTGAAGAAGTGCAAAGTCTTTCTCCGTGTCGGCAAACGGTACCATGCCGTCAACAGTGATTATGATCACATGGCAGAGGTGCAAAAACCGTTCGGCAAGATCGTGTTCTGCCTCGGCATTCCCCAGTCCTGGTGTGTCCACAAGGACAATATTCTCGAGAAACCCAATGTCCGGACCATGAATTATGTTCACATCATTGATCGATGTGATCGGGTTTTTCTCCAATGTGGCGCGCGAATTCTGATGGCAAATTAAACTGATTGATGTGTCCGTCGGATGCGGACCGACAGCGCGTTTGTAGCCCGGTGTATCGAGGTTCCCGATTTCCAAAAGCGCATTAATTAGGCTGGATTTGCCAGCGGTGAAATGGCCTAACACGCCAACAAAGGCGGGGCCATGTCGAGATTGTCGAATATCGTTGATCGAATCCACAGCGTTTTGTAGCTGCTTCCACGCTCTAAGGCGCCCGGTGCGGTCAAATCCAATTTCTTCTGGGGAGATCGAATCTGGCTCTATCTCTAGAAACTGGCGATTTGTCGGCTCATCGACCAACGCGAACAGCGATGTAAGCTCATCGAATTTTTTCTCTTCTGTATTTGCCATTAAATGCGCCAGGTCCGGTCCGAACGGATGTTCTTGGCGTAGCGTCGGGCCTCTGTGAACTCTCGATCGAGCTCAATTTTCGCGAGCTGCTTTCCGGAAGCTGTTACGGAACGGAGCATGCCGAAAGTCTACAAGAAAACAGGCGTTTATGACGAGTGAGAAGCAAGATTATCGCTACTAGTATTTGTTGCGCCCGCTACTTGGTGAATATTGATCTAGCCGGTCCTTCGTACGCGTCGATGGCACGACGTGTTCAGAGTATCGCGCCTACTAAAAACGGCGATTTCGGCTCTCAGCTCGACCGGGCGATGAGGCGTCCGTGCCTACGAGATTCGTCAATTCGGGCATCAATCCAATCTGTTATTTCATTCTCGACCCAGCCAACGGACCGTGGCCCGAGGTTAATTTGCGACGGAAATTTGTCCTTGCTGATCAGGTCATAGACAGCTGACCGTGACAGACCAGTTCGGTCGATAACTTCGGGAAGCCGACATATTTTTAGGTTATTCATTGATCAATCCAAGGAAAGCGAATTACGTCTAGCGAATATATTTGAAAAGGGAAAGATTCGGGTCGAAAAGCCACACAAGTAATGACAGGGTTTCTGACAACGAAATTGATTCACGCTATGGCCATTGGAATTGGCCATATACTCGCTAAAAAGTGGCGAAATTCAAGAGCTGACAATGCGTTGAAGCTCGTCAGCCCACAATTGCATTGCCACAACACGCTCGTCCTCGTAGTCCGCTTGATTGTATACGGCCATCACCCCTGACATTTTGTGGTTCAGAATTTTCTCGACAACATGCGGACCGACGTTCATTTCATTTAGTCTGGTGGCGAACGTGCGCCTCAAATCGTGTGGAGTGAAAGAGCCGTGATGCCTTGTCTCCTGATTAAGCAGGCCGATCTCGTGGCGCGAGCACCAACGTTTTAAGTACGCCTGTACGGCTGTCTCAGACGTCGAGCCGAAGATCTTGTCTCGACCCCGAGGTACCGAGTTGATAATTTCTTGCGTTTGGCGTGATAGTGCGACCCAGTGATCACGGCTCGACTTGTTGTTTCTAGCTGGAATAAACCAGCGATCTGCGGTGACGTGCTGCCATCGTGCAAGCTGCGACTCTCGAATTCGTTGTCCCGTCAGAAGCAGAAAGCGAAATAGTTCGGTATACCGATTCGCCCACCACAAGAGGCGTATTTCATCATCAGTGAGTACACGCTCACGCGTTTTCTCGACACCGCCCACAACCTTCCTGGTTAATTCAGCGATTGGCGAGTAATTCAAGTAACCTACTTGAACGGCGTGCTTGAACACCTGCTTCAATATCTCCATCAGGCGATTCGCCGCAATATTGCCGTGATCGCTTGCATACTTTTTGAGCGTTTTGCGCACGATCAGTAGATCCACAACGTGGATATTCGTCGCTACGATGTGCGGATCGTCAGCGGTCAGTCTCCGGATGTACCCCGCCATCTGCTCAGGGCGCTTCCACAATCTCTCGTTTTGATCAAACCAATCGTTGAGTAAATCGGCGACGGTTAGGTTCTCGGCGGATTGGTTACCAAACCTATCCAGCTGTTTTCGGGCTGCGGCCAGGCTCATTTCAGGGAATCGACCTATGGTCGCGAACGACGCGACCTTGTTTCGTGTTCGACGGATCACCCACGATGCACTATTCTTCCGTTTGCGAAAATACAGTCCTCCGCCGTCCGCGGACATTGAATTGCCAGGGTTCTTTGCAAGGGAGCTGACCTTGCCTGCTGTTAACATTTGCCGCATGAAATCACGTTTGGGCTACAAGATGGGCTACAAGATTAGTCGGATACCTAGGTACTTTACAGGATATGTTGGGACCCGCGTGGAATTTAACATGAATAAAAACAATCATTT
>Ga0255054_10000017_pt1 | contig 70220 bp, 113 predicted proteins | sample JV7_2_23_MG_FD_188634 | JGI IMG/M metagenome (GOLD analysis project Ga0255054, IMG submission 188634) | Seawater microbial communities from Jervis Inlet, British Columbia, Canada - JV7_2_23 | ecosystem: Environmental > Aquatic > Marine > Inlet | place: Canada: British Columbia | collected... | reverse complement strand
ACACCCAACTCAGGTGGAAGAATAACAGGTGGAGAACCTTCTAGTAAACTATCCAATCGAAGTTCAGACGGATAGTCAAAAAGGCATGTATCATTAATGCCTTTTTGTTTCTCAACTCTTTTTTTTTGCTTTATACTTGTGCTTGAATATCTCCATATCCTGAGAATATCTCATCTTCTGGAACTCCATATTCTTTCAACAAACCTAATATCATCTCCTTTGTCATACCCGATAAAGGTGCCATATACTTAACTGGACTTGGACCAGCAATTGCAAATAGTTCATTCATCTTAACTACATATTCTTGATAACAATCTGGAAATAAGTTTAAGCGGTCTGAAAAATCAGCCCCATGCCATATTTCATTAATCCTTTTATTCTCTGCAACTCCTAGTGCAATGCCTGCAAACATTGTATTTCGACCAGGCACGTGCCATATACTAATCTCATCTGATCTACCAAATGTACCCTGCTCACCACCACCAGTTAGAGCACTTTCATATCCTAAACCAATAATCTGAACTGTATGATATGGAACCTTTAGTTTAGTTAGCTGTTTTGATGCAAATCCTAATTCCTCACTATGCAACTGACCATAATGAAGTAATAGACAATATGGTCGTCTGTGCATCCTAAGAGCAATCTCTAACATCAATCGACTATCTGCCCCACCGCTGTAAAGAATTAGTAAATCCCTTGTTTCCATATCACTGCTCCTTCTCAATCGTTAAGGTTACTTTCTTAGAACTGATATCCCCCAATACACTAATATTTTCTTTAAAAAGTTTGGAGAAATCAATACCAAATGCTTCTCTAATTTGACTTCCTATTTGACCGTGATAAATTCCTCCCCCTTCACAACATCCTTTAATTATTTCATCAATAGCCATTCGTAGATTAGACCCCAATTCCAATTCAACTTTCATAACGCTATCCCTTTCATTTTAAATATATGTTCCCTATTCCGAAAAATTTATCTCACATATTTCTTTGGTTAGTGACTCGTATCTATATATATTAATTACTGGATAGTTATTATTGTGCGTCGAAAATTTATATGAAGGGAGGTTAGATAATGCAAATGGCGCTCGACGTCCTTATGGTAGTTGGTTTTATTTTAACTCTAATAGTTCTGGCAATATTTGGTTTCTTAGCTGGAATAGTGATAGGAGGTATTGTAGGAGTAATTGCTGTTCCTGCGTATGGTTACAGAATAATTAAAACTTACTCAGGAGCAGAAGCAGAAGGGGAAGAAATAGTTTAACTTCTGAAAGGAGGATGTTACACATGGAACAGAATGAAAAAAGTCTTCATCTAGCCAAGGCAGAATTGCTGAAAGAAAGTGCAGCAATTGAGAGAAGATTTGTCGAGCAAGTTGTTACAGAGGAAGACAAAAGCAGGTTGGTTGAGATCAAAGAGGAGCTTATCAAAATCAATACCAAACTGGCCGAACTGACTCCCAAGAGGAGTATGTTCAGGAAAAAAGAGCACAAACCATCTGAATTTGTGCGTACCGTCAAGGTGCTTGCGCTCTCTCTTGTGACAATCATTGTGGTATTTATGGTAGGATGGATGTATCTCCTGCGTGATACTGGACCTGAGACAATCAAGAAAGCAGTCGACTACTGGTCACAACAACAGGTTGCTACACAGCAACTTACAAATGCACTCACCGAGAGACTCAAGGAAGTAAAAAATCCCTCAATGAAGGGAATGGTGGTTGTCACCGAAAAAGATGGATTCATCACCATATTTCCCGAATCCCTTCAGATCAACAGCATAGAAGCCGATGCTGGTACGGCTATGATGAATAAGGTCAGAAGTTGGGGTTATGATTCCATACTATTCGGAAAGGCTTACACTTCAATGAGCGGTCGAGTTTTCTGGACCGACTTCGAAGGAAAGAACGAAACCGATATGGAGATAATCATCAACAAAATGCGAGAAATGGGTATCAAAAATTGCTTCGCATTTATGAGTAATCCGGACGGCAGGACGTGGCCAGATCCTATCAAGAACTGGGCCCACGGAGAACTGAAAATTCAGCAAGTCGAGATCCGGCGTGCTGCAATACTCTGGAGAACAGGAGAAAAGAAGATTGTTTTCCATGCCGATAACATTACCGGTCAAATCAGAGGAGATAAAGTCAAGGTGAAAGTTGACAATCTTCCTATTGAACAGATCCAAGCGTATCATCTGGAACAAGAAAAACTCCAGAAGGAGAAGGAATTAGAGGAACTTGGTTACTTCAAGAGAGCCTATGGCTGGACTAAGCAAAAAGTTCAGTACGGTGTAGACTGGGTTCTTGAGAAAGTCGAATAACCCGCTGTTCACCTTCCCCTAATGAGGTACATGATTCATGTGTACCTCATTTTTTTGAGTTGTTCCATATATGCAAGTTCATATTGCATACTTTATCCATCGTTATTTTTTGTTGGACATTTTCCCTCGCTTGTTCTTTATATACATCATACTTGAACATTCCGTGTTGTATTTTAAGTTTTAGACTTTTATCATCAAATATGATAACTCCAGATTTTTTATAAAAGTTCAAAAGTCTAGCCTTTTTCCTCAACAATAAAGGAGTTCCAGACATCATTACTTCAGTTATAACGCGTGGACATCCATCAACTTCATTTGATGTTACTAGTCCAAAATAACTTGAGTTTAAATATTCATTTAAGATTGGTCTATCGACCCAACCAGCAAATTCAATGTTACTTACACCATACCTTTTGCACATTCTTTTACCATCTTCTGGTCTATTGCCCACATGAATTATATTCAATTGTTTGAGATGAGTTGATTTTGAAACTTCTTGTATAAAAAATTCTTGGCCCTTATGTCTTATCTGTGCGAAATTACAGATCCAACATAAGTTAAATTTTTTTGCAATTTCAATAGGTTTAAATATTTCACTATTGGCAGTCTTGTAAAATGGAACAGTTTTGTAACCATCCTTTCTGTCTTGCTCACTCTCTAAAAGTACTAAGTCATACTTACCACCGTGTTGAGGATAGACTCTCCTGCCTGCACCGAGATATAATTTCTTACCCAGATGACTAGGATTGACTTTTGTGATTTTGCAATACTCTGGAAAGCCTCCTCGAAAGAAGGATATCTTAGGTGGGTCATGGGTGAATACTTCACTAAAGTTGCTTACCCATCGCTGGATAAATTTTTTACCATCTACATCAAAAACAATATCTTCTAACTTCTGTCCTTTTGGATTCAACCTCCAAACGATAAAGTTGTCATATACTCGATTTCTTAAGAACCAAATACCCATTAACAAATAAAAATCGTGGCAGTTCTTTTCAAAGTTCTCTAAACTCTTATATTGATGGTAGTACTCTAATGGCCTCAAGTTTGTTCTGAATAACCAAAAGTTTTTACTCATTTACCATCCTTGCTAGAGTTCGGCCAATATGTGATCGACCCTGTTACTTATATTGTGATCTCTCACACACCTCTCTAATACATTTGTACCTATTTGTTCTAACTCGGACGGGTTACTGAGGTAATAATTTACTTGTTCCAAAAGATCATTATAGTTATTATAAGTAAGGACTTCTTTATCTTTCTCAAGGTGCATTAACACTTCAGGTCTGTGTTTAGTTATAACTGGAGTTCCACATGCACCAAACTCAAACATTCTGTGTGCTAATGGTGATATTTCATCCTGAATATCTAAACCTAGTTTTGTACTATTTATAGCAGCAAGAAAATCTTGACCCTCAATATGACCACGATTCATTGGATGTTTAGGCCAATTTTTACCGTATGCTACAACGACCCAACCAGTACCTTTTCTAAGTCTATTAACATAATCTATTCTCATCTTTTTATTTTTGAATCGAGAGTGGGTTCCTGTACCAATCATCACAACATCAGTCGTCTTTCGAAGATTGAGATTTTGATGATAAGAGAGATCACACGCAGTGGGATTATAAATACATTTCATCTTTTTTGAAACTTGTTCATATGTCTCAAAATGATTTGTTATATAAACATCGAATTGCTTATGAGCAACTACTCTGTATACTGGATCGCTAAAACCAAACCCTACAATTGGTATATCAATTTTCTTTCTAATTTTCTCCGAGAAAGATAGACCAGTGTGAACCATCCAAATCTGATCTGGTTTGTGATCAAATATCAACTCCTTTACATTGCCTATCAACCCTTTGTCAAGATAGACAACTTCGTGACCTCTGCGTTGAACCTCTTCATAAATTGAACGTTTAGTGCCCATGACATGCCAAGCATACCCGTCTGAAAAATATAGAATTTTCATATGCCTTTTCTCATTTCAGTTTTTGTCTAGAAAATCTAAGAGTTTATCTATTCTATTTGAGATGTTGTGATCTGTTTTGCACCTTTTCAGTGCGGCCAGTCCAATTTTTTTCAGAAGGTCTTCATGATCTAAATAATACTTTAATTTCTCTAACAATTCTTCATATGTCGTATAAGTTAGAATTTCTTTATCCTTTACAAAATGCATAAGTACTTCGGGTCTATCATAAGTAATATTTGGAACGCCACACGCAGCATATTCAAACATACGATGTGCTAATGGTCTCCAGTCTTCTTGTATATCTAATCCTATTCTACTTCGATTTATTACATTCAAAAACTGTTGTCCAACAATATATTTGGTGTCCCATCCACCTCCAAAAGTTTTTAGAGTATGACCTGGCAAATCTAGTCTTAATCTATCAGCAATTTCTTTTCGAAGATTTTTACTGTGAAAACTTGGATGTATCGCAATTCCGATCATAGACATATCAATATCTTTCTTTAAGTCTATTTTTTTGTGAAATCGAAAATCGCAAGCGGTAGGATTATAATGGATCGGAACTCCGTCTTTATGTTTTAAAAATGTTTCATAATGAGCAGTTATATATAAATCATAACTATCGTCAATAACTTCCACAGTGTGACCCTTCACCCCACCAAAATCAAAACCTACTATAGGAACTTTAATTCGTTTCTTAACTTTCGGACTTACTTTCAATCCAGTCCTGACCAAAAAGATAAAATCCGGATTCGTCAAATTGATTAAATTTAATATATTCCTTACTTCTTTAACATGCTTAAGAATTAATGTATGACCCCTACTTACAATCTCTTCAGCAATAGAATGCTTCGTGCCCATAACTTTCTTAGCATAACCATCTGTAAAGTATAAGATTTTCACTACTTCTCCTTCTTCTTTAAACTAAACATCCCTTCTGTGTACTCCCTAACTAAATCGGGAGTATTTAACTTAAAGTTTTCCATTTTAATAACTTCAAAATACGGACTTACTATTTTCTTGAGGTCCTCTATTGATGGTTCATACTTGTGCCACTTTGTTGCATCAGCCTTGGAAACTTTTCTAAATCCTGTGGTTGTCCCAACAAAAAGTCCACCAGATTTCAGTATTCTATATGACTCAGAAAATAGAGTACTCATCTCATCGCGTGTAATATGTTCAATTGCAGCAACGGACATTATAAGATCAATCGAATCAGTTTTAATATCTTCTAATTTGTACATTTCTGTCTGGAGCCAACTTATATTAACTGAGTCATTCACCCTTTTCGCATACTCAATCGCTTCACTACTATTGTCTATTCCAAATATATGTGAGCAATATAAAGATACATATTTAGTATTCCAACCTGTTCCACATCCAAGATCTACAATATTTTGAGACATCTTTAAATATGGGAGTACATATCTTAGTCTAGTCATCACACAACTATTCTTAAGAGCAGAGAATCCTTCATAGTTTTTTGGTATTCTTCTTTCTCCACCTTTCCAAACCAATTGCATAAGAACCCCCCTATTTGATCAATTTATAATTGTGATCTGAAAGTTTTACGAATCTGTTCTTTAATATAGACTGTCCTTTAGTCTTCCACTCCCTTATAGCCTGAGGTAGATGTCCTTTTTGTAAGTTAACTTTTAATGAAACGTGCAAGTGTATTATTCCGCCAACCTTTAACCAAGAAATAAAATACTTCAATAATGAAATCGGATCTGGTACGTGTTCAACAACATCCGCACAGATAACTATATTGAAATAATTCTTGGGTAATGTCTCCGGGAAATGATTAGAAATAATATGATGTTCAACTTCTAATTTACGAAGTTTATATCTTGATTCTGCAATATCCATCATCTTTTGAGAAATATCACAAATATGTACCTCACATCCAAGTTGGGCACAAGCTATTCCGTGAGTAGATGTTCCACAGCCATATTCTAATACTTTCTTTCCTTTAGTTTGATTGCGAATTAACTCAAACAAATCTTTTGGTCTGTTGCGTAAACTTGTTAAAGATAGGGTAGCAACATATGCATCAAACTTTTTACTTGAGCGATACAAGTCATAGAGTTTTTCACAATCAACTTTATCTTTTACAAAATATTCTTTTGGATCTTCTGTAATCCACCCAACTTGTTCTGTTTGTTTTACTACTTTATGTTTAAGAATTAAAGATATTTCATCTAATATTTCTTCATCAGTCATATCTAATATAAATTTGTCTTCTATCATCTCTACCCCGTATTCAATTTTCCAGTCGAATATATCCAATCTTTAAAGTATTGAGTTTCCTCGTTAAACTCATCTAAACTTCTATCCTTAATTTTAATCACATCTATTAATTCATTCTCTCCTGAAGAACCAAAGAAATAAAAGTTATAATCGTCTAAGTTTCTAGATAATATTTCGATTCCAAACTTATCTGGATTCTCCCATATCTCAGAACCAGGCAGTGGAACAAAACTAGTCACACAAATAATATCGTATGGAACCCGCTGTAACCATTCAATATTTCTTTTAACCGTCTCACTAGTTTGTCCAGGAGTTCTTATCATAAATAGAACTCTAGTTTTCATACCAACCTTATGAGCTATTTCCAATGCCTTAGCATTGTCTTCAGCAGTTGTGCCCTTCTTTAAGACCTTTAGAACATCATTATCAAAACTTTCAATTCCAAAGGAAACTTCCTGGCATCCTGCATCAAACATGGTTTTATACATCTCATAATCAATTGGTTTTGCTCGGGTTGAAATTCTCCAGGCTATATCCAGAGGACCTAAGTATTCACATAACTCAAGTACTCTATTTCTATTAGCAGTAAACATATCATCAGAAATTCTAAATTGTCTTATTCCATATTCTTGAATAACATGCTCTACTTCTTTTTTAACATTCTCAGGACCCCTATAACGAACTTTCTTGCTATATGTAAATTTTGGAGCAGAGCAGAAAGTACACTTAAATGGACATCCCCTAGAGGTTAGAAGGATTGTACTTCCCCCTTCTTTATACTCCTTATCATATGCAAAGATGTTTCCTCCCTGCTTATCTTTGAGTAAATCCCTTGATGGAAATGGAATCAAATCTAAATTCTCAATTATTTTTCCAGCATAGATTTTCTTTAATTCTCCCCTTTTCATATCCCTTAACATAGTCAAAAAAGTAATCTCTCCTTCACCTTTACAGATTGTACTTATAACAGTCCAATCAACAAATTCATCTGTATATGTGCCCGGTCCTCCCAATCCAACAATTGCGTTCGGAAATTTCTCTCTTATTAAGTGAGCAAATCTGTTCGCTTGGGGTAACTCTAGACTTGTTACAGATATTCCATAAAAGTCTGACTCATCAAGATCAGCAATTGCTTCATATGTAAGGTAGGATGAATAGCTTTTTATTTCAACTTCAAATCCGTGTTCTCTTACTGACGATGCTAAATACATAATACCTAAAGGAGCTTGAGCATCTGGCTGCTTTAGATATGGATGAGGTAAATATATCAAAGTAATTTTCATTCATAACTCCTCAAAATGGATGACTATTTAGAAGTCTATCTAAGTCTATCTCTATTTTATAATCTTTTATAATGTTTAATGGAGCATCAACACTCTGATAGGGAATTGTTGGAATATATGGTTTATATGGTTCAACTCCAACTGATAACAAATAATCTCTAAACTTAAAACCCTTTCCTTTTACCTTGTCTGATAGTTTAACCCACAGTGATGGAATTTCATATGCATCGGCCACAATTAAACCATGTAGGGAACTAGAGAGAATCGACCTACAAGATAGGATATCAGTAATGACTTTCTCAACAGGTTCATAGACATCTATAAATAGAACGTCTTCTCTCACACTTTGGAGTCTCACCCAATTATTTTTTTGGTCAACAAAATGTGGAACAATGCCCACTTTATATTTTTTCTCAACTTTGGGGTTAAATATGCGAGGCAATAGAAGTGCAGGATCGCCATAAATGTCTGGACATTCTATTCCTTGTTCCATCAAGAATTTCCTAGTCAGTGGACCCCTAACTGCATGAATTTTCTTTGGAAGGGTCAATTTGTTGTTCTGACTCATCAAACCTGATCCCCAAACTTCACACCACTTCATACCAATACCCAAATGATGAAGTATACTACCTACGGTCATATATACAATTTTTGTTGGAGAGGGGCTATTGAAAAATTTAACTTTCTTTCCTGATAGCTTCTGAACTATATAGGGTGACAGCTCGTCTCCAAAATTTCCATCTTTTCGTTGCCAAAATAGATTTATTTCTTTTTCCATGCCAAAAACGGTCCTTCCTCTGGAGTTGGTTTATTAAAACCTAGGGTCTGTCTCCATATTAATCCATTATCAATTGCAAGGGCAGACGAACCCGGAGTTCCATAAATAGCATAGTTCCACTTCATAATAAATTCTCTCATAAGTATATTGCCATATCTAAATTGTTTCTCAGGATTTTTAGTAGTTATCATCAATGGAACTGCCCTCTTAACAAAGCTTCCTCTTATGAGAACTGGATTCAAACCAAATTGTGCTTTTCTATCATCTGCAACATAAAATCCTTCTGGGTTATATCTGTATCTAGACCTGAACATCATAATTGCGCGTTTATTTGGAATAGGATGCTTTGGCATTCTAAGGCATGCGAGGTCTTGATGTCTTTCAAGAATACTAATCATATGATTTATACTGGTATCACGAGAAATTAACCAATCATCCTCAAGATGAAAAATCCACTCTGATCTAGCTTTTCTCCAAGTCCATATTACAGCAGCAGGAAATGATGGTTCATTAGGTACATTATAAATAACCTCGTCAAAATAATTTTCACAGACTTTTACCACTTCTTTTGGTTTTACATTCTCACCAACGGGATCAATGTTAATAATTAGTCGATACCTACTGCGGTCAGTCAAAAATTTCTCACAGAACGACTTAAGTGTTACATCGACTATACCAGGTCGAAGGACACTAGTCATTGTAACATCTATTTTCTTAGAGGTGCTCAGCATAGGGTTTTCCATATTTAGTGAATACTAATTTCAATTTATCCAATGGATGTGGATCTATGAATTGCTTCAATCGGGCAGGAACTTCTTGATTATGCCAGTAATCAATGACAAAACCCATATCAATAGTCCTGCCCCCTTTAGCCTTAATTATTCCAGAGTATATTCTTCCTAGCTCTCCTGCTCCCACTATCCAAAAGTCATATAAGTTGGCACGACCTTCAATAAGACTAACAACATTTGAGAAAGACTTTGCAAACTGTTTTTCATAATGACCAACAATCTCTATAACATCAATATTATAGTCAGGAAGTTTTTCCATCGCCTGCGGACAAGAAGTTATACAACATATTTTTTTGCCTTTCATTATTTCAAAAATAGTTTTCTTGCCTGGAAAAACAACACACATTAAATAGTTTACTTCTGGATTGCAATATTTGGCAGTATGAATATCAAATCCAGCACGACTATATAACTCCTTCCACATTTTCATTCTCGCTAAAGTCTTATCAGAAGCTTGAGTAAATCCCTTCTTATATTTACCCCAAAAATGTTTTGAGGAATAAACATCAAGACAATCTATATAGTCTGCTTCATTTGCATATCGTGCCCATAACTCAATAATATAATTGACACTATCGCCTGGTAGTCCTTCTTTTTTACATATTTCATACATCTGTTTGCTATCATGAAAATAGTATGAATGAATTAGTTTAACACCTCCATCCCCAAAACGTATTAAAGAAAATGGTCTCTTCTCCTCTATTGAATCCTCAAGGTCTTTTAGTATATCTGCCACTTTGTGTACTTTTAGGTTCATATTAGACTCTTTAGATAATCAATCATTAATTGCATATTAGTTTTCCGATCACCCAACTCCATAATCTTTAATCTCGCATTCTTCCCAAATCGCTGTAGCATATCACGTCTATTAATCATCTCATTAATACTATGGAAAAAAGACATAAAACTATCACCTGATACTTTTCCGGTCATTCCTTCTATCAAGTAATCTTGCATACCACTCATTTGTGTATCAGTTCCTAGAACTGGACATTCAGTCATCATTGCTTCTGCTGGAGGTAAATGTAAACCTTCAGACATGGTAGGAGCAATCCATAAATGTACTTTATTATAGAATTCATTTTTTTGCTGAAATGAAGGTAATCTAAGGTAATTATCAAGGAAGGGAAGGTTTGGTTTTGGTTCTGATCCAAACATCCATAACTTTATTTTTCCGGTCGTATATAACTGTTTTGCGGCATCAAGCACCCATTTTGTTCTCTTTCTCTCTCCGTGGACACCCTCACGATAAAGGGCACCTATGATAAGTTGCTTATCTTTATAGCTTCTAAGATTGAGAGGATACAGTTTTCCAAAATCATATCCTGGTCTAACTAGATGAGAGGGAGTTTGGTACTGCTCCAACTTCCTTTGTAGGCATAAACTATTAACTAATTTTATAGTTGGCGCATTAAGTACTCTAACGCAGATTTGATCATCCGGCATTTGCCAGTGCTCCCATGCTCTTATCCAATGTGCTTTAATTCCACACCTATCTGGTAATTTGAGGGTTGGACCTACAGTCTTATATCCAGTTGCAATAACCACATCTGCATCTGGACAGTCGGCTAGATCCTTTAATATTATGTGCTTAGCTTTCAATGGAAACCAAGTAAATTTATTTTTCATACTATCAATAACTTTTATATCATGACCCATGTCAACTAGAGTATTAGCCGAATGAATGATAGTTGATGACCCCCCATTATTACCCAGCCCACAATTGATTGAATTAAACAGAATTCTCATATTCGCTCCTTCGCTATATATTGTTATTTTGTTCTATTTGGATAATAAAACCTACTCTATATATATTAATATCTGAGATGGATTAATATGTTTGTAATATATTTTCTGCCAAAACAGAGGAGGATAATAAAATGAACAAACAATTTAATTTTGGAAAAGTCGTGAGACTTCTCTGCTGTTGTATGTTAGCTCTACTTACGATTTTATGGATCTTCGATAAAAATGATCTCTATGAGAAACCGCAATATGACACCAGCAATCACAACCATCAAGTTGGTGATTCTAATACCAAATCTAATGTAGGACCCGGCGGTTTTGTAGGACCCGGCGGTTTCGGAGTCTCAGATGCAGAGTGTGTAATAGAACCTGATTACGCAGAAGTCCTTGTTGAGTTTAGAGGTCTTGACCCGTCGAATGACATTATCTTGCTCACTAAAGAGATGTCAGATGAGATCAAGTCAAACTACAAACTGATAGGTTTTCTTTCAATAAGTGTTTACGGGAAATGTATGAAAGATATTCCTATGGATGAAATTCAAAAAGTGGCAGCAGAAAGGGCCATGCAAGCTGGAGCAAGTGCATTTGAGCAGGAAGGACTCATAGCTAAACACTATAAAGGCAGTACTACAATAGGAGGAACTCTTATGTACTCCCTTTATATAAGGAATGGACATGACCCCTCAGTAATCGAGTTGAAAAACTCAACAGTTACTGTTCCTTGTGAAATGGTAGTAAGATCTACACTTCTTGATAAGGAAGAGAAATTCGAAAAGACCCCGAACGTTTACCTGGCTCCAGAGGAACAAGAAGACTTCATAAGAAGGAACTTCAGTATGATTGGTTATATCAGTGTATCGGTCATAGGTGATTGTGTCGAGGATACTGAGGTCCAAGACACATACGATGTAGCAAAGCAAGAGGCAATGAAAATAGGAGCTGATGTGATCACCATTCCTAAGTATGGAGATTCTTCCGATGAGGATAAAACGTTTTTCTTCTACTGGTGTTATAAGAAGCGAGAGAGGTCTCCATTTAAACCATATCATGCTGAACCATATAAGGACGACGATTATTATGAAATAAACAAAAATCGAAAATGGAAAATTTAAGAGAGGAGAATGTTATGAGAGGAAAGAAAATAGTCACGATTTACTACGTGATAGTTCTTGCCTTGGGAATAACTAGCCTCATGCTCATCCGACCAGAAAAACCTCCGGAACCCCTCTGTAACTTCAAATTTAAGTATCGAGGCGAGAAATTTGAACCAACAGATAAATTACAATATCTATCTGCACATAACTACTTCAAAGTTAATATTGATGATCTAGAATTGATAGGGTTTCTACTTCTAGACGCAAAGTCCAAATGTACTCCCGAAGATTTCTTCATTGCTGTATCAGAGGAAGCACAGAAGGTGGGAGCAGATTGGATTCACTTAACTCATGTCGAAAGATCCATAGTGCAACAAACCTATGGATGGGCAATTGGTGGAGCTGCTTTTGTAGATTCAAAAACAATGATTGACAAACGCTTCATCTACTCCTTCGTACTCTATAGAAACAAGGAGGTGTCAGAATGGCAGAAAGAGTCCGGGAACTAAAAATTGAAGTCATAGTGGACACAAACAAAACAACCCATATGAGGACCTTCGACATAATGGACTACGATTCCTTAGACGAACTTTTTGAGAAAGCGAAAGAGTATACAGAGGAGGTTCTACCAAAATAATCAAGGAGGAGCAAAGTGACACAATTAAATCTTGAAACCTGTCCGGGATTCGAAGTAATTCCAGTTGGACCAACAGGTGGTACCAGACTCAAGTGTCCAGAATGCTCCAAGATATACCACACGACGGTACAGAATGGAAAGTTGAATAAGCAATTGAAAATCACTTGTACTGAGTGTGGTGGATATTGGAATGCAGTTCTCTGTACTAGATCCTGGTTTAGAAAGTGTGTAAGTCTCCCCGGTTCATGGAAGAGCACTCTCGGCGTTGAGTGTGGAATGATTGTCGAGAACTTGTCTAAAACTGGAATTAGATTCCTGTCAAGCAGGGACGTAGAATTACATGAGGAGCAAAACATCAAAGTATCGTTTGTACTTAACAATGGCCAACTGGTCTGGATAAACGAATGGGTACGAGTTGTGAGAATTGAAGACAGAGTAGTTGCGGTGGAGTTCATAAATCCAAGCGAACACGCCCAGAAGGTCATAGGGTTCTACTTAATGAACTGAGAGGAGGATATTACATGGACAAAAAACTCTTAGGATTTGTCATATCTCTTGTGTTAATGTTTACTGTCACTTACAAATTCTGGTTGCCTAATGAGGGAAGAACTGCAGCTGATTCGGAATTTAAGGTGATAATAATGACTGCAAATGTTCCCCATGTCAGGGTCTCAGAAGAAGAAACGTTTGTCTACTGTTATATGGAAGACCCAGGCGACAGTGTTTATCACAAGAGCCTTTGGATGATTCTCCCATCTCAAAGTGTAATGCAGATACGGGCTCTCAGTCAACAAGAGATTATGGGACTTCAACGTCAAAAACAGCAACCACAATCACCACTTCAATGAAAGGGGGTACCATGAAAAAGAAATTCAACAAGAATCCATTTATGTTCGTCTACAACTTCATGTGTGCTCAAACCGCTCTCAATGTTCTCTTTGGGGCGATGATAATAATTCTGATCTTGACACTGACAAGCATGAGAGAGAAGATGATACTCATGCTACAACACAATAACAATATTTCTCCTTCCGTCACCACAAATGAGCTGTATAAAGATATAAATGCTCTGAAAGTTCAGGCGAACATCCTTGAAGCAATGCAACAACGAATAATTGTCAACAGTCCAGAACTCTACGAAAAGTACGATCAGATGTTCGGTGAGGTTGAAGCGGTGATAATAGAAAATCTTATTAATGGAAAAGCAGATAAACTCGAAAAGGAGAAGAAACTTAAGAGAGGAGAACTAAGGTTGGACTTAGACCGCTTAGGGGAGTATCCAATATGAATGAGAACAAAATACTAGAGACATTTCGGTATCCAGTAAAAACGGCCAGGTATTTAAAATCAATTAAAACAGCCTTGTATCTAAGAGGTATTGACACACATAGTTTGATTAAACAAGGCCGATGCCTGAGCTGCTTAGATAATATCACCCTCGATCAATTCCAAAATGAAATCGAAACCGAGAAATTTCGAAAGACTGGCCTCTGTGCTAAGTGCATCAGAGAGCTTAGTCAGAATATCGAAGGAGGTCGATAATTATGGAATCTCTCGTAGCATTGATTGCTGGTTTCGCATTAGGTTCCTTCATATTTGCCAGTCTCTATGATCGCAGAGTAATGGGTCAGAAAGAGATAATAGTTTCTGTGATCTTCAGAGTTGACGATGCAAAACTTTGTGGAAACTGTAGTGCAGTATATGATGCAATGGAACATCGTTGCTGTCCAAAGTGTACGTCAACAATGGGAATGTTCGTGATCAACACTATTAAGAGTGACGATCCGAAGGTTGGACTGGTGAAGCAACATTTGAAGGATATGCGAGAAGGAAAATTCAGAACAACTCCAAAACCCGATAAGATCGTCGAGCTAGATATTGTGAGAGAAGAAAAGATATCAGCTTCTAATCTTTCATAAAAGGGAGTAAAGTTCTGAGAAATTGGGAGGCATCAGCTTCCCTTTTTTTGTCTAATTAGTTATAGAGTCCGGAGAACCAGTCACAATCACACCTGTTATACAACCAGAAAATACATCTCCAATTCTGCACTGACCTCTACTATTAGTAATCATATTTGGAGAACCAGATACCATTACTGAAACATGACCACAGGTTCCTAAAAATATATCTCCAATTCTTGCAGTTGGTAAATTATTTGTGAGTTTGTCAGGAGACCCAGTAATAATCATACCAGTCTTTCTTCTACACTTTGGATCGCTATGACAGCAACAAGTACCAACTCCAATTGATGAAAGAAATGCTGTCCCGGGCATTATCTTCTCCTACCATGCTGTTAATATGGCACCAGCTTCAGTCTTAAGAGTATCCATCCTAGTTTGCAGACCTAAAGTCTGTTTTGTCTCCGCTACTGATAATTCATAAATCTCAGACGGATTAGTTGTTATTTGTTTTGCATTATCAACTGCAGTGAAAGTGTCATTAGCATATGTATTATATGTATCCATTGAAGGTCCAAGGTCATAGAAGTTTCCAAACATCTGTGCTCCACAACTCATCCATTCTCCAATAAAACCTAGAGCATTAATAACATCACCGAAAAATGCTGCAGCATCATCTACAAACTGCTCTGCCGCATCCATAAGACTTCCACGACCATCTGTTATAGAAGTTAGGTCATCAAACAGATCTCTTACCCAAGCTTCTACGGCTGGTATACTACAATCAATAGGACTCGTTTGAGCCAACATATCATCTAGTTGATCATCAATTGGACTATATATATCACCACTCTGCATTTTCTCAAATATGTCATATTTATCAGTTATTAAGTCATCAGCTTCTTGATCGAAGTATGCTCTAGATGCACAGTTTATTCCATACTGTTCAAGCAGAGCGCTTATTTCAGCACTAATCATACCAATAGCTTGATTATACATTCCAGTCACATTTGCTGCAACTACAGCAAGTTGTGTACCGATGTCTGGAAACAGAGTAATACAATCATTATACTTTACCTGCACATCTGCTATCTTAACATTAGTACCTGCATAAACAGAATCAAGCGGAAGTGCCATCTCCTTCTCCCTTTAGATTTGCTATGTTTTGCTTTAACTGTTGAATCTCATCTGTTTGCTTCTCTGCTTCCCGATTCAACCTCTCAATCTCGTTTATCAACCCACTTACAAGCATAATTCCTTCACCAAGATTTATGTCACCTCCATACGAACCTTTCATTCGATGTTCTTCAAATTGACGAAGTAATGCATCAACCTTCTTCCTGTTTGTAATCAACCAAACATTCTCATTCACTACATTCATTTTTTCACTCCTTCTTTGAGTTTCCTTTTCAGAATTTTCGTCATGTCTTTGATCACTCTTTCGGGTGGAGTCTTATAAAGCCTATCGGTTATGAAATTAACTTTTGTATTAAAGACATTATAAGTTTTCTTATGTGCTTGTGGTTCATTCCCCCATTGTAAAACTTCAATTTTCAATATCATACCAACATTTGGTATAGCGGATTGAGATCCAACCACTAATACAGACTTCTTTACTGTCTCAAGTGTAAGACCAATAAGAGAACTATTGGCATGATCTTCAATACTATTAATATCAAAAAATCTCTGTTTCTCGTCCGGGACATATTCAGGTTCCTTTCCACAGATCACAAAATGAAAATTATTCATTAACCAACTATTCGTAGAAATCATATTATAAAACTTCTGCCAATGCGGCCAGTTTCGCTTGAAACCCTTTCTAAGTCTCGGTCCCAGCACGACAATCGGTTTGTCATTAGGTACATATTTACCAACTAAAACTCTATTAGCTTTTCTTGGTCGATAATCATAAAGCATAAGTTTTTGTGGATATTGACTCTTGGTCAAATAAGCTGGTTTGGTAACTTTTGGATATATGTGTTCTATAATCTTATATTTATTAGAAAACTGTTTACGAAAAGACTCAGCAAATTTATTGTAGGTTTTAGCTGAAAATCCTATTGCCCGAAAACACTCAGGTTTATACTTAATATAATCATCTTTAAGTCTTAGAGGCACGAGAGTATCTGCCCAAATTCCATACAGGTCAAATCTCTCAGGCCTCGTAAAGACGATAAACTTTATATTTTGTCCTTTATATTTTTTTGTCTTCATATAGGGAAGCATAGGAGCAAACCTCAACAACTCCCACCCCATTTCCCCAACGAAAGGACCCATTAAAACTGCTTTCTGCATCACCAACCTCGTTGAACTTTGGGATCCGTAGTAACTTTTTTGTAGAATTCATCAAATGACATTCTTTGAATTACTTCTTCATTTTTCTTAAACTTTATTGCTTCCATGCTCTTCTTGTTGTCTTTCTGTCTCGTTAGAATGTTGCACACAGAACCAGCAAACGGACCACAGTGGTAAGCAAGTTTTTTCCTTATACCTAAGATATACTCTTTGCCATTAGTCTTTCTATTCATCAACGCCCAATACATTTGATCGTGACGTTTGTTGTGACCGACTAATTGTTTAATATCTAGATAGCCAACATCTCTAAAAAAGTTTGGTCTGACAGTCCAAAGTCCGGACCCACCCAACTTTCCCAACGCAGCAGTATTTCCTGCAATTTTACTTTTTATATTTTTTCTCTGCTTTATACCCCCCGGTAATTGACCAATTACTTTTATATCTCTCAATTTTTTACTATTAACAAACTTCCAGCCCTCATAGAAAACCTGATCCCATCCAGGAACAACAATAACATCGTTATCGAGAAAGACTAAATAATGATAGCTATCTTTAGCAGGGTCTTGTTCATGTGCTAAACCAAAAGCATTCAGAGCAGACGCTTTACTAAATGCCTTATATGTACTAGCATCAGTATTAAATGTAATCTGTGTAACTAATCCCTGCTTATAAAGATTATATGCATATTCAAAATGTTCTTTTAATAGATGATTAGATGAGTTATTATATAAGTACAACTGATGAGGGATTTTTGAATGTTTCTTAATTGCTGCTACACACATTTTAGTAATTGCTAGTCGGTTACGAATCGTGACTGCAATTTTAATCATTGTATAACTCCTCAATTTTTTCAGTAAGTTCATCTAAATTTATTTTTTCGTAGCACTTTGGAGTTCCATCCAATGCAGAATTTGGACAAGGTTTATGACCATGTAAAAAGCATGGAGCACAATGAAGTTCAGCATTTATCCAACGAGCTTTTGGATATGTACTAAGTCTTATCTCTCCAGGAAAAGGACCATATAATCCAAATCCCTTAACATCCAAAGCAGCAGCAAGGTGCATCATAGCAGTATCAGTAGATAGTGCCAGTTTTGCCAATGAAGTCAGAGCAATTGTATAGTCTAAACTTTTTGAATGATGTGCGAAATTGAATACAAGATCTTTATCCTTAACAAACTTTTCAATTAAAAAGTCTATCTCTTTTGCATAATGTGGTGCGTCGGTGATTATTACTACATGATCATTCTTAGTCAAACGATTAATTATATCTCCCCAAAGTCCAAGTCTAGGTGATCTTATAGGAGAACTTGCCCTTAACTGAATAATGATAAAGTCAATTCCCTCAAGATTCCATTCCTCTAATATTTCCTTACATTCCTCAACTTTATCTTGTTTAACAGGTTGCACAGGTAGAAGTTTCTCTTTTGGGAGATCTAAACCTAACCACCTAGTGAATAGTTCATATGCATTAGTAGTGTGTGCTTCTTTACACCTTTCAATAACACCTTCAAACACCGCATGATAATCAGACCGAACTAAATACTGAAATGGAAAGGGAAGATCGAGAAGTTTGTCAACAGATGGCCAATCCTCAACCATTGCTTGATACTGAGGTCCACAGGCTAAAATAATCTCACACGTTGGATATAATTCCTTGAGATAGTTTAGATTTGGTTGGATAAATAAAAGATCTCCAATTCCCCCGGTTCTCCATATCATAAGGGTTTCATCTTCAAGGTCATTACCTATGTACGGATTATATATATTCTTAAATTTTACTCTGGCAGGTCTTAGTATTTTCGCCTTCAGTTTTGGTTCGTATTTCAATTGTTCATATACACCTAATCCCATTACATATCTATTTTTCTTTTTTACTGTTTGTTGCTTAAACTTGTTCTGAATAAAGTTGGCAGTTTTTAAACACTCTGCAATCACAATATTCGGAGGATCAGATCGTAGTTCTTCTATCTTATCCACCAACTTTATTGACTCGTCGGTAAGACCAAACCTTCTCAATTCAAGAGGAGTTATCTCTTTCGCTATCGGCTGTCTCGAATACTTTGCCTTCTTCACTTTTTAAAACCCTTTCGATAATTCGATTACTTGCCGCCTACGAATCCCTGCATGATTCCAACGATAGTATTCTTGTCACCTTCTTTCCCTTGATTCTTCGCAATTTCCTTCGCTTTATTCAACATTCCACTCAACTTCTTTTCGTCAGTCAAACCCTTTTTCCTTAGATCATCGAAGTAATCTTTAAAGTCAGCAGGGCCAAGATCAGCCTCAGTAAGAGCGCCACTCTCTTCTCCACCAACCTCTGTCTCGACCTCTTTCTTCAATTTAACTATATCTTGATCGACTTCTCCCGAATCAAGTTCATTCTCAACTTTCTCGGGTGATTGAGCAGGCTCTAGGTTATCTTGCTCTTTTGCAATTTCTTCCTTCCTTTGTTCCTTCTCTTTTGGAACTGGAGAAAGTTTACCTTCCTCATCACCGACATCTGTGCCGGTCACAGTTTCAACTTCTTGACCACCATCTCCCTCATCAAGTATATGGTCAACCAAATTCTCAGCTTCCTTGACTTTCTGAAGTTTTCCATCAAGAAGAAGATCAACTATCTTATCTGATTTCATTGTAATTGCCTCCTATGTTTTTTATTTTGTTCCTGAAAAATCAGCAAGCGTTAACACTAACAATCCATTTGCAACTGCAGTAAGTGGATTTCTTGCTCGCCTAACTTCGCTTACTCCGAACGGTAAATTGTGTTGTGATATTGTAGACTTAAACAGTTCCAAAAATCCATCTGGCATTGAAGTTCCACCAGATACAATAACCGGCAACTTTTCATCAACTTCAATATCAACCTTTTCATCAAACTCATTAATTATTTTCTTTATTGTATAATTTATAAGGGCTGAATAATAATATTCTAATGCTTCCATAACTCGTCTTATTTTTTTGTCCCCCTCGCCCATAAATCCCTTAGCTAAATCTAATCTTCTCTCTTTTATTGAGGTTACCCTATTTGGTACTAAACTAAGAGATTCAGCTACAGAGTTATCAACATAATCTCCACTCCTAGAAGTCGAGAATTTTAGAACTTCTACTCCCTTATACATTATCGCAACATTACACATTCCTGCCCCAAATGATATTCCAACTCCCGAGAATCTCTCTTTACTACACTCGGAATAAATAATTGCTGCCCCTTCATTGACAGGACGATGATTAACACCAAGTGCCCCGAGTATCCTACCAAACACCCTAGTATGATAAACGACTGATCTGGTTTCATCAATCGCTTCGGCAGGAATACTATAAGCACAATATACGTCCCTATCTTTTATATTACCAACTAAGTCTCTAATTATTAATGTAAGAACATCAATTGCAGATATCTCTTTTGGGGAAATCAGACCCTTCTCCATTGGACGAGAAACTGCTTGACCAAATATATTTGCAAACTTAAATGCATCTTCTCCAATAATAAATACATCTCCATCATCTGATTTTACATAACTAATATTTGATAATTCAGACATTGAAACAGATTCATCGCTGATTGGCAGAAAGACATTTCTGGTAATCCTAATTTGATCTGCGTCATTTCTAGCACAGCAAATGTTCATTGTTCCGCAGTCAAGTCCAATAAATAATCTCTTATCTTTCTTCTTCTTTACTGGTGGGGGTTCAGGTGGAGACGGGGGTGCTACTTCAGGCTCTACTATCTCTTTCTTTTCTTCATCACTCATCTAGCTATCTCCTTTTAGTTTTCTCAACTCCTCTGCTGCAGCTGTAACGTCTTCACCTTCTTCAGTTCTGTACTCTAAATCAACCTCTTTTAGATCACTAACATCAATCTCGGGGATGAACTCTTCTACATCGGGTTCATCAAATTTTTCTTCTACCAATCTGTCTAAAGTTTGCACAGCAGAATGATAATGATGTTCTACCGTTGGATCCTTGCCCAACATTTGTTGCATCATTTTGTATATTGCATCTACCTTTTCCGCTAATGGATTCTTCTGTGGTTTTCTCTTTAGTGGTTTAACTTCTGAAAGTGGTTCTCCAATAATTTCATACTCTGTTATTCCATACCGCTTTAACTCCAGTCTGAGGACATTTAGGTCCGTCCTTCTTATATCGACCTCAGCAGGGGTTCTAAAAGGTTTTAGTCCTGTCAAGGTCAAAAAGTAACCCGCTTTCTTAATAATAAGTATCATATTTTTCCTAAGTAGCTATTCATTGATTCTTCAATAGTTTCAACTTCAATCTTATTCTCTGGATAATTAACCATTTTGTGATCATAGTCAAATGCTTTTAAAAGAGTCTTCTTCATTTCTCCAGCATTGACCATTAATTCAACTTCTCCAGCGGTTTTTACCCATCTATATTCTTGATGTTCTTTCGATAATTTAATTGGTTGTTTAGGATCCTTCAATCGACAAAGATAATTAAATTGTGTTGACTTGCGCTTTCCTCTATCGGCCAAATACTCGAACTCACCTATAAACTTAATAGGAATAACATCAAGTCCAGTCTCCTCTTTAACTTCTCTTTTTAGACAGGGATATATCTTTTCATTTGATCCTCTGTCACATTTCCCACGCGGAAATTCCCATGCACTAGGCCAATGATCATCCGCTGCTCGCTGAATTAATAGTACCTGTCTTTCCGCATTCTCATCTAACCTTACTATCACTCCGGCGGCAACATTCACTTCATACTCAATCTTATCTGCTTGACCTATAACTAAACTCTCAAGATAATCATTAAGGATTCTCATAAGTTACCTCGTAAATGTATAGCTCAATTACATCGCCCTCATTGAGGGCAACTATTGGAATTTTAATAACTAATTTTGTACCACCCTCAGTAAGTTCATAGTGATCCCAGTAATCTAACTGACCGGCGTACGAATTTACAATCAATCGTTTTTCATCCGTTATTGTCTCTGGCATATCAATTGTAATATCTGCTGTTGAATCGGCCTCAGCAGATGTAACCACATGAAAGTATCTAGTCTTGAAAATAAAATCTTTTTCTTCTACTATATCTACTTGTTCTTGAAGTAGAGAAAGATCAATGGTTGAAGATGCAGTTGAATCAAGTCCCCAGTCCCATTCAGTTCTCCAATATTGTCTAGCGGCTGGATTATTGTATTCTGGGTAATCGGTGTAGACAGACCCATATCTTAATTCATATTCAATATTCTCAAGCAAGTAATCAGACTTAATAACTAAAAATGTTGGCAGTTCAATTTCATATCCTATTTGGGCTGATAATCTCCAATCAGCAAGTTTGTCTCCTCCATATTTTGTACTGGCATCACTTATTGAATTTAGTTTATACCATGGTCTAATATTGCACGGAACTACAAGTTCAGTTCGTGCTGTACTCTTAACCAGTTCTGGATTTGCATTAGCAGATTCCCAATTCAAATTATATGACTGTCCAGTAACTGGATTATGGTATCTGTAATTAACTAACTCTTCCGGGAGAATTATAAAACTATGAAACCATTTTGGATAGATTATTCTCTCCATTCCTCCAAATATAAGAAGAAAGAGAGTTCTAACATCACAATACTCATAGAAGGAATTCAAGAGCATTATTAACTCAAACTCCCCAGCTATCCTTGTGAAAGCAGGAGTTATTAAAACATTTTCATCTTGATAAATTGGATCAAATAATTTATCTACCAAACCAGGAGCAAGGTTAGGAAATCTCCAATATTGTTTCCCTCCATAGTCGGAGACATTCCAATCACCTGCCGGATTCAAAATAAGAGCGGGAAGGTTTGGTTTGTCCGTTTCTCTTCCTTCCGCAATACATTTCTCAATATACTCAACGCCCTTGTCATATGTTCCAATGGTTACCCATTCAAATCTAGGCCATACGTGTTTCGAAAAGTAGTCAGCACTACTACTAAAGAAGTGGGCATAAACATTGTGTATGAACGTATACTCATATCTGTCTGGTTTGGTAGGCATTATTCATCCTCTAGTTTTATTACCTCATCTGGTGGGAACTTTGATTCTGTTCCCAATTTGCCTCCAGTCTTAAAATCTTCGTGAAATTCATTTATCATTTCGAGTGCCGATGTTGTAGCAATTTGAATTCCGGTTGTTCTCACAATTTTCTTACTAAAACGCCTTACAATGTTTTGCCTTTCGGCCAAAAGAAAAATCATTTCTGACTGAAAGGCGCTAAGAGTAAAACCATATATCATCAACTGATCAAAAAAAGTTTTATCTCCAGTATTCACTTTTGAAAGAACCATTGTTTCATTTAAGATAAAGTTTATTTCCGAATAATACTCATCTCGAATTGAATCAAATTGATTTAGTATATCTAAATTTTCTCCACGATAATTATGTAATTTCAAAAAGGTTTCACAGAATTTTGATGATTCGATATTCTTAAACATATTTATCTTCACACCATGGACACTTCTGTCTCCCCTCGGAAAATCAGAATCAACCTTAAAGAGCAAGAAAGTAGACTTCTTATTGAAGTATACTCCTATGTCATAGTACCCATCGAGAAACGGCAATCTCATAGTAAAACAACGATCAAGTTGTTTCCCTAAAGTTAAACCCATTCACATTTCTCCTAGTCAAAACTTATACTTTCTAATACATCACCAAAATCAACAACAGGTTCTTCTTTCACAACTTCTTCTTTCACAACTTCTTCTGTCTGTTCAGCCTTATATTTATCAAGAATATCTCTTTTTGTCATAGTACATTCTTCGTGAACATATGTAGTAAAATCACTTCGCTTCATATTTCGTTTACTTCCATCTAAATCATTATGATGATATAACGCTCGTATATATCGCTCATCTAAATCTTCTAAATTAATAGGCGGACTATTAAACGGAAAATCATTATCTCCCAACACCTCAAAGTATTGAATGAGGGGTTTCTTATGTCCTTTTGGAAGATCCCCTTTATACTTATTGAAATACCAATGTAAGGTAGAATTATATTTCGTTTTCTCAACTATCTTTTTTACTTCCTTTGGTGCTTTAAGTACGTCAAATACCTCAGGGGGTACACTCGCATCAATCATCTGATTTAATTGAGCTAAATCTATTTCATGTACATTTAATTCCTTAACAAAATGTAAAACATTAATCTTTACTATTTCATTTGTAATTTGTTCTAAACTGATATTATTCATAGAGGGTACCAGTAATCTATCCTCAAAAAGTTGATCATGTAACTTATCAACGTAATATTCAGCAGGCAAAACTTTTTCAATCAACAGGTCAAGGAAACCCTGTATATCTTGTTCAGTTACAGGAGTACAAGAATTATCCTGCAAAAGTGATTGATATTGTTTGAAAAATCCGGCCTTCTCATAATCACGAAATCTGGTTGTCACACAATTCTTAACTACACTACCCTCTTTGCCCGTCAAGAAACTAAAGCACAAAATATCAGTAAAGCATCTATGTGCATAATAGAATAGTGATTTGTTATCTTGACTATCCCCAATTTTCTGACCAAGTTTCTGTGACAGACTTTTTACATATGAACTTATAGTCAAGAGATCATAGGCCATTTCAACATTCAGAGTATCAACTTTAGTTGAATCGGGCTTATATTTGATTGGTGGAGTTGAAACTGGAACCGGTGCCTTGTCTCTGGCATATAATTTGAATGTAGCTAGATATTGGAACCTTGAAATATATATTGCAGATTTATAATCTTTTTCTGATATACCCGGCAGAGGTTCAAATTCTTCTGGTCTGGTGATTGAACCAATAACCCTATCAATGAAAACTTTTGTTGAATTGTATTCACCAGATACTGCTGCTAGCAACTTTTCATAATTCGCCATATCCAATTTCAAAACATCTCGAATAAATTCACTGGTAATCTCTGGCGGAACCTCTACTTGTTCTGCCTCTACCTTCTTCTCCTCTGGAAGTTGTGTCTCCAACAATTCTTCATCTTTTATGAATTCTTCTAATAATGATTGATCCTCTGATCTTCCCATTGGAGTTTCAACTTCTAATGATGGCAAATCTGATGGAGTAGCTGAAAGTGCGGAAGGTAATGTTCGAATTGCTCTTTCCATAGTTGATATATTTCCAATCATAATATGAATAGACATTTGATCTTTCAACTCTTTTCTAAGGGAAAAGTAATTATAATAAAAAGTTGAGAATATATGAACCACCGCCTTAAAATCTTCTAGCGGAATGACTATCTGACCATAATCAGTATCAGTATGAGCAATACTTATTAAAAGGCAATCAACCCCTGACGCTGCTTGTTTGAATTTAAACTCTAAATACTTGGGTCCATATTTATTTGAAATGACAGACTCATTCTTTAAAGCGGCTTGATAATCTGCTGAAGCTTCTTTGAATGAGTTGAATATCTTCCTGACATCCTGAAGGTATAGATTACAATTCCTCCTTGATCTATCTGAATCTGAAGTAATTGAAATATTCAATGTTAATTGAGAGAAGTATTTGTAGTCTTTAGTATTGATTGAAGTAGATATCTCCATTGTTGATGCTGAACCATATTCTACATCTTTGTATTGAAATTCTCTTTGATTAATCCATTCAGTCTTTTCACTGTTGTACATTTCGTTGATCTCCTTTTTAGGTCTCATAGATCTATGAGTCCTTGTTTGTTTTTATTCTATAATAATATATAAGCTATCTGGGGTAAGCACCACCCGACCCCTAAGGAAAGGGTGGGGTGATACCCTATTCTATAATTATATAATTCTGTTAATTCTATAACTCTTTTATAGGACTGAAAGTTATTAAAATTATTAATAAATTAGATTCGGTTGATCAAGAAACGATCTTTTTAAATTCATATATTTCTTTATATTCAAATTTATGATATTAGTATTAACTGACTTTTCTTACATTTTAACATTGAAAAAAGTGAACCAATGTCTAGTGCCAGCAGCCTTAAAATCTTTTATTAGTTTCGCTTTCTTTAATTCTTTAAGGCTTTTGGTTGTTATGGTCTTCACTTGTGCATAATCTTTATAGTTGTGCAACTGGGCTCCTTTTACATCAGTTAAGGAGATTTTTATAGTTTTGACCATACCTCTTTTATGACTTATAAACTTTCTGAAAAGATTTTGACTATCTCTAGATAAGTTATAAAGTTCCTCCGGAATCCAATCATAGTTTAAAAATGCAATATTTCTGAACATTAAATAACCAAGCATAGAGTTACTAATATCAAAACAATATTTTCTCTCGAGTATTTTTCCGTGATTTGTCTCTCTAACTGGTTGACATTCAAATGAGAATATAGGATCGTTTACATCTATTGGGACAAAGTAAAATTCATCTGTTTGATCATCGTAGACTTTAGTATTGTATATTAACTTAAATATACATTTGGATGTTTCTAATATCATCTTATATAAGGCATTTGATCCATATTTTGCTAAGAAAGGAAATCTAATTTTTAACTTACCTTCAGTTATCCAGTTAGAGTTTTTATTTCTGTTGGAACCATTGTTCATTGAAAGTTGTAGATATTCGAGAGTTCCTTTATTTTTGTAAGATTCAATATTAATATCCTCTCTAGTTTTTGGTAGTCTGCGTTTATCTGCGTTGTTCTCAGCGATCAGATAAAGTACAATATCAGTCACCATAAAGTTTTTTTCAGTCCAGTAATTATGTACTTCGCATATTTCACTATGCTTGTAAGGAAGTACAATTTTTCCTCTTCTTACATTGGGTACGGGGGGTACTATCTTGTTGAAACTTCTTTCGCTTACTATTATCATTTTACTGTCCCTCCTTTTCAAACCAATTCTATTGTTTATTTGTTACTCTATTCCAAAAAATTATCTCAATCAATAGAAATGTTCTTAATTTTTAAACTTCGGATTCACTATATATATTAATTTATGAATAGTAGAGTTGTTGATTTTTTAATTGAGAGGAGGAGTGATGGAAACTTGGTTGGAGAAGAGAATTAAAGAATCAAACGTAAAATTCGAAAATTATACTAAACAAATCATAACCACTCCAAGAAAGAGGATGGAGAAATCAATAAGAAATGCTTGCCGTGCCGGTATAGCAGGTGCTGCTCTTGCTCAAGTTTTTATAAGGATATATACAGAGTCTAAATTTCCAGTGCTTGAAATGTGTCTTGTAATATCACTTTTTGATTTCATTTTTTCAGGTTTCGGTGATTTTAGCGTATTTGAACCTATTGTATTTATTTACAATTATGTAAAAGACAGAAAGATAAAGGAACCTCATCCATGTAAAGATTGTCTAATAATATCAACTTGTGTTGATTTTTGTCACAAGGTTGATAGAGATTTAGAAGTCATAGTTTCGAGATTCGATAAAGAAAAGCATTGTATTGACTGTGGTAGTGATAATTGTAATGAGATATATTACACAGTAATGACTTCGTCTGAAGAAAGTTTGGGTCAGCATGGTCCTGACATGATTGAGTGTACTAAATGTGGACACCTTTTTCATTTTGATAAACTTGTGATACAGAGGATGAAACATTTTGGATAGTTGTCTGAGGAGACGCATAATGATTAACTGGTTTAGAATGTGGGTAAAAAAGTTGAGATGTGAATGGGAGATAAAAAGATTTAAGTACCCATGCATTGGTTGTATATTAATTCCGACATGCCAGGAGCGGTGTGATAAAGTCAATCAAGCACTGGTTAGTTATATAAGGGACAGATATCCGGGTATGTGTCCCTACTGTGGGGGAAGTATTTTAAATACTGGAGAAACTGAATGGTGGCATGGTTGTAAACCCCCAGCGCTATCAAACATTTATAGATGTAATGGTTGTAGTTATAAACATCTAGTGTCCGGACCTGGATGGTAACAAAGGAACGGGAGGTGTTTAGTGTCTTACGTTTGGGATTTGTGTACACAAGCAATGAAGTATTTTGGATTTATAGCAGATGGAGAATATGAACACCCGAGTGAAGTTAATTATGAATTGGTTAAACCATCGAATGTAATTGCTAGAATCGAGAAAGATTTATTTCCGTGCATCGACTGTGTTGTAGCTGCGAATTGTTCTGAAGTGTGTGATAAAGTTGAAATGGATAATGACGAGTTAACCCGGATAGCTAGAAAGTATAATTGCTGTCCAGATTGTGGATGTAAAGATTTTCTTGAAGGACCACAAGGTGGTCTATGCACTAATATCATGTGTGCTAAATGTAGACACAGATTCAATGCTAGTCCACTTGGAATGGAAAGGATTGGTGTTTGAAAGGGGAGTATTTATGACCAATTTAAGGCAAGAAGTTAGAGATTTTTTAAATAAGAGAGTTGGGTCAATTATAGCAGTTCAGGATTTTTCAAAACCAACTCAAGCATCTCACTACCTTTATATGCTTTGTGAGGATGGGAATGTCGAAAGGATAGAACGAGGTATATACAAAGTTTTAAAAAAGGTCGAATTAAAAAAGAAGGGACCTCCAAAGGGATATAAATCTAAATACATAAAACCCAGATCCAAAGATTTGAGTAAATTGCCAGCAATTCTAAACTCGTCCAAACAGGGACTAGTTCTCTTGGAAATTGAGCAGGCATATCAAAAGGTCACTCCAGTCCAAAAACAAGTGAGCCGAAATTATCTCTACCGCTTTTTCTGCCATGCTAAAAAGAAGGGTATTATTAAACATAACGGTACCAATAAATTGATGAGAGTATCAGATATAGGTCCGTTACCAAAAAGACTTGTTCTAACCAATAAAGATATAACAGAAGAAGAATGGGACCTTTTAGTTCAGGATTATGTTAAATGGTATAGTGGTAAGAAGAGTACAAAGTCAAAAAGGACAAAGAAACCAGTTTCCGGTAGTGTTGGGATGAAGTCCGTAAAAATCATCAACAATTTTACACAATTAAGAGCTAATCCAAATAAAAACTTTGTAGAGAATCATTTCCTTATAACAGTTAAGCAATACACACATGGACAGAAAATAAATTGTTTGTCAGTAACTGGTCCTGACTATAATCGACACATTGAAAAGTTGTTTTCTACAATTGCAAAGAAGGTATATGTTGTGGAAGGAAAGAAAGGTGTGTTCCAGAAGATTTACAATAAAGCATTAGTCTGTCCAAATTATATTAATGGAAATGTAGATCTCATTAAAGCCGACTTGCTTGATGTTATCATTCCAGATTGTCAGTATGTAGATCTTGATTTAATGGGATCTTTAAAAGGGCAGATAAATATAATAACAAGGTATATGTCAATTCAACTTCATTACTTTCTGCCTGAGACCATCAAGTTTCTAACTTTTACAGCATCTACCCGAAATGATGGAGGTCCGTCAGAAAGATTTAAAATACTTCAAACTATATTTCAAAACGCGGGTTTAAACGCTGAACTTGAAGGGGATGAGTTGTTTGGAAATAAAATTCCAATGGGTTCTCAAGAGCATACCCAGTTGAAGTTCTGTTATAAGCATATTCCTGTTATTTCAAATTACGGTCGTATAATTGATGCACAAGTTTTTACATATCAGGACACGAGTCCAATGTTATCTGTCTTGTTTGTATATAAATAAACGATGGAAGGCGTTCTACTTACCGTGGGGCGCCTTCCTTGCAAGAGAGGAGGGATTATGCCTGTTCCTGAGATAAGTCGACCAATGGAGGACGGCGAGTTGTTAGAAATGACCAGAGATGAAACTAAGTTTTTCATAATTGGCATGTTGATGCCTATTAGAATTGGGGTTGGTTTGTTTGGTTCTCTTTTAGAATATAGACACTATCCCCCAGGAACTCTAAGGAATGATTGGTTTCAGTTAGTGTTAGCTAATTGGGAACATATGATTTGGGGGATTATGTCTATACCCATAAAGGATAAAGTTTTGGCCGAGAGGATCGCCCAAGAGTGTGGCCTCAAACTTGCTAACGGTATACCAAGTGTGATTGACGGTACGGACCCGAAGGGTGTTAAGTTCTTTCCGGTTACTGACAGTGAGAGAATACTTACTCTTGAGTATATTGATTCTTCTCATATAGGTTATACAAATGATCAGAAGGCCATTGAGAATCTTACAACTCAAGAGTCTGTTTTGATTGAGCGTGTTTATAATGGAGAGATAGGACCCGTTGACTTTAAAGTTCTAAGAGAGGAGGGTTAGTTGCTAGTAATTCGTGCGTTTATAAATGCTAAACACGTTGGACAGATTCATGTACAGAGGATTGAGAAGAGGAATTCAAGGAGGAAAATTTACACCTATGAAATTGTAATACCGCGCGGGTTTAAGGAACATACCATTAAACATAGATATGATGATGGTTGGATGGTACTTACCGAAAAGGTTTTGAGGATAATAAGGAGGCACCAAACTTGAAAGGAGGTTGAATTTTCTATAAACTTTCTCTCCGGATTTAATTGTCCTGGGAGGGAACAAATAAAAAATGGGGGTAATTATGATAAGTCGAACTATTGAATACTGGAAAAGAGAAGGAGATGATATTTCCGCTCGCCTTGCAGTTTGGGGTGGTCTTTTGGCATTTACATTATTTGTGTTGATCCCTTGGCTGATTGGAATGGGCAAATACTTTGAATGGATTTTCTTTTAGAGGTGAAATATGACAACAGGTGATATTCCAACTGCTGGAAGTGTATGTCCTGAATGTAATTTGATGCATCCAATTATTCCTGGTAAAAAGTGCCTGATGGCGAAAGAAAAAACGCCTGAGGGCACTGAGATCGACTTCGATTCATTTTTTGGTTCTTTGAAACCTATGGTGATTAGTCAAATAGAAATGAAGAACATCAAAGATCCAAAAAAGTTTCTTGGTCATGTACTGTTAAATATAAACAAGTTGCTTGAGGGGTATAGTGAGTGAATTAACTTCTGAACAAACACATATTCTAGAGGAGTTATTGGGTTGGGTAAAGTATGCAATCAAACCTAGTTATGTTCGTGCTTGGACTGGATCTGACTTTGAAGGAATTATGATTCCAGACCAATATAGATTAGTTGGAGGTTATGCAGGCACGGGCAAAACCCACCTTATTCCACATCTCAGAAATGAAATACATACACAAATCGGAAGTGGATATACAGTTGCTTTCTGTGCGTTCACAGGAAAGGCATCGTCAGTTCTTTCTGCAAGGTTACGTAGTGCTGATGCTATGTATGATAGAGATTCTGTTGGCACTATTCATTCTTTGATTTATCAACCAATATATGGAACGGACCCTAAAGGCAAAAAGGTTGTTATTGGTTGGAAAAGAAAGTATGAAATTGACTGTGACCTGATTATAATTGACGAAGCATCAATGGTTAATGAAGAGATATGGAAAGATTTAAGTAGTTACCGAGTGCCGATTGTAGCCTTTGGGGATCACGGACAATTGCCACCAGTTGGAGCAGACTTTAATTTGATGGCAAAACCTAGATATGTCCTTAAAGAGATTCATAGGCAAGCGTTAGACAATCCAATAATAAGATTGTCGAAGATTGTTAGAAATAATGGGGCTATTCCATATGGAGTTCATAGTCCAGGTGTTTTCAAGATTTCTTGGCACGAAAAGAAAGCGAAAGAAATTTTTGAGTCAACTGATTTTAATGAGGATGTTATTGCCCTTTGTGGTTTCAATAAGTCTAGAGTCTTGATAAATAACATGGTGAGGAGGAAGTTTGGATTTACTGCTTCTGATCCATATCCGGGTGAACGAATTATTTGTCTCCGGAACAATCATAATACGAAGATAATGAATGGACAACTAGGGACTTTGATATGGTTGTTGTCCTTTTCTGAAGATATATATAAGGTTACCGTTGAGATGGATGATTTTGATGGATTATATTCAGGTTTGATTCATAACTGTTGCTTTGGAATTGAGAAATATAACGACGCTATGGATAAGGCTGAATATAAGAAAAACTTCAAGAAAATAAGAGGAAGTGGATTTGACAGTATGGATATTTTTGACTTTGGATACTCTATTTCTGTGCATCGCGCACAGGGTAGCGAATGGAAGAAGGTGATACTCTTTGAAGAAAGAAGTCGTTATTGGGATGATGAATATTATCGTCGCTGGTTGTACACAGCTGTCACTAGGGCTAAAGAAAAGTTGTTTGTGGTTACTTGATCGGAGGGTAAATGAGTATTAGAGATCTTCTCGTTGAAAGGGGAGTTGTTGTTGACGGTCATTTTCAACTTAGTTCAGGAAATCATTCACTCAAGTATGTGAATAAAGATTTAATACTGTATGATGAAATGTTAAGAACGAAAGTTGTAGATGCAATGGCAACTCAACTCTCCCTCTTTGAGTACAAGTTTGACACAATTACAGGTCCACCAGATGCTGGTGGAATATTGGCAGGAATGTTGGCCTATAAATTGGGTTTAAAGTTTATATTTGCTGAGAAGGTTAATATGTGGGTCGATCCGTTTCGATTTAGGTCAACATCAGCACGTAACCTAGATAAGTGTAATCTTGCTGTAGTTGAGGATGTGATCACCACCGGAGATTCGGTTAGTGCACTAATATTTCAGGCTGAACAAGAGGGTGCATTTATTGCCGGCATATTTTCAATATGGAATAGGACATATTGGAAACACCCGTACATTGAAACTAAATCGCTTGTTGAAGAGAAGCTAATTGAGTGGGAAGTAAAGATGTGTCCTGGTTGCAGGAGGGGTGATCCTATAATTATACCAAAACTAAATGGGGTACATTGATGGAAGAGAAAAATTTTATAACTTGTGATGATACAGAGATTTTTTGTGGTCTCTGTAAACTTCCAACGGGAGCTGTTGTTAAAAATGACGAGTTTATCGGGTCTGTCATTTGCGCTGTGTGTTTTGGGAGAAATTTTATATCGAAGCATGAGGTACAGCATACCATTCATGAGGTATTTGAGATGTTAAGAATGGGTCTCATTTCATAAAAAAGAGTTGTCCGCAACTCTTTTTTTTGGTTTAATACCGCCTGGGTATGAATTTTTTTGATGTGGAACAAATTAAAAAACAAAAATAGAGTCGGAGAAATTGGTATGAACAGAATAACCAAAAAAATAATTGATAAGCTAGAGGAGTATGCAGAAGAATACAAATATCAAGGAGACCCGGCCGGTGTAGGTATACATACATTTGTTTGTGATTATTCAATTTTGGTTTATAAAGAGAAGGAGAAAAAGTTATATATTTCGTTTAATGCTGCCACAACTCCGACTAGGGCGGCTGCTGACATAATTATTTTTAGGCAGATAAGAGGATTGGTTGTGGACATTTCTGATCCTTATTTTCATAAACTTAAGGAAGATGGAACTGTTAAATTGGTAACTGGCGATAAGGCATCAGATGCATTTATAGAAGCGGTTGGTGGTGAGGCCATAGGTAAATTTATCGAAGAACAGAGACAACTTCAACTTCTTCATGCCGTTGAAGGATATCATTGTTAATGGAGTCGCAATGGATCAAATTCTTGGGAGACTTTGGGTTGAGAAATATAGACCTAAAGTTATTGATGACTTAGTATTGCCAGAGGATTATAGAGAAGATTTTAAAAAGTGCATTGAACAGAGAGATATAGCAAACTTTTTATTTCATGGACCTCCGGGTGGAGGAAAGACAACAATTGCTAGAATATTGACTTCGAAGAACGGAATTCTTAATAATCCGAGAGACAATCTTCTTGAGATAAATGGTTCTTCGAAAAGGACGAGAGGAATTTCATTTGTTGAAGATGTGATTGAACCTTTCTTAAAGATCCCCCCTGCTGGGAATGATCCCTATCGAGTTGTTTTCATTGATGAAGCAGACTATCTAACGGATGCTAGTTTTCATTCTTTGAGATCAATAATTGAGAGGTATGAAAAATCTGGACGCTTCTTGTTCACCGCCAATTATATTTCTAAGTTTCCTGAGGCAGTTCAGAGTAGAACTCAAGAGTATTTTTTCAGGCAACTTCCGATTGAGTTTGTTATTGATTATTGTAAGAAAGTTCTTGAAAGTGAACAGATTGAACATGGCGAAGAGGATTTGAAATTTGTCATTGACAGTTTTTATCCGGATGTAAGAAAGATAATTAATAATTTACAAAGGAGTTCGAGAACTAACAAGTTAAAAGTAAGTAAAGATATGGCATTGACAAGCGAAAGAGTTATCATTAGTTCTGTTACTGAGATAATTGATGCATTGAAGACTAATCAGAAACATAAGATAAGCAGATCAATAAATGCAATCATTGCTCGGTTGAATGAAAGAGATCTTGAATATAGAAGTGTGTATTCAAATTTGTTTTTTAAACAAGGAATTCCTGCTCCTGCAAAGATAGTCATAAACAAATATTCGAATAGTCACGGTAATTGTTTAGTCCCATCAATGCACTTTATGGGTTGTGTATATGAAATCATTAAAGTTCTTATGGATTACAAAACAGCGGCTGGAGCCTAAGATGGATAAATTTGAGGATGTATCAACATCATCTACTACTGCCTCATTTCCAACTTCTGGTGTGAAATCGACCCCATCTAAACGCAGGAAACTTTGGGTTGAGTATCATGAGTGTGGTTGTACATTTGATTTTAAGAAGAAGTATTTTGGACTCGCCCATTGGTGGAAATTTTCAGAGTTGAGACTTCGGTGGCGGAAGTTTTGTACTTCGATTGATGTTTATAGAAATCCTAGACTTGGTCAAGATCAAGGTGAAATGGGTGATTCTGAGTCTGGTATGATTAATATTCCAACAGTATCAATGACGAATGATGAATATGATCACTGGTTTAAGGACGAATAATGAGACATAGTGCTGAGAGAATGATTGCTATAAGGCGGCGATATAAAGTATTAGAAGAATTGCCTCCTGGAGCTACTGTTAAGTGCGAGCATTGTGATGGAACAGGTTTGGCTGGACTTCAAGAGTGGAGAGGTGATGGTGTTACCAATATGGCATGGGATGGTTCATATTGTGATAAGTGTGAGGGTAGAGGTTTGATTTATTGGATAGATCATTTAATGAAAGGTGGGGATTTCAAAAAAGTCGATGACTTGGATTCGTATTAAAGAGCTAAAAGAAATTAATGGTTACCTTTTTGCTCTGAAAGTTTATGAAGAAGAGAAAAAGGTGATCTTTGAGTGTTTGGATGATGAGAGTCTTAGTGCAGTTTATTACGTTGATGAGAATAGATTTGAACCTTTAAATCCTTGGAGAGGTAAGTGATGTGGAGATTAAAGACTGAAAGAGCAGAAACTTTTGATGAATTGTATAATTTACTTGAGCAACCAATAACTCTTCATACTCATGCAAGTAGATCTCCAGAAGATATTGTTCGTGATGAGAACACAAGGTTGAAGGCAGTGTTGTTGAGGATTCTTACTTTATTAACTAAAAAAGAGAATATTTGGAATCATGCAGAACAACTTATGAGGTATGGTGGATGATCGGAATTTATCAGGACAGTTTTATAGACTTTCTAAAAGATAGACTTGGGGATCCAGTCAAGGTTTCCTCAAGTAATATCATCTGTCGCTGTCCTTGGTGCGAATATGGTAAAGATAAGAAGCATTACCATATGTATATCTCGTTAGAAGTTCCTATTTTTCACTGCTTCTATGGGGATTGTAATGTAAGTGGTGTGATACCGAAATTGATAAGTAAAATAGAAGGAAGTGATATATCAGATCAATTTGTTGATGAAAAGGAGATTAAAGAGAGAAAACAGAAAAAGACAAAACTAGCAAGACAGCAAGTTCAAGTGAAGAAGTTGGTGAGACCCAAGGTTGATGAAGATAAATTTAAGGCAAAATCTCTCTATGTTAAACAGAGGTTAAAGTTTAGAAATGTTAATCCTCAATCTATCAAAGGATTAGTCTTTGATATTAATGAATTAATAGAATTAAATGAGATTCCAGTTAGTCCAAGTCTGTTTAGACTTAGGGATTATCTTCAAGAAAACTTTATTTGCTTCATAGCAAATAATCAGAGCAGACTATACTTTAGAAATATAGATGAGTCACAAGAGTTTGACCATTGGAAATATAATCTCCATTCTACTGAATTTCTTGATTATTATAAGTTAGGAGGGGGCAATCCATACGGTAATATAGTTGTGCTAGCTGAGGGAATATTTGATATATTCACAGAACATATATTTGACTCATTGAATATAAAAAAGTCTGCGAGATTATACGCTTGTGCATTCTCTACTTCTTATGCATCTCTAATTGTTAGCCTTATGAAAAACGAGAGAGTTTTAATGCCTGATGTTTATATAATATCTGATACTGATGTTTCTGAAAAATATTATGAAAGGTTGGCACTTAATGCCGGCAAGTATATGAATACTCTGACTATTGCTAAAAACAAGTCTGGTAAGGATTTTAACATTACGCCCATACGTCCTCACAACACAGTTATAAACATTAAAAGGGTAAATTAATGGGAAAAGAAGTCGTAAGAGAAAAGTTAATGGAGATTTTTGAGGCCACTGTTGACTCTGACTCGAAGTATTCTGGAAGTGTCACAGATATGGATTACTATGCTCTCCTATGTAAGTCTGCGGCAAAAGATCGTCTGTTTAAACTTATGGGGAACAATATGTGTATGTTCAACTGTAAGTATGATGAAAATGAGGCAGTCTTAATGTTGTTTTCTATTCCTGTGAATACTAAGGAGATAGGAAGTAAACACATTTCAGAAAGGGTTATGGAGGTTATTGAGAACGTAGAGGCATGTTTTACGACTATTGATTTTTCTAGTTCGAGAGAGGTAAAAGAGGATAAGTTTGTATATATGGTTGTCATAAAAAAATTGGATAGGAAAGGAGATTTGAATGATTACTGTGAGCCTTAGTGGAGAAAAGTATGATGAGTTGATTAGATGTATTTCTCTTGTTAGAGAAGAATGTAATGATCTAGATATTCGTGATGGTATGATTAGACAACGGACAAATGATATTTCTGCTGTCTTTGAGTTGGATTTAAGTCCTTTAATTCCGGGTTTGAACCTTCCTCTTACAAACTTGAAACAAAAAATTGATTTATTGAAATGTTTCGCTGAGAGGGAAGTTGAGATAACTGTGGATGAAAGAGATTTCTCATTTACAGACGAGTATTCAACCTTGCGGTTTGATACTCCAAATTTGGAATTTATGGATAATAAGTTTATGCCTGACGAGGAAATGGATAGCGTTTTTACAGTTGATGAATCTGATCTCCTTCTAACTTGTAGTATTGAGAAGGTTATTTCAGAAAGGATGAAAATCATTACAGCTGGATTCAATGTAAATAATATTCAGGTTGTGTTTAATGGAACCGATGCATCTATAACAACTAGGAGTCAGTCGAAGGATCAGCATGCAAAATTAGTAAGTGGTATTTTTGCTGATCGTGAGATAAATGCGGTGACAAATATTGTGGCAATTCCATTTGTCATTGATCACGATGGAGATATGACCTTTAAGATGTACAATATTCAAGATAATGTTTGTATGAATATGATTTCTACAGCTATATCTGACATTGATATAAATGTGTATTGCCGATCTAATCTTGTAAATCCTGAGGAGGCTTGATGTATTTCAAGGTAGAGGAGATTAGTCATAATGGGTACTGGTGTAGTTGTTGCCAGAGCCTGGATCGGCACACAGATGTTTGTGAGTATAACAGTTTAGAGGATCTAGTTGATAGATTTCCTAAATCTCTTGAAGTTTGGGAAAAACGCCAAGCTCATTATTCAGTTATTGAGTTGAATGCCTATAATTTAGATGGAGATCTGTTGGCTGGATGGAAGGCGCACCATGAATCTCATAAAACCAATATGAAAAGAATAAAGTACTTTATGTGGTTTGTGGGGGACAAGAAGGAGTGGGATATTTACTTGGATAATAAGAAGGTCGACCAGCCACTTGAGTTGGTTGACCTGCATAGGAGAAGAGATTTCAAAGAACAAGAGTTGACGAGAAAAGAGAAAGAATTGGGCAATATTCGAGAACAAATTAATAAAATTGATGAAAAAATTATAGAGTTTCATAATAAAAATTCAAATGATATATTTATTGGGAAGAGGGTAAGTTATGCACCCGTCGTCGATTCTTAGTTATTACCCAACGTATTCTATATTAGATGAGATTTTGTCATACTCTGAGTATGATACTCTTAATCTCTATCTTGATCTGAAGAATAATCTTCAGTCATTATATATGAAGCATGCGATTGTTAATTTAGTTGAAACTACTTTAATGTCTAATTATGTTAATACTGCAATTTTTGAATCTCTCCTATCTTTCCTTTCCTTTCATAAATTATATGCTGTTAAGAGGAAGATCAATATAAATTTCTATGTTTTTTTCGAAACTGGTAGATCTTCGTATCATACAAATATAAGTAAGAAATACAAAATCTCTAGGAAGATTGATGACTTATATGGACTTGAGCGTGAGAAACGAGAACTTTTTGCTGAGATAATTCAGAAGAATCTTCAACTAATTGACAAGGCATGTAATTTGATGCCTGGAATAAAGATTATTAGAGTTCCCAATCTTGAAACTGACTTCATTCCATATTATCTTCTGAGGAACTCTTTGGTTGATACTAGTCCAAATGTTGGTCATATCATTTATTCAAATGACCATGATCTTTATCAATGCATAAATGATAATGTTTATGTGTTTTGTAAAGTTGGAAAGAAGAAAAAGATTATAAAGAAGAATGAAGTGATGAATGAGTATCTTAAGTTTAAAAATAATTTTCCTGATAAATATCTCCCTTTTGCTATGGCTATAATTGGAGATACTGGTGACGATGTTTTTGGTGTGTCAGGAATTGGTCCGAAACGAGCATCTGATCTATTAGAAGAACTAGTTAGTTTGTCAGGGGGAATAGAGAAAGTCTATGAAGATGTGTTTAATTCTAGGCCAATCTTTCAGTTTGGTGACCCGACATTCAAGAACAAATATATAAATCAGGTAGTCGATCAAGAAACTAAAAATAGTTTAATATCCAACAACTTAAGGTTAGTATCCTTTGAGTTGTTGTCAAGAGAAATAGATGATCCATCGACCACAGAAATGATTGATAAGAGAGAGTTTATTTTAGGAATATTAAGAAATAATAAGCAGGCCAGATTAGATAGTATGAAGAAAGCTCTAGAAATGAATCGGGTATTTATTGATAGAGATATTTTAGAGGTCATTTACTATAACGGAGGAAGCTAATGTTAAATGCAACCAGAGTTTTGAGATACATAAAAGACAATCTTGCATTCCCATTCAATTTTATTGAACTAGAGGATAGTAAGATTATGGAGTATGTTACTGAATATACGGTTAGAGAATTTTCGTACTATATTCCACAAGTAAGACGAATGAATCTCAATTTGACTCTGGCTACAAATCAGGTTCCCGGTAGAAGCAATGAGTATTATTTATATGATCCCCAAGGTCTGGAAATTCTCAATGTTGTCGATATATACTTTGACGAAGGAAATTTGATTCTACACGGACATCCACCCCTTGGTCCTTTGAGTTTTGGCGAGGTAAAAGAGTGGGCACTTGCGGTTGCATCTTCTATGCAAGTGAAGGTATTTTCTAGTTGGGACTATACCCACGAGTTTATACATCCAAATATGGTAAGAATTTCTCCTGTACTTGTTAACGCTGGACCAAATGTAACAGTTGAATATGAACGTATGCAACCTCCGGACTTTAGGGGCGTTCCTAACGAATTTCAAGTTTTATTTTGTGAAATGGCCCTTGCGGACATTATGATACTCATAGGAAGAATCAGAAAGAAATATGGGGACGGAACACTCAGAACCCCATTTGGTGAAATACCATTGAGTGCCGAAGTTGGAGACGAAGGCAAAGATAAGAAAAGAGAAATTGTAGAAAAGCTAATTGCTGGTGCACTTCCAAATGTGATTATTGATCACGGCTAAAGGAGAATTCTTAGATGATCGAACCGGAAGGTAGATACTTCGTTGGCATCGACCCGAGTCTCGTCGGTACCGGCATTATAATGATTGATGAAGATGGAAAGATAGTCGAACAAAGACTTATTTCTACCAAACCCGATACTGTTATTGAGAGAAGGTTATTAGACATTATATTGGGTCTTTCCTTTATAAAGAAGGTTCCTAGATTAGCAAAAGTCTATATGGAGGATCTTGCCTATTTTTCAAAGTCTAGTCGTTTATTTGAGCTAGCTGGACTTCACTTCATGATTCGAACTGATTTCTTTGTAAGCAACATTCAAATGAAGATAATCCCACCAAAAACTTTAAAGAAATTCGTTACAAACACTGGAAATGCAAAGAAGAACTTGATGCTTCTGCAGTGTTTCAAGCGGTGGGGAGAATCTTTCGATGATGATAATATATGTGATGCTTATTGTCTAGCTAGGTTAGCTTTGGAGGAATATAAAGATGAAAGTGAGTAGCAAGTTCGTAGTGATGGAGCACAAGGCTAAGAAGGCCGGACTCCACTATGATGTTAGGTTTAAGATGCCGAAAGGAAAGAAGTGGATTTCCTTTGCATCTAGAAAAGAAATTCCAACTAAAGAGGGGGTTCGAGTGATGGTAACTCGAACTACTGATCATACGGAGGAGGAATCACTATTCACTGGAAAGATTGAATCAGGCTATGGTGCTGGAACGTTAAAGAAATTGGATGGAGGAAGTTGCACGATTTTAAAATACGAACTAAAGAGGCACATAGTAGTTGACTTTAAAGGCAGAAAAATTAAAGGTATGTATCATTTTCTATCAGTATTCAAAGATACAAAGGCCGAGACATATTTACTATTTAAGGGTAAGGAGAAGTAAAGATGGGCAAACAAGTTATTTTATCTAAAAATGCACAGGCGGTTGCAGAGTCCAGATATTTTATGGAAGGAGAGGATTGGCAAGAGTGCTGTAAACGAATTGCAAGAACAGTCTCTAGTGTTGAGAGTGATAAGAAGTATTTTGATCTCTTCTTTGAAATGATCCATAATAGGGACTTCTTGCCTGGTGGAAGAATTTTAAGAAATTGTGGAAGACCAAGTGGGTCTTTATTTAATTGTTATCACCTTCCGTGTGGCGACTCTATAGAGGAGATTGGGCAATTTATAAAAGATGCTCTGATCCTATGGAGTGATGGAGGGGGAGTAGGATGTAACTTTTCTCAACTTAGACCGAAAGGTGATCAAATTTTGGGAAAGGGTGGTCATTCATCTGGGTTGGTTAGTTTTATCAAGGCAGCTGATGGAGTGGCAGAGACAATTGAAAGTGGAGGAGCAAGAAGGGCAGCAGCTCTTGCTTCTGTTGATGTTACTCATCCTGAGGTATGTGATTTTATAGATGCTAAATTGCATCATGGTATATTACCTCACTTTAATATCTCGGTAGCCATCAATCAGGAATTTCTTAATGCTGTCGAGGAAGATCAGGATTGGGAATTCAAATTTAAACAAAGGTCTTATGGGAAAGTAAAGGCTAGGTCGATTTGGGATAAAATCATAGAGAATATGATTAAGTGTGCTGAACCTGGCCTTCTAAATTGGGATTATTTGAGAAAAAATAATTCCTACTATTATGATCCGGTTACAGGAACAAACCCTTGTGGAGAGGCTGTTCTCGCCCCTTACGACGTCTGTAACTTAGGTTCACTTGTCCTACCTAGTTTTATCACAGGAAGCGTCTATACAAATTGGAGAAAACTCGAACACACGGTTGAGTTGGCAGTACGTTTTCTTGATAATGTTATTGATGTGAATAAATATTCGTTGAAAGAAATTGATATTAAGGCTCACAACTCTAGACGAATAGGTATTGGAGTTATGGGTTTAGCTGAATATTTGTTTGCTAAAGATGTAAGGTATGGTTCTGAAAAGTCTATAGAAGAAGCTGAAAAAGTAATGAGATTTATTAGAAATGTGATTTATCAAACTTTGGTTAAGTTGGCAGAGGAAAAGGGTGCATTTCCAAAGTTTGAAAAGATGCCATATGTGAATGCTTCATTTGTTAAGAAGCTTCCTGGTGAATTGAGAATGGATATAAAGAAGTATGGGTCACGCTGTGTTACAGCAATGGCGATTGCTCCGACTGGTACTATTTCTCTTTTGGCTGATGTAACCAGTGGGATTGAACCCTTGTTTGCTAAATCATTTGTTAGAAGAGATCGAGTTGGTGAACGAGTTTATGTTCATCCCTTATATGAGGAATTTCTATCTGAAGGCAAGGAAGTACCTGATTGGTATGTTGATTCTTTCGATCTTGAACCAAAGGATCATTTTAATATTCAAGCTGCAGTTCAGAGATTTGTTGATGGAGCAGTTAGTAAGACAATCAATATGCCAGCGGGCACAACGGATCAACAATTGAGTGATTTGCTTCTTGAATATATAAAGGATTTAAAAGGGGTAACAGTATATGTTGATGGTGTGAGAGAAGGTCAAATTTATAACAGGATGGAGAAGGAACAAGTTATTGAGTATTTGAAGGAAAATGGGAGGAATATTGAGAGAGACTTATCTGTATCTGATATAACGTGTACACTTGACGATAACTCTTGTGGAGAGTGAGTCGAGAATTTATAACTAGAGGTTGTTACTTATGTGAGCATATATATGAAAACAGAAAATTTTTCTCAAGAGAGAGTAGAGGAATATCAGCAGAACAATCCTGATCCTTGTGAAGGATGTCTGTTGATGAATAATTGTAGTGAACGATGTGATCCTTCGTTGGGTTATGAGGTTTGTAAAGTTTTTTATGCATGGAGGCCTACATATGGCGACGGCAGCTGGCAGAGACCTTGATCCTATTATTCTTGAACTCTTACAAGAGTACAAAGAAAATCGTGAAGCATTAAAGGTGCTTCTCACGGATATTGAGGCTATTAAGGAACAGGTGACTAATATTTTTCCAGAAAGTATTGATAAGAGATATAAATATCTTTTTGAAGAAAAAATTAAAACAGCAACAGCTTTCTTTAACAGTTTACTTGACATAAGAAAAGAGATTTCTAGAAGCCTCAAAGATGAGATGGAGGTAAGGAGAAAGATATCGGGTGCTGGGATTGGTGATCTTGAAGATCTCCTAAATATTGCAGAATTGGCTGATAGAGTCGAGCGTGCTCAAAAGAGTAAAGACGTCGTCACTGATAGTCAGTAGGAGGGATGGATGACAAAAGAAAAAGATGAACAAGTACCAGAAGAAACTCAGGAGCAACCAGAGGAGACTCAGGAGCAACCACAAGTTGAGCAAGTTGATTTAAAAGAAGTTATGGATAGTGTAAAGGTTGATGGTGAAGTAGCTCCAGAAATACCTTCTGTTCCTCCGGCACCACCTGAAGTGACTGCTCCCCCACCTTCTACTCCTACTCCAGGTGAACCTGCTGTTGGGTCGATTGAAGAAGAAGCAGTGATGTTATATAAGGAGTTCAATACATTTTTGGAGCAGAAAGTTGAGATAACGGAGGATACTGGCAGAAAGCAAGTTATCCCTACTGGTATTGATTTATTAGATGCAATTTTGGGTGGAGGATTTGCTGTTGGTTCACTAAATATTGTAGTTGGTCAACCTGGCAGCGGCAAGTCAATGCTTGCTATGCAAGCACAAGGAAACGCTCAACGAATTTATAGAGGTAAATTATTAGCATCATATCTCGATTCTGAAGAAGCAACAACAACGATACGATTGGCGAACCTTGGTGTTCGAAACCCGATGATAAAACCATATGTAGATATAACCGTTGAGAAGGTATTTAGATTTATTGAAGGGTTATGTATATTTAAGCACGAGAAGAAGATAGTTAATGTGCCATCATTTATTGTGTGGGACTCAATCGCTAATACTCTTAGTATTAAAGAGAGAGAAGCGGAAGATCCCAATTCTGTCATTGGATATAAAGCACGATTACTTTCTATTCTTATACCTAAGTATGTATCAAAAATTGGCACTTATAATATATGTTTAGTTGCAGTTAATCAACTTCGAGATGTTATTCAGATGGGACAATTTACTACACCAAGAGATCTTAGATTTATGAGTTCTCACAAAGATATGCCGGGCGGGAATGTTTTGAAGTTTAATGCATTTCAACTTTTGGAAATGAAAGTTAAGGGTATACTTAAACCTGAGATGTATGATTTTGAAGGTATAAAGGTTGGTGTGAAATGTGTAAAAAATAAACTTTTTCCACCCAATGTTGAAATTCTACTGATTGGGGATTTTGTGAGAGGGTTTAGTAACTTTTGGACTAACTTTGATTTTTTGAAGGAGACAAAAAGGTTGAATGCTGGGGCATGGAATTATCTTGTTTCTCTGCCAGATAAGAAGTTCCGAACTAAGGATGCGCCACAATTGTATAAGGAAAACAATGATTTTAAGAATGCTTTTGATGTTGCAGTTAAAGATGCAATTCAAAAGGATATTGTTGAGGCATTTAATCCAAAAGTTTTTTAGATAGACAACTGATACTTACTTAGATTTAGAACAAAATTAAAATTGGATGCCACCGGTTCATGCGCGTTCGGCTGACAGAGGAGCTATTATATGCTTAATAATAATACTGTCCAAGAAATGAAGGACATGTTAGAGGAGTTTATAACAGGGACAGCCAAAAAATTAGTTGATAATCCAGATGAAGTTGAGATTAGCATTGTGACTTCAACCAAATCTATTATTGTTCAGATAAAGGTAAAGAAAGAAGATTTTGGTAAAGTGATTGGGAAGAAAGGGAGAACAATTGAATCGTTGAAAACTATTTCATTGGCTATTAAAAACACACACTACAGTCAAGATACAAGGAAAGTTTCCTTGGAGTTGATTGAGGATGAACCTCACAGAAGAAGAGAGCCAACTAGTGAGACAGAATAATATTAGGAGGAAAAGTTATGAGTTTAAGTAAAGAGTCAAAAATTAGGATACTTGAAAACTTTTACGCAGTCGATTATGTTTTCTTCGGCAAACCGGCAACTAAACTGAAAGAACAATGTTGTGAGGCCTTAATTGATGAGTATACGTCAATCAAGGGTGCATTACTTTCAGTGATGGTTGAGTTATACAAACTGGTTGGCCATACTCCACAACCGTTGGAGGAAAGCGCTGTTGACTCAAAGGTTCTTGCTAAGATGGCACGAGAGAGTGCTAAAGTCGCTCGTCAGAATTGTGAGAATTTGGTATCTTCAAGCAAGGGTCGAGAAGATATTAAGATGGAACTGCGAGAGACAATTGAGCAAGAGGAAAACATTGACATCGAAGAGTTAGTGAAAGTGAAAATTAGGGAAAAGGCGTATCGTCTTGCAGTAGACAATCTGCTGATCGCCAAGACTATCTCTGAATCCGAAGAGTACAAGAAGATGAATGAATGGGAAGGACGGATTATTGAAGATGCGTACAAGATTCTCAGGGACAGTTTGGTTGAGCAAGCCCAACTGATCCTAGAAGATGTCTAATAACCTTGACCATGAATATTCAAGGCTACTTGACTACTTAGAACATTTTCTTGAAAATGGAGTTAGTTCGGAAGAGGATGCTAAGAATAGAGATAGAAAATTAGTCGAACAACAAACTAAGAAATTGATTGAGGAATGTTCAACCAAGATTCACTCGGACACTCCTCGTTTAAAAGCATTACCACATTCTAAGGGTTTTGATTTACAGAAGTTTGAATCGCTCATGCGAGCAAAACTCGTTGATGAGTTTAAACGATTACAAAGTTATGACAAGCCGTACATTTGGGTTAGTGAACTGGTTATCTGTGTCAGAAAAGTTTACTATACTAGGCAAAGGTATTCAATTGATTTAAATGAGCAATATAGATTTGCTTATTTGTCACTGATTAATCATGTTGGAAATTCAGTTCACGATTTCATTGAGGGTCTTTATGACTTTCAAGAGACCGAGAAAACTGTAATTAGTGAAAAGTATAAAACTAAGGGAAGAGTTGACGGTCTTAGGGAAGGATTTTTACTAGACGTTAAAACAATTGATGATAAGAAGCTCAAAAATACTTATCAGATTAAGGACTATAACCAGGGGTTGATATATGCTTATATTCTCAATAGTGAATATAACTACAAAATTCACACAATAACCCTTGTTTATGTTCCTAGAAGTTTGACGAGAATTGTTCCATTTGACCTTCCGATGGATAACAAGCTAGCAAAATCCTTTCTTGAAAATGCTCCCCTTCTACATACCTCAATTTCTGAAAATATTGTACCTGATCCGATAGGGGCATCTAAAGATCAATGTAAATATTGTCCTTATATAGAATACTGTAAAAAGGATCCAACTAAGATGAAATTGCCTTACATAAAAGACGAAGAAAAGAAGAAACAAGAGAAGGGACCCGTCTTTCTTATGTAATTGGAGGTAAGTACAAATGATTTACGTCTACCCTATGTTAGCATCATCTTCAGTTTCCCCTGCAGCATTGCCGGGAATTGCGAAGGTTTTGGAGCGTTACGTATTAATATATGAATTTGAAGATATTATGCGCTCTGCTAAAGTCAGTGCTAAGAAACCTATCCAAGTTACTGGTAGTGGGGGCATGCTCCGATTAGTAGAGGATAATGGATTATTGTTTCTTGAGGATTATGTTGAGGAGCAGAAGGATAAAGATAAAGATGATGTGTCAGGTTGGTCTAGGGCTAAAGTTGAAGCTGAACTTAAAAAGAGTAAATCAGAGCTAAATAAATTTGCAGACAGGAGAGACTGGCTTGATAATCAAGCGGAGAAAGTTGAAAGACTACTTAAACAAGCTCAGGACAAAGAGCAGAGAGATAAGATAATTACTCTTCAACAAGATCTAAAAGATATTAAAATAGAGCGAAATAAAATTAACAATGAATTTGAAAGAACTAAGAAAGATCTTGAATATTTGACGAGTAAAAAAGCAAAAGAGGAGAGAAAGAGGGAGATTGCAAAAGATAGGAGAGAAAGAGGAAAGGCCGATGTAAGAACCGTTCAACTTGGCGGAGAAATAACTGCTGAACCAACATGGGTAAAAATTGATACTCATCTTGGTTCTAGTGTTATTGGCGTTAAGGTAATTCCCTTTCCTGTTATATCAGATGCGAGTTTGTCTGAATTAATGATGAGTGACAGAAGATTAAATTTCTTGATGGCAGGGACAATTCAGGCATATCGTAAGATCCTAAAGACTTTATATAAGATGTGGTATGCAACAATAGGTAAACTTCCCTTTTTGGGACGTTCACCGATTACGGGAAATCCTAGAAAGGATGTCATTTTTAATAGGTCCGTCCACCGAGATAAGATATTTATATGCCTTAGTATGATGGATTTTGATAATGAGTTTTTTCAGTCGGCTGGAGGAATGACAAAACTCTACAGTTTGGGTTGGTCTTCATTTGTAGTTGCTGACGATGTTAATAAGAGAGCAAGTTTTTGTATGAAGCACTTTAAGGGTATGTGCTCTACAGTTCAGTATTCATTTATATACTCATCTCTTGATCAATCTAAAGTTTATGAAGATTTGGAAGATGTCAGGAGAGCCTCGAGTCCGTTTTTTAGAATGTCTAAAAAATCATCGAAGCTGTTGGGTGAAGTTGTGGCAGCATCGAAGATGGAGGAATTTTTAGAGGAAGGTGCTTATTTACAAGAGGACTTTAGATCTTTTATGAATAGATTAAATCCAAAGGTCTTGAAGCGTGTTAGTGGTGAAATAAGTAAGGCTGCGAAGGTAAAGAATGTGGGCAAGATAAAAAAGTCTCTTATGAGTTTAAAACCACCTTCAATTAGTATGGAAGAAATTGAAAAACAGGCTAAAAAGTCAGTTCCTAATTTTAAGAAGAGTTATGAACTTTCTAAGAGGGTTATAGGCAATTCCATTCCTAACATTCCTGAGGGCGTAGTTAATCCCCTTTCTGCTCTCGTTGCAATTAAATCTTCAACATCAGATGATTATATGACTGCAACTAAAGATAATTTAAAAATAGTTGTTGCTAGAATGAGATCACCTGATGTTCAAAGGCAAATAGAAACTGAGAAGATTATAGCGCCTATCATTACCGCTTTGTTTGCAGGTGGTCTACTTCTTGGATCATTGGCCATAGGTCCAGGTATGAGTGCTATGATTTTAGGTATAATGTTGGCTATTATAATTAAAGCTAGAAAACCTTCTGAGGATGTAGTTTAAGAGGATATTATGGAAACTATTAATGAAGTTCAATCAAATGTTGAAGGATTAGAATTATATAGCGATCTTTATCCATTTCGACTTTCTTTGAGAATTAGGAGTTTTGAAACTGGAGCTGAGTATAAAAAATTTATTAGTAATGTGGAGGCGTTGGTTCGTCGTAGTATTGAGTATAGACTTTGGACTTCATACATTAAAGATATCCTTCAAGTTAATTGTTGTATGATAACTCAGGAAAGGATGGACGAGGTCACTATTGACGTTCACCATCACGTTCCTTCTTTATTTTTATTGGTAAAGGCACTAGTCAATAAGAAGATTGAGAAAGAAGAAGAGTTTTCATCATTTGATATTGCTCTTGAGGCAATTGAGATTCATTATGCAAATAGGGTTGGTTATGCAGTTTTGCTTAAGAGCATACATGAGAAGTTTCATAATGGATATATGGCTATTCCAATGGAAGTAATTAGGGGTGATTACAACTGGTTTATTAATCAATATAGTGAATACTTAGATGAAGATGATGCAGAAAGAATTAATTATTTTCTTGGAATTAATGTTTCAAATTGTCAATGGTCTAGGGATGATTATCCTGGACTCGGAGAGGTTAGTCAATAATGGCAGAGTTAATAACTACTGAGTCGAGAGAGAATATAAGGTTACCTATTGACCTTGATCACTTTGCTTTAAGATATGTAACCGAGAATGATCTCTATACTTTTACTTCTCCTAGTTTGTGGACTTTAGAAAAACATCTTTATTTTCTTTTGAGAAATTCTGATCAGAAAGAATTTGAACCTAAATATAAGATGAGACCAGACTATTTGTCGTTTGATGAATATGGTACGGTCGTCTTAGCTCCAGTACTGATGTATGTAAATGGAATTTTTGCTATCGAGTATTTTGATTTAAGCGTTGTTACTGTTCCTACATTTCAGTCAATAACAGAGATTCTTAAGGATAAGTTTCCTGTAGAACCAGTTACTGATTTACCGACTGCAAATTGGTAAGGATATAAGATATGAATAAGTTGCTTGAAAGTTATCTGATCTATTTACAAAAAGGTTTGACTGAAAAAGCTAGTTCATATACTGCGTCGATGTTAAGTGCGGCATCAAGAAAATTATATCAGGATTATCTCTCTGTCGCTCAGAGAGCTTGTGAGGGACTGGAGGGATTGGACGGTTCTATTTGTAATACTTCAATAAAAATAACTGGTATGAGACGCTTGATTAGTGACATGAGAAAAAATACAGCTAAATGCACTCAGGCGAATGATCCAGTGAAGTGTCGAGATTTAATGAGGAAAAAGATTGCCCGTCAAGAGGATAAGTTGACGAAGTTAAATAAAAATTTATCAATGTATCGTGCTAGGGCCGGAAGGTAAATATGCAAGTTGTTAAAGATAAGTTTACTCTTTTGAAGGATGTACCGAATGTTTTAAATTTATCAGCATCTGTCATAAAAACAAACTCAGTTGAAGATGGTCCGAAAACTTTAGCTGCTACTCTGAAACTTATTGAAAGAAGAATCAATCACTTTACAAAAGATGGGGTTTATGAGGCCATTACCGATCCTGCTAAGTTAAAGAAATTTCATGTTGTGAGTTTTACTGAGTACAATCTTCCTGCTTCTTATAATAAAAAGACTAGAGGAAAAATAATTAATCTTCGAGCATTTGGAACAGATGATATGTCTAGGGTTGATCCTAGAAATGTCTATGCATCTACTGTTTATTCAATGGTACTTGAAGATCTGGTAACTAAAAAAGTAAAAGTTAAAGAAAGTCAAGCAGGTAGTTTTGTAGACTACTTTCTTGCAGTATTTGTTAGACTGTTTGGAAAAGAGTATGGGTTGGTTGGAACCTATGCAGAAAAGATTCCTGAGTTGAAATTTTTGTTGAGTTGTTATATTTTAGGTTCTTTCTTTGGTATGAAGAGTAAGAAGGAGATATATAAGAAGTCATCAACAATTGCAACTTTTAATCCAGTGGATATGATTAGCGATTTGGATAATTATGATTTTTCTAATATCTTGAGTTTTATTAAATCTCTGTCTGATTTTAGAGTGATGCCTGGTATAAACCAACATATTTTTACAGCTAAACTTCTTAGGCATTTGACAATAAATTTTATTCCAGCTGTTGAGGATTTATCTAGGTGTGTTTCTATACTTACAGTTAGTACGCTGACTGGTTCGACTATTGTCCCTACTTTCATCCATACATATAATAGTACTGCGTTTAATAATATTGTAGAGATTGCAAGAATAGCTTTTAGAAGGAGATAAAAGTTGGCTGAAGTAGAGACCCCAATGCTCGGGATGTTTAGAGCGAAAGTTGTTGACAATAAGGATGCTGAGAAGTTTGGGAGAGTTCTACTTTGGATTCCGGATTTAATGCCTCTAATAGGTGAAGATACTGGACTATGGGCACGCCCGGCAAACAATCCAGTTGGTGGGCGTAATGAGAGAGATGATCCAGAAAATTACTATGCAGGAGCTTGCTATGTACCCAAAAAGGGTTCTTGGGTTTGGGTGTTCTTTGAGGCTGGTAATATAAATAGACCATACTATTTTGCTGCTCTAGATATCGAAAGTGCCAAAGTTTTGGCCGAATGTCAAGCTGAATCTTCTGAAGAAGAAGGATCTGAATATGAGCACAAGTGGGTCATTTTTAAGTCACATGACGGACGTTGTATCGTCATTTCGGATGACCTTTTTGACGCAAGGATCGAAATTACTGGAAAGAAACGACAGATTACAACGCCCCCTTCTGGCGACGTCAATTCGGTCTACCAGATTGATGGCAACCAGACGACTATTCTCTTTGATGAAAGGACTACTAAAGAAAAGATTCTCATAAGGACTTACAAGGGAGACTTTTTTCATATAGATATAGATGAGCAAAAGTTACAAGCATATTTTGCAAGTGATATTGAAATTAAAACTGATAAGTCTTTTTATCTAACTGCAACTGAAGATATCCATATCAAAGCAGGCAAGAAGTTTAATAAACAGTCTGGTGAAGAAATGAATTTGAAGAGTGGAGCTAAACTTAATATAGACTCTGCTGAAGATATGAATTTGTTATCTGATGCAAACATTAATCAAGAATCAACAGATGATTTCAATATTAGAGCTAGTGGGGATATGAATAGACAGTCATTTCAAAATATTAATGATTTAGCTACGGCCAATATTAGTTCAGATGCAGCAATAATATATGATCAGTCTGGACAGTCCGGTCCAGCAGGTACTGCGGATGTCGCTGAGGATGCTACTGAGGCAACTCCAGAAGGAGAAAGAGATACATAATGAGAATACCACTTCGACCATCTAGATTGACCATGCGACGAACAAAGGTCAAATGGATCATTCTACACCATACGATTGATGAGTATCCAGGTGCGACTGGCGCTAAGGTCGATAATGCAAAATATCAAATGAAGTCGATATATAATCAAGTTTTAGAGCAGAAGCATGGAGATGTGAATTATCATTTTGTTATGGACAAGATAAAAGAAGATTATGTACCTATAACTTGTCGACCATTTGTGACTCTTTGTGAGTACGATGATATTGATGAGAATATGAATAAGTCGGCTATTCATGTTGCTATGCTTGGTTCGTATGATTTTAAAATTCCAGAGAAAAGACTATATGAAGTTCTTACATTTAGAGTTATAAATCCTTTACTTAAGATGTTTAAGTTAAATGTAAATAGAGTTAAATTTCATCATGAAGTTTCAAATATTAAAGACAAAACTTGTCCGGGGGATTTTGTCGATAAGAACGTTGTTGTTGCAATGGTACGAAGGTTTGTACTAATATAAGAGGTAATTAAAATGGCTGTATTCCTACCAATTACTTTAGCAGAAGATGATCCTGATTTTGGTACCGCTGGAGATGATGTTCGTATATTTATAGAATACATAGTTGGGATTGGAGAGGATGCTTCTGGCAATACTATATTTTATATGAATAAACCTGGTGCTATGGCAATAACAACTGTTAAAGCAACTCAACCTATTGAAACGTGGAATGCCGTCACGTTGAATCCTTAGGTGAGTTATGAAAATAATTGAATATTATTTAAGTTATCTTCAAGAGCAACATTATATTAGGGGACGGCCTGGGAGGAAACCGGCTCCTACATTTGCTTGGGAACTTATACACGGCAAGAAATATCCGGGTTGGAGATCAGGTCGAATTCCTGGTGCAGAAGAAAGACTTTATAAGGGGTTTTATGTTGATAAACATTTAAAAGATAAATGGCTACATGATCTTAACCAAATTGAGAATCTGGAAATGAGATCTTCGTGTGAAGGTCATGGGCCACCAGGGGAGATGGAACTTGATTGGCCGACATATGTTGGTTTTCGTTTGACTCCTAATATTGAGACTAAGAGAAAGGTAGATGATGTTGTAAGAAAATTAAATATGGATAAAAATACTAGGGCTGGATGGGATATAGGAATGGAGAAAAGACCAAGGATTATTTGTGCTGCTCCATTGTATTATAAGTGTGCTAAACATAACGAATGGTTAAAATGGTGGAATACTTTAGTGAGTCGAATAAATAAGGCTGTGAATGGATAAACCTTCCAAATTAATTTACCTTCCCAGTTGAACACTTTTTCTATATATATTAATTAATAGATTATGTGAATTGTTCGTTTTTTATTACCTTTGCGAAAGGAGAATGGTGGATGTGGATATCTAAACCAGAGGAGTTATCGAGATGGGCATTAGACGATTTTGTTGAGGGAAAAGGAGAAGAATGGCAAAAGCAACTGATAACAACCGAGCGAGAGGCATTCGCATATTGTAAACTTGTTGAAGATGATCCAAAAATAAGGAAATTAATCAAGGAGCCCAATTGGGCATTTGAGTATTGTAAAGAGATCGAACATAGATTTTGGATTGCTGTAAAAATGTGGTGGGATCCAATCTATTTAGAAAAGTATTTATTACAGGTACGAGGTTGGAAAAAATGTTGGACAGAAATTTTTCTTGCATTTTATTGTATTGGAATGTTGGCATTCATTACACCTTTTTGCTTGGTTGGTATGTTTTTTGAATGGGTTACTAAAAATGTGGATCGAGCAGGAGCAAATTGATAGATGGGCATTTGATTATTGTTATAATGTTGAGGATGATCCAGAAGTTTGGTCAATGATCAAAGGATCTAAACACGCATACATTTACTGTAAGTACGTTAAGAATCGGCCAGAAGTTAGAAAATTAATTACCGAATCCGAGTTTGCAGCATTCTATTGTGAGGATGTTTCAAACGATGAAGATATGGAGGCACGAATTACTGAGAGACCCTGGCGGTATTATTATTATCGCTTCGTTGAGAAGAATTCCTCGAAGGCTGAAAAGTATGCAGGTAAATATCCTGAACTTTTAATTAGAAGGGGAGTTGTGGGTCGAATAATCGGAGAGAAAAATGGCTGATGACCATGAAGCGAAAGAGCGAAAAAATATGATGAAGTATGGAATGTTAGAAGATGATGTTAATCCAATGCTCTCTGAGACAAAAATGTGGATCACAGAAGATGCAGTTTCTCAGTGGGCGTATTATCAGTGCCTTAAACTTAAAGAGGATGATAAACCAATTGATCCTGAATTAAAGGGTATGATTATAACTTCCAAATGGGCATATATGTACTGTCAGCACATTGAAGATGAACTTGACATGAGACAGAAAATTGTAGAGTCTGAATGGGTGCTGAATTATTGTACACAGATTCGAGATGATAATGAAGTAATGAAAAGAATGACCGATCCTGCCGATGCTCAACTTTATTTTCAATATAAGAAAGATCGGTTAGAAAGTAAAGTGCAAATTTATTCAAGTGAGCAGGACAGGAGAAAAGCAGAAGAACAGGCCTCTGAGAGAAGAAAGAAAAGAAAGAAGAAAGAAGAAATAGAAGTTATTCTTAATGAGGAGGACCTTCCAGAGTTTATAGAAGTGAATGTGGGGGGCGGCAAGAAAATATTCAAAAGGGTAAAGGATATAGTTTCCAAAATCAAGAGGAGGAAAAAACGTTGATAAAGTTCGAGAAGCACGAGACAAAAAGTTGGACTGTGACGGCAGGGGATCGTGACTTTCCTCTCCAGATGACAGCATCTTCTATAACGAATAAATTCAACATAGTTACAGATTTTATTGAAAGAATATCTCAACTCTGTGGTCAGGAGTTTGATGATTGGTTGTATGAATTTCTTTCTAAATATGTAGATGATCCTGAGAAAAGGTTTGTCTATTTATCTGAAAATGTTCCTATGATCAAGAAGTATGTCGATAAGACCATAGAAGTAGAGGGTGTAGATTTTAGTCAATTTGTTGATGAGAGCAAAGCAAAAAAGACATCAATTCTTTTTAACGCAGACGAGATTAAGAGGATATTTCAACTATCTAGTTACCTAAAGTTGTACGCGATTATCTCAAATAGTGAAAATATGAGATTGAGCGATCGCTTACACAAAAAGATTTACAATCAACTGGCGGATGACATATTGGAGACTGAAATAGTTTTCAAAATCTTCAATGTGATCAAAACAAAAACTTTTCGATACAATCTCACGGATCGTTATATGTGGGATTATATCAAGATGATACAGGGAAAGGGAATTGATGTTCATGTGATTGAGATATTTAATTTTATTATGAACTCGATTCTTGTTCTTTGTGATGGTCGAAACCCCATTACATACTTTGTTGGAGTTGTTGATGAATCTGTGAAATGGTTTCTGAGATCGGTTTACAAAGGGTCGATTATTTATGACGACTCTGTTGCAACTGAAGATATACACTCACAGAGCGTGAACAACCTCAAGACATATTCTTACAATGATACTTTGGGAAGATTGAAAGGTGTTGCATATGGGCAGATATATGACATGATTGAGCGGCCAACTCTCTCTAGTGTTGATGGTGAGAAAGATTCTGATAAATCAATAATTGAGTTTCAAAATCGGGCTGGTCAGATAAAGTTTGTGTCGCCCTTGTGTGAGTGTCTTGTTTTCCCCGTTTTGACCAAATTGACAAACATACCGTACATTCATTTCAAAACTATTTCACCTGATCATGCTGCTGTCCTTTCTGTATATTTACATGGGTTGTTAAAGAAAGTTTATAAGAGTCAATACAAGAGTTTATTTTCTTTGTTGGACTTTTATCCTCTTGAGCAACCCTCAGTTACCACTACTTACAAATTGAAAGGGATTCACAATTATATAAATATACAGAATGAGACGGATAATTTTCTTGGATTCAGAACGAAGTTATATCCCCACAGAGTCTTGAGTTATTTTGTTGGGAGAATTTCAAGAGTTAGTTTTTGTAATGTCTTTGACGGACAGAGATTAGTGGGCATACCTCTGTCTAAGATTGAAGAGGATATGATAAGATTTTATACCTTATTCTTTGCAGACAAGTTAAAAAGCGAATTTGAAGAGATGAGAGTATTAATGAATTCCGATTTTTGAATAGGAGTTAAATACGATGGTAATGCTATCGGACATAAGAGAAAGTAAAATCAGTACGAGAAGGTTACGACGTCTTGACAGTATTACCGAACAAGAGGTGGAGAGAGTTATTGAGTATGCTGAAAAAAATATTGTCTCTCACTCTATGTTGGAAGCGATGATAGCTGGTCAAGCACGTCCGGTGGGAGACAACAAACTTCATGCCTGTATAATAAGACCCTTTCGAGTTGTTTATTCTATTGAAGAGCAAGCGATTGGATTATGCAGGCACCTTTCAGTATCTATTTCCGGAACTACATCTGTTCCCAACCAAAACGCTTTGAATGGATTGGTAAAGTTATTTGGTTTTGAAGGGGATGTGACTGATTGTTATGTTTGGGTAGAGGAACTTCCTCACGGCACTAGTGCTGTCAATCTTGTCCAACCTTTAAAATGGGATAGAGAAACTTCCACTCTTACCTAAAAACCCATTTAGTAAAAATTTAATTACAAGAGGAGTGCGTCATTATGAAAGGAGGATGTTACGGTGGAGCACAGTCTAGAAATAGGTTATGACAAAGAGAAGGACTGTATCACATTGAAAACATTGAAAGAAGAAAGGTTTACATTTTATGGATTTGGTACGTTTCTAAAGGATGTGGATCCAAAAGAAATTCTCATCAGTCAAGAAGCTTTAGATGTACTCCTTCAACTACCAGCACGAGGAGGACTGAACGGTCTGGAGTTCTGGCCTCAGTCTTCTGGAGTTGATCAAAAAATATTAGCATGGGGAAGTCAAGCTCCGAATTTTATGGTTGGTACTCGACATATTAATGTACCAAATGAATCGAAAGTTTGGCTTAGAGAATGCACAATTAAGTAAAGAGGAGGATATTACATGAAGAAAGGTATAGTGATTGTTTTAACGATGGTGTTTTCATTCTGGTTTATGTCACTAGCTATAGGACAGGATGGTAAGGCAAGTAAAGATGTACAAAACATACCTGCTCCCGCACAGAAAGCGGTGAAGATTGAAGCTCCTGTTCCAGCGACTAATCCAGTTCAACTTAACAATTTTCTGACTGCAGCTCAGGTAAACCCGACTGCAAGGGTCGTTAGTTTAGCAACTGAAAAAGGACCAGCCAAGTTTCACAAATTTAATGCCCCAGCTGATGGAAACGGTAAGTATGTGGTCTACGAGGGGTCAGAGGGTGCAGTCAATGCAATTGTGGAGAATGGTAAGGTTGTGGGTTCTGAATCAGTTGGTCTTGGTATAGAAGATTTGGGTCAGGTGCAGACAGGAAATATTTCAAAACCCGACTGTTGGCACTGTTATAAACTAGATGACCTAAGTCACTGTCTGTATGAAAAGTGTGTTACGAAAAGTTCACAACCAAAACCAAATAACACAATACCAAATATACAGTAGACTGGAGGGTTGATCATGAAGAAACTAACAATACTGCTTATGGCAGTTTTTCTGGCGTTGTGTGTGGGTGTGGGCATTGCCCAAATGAATAAGGGCGATCTCATTAACAAGCAAACTGAAACATTGGACAATAGTCGGAAGACCGTGAGGGGCCATGATATTATGACCCCATCCCCGTCCGCTAAGGGTCAGCAGGGTAGAGTATTAACTGACTCAGATACTGCAACAACTAAGGGGCATGCAGATGAAATTGATGTTCTAGCTGCTACTCCGCCATCTAAAAGGCCTGGAGATGAGATCATGGTTATTCTTAGACCTGCTCCAGGTTATAACCCAGATAATGCGCCAGAGTACCATTTTGGTTTTGGTGATGGTATAAGAGGGACTAGACCTCCTTCGGAGATGAATAAAGCTGATCTTATAGAGGCACTACATGCTAAGAAGCCTCCTAAAGGTTATCGTTATGTATTTGGATTCACTCCAAAGAAGGACGGTCCCTTTGTTGTCTACTCTACTCCCAATGGCACTATTACTGCCATGATGAAAAAGGGAAGTAAAAAACCTACAAAGTATGAGCATCAGGGTTTGATAATAGATGACTTGGCTATAGAACCTAACCAGCGCTCCAAAAAGCTCTTTGTGGGTGGACTCAGTGCAGTACCCGGAGGTACGAGCGAGGGAGATGGCGGTCCCACCTGCTGGCATTGTTATGAAATAAATGGGGAAACTCATTGTTTTGAAGTGGAGTGTCCCTTTGATATTTCAAGCGGTGAAGGTGAAGGTGAAGGTGAACCATCTGTAAGTCCTGAAGTACTAAGGACAGTAATACCAAAAGATCCTGGTTCAACTCTTCCGCCCGATAGTACTATTCCTCATGATCCCGGCAGGACTGGCGGTACATCAGTAACGGGCGATCCTGGTAGGAGCGGTCAGCAAGGTTCATCGGATTCAACAGTAATAATTGAAAGAGGAGGAGGTGGTTAATTTGAGGAGGATGTTATTGTTCTTGCTCTCACTCACTTTTTTAGCCTATGGCATTTCTTTTGCTCAGAACATTACGATTACTGGGCAGGGGAGTGAGTTGAGTGTTCAGATTGATGACGGTACTTGTATTGAGTTTAAGATGGAAGTGAAAGAGAACAAAGTCACTTTATCTGATGGAAAAACTGCTACCCACAGTCAAGTGGAGTACAAGTACTGGCGTCCGTGTGGTGAGAAGAAGTGGACCAAATATCAGGAAAAGGATGTTAGTCTGCTGAAGAAACCAAGTGCAACAGGAAGAATTATAGTTCCAAAAAAGAAATATCTCTAACCGAATGCACTCGGGGTTGAACAAGTCCAAACGATCTGCAGAAAGTAATTGCTGTGGGTTGATCGACCCACCTATGGAACGGTGGTGTGGAAGACCACGACCCCGAGTGCTCCTTTTATGGAGGGGCATGAAGTGATACTTTATGTTTTACAAAAGGCTACTAGTTCTAAGTGTGGTCATTGTGATAAGTATGTGTATTTACTTATTGAGAAGGATGTAAATCCTGTTGTTCTTCCAATATTCTTCATCTGCTTTGATTGCAAAAAAGTCTTTCAAGCAGGTATTGGAGAACTTGAACTAGAAATGGAGGATGAGGATGTTATTTCACCTGACTGAGCATTGTACATTAGAGTGCCCTCACTGCTTTGTCGAATCTAGTCCTAATGAGAGGCATGCAAACGACCATGTAGTTCGGAAGTTTGTTAGGTTCGCTAAATCAATGGGTGCTTTCAAAATTGGTATTGCTGGAGGTGAACCGACTGAGCATCCTATGTTTGTGACCTATATGAACTATATTCTAAAGAAGCTTTCATCTCAGTATCGATCCATTGTCTTAATGACTAATGGGAGATTTCTTTTAGACTCAACTCTTACGAAGAAACTTATCAATATGACTAAGAAGTACCCACTGTTTATTCAGGTATCAGCTCTAAAGGGAATTTACCCTCGAAGAGATGAAACTATTGAGTTCTACCATATGAGTGAGAAGAGGTTTCGCCAAGATAGTGTAATGCTTATTGAGGATATAACGGCAATGGAAAATTTAGGTCGAGCAGTTGGGAAAGATTGGTCACATCTTGGTGAACTCTATCAGAGAATGGGTCCGATGTGTTTTAATATCTTTTCAGCTGTTAGGTCTGGCCAATTTTCAACTTTAGTAGAGTCACTCCAGTGGGTTGAAGCTAATATAAGTGGTTCATTTTGTAAACCTTTAATTGCATGGGATGGAAGTTTTTATGCTGGAGAAACACCACTCTGTCTGAAACTTGGGAACATTCTTACTGATACTCCTGATCAAATCTTTAAAAATATTAAGGAAAACAGACCTTGTGGACAGTGTGGTCGTGATATTCCACCAATGCCTTATTGAGGTGAATAATGGAACTGTGGGCAAAGAAAATTTTTATCTTGTTTCCGTGGATAATAACAAGATTATCAAGACGATATTTGCCTGAAGGTCATTCAGCAAAAAATTGGACATGGACCAGTCTTGCTGAACATGGTACTGACCTTTTATACTTTTATGCTGGAATTTTATGGTTTAGTTTACTCTTGATTATATTATTAATAAGAACATTACTACTACTTTAGGAGGTGCCCGTAGCTAAATAACAATTTTTGAAAGGAGGATATTACTATGAAGAACATTCTATTTATTATAGTTGTGCTTCTAGCTGGTTGTGTTACGAGTCCAGAGAGGCAGAATTATATTGATACAATTGCAGAGGAGCCTTTTGTATTTGAAGTTCCGAAGAGGAAAACCGATAAGTCTTGGAATCGAGCAATAAATTGGATAACCAATTATAGCTCTACTAGTATTCAGGTGATTAGTGAAGATAAAATTCGAACTTTTCTGCCACCAGAAAATTCTTCAACTGTTGGCTATATTGTTCAGAAAAGGGAGAAGAAGGGCAATTTCGAATTTACTATAAATTGCTACGGAGGAGCTAGTTCATTCGAGAAAGTAACGATAAATTGTCGCTCGTTAGTTCATTATATTAGGTGGGGTGTTTCTCCACCGGATGGTTTTATAAAACCTTAGAAAGGAGAATCAATGGACAAATTGAGGGCGAACTTGAAATATAATATGACTATGCAACAAATTAAGAAGTTCGAGGAGTCCTTAAAAATTGAAGAGGATAAATTGGTTCTCCAACAGGCCGTTGTTGACGGAATTAAATCTCAACTAGAAGATCTCCATCAGGAGGTTCTAGATTATGAACGAAGTCAAAAAGACCTACAAGATAGTTGAGAGAAGTGGCGTCACAGGGATTAAGTGTCTACAATGTAGTAGGATTAGCTATCACCCTGTAGATGTTCAGATGAGATATTGTGCAAACTGTAAGACGTTTCACAATGAGGTCTTTCGAAAGTAGGCGCACTCGGGCCAGATTATCAAAATTAACTTCCCTTGAAAGGAGGGTTAAAATGATGAAGAGGATGTTACTAATAGGATGCCTGATTACCATTCTGGCATTCAGTGCTTTCGGATGTTCTGGGGGTTCACAAGACGCTCACGCATCTGAAACCGAGGTTGTAGAGTATAAACCCATAAGCATTCGTATGTTTGATGTTTATGCCGCAACAGAGGATGGACACATATTCTATCGACCATATAACACAAAAGCCTGGGTTACAGACGAGGACGAGCAGGCATTCGTGGTTGGCGACAATCTCAGATATGGTGGCAGGTACGGTATGGATGGAATGATCGACGCTCCAATTATTATCTGTATGCCTGTTGATTACTACCATTCAATTAAAATTGTTGATGAGGAAGATTACGGTGTAAGCTCGGATATGCTAATGCCTGAGCCAGTCGAGCCTCCTCCACCGTATGAGGGCGGGAAAGATCAGCATGTTGATATTAGGGTGTATTCATCCGAAGGAACATTGCTCTGGTTTTTCAATGCTGTTTACATCTCTATCAATGATTTAGAGATACACAAAGCTGGAGGAAACTTGAGGTTCCGAACTGCTGGTGTTACCAGAACTGAGTTCGATAAGCAACGTTATCCTCAGGGTACTTACCTTGTGCAAGCTCCAATTGTGACTATCACTGAGGATATTATAATTGGACCGATACCTACGAGTGGTGATGAAAGGGATCGGGAACCACAAGGCGATCCACTAGATTAACTGTCTAAATTGAAACAACAGCTCCCGCCGGTAGGATCTAGCCTCGTAGATGAGGAAGTGCGCCCCTCCATCTACACTTCCTGCTGGCGGGTTTTTTAAGAGGAGTTAAGAGGATGGAACCGAGATATAGAAAAATGTATTACTCATATGAATATGACTTAAATGAAGAGATGTCTAGTTTTGAGATCCTTCTTTGCATATTGATTGCTATTTTAGTTGTAGTTGTAGCAAGTGGTATTATAGAGTTGATGAGAGTTAAACCGAGGACAGTTCCGATTGTTGAAATTTCTAAACCTGTGCCCCAACCTGCAGAACATATGAATTTGGTTATGGGTAAAGCAAGTGTAAAGAAGATTCGAGAGGCTTGGTATAAGGTTTATTTTTCTGTTAATAACTGGGACGAGAAAGTCTTTACTGGTATTATTCACGCTACCATTAGCGAGAATGGCCGAGTGACTCAGACTGGGGTCTATCCGTGTTCTATTGCACCTGGAGAAGATAGGATGGTGACATATTTCACTAGTGTTAAACCTACTTGGGTGTCGCTGAAAATTGAGAGCATGGGTTTAGGTTTTGGTAAGAGATTCAGGGAGGTAAAAAATAAGTCATGACTGGTCTTCATAAGGATATCCCCATAGAGATGATTCAGCAATTTGCTGACCTGGATTCTATTTGTATTGCGGAAGTTGATATTGATGAATCTTATGATAAGCAAATTGAAACAATTTCTGTGCAAGTAGGTCATTGGTCTCAAGAGTGGATGGCGAGAACAGAGTTTCTTACAAGTACAGTTGTCCCTCTTGGTGTCAAAATTATATTGGTAAATATGACGATTAAGGATGGCATAAGAGTTTGTATGTATGAGGCCGTTCTTAGGTCGTAGGGAGGAGCGAGGATGTTACGAGAAAATAAAACTTCGTATATTAGCTTGGTACTTTGTGCAATTGCTATGGTCTTAGGTTTTTTGATCTTATTTACGTCGGGGTGTGCCACCAAGCAACCTAATACTATGACGATTGATGAACGACTTGAACCCTATCGTTATTTTATCAAGGATACACTTCTTAGGAGTGATGAGGTGGGCGTCTTTGTTGGTGATAAATACTACAATCTCAACAATCAACAAAAGATGGATTTTGCTCAAAATTTGTCCTGGTCGTATTATCCGCGTGAGATTGTTGTCAGAGATGTAAACAATAACTATATACTCATGACTGTCAGTGAAGACAGACATATACAGTTGATCTGGCAGCAGGAGCCTATCGAAGGGAAAGAGTAGGTGGTAAAAAGGAAAACTAAAAAATTTGGAGCAACTGTGCCAGATATTGATCCTAGGAAGTCTAAACTAGAGACTATTATTGGCGGTGGGACAATCACTAAATATTGTCCCACCTTAGGTCCTAGGCGATGCCCGTATATAAAGTCAACCAAGACGGGCATAATGAAGTGTACCCAATATACCGAACCTTGGAAAAAGTGGGAACGTGAAAGACGTTGTTATATGTACGATACCCACGATTGGGAGGAGGATGATATTGATTAAATTCACTTCTACAAGTAAAAATAAAACTCTGATAGGACTTGGTATTTCAGAGGGTAATGTCAGAATGCTCAAGGAGGCCCAACCTATTTTAGTCAATGGTGCTGAGTTGGGTTTTGACTGGCTGGAGATTTTGATTTTCTATGGCAGAAACGAAGACGAATTGAAGAAAACAGTCGAGGCTACCTTAGCAGTTGATAAACTTATCAGTAAATCATCGGAGGGGTGAAAGATGTGGAAAACTGAGGAAACCCATCATACAGAGGAAGAAAACCCAAATCCAATAATGACGCTGGAAGTTGATACTCAATTAGCCTTCTCTCTTGACTCAGAAAAGAAGACTCTTCGTTTTACTCTCCAAGATACAGCTGTAACTATAATTGAAACTTCGGGGGATGGGACTGAGACAAAAATTGGGGAGGTTGTTGGTTCTATGGGCGGAACAATTGAGATAAGGGATGAAAGAGCAAAGGAGACGTGGGTCATTCGTCCATTGGATCTGTGGAAAGCCTTTGCAAAGGCTAAGGAGGGGGCATGAGCGAGAAGACAAAACCATGTCCATACTGCAAGAAGCCAATCCCTGACAGTGGTGTGTTTGGACTACCAACCTACACAGACGTCCCCGAGAATCATACACGAGAATGTCCAATAAGAGAGGTGATGGAAGTCAGGACGGCTAATGAAGAAACTTTTCTAAGTGAAGGCAACATTGATATAAAAACTTGGAATGACAAAATCATGCCGCTAGTAAGAGAAGGAGTATTGAAGGAGAGAAAGGATTTGACAGCTCCTGGTTTTTTGTATATCTATCAGGCATTTGACAGTGTTGTTGAGGATACAGATGGGACTCTATATTGTGCTGTTGGTTGGACTCCGCCGAATGGAGTTCCTTATGTCCATATCACCAAATATGAGGGGGAGGGCACATGAAGACAAACTGTGATAGATGTTACAAAGATACGGGTGTGACTACTATGTCATACTTCAATGAACAGATCATATGTATGGACTGTAATGATAAAGAGAGAGCACACCCAAAATTCAAAGAGGCCTTAGAAGCAGATCAGAAGGCTGTTAAGAGTGGCAATTTCAATTTTTCTGGTATTGGTAAACCAGATGATTTATAGACGAGAGGAGTGAAAAAATAATCATGCAAAAGATAATTGTGGGCACCATACTATTTCTGACTATGGTATTTCCAAGAATAGCTTTAACTACTCCAGTTGTTAAGATGTTCCAGCCTCTGGGTTGACTGTGTTGTTCTAAGTGGGTGGGACACCTACAAGATAATGGATTTGAGGTCATTAAAACTTATAAGAGCGAGCAGGAGATGAGGACTCTTAAACGAGAAAGCATGGTACCGGAAGAATTAGAGTCCTGCCATACATCTTTGGTTGATGGATATATCATTGAGGGTCATGTACCTGGAAGCGCCATTGCAACACTTTTACAGGAGAGACCAGACATAGTTGGTCTTGCAGTGCCCAAGATGGGTCTTGGCCCGCCCGGGATGGAAGGCACTAAACCTCTATCATACAATATTTGGGCCTTTACAGATTATGGCAGGATATGGGTATATCAGAAGAAATGAGAATAAGGAGGTGTCTGTAGCCAAGTAATAACTGAAAGGAGGTGGTCAAGTGAAGAAGTTGGTATCATTTTTTGTAGTGCTGTCCTTAGCTGTTGTTGTGACTTATTGGGACGGAAAGGAGATACGGAGAACCTCAGCTGACAAGATGTACTCTGGTGAACAGGGTATATCACTCTCTATCATTAATAATACAGCTGACCGAAACCCGAGGATACCGCCAAGTACTGTAATCCCCTATCGTCATATCATTAGAATAGATAAGGTCGAAGATGGGAAATATATGCCCTGGTACCGTAGATAAAGGGGGTGAGTTAAATGGGACCAGAAGCAGTGCACATGATTGTATATTTCCTTGTTGGTTTGTTTGCATTCTTGCAAAGGGATAAAGCTCTGAGTATTCTTTTTCTGACAACTCCATTTGTTATAGAGATTGTGCAACCATTCGTTGGCAGAACATTCGACTGGAATGATATATTCCATGATTTCTTAGGGATAGTTATGGCGTATTGTGCGGTCCGCCTGTGGGATGAGATTTATCCTTTACGAGCAGCAATCAGAAGAACCGTGAAAAAGTAAATCACGCTCGGAACCGAATAAGCCCAAAATCTAGAGAAAGGAGAGGTCGGTCCTCTCCAGCTCTACTAACCCGCTTGACGCGGTGGTGTGGGAGACCACGGTTCCGAGCGTTTTTAAGAGGAGCAAAAGATGGAATATGATCCCTGTACGGGTTGTGGTTTTTGTTGTCTAAAGGTACCATGTTTTGCTGCTTGGATTCAAGACTGGGTTGAACATAATCGTTGCATCAAACTAGAGTGGGATGAAGAAGCTAACCGGTATTGGTGCTTGGCAGCAAAGTCGAGTGAACTTTTTAAAAGAGATCTTTGGATCGGTGAGGGTTGTACAGCGAATCTAAATACTTGGAGAAAAGAGGTGAAAAATAGGGGGTAATGATGAGTGGGAGAAAGGGGAAAATTAATAGAAATAAAACAATTTTAGAACTTAGACTTCAGTCAGGTTGGTCCTTGACTCAAATTGGCAAAAAGTATAATTTGTCTAAACAACGAGTTAGTCAAATCTGTCAAATATGGGCGCCCCGTCTCGGTCTTGAAGAGGAGTTAGAGAAACACATAACTGAAGAGAAATTACAAACGTTACTTAGAATGTTGGACAGAGAGCAAAGGGAAGAGACCGAGAGAATGATGAGACAAGTTGAAAGAGATCAGCGTTATATGAATGTACTCTATTTGATAAAGGTTGAGGGGAAAACACATCGGGAAACTGCTAAGTTGACCGGTTTACATAGAAATACCATTAACCGTATTAGTAATCACGAATGGGAAAACTACAAACATTATTTTGATCGTTAATGGGGGAGGTGAAAACAATTTATGCAGAAGCCTTTGAGTTTCCAACAGAGGATTTGTCAATTGGCTGCCCAATTTGGTGTAGTGGAAGCCGCTAGGATGTTACAGATTGACCGATCAGAAGTTTATCAAGCGATAGGGAAAAATCCAGAACTTGCTAGCGAAGCAGGATTTAAGTTCTCAAGGAGGAAAAACAAAAAGGCTAGAAAGCATGTTTAACGATAGGCAGCAATTGGGGGGCGTAGTGTAACCATGGGTGGGAAGGTTACTCGGATGTCCCTTTGGTTGCTGCCTTTTTTTGAGAGGAGGATAATTGTGGCTGGATTATCAAAGATAGGGGCCTTACACAGAAATCACTTCTTTAACTTTTTCCCGCAAGCAGAGACGTTTTGTAGGTCTGTTTCAGAGGAATTTAAAATATCAGTTAAAGTAGTTCATGAGGCCTTGTTGAATGAAATCTTCTTTATGCTTAAAGAAGATGAACCTGACACAATAATTGAGGAGTGGCATGTTGAACAAGCTCTTGAGTTTTGTAGGATTGTCTTAGAGAAAGGTGCCTATACACCTATGTTTGAAAGTCTTGAAGAAATGCTGACAGCCGTTGTCACTTTACGACGGTCTGCTGTATTCTTTTCATTTCTACATCATACAAGGAGTAAAGACTTCTCTCCTCTTTGGATCGAGCAATAATAGTGAAAGGGGTAACTATGTCTAATGAAACTGAAGAAACCTTGGCAGGGATTAACATTGACAAACCTGTAATGATGGTGTTACACACTAATTTAAACCGGTCGGGTGATTCGCTTTATAGATCGGAGTGTCCCGTATGTCTTAAAGGCGTTTTACTTATGAAACGTGACCAGGAGACTCTTCAACTAGAAGAGCATGATAATTGTATACTTTGTGGACAGAGGGTGTTTTATGAGGGTTTGAATGATTTAGCTTTAGTTTGAAAGGAGGTGGCTAACATTAAAACTTACGTTACAGATTTTGACGCTTTATCTAAGGCCGCAGAGGACGAAAACTTTTGTGTTGTATGTTTAAGTGTTAGAACTGACGTCCCTGTTGAGTATAATTGTTGCTACGAATGTGGTGGTGGCGAGATATCTAAAACACAATTACACTGATGGGCGGTGATTTTAGGAGGATGTTAATGAGGCATATCAATAAGATTGCCAGTAGGTTGAGATTGCTCTCATGTGTGAAACTTGTTAATTGTTGTAGCCTAATAGTAGATACGCCCGGTCTTCCTACTCATTTTGAAGGTTATGAAGTCAAGCCTGAGTTAATCGACGGTTCAAAATTAAGGTTTATAGGTCCAGACCTTCATGATAAATGGAAGATCTATATTCTTAAGGGAGATGAGTGGGTGCGTTATATGAGACCAATCTCAAGTGGAATGTTGGAGGGTTTTATTAAAAATCACTATGAAAAAATTTATAGAAAAGAGGAGGATTTTATGTTTGATAAGGAATTTGCTGGGGTAATTACAAAGCATGATGCACTCATGTCTCAAATCACATCTATGAATGTAAAGAGTATATTTACTCTTACTGACCTTGTGGAAATCATGAGGAAAACTGGAGTTACACTAGATAGTCATACTATTTATAACTATTTAGAATCCCTAGTTCAGGGAAACTACGGGTTAAGAAAGATGAGACCTAAGGGAAATACTCGTTGCTATTACCAGGTTATTAAAGATATTCCTTTGGGTGTAAGTACTTCACAGGCTAGAGATATGATGAAAAAACTTGCCAAGTCAAGAGGAAGACTTGCAACTATAATTGTTGAGTATACACCCGTTCGTAAAGTAACCTATGATAATACAAAAGTACAAGGTGCGATAAAGTTTTACTCATCGCCTTTACGACCTAAAAGAAAGCGGGGAGGTACAAAAAAGACAATGGCAAGGAAGAAGGGACCTAGTATATTTGATTATATGTATTACACTCTGCTAGGTTTGGATAAAGGATGTGCATTTACTCTTGAGGATTTGAGGAGTCTTTTGGCGGGTCAGCATGTGTACATAAGTAAACCTGCTAACAGACAATATATGGATGTCCTATTTAAAGCAAATTGTGGTATTGATAAAAGAAAATCTAGCCATTCACCTGGTCAGATTTTTTACTTGATTTCCTCCTGTGACCTCCCTCTAAAAACTGATGATTTAACATTATCATTTTTTAAAGAGCTTGGAAAAAATAGTAATAGGGAGATCGAGTATGTTGATTATCCGATTCGCACTGAAATGAAATTTAGATATGCTCCAGCTGGTTGGACAACTGAAATGAAAATTAGAAATGATCAGATGAAGGAGATCTGGGAATCTATTTGTGAACCTAAGGCGCCTGGTGGAGACGCTAAGTTGGAGGAGACCGTATCATCCCGATTTGAGGAAGAAGAGTTGGATAGCTCTTTCTTAGATCGTCAGGACACAGACGAAGATTTGGGAAGACAAACCTTTACATTTCTGACAAGGCAGGTGCAAAGAATTGAACAACTTCAAGCTAGAGTTGAAGAGTTGGAGAATGTGCCAGATCTCAAACTTGAACTTGAGTCAAAAGAATCTGAAATAAATGAACTTAAGGGAACGATTACTGACCGATTTGTTCGAATTACTGATCTGGAAAAAGAAGTGAGAAAACTTGGGGGAGAGAATACTAAACAGTCCGTTCGAATTTCTGAATTGGAGTCGGAGTTGAAGAAGGCTAAAGATTCCGATACGATGACAATTGCAGAGAGAATGAAAGCATTGAAAGACAAGTATCAAAAGTCGTAACTGGATTAATTAGAGTAAAGCAAGCAGTAACTTGAATGCTTTGTTGCTGCTTTTTTTTGGTCTACTTATAACGATCTATTACTATATATATTAATCAATGATAGGGCTGTGTTTGTAAACTTTTAAAAGGAGGGCATGGATATGGATCTCTCACAAACCGTAGAATACAAGATAGAGGAAGTCAAAATTGCTAGGGATTTCATTGAGTGTAGCGGTTCAAGGCACCCGATACGTGAGCAACTATTGGAGTCAATGGAAACTCACATAGATATCCTAAAGGCAACTCTTCCTCATACTCGTCAGGTAGAACTTCCAGATGATCATCCAATATACGAGACACCCATTGAGGGAATTAATCATGTATTATTGGCACAGATGCTGGATGTGTTGGCTGACGCTGACGAAATTCCAATTCTCAAAAAGAAGTAAGGGGCGATGTCCCCTTATTTTTTATCGAACTCTTTTTTTTGTTTCTTTAAGAACAAATTAAAAATGTTACTATAGCAAATTGAGGTATTCATGGCAATAAATTATGCTGCAGTTTGGAAGAATCAACTGCGGTTAAAAGAGTTATCTTATGAAGATTTTGTCACTGAGTATCACAATATAAGTGGTGCGTATTATCTTGCGAAGATGGATGGCCAACTTGGAGCGATGATATTTCGAAATGAAGATGCTCGAATACTTTCGGTTAATAATATAGAAATTAAAAATGTTCCAGTTCTAGATGAGTATCGAAGTGTTTTGCTTAGAAATAATATAAAATCTGCTATCATAATGGGAGAAGTTGTTGCGGTTAAGGCCGGAAAGATTCTTCCATTCAATAGGACTGAGAGCATTGTTAAGACGTCTTATAAACCTCAAAATGCTCCCTTGGTTCATCATTATGCATTTGATGTAATTATGATCAATGATAAGAAAGTGAGGTCCTTTCCAACTGCAATAGGTCTCATTGAGAGATTTTTTAGAGGGAGACAGGGAAGGATTCATGTACCGGATTGGACTAAGGGTGGTATAAAAGAGTTTAGAAAGTTATGGACAAATATTCAAAATAGAGTTGGTATTGAGGGTATACTTGTTCGGATGCCTGATGGTCGAGCATTCAAAGTTAAACCTCATTATACTGCTGATCTTGCTGTAATTGGAGCGGGTAGCACTGTAATGCCTGCTTGGAAAAAAGGTTGGATTTCATATTTGAAGACAGCATGGGTTGATAAGGACGGTATTTTCTTGTCAAGTTCAAATGTAGGAACTGGATATACCCATGCACAGAGAAAATTTTTATTTAATGAAGTACAAAAAACAAAGGTTAAAGACTTAGGTACTGAATTTCTCGTTCCGCCTGAGCGGGTTATTGAAGTTCGATATGACCGAGCACATATAAAACAAATGCCTACTTTTCAATATGTAGGTGGAGAATATCGACAGACTAGTGCAAGATCATCTATAACTCTTGTCATCCCAAGGTTTTTGAGATTTAGAGATGATAAATCAGTTAATCCGATTGATTGTAGACCTGAACAAATACCAGGTTATCCGGAGAGATAAATGAAACCAGTTAGGGAGTTAGTAAAAGATCCTGAATGGCAGAAGGTCAGAAAGAGTTTGTTAGGTCAATGGAAAGATAAACCTGAGTGGTGTTGTACTCAACTTAACAGATATCTTGGGTCCAATCCGTCAAATGA